>JAEEGK010000611.1_pt1 | contig 89153 bp, 73 predicted proteins | sample 8958771 | NCBI WGS metagenome assembly JAEEGK01 (sample SAMN16246547, study PRJNA631951) | gut metagenome | biome: gut microbiome; feature: rumen; material: SC-attached | host: Bos | place: Iran: Karaj | collected 2018-10
ATTGTGGACGAAGTGCTTACTGTAATGCCCGATTTTAGCAAGGCGCAACACATTGAAGATTACGGTATTACAGCCGTTAAATATTCAGTAAACGCAATGTGCATCTACTTTATGGCGTTGGCGTGTTCGCATTTGGGAGGATTCCGAACTGTGGCAAATATCCGCAAAAAATGCGTTGCCAAAGTGCTCCGTATGCCCTTGGGACACGTTGAAAATGAGGGTAGTGGCAAAATTCGTAAAATCATCGTTGATTCAACCGCGGCTATGGACAATTATCTCGAACATATTTTGCCCGACCGCACGGTGGCTATTACCACGCCAATTGCAATGATTACACTTTTGATGTATTTTGATTGGAAAATTGGTCTTATGTGCCTTGCTACCACTATTTTAGGATTTATAATTATGTATGCCTTTATGGTGGGTCCGCAACTCAAAAAAGATATGGAGGCTTACAATTTGGCACTTGAAAATATGACCAAGGAAGCCGTTGAATATGTGCGCGGTATGCCGGTTGTAAAGACCTTTGGACAGTCGGTTTTTTCATTTAAAAAACTCAAAAAGGCTATCGACGATTATGCCAAGTTTACAATTAGTTACACCGAGCGTTTCAGGGTTTCGATGACCTCGTTTACGGTTGTAATCAACTCTGCGTTTGCAATTTTGATTGCCGTTGCGCTCTATTATGGTTCTTCTTCCGCCGATCACGAATTTTTCTCTAACCTGATGTTCTATATAATTTTTACGCCAATTATCGGTGTAACTCTCCACAAAGTGATGTACTCGTCGGAGGCGGATATGATTGTGGGAAACGCATTTGCAAGGATTGACACAGTTCTTGATGTTCCCGAAACCAAAGAATCCAATAATCCAAAAATTCCTAATGATTTTTCAGTGGAGTTTAGCAATGTAACATTCCGTTACCAAGATTCAACCAAAAATGCTGTTGATGGAATTTCTGTGAAAATACCCGCAGGTTCGCAAGTTGCATTTGTTGGACCTTCGGGAGGCGGAAAAACCACCTCAGCAAGTCTTGTATCTCGGTTTTGGGATGTTACTGATGGCAAAATTTTAATAGGTGGAGTTGATGTAAAAGATATTCCGCAAGCAAAACTTTCCGAAATTGTCTCGTTTGTTTTTCAGGATAGCAAATTATTGAAAACAAGCATTTTAGACAATGTAAGAATGGCAAAACCCGATGCCACAGAGCAAGAGGTAATGGATGTTTTGAACCGTGCTCAATGTGCCGACATTATTGCCAAATTGCCTGACGGAATCAACACAATTATCGGCAGCAAAGGCACTTATCTCAGCGGTGGCGAACAGCAACGCATTGCTATTGCGCGAGTTATGCTACGCAACACTCCAATTCTTATCCTCGACGAGGCTACTGCATTTGCCGACCCCGAAAACGAGGAAAAAGTGTTGAAGGCTTTTGACGAAATATCTAAGGATAAGACAGTTATCAAAATTGCACACCGTCTTTCTACTGTTGTTGACTGCAATCAAATTTTCGTCCTCAACGAAGGCAAAATCATAGAAAATGGTACACATCAGCAACTTATATCGCAAAACGGAATGTATTCAAAGATGTTTGGCGATTATCAGAAATCGGTGGAATGGAAAATTATCAATTGACAATGGACAATTGATAATTGACAATGAAAAATAAATAAACACAGACAATTAACAATAACCATTGGCAATTGAATAATAATTGTCAATTGTCAACTGTCAATTATAAATTATTATGAAAAACTTTAAACAAAAATATGCCCTTTCAGACGAGGGTGCGCGGTCGATGGTGATTGCATCTGTTGCAAATATTTTTTACAATCTGATGCTTTTTTCACCAGTTTTGTTGCTCTATTTTTTGGTTCAGGACATTATGAACGGAACTATTGAAGGCAGAGCAACATTCTATATCACAGGTATTTGCATTTGGATTGTGCTGATGGCTGTTACCACTGTTATTCAGTACGACACATCTTATTTTTCTACCTACAAAGAGAGCGGCGTAAGGCGTATCTCGTTGGCAGAAAAACTCCGTCGGTTGCCGTTGTCGTTTTTTGCAAAAAAAGACAGCGCAGATCTTACCTCCACAATTATGGACGACGCGGCGCAGATTGAACAGGCTTCGTCGCACTTTATTCCGCAGTTTATTGGCTCAATAGCAAGTACTTGCGTGTTGGCAATATGTCTCTTTTTTGTTAATTGGAAAATGGCTTTGGCGGCGGTTTGGGTGCTTCCTGTCTGCCTTACAATTGTGGCTTTTTCGCGAAAAGTTCAGTACCGTTTGGGCAAAAAAACAAGCGGTGCAACCGTAGAAATGACCGAAAAAATTCAGGAATGTTTGGAAACTGTTCGAGACCTTCGTCAAAACAATGCCCAAGATAGTTATTATCAAGAAGTTGAATCTAAAATTAAAAACGTTGAAAAACGCAAAATTTGGAGTGAACTTGGCACAGGCATTTTTGTTACCAATGCCGAAATGATTCTTAAATTTGGAATCGCCACTACCGCTCTTGTAGGTGCAATGCTCTTAAAATCAGGTGAATTGGGAGTGTTGGAATTTTTCTTGTTCTTGATTATTGCATCGCGACTTTACAATCCGCTCACCACTTCGCTCGAACATTTTGCCGCCATAATCGCGCTTGATGTCAGCTGCGAACGTCTCAACGACATTCTTCAACATAAAGAGCAAACCGGCACCGAGGAACTTAAAGTAAATGGCGGAGATATTGTGTTTGAGGATGTTAAGTTCTCGTATCAAGATGGCAAAAAGATTCTAGACGGCGTTTCGTTCACTGCAAAACAGGGCGAAGTTACGGCATTGATTGGTCCTTCGGGCAGCGGCAAAACCACTGTTTCGCGACTTGCTGCAAGGTTTTGGGATATTGATTCGGGCAAAATAACTGTTGGCGGTCAGGATATTTCAAAAGTTGACACTGAAACACTTATGAGTCTTTACTCTATTGTTTTTCAAGATGTTACATTGTTTAACAACACTGTTTTGGAAAACATTCGTATTGGCGACAAAAACGCCACCGACGAACAGGTAAAAGCCGCAGCCGAACTTGCCAACTGCACCGAATTTGTTGAAAATCTGCCTGATAAGTGGAATACAATAATTGGTGAAAACGGCAAAAAACTCTCCGGCGGCGAACGTCAGCGAATTTCCATTGCCCGTGCATTTCTCAAAAACGCTCCAATAATTCTTCTCGACGAAGCATCCGCCTCATTAGACGTAGAAAACGAGACACTTATCCAACAATCGCTTTCAAAACTAATCAAAGGCAAAACCGTCCTCGTAATCGCTCATCGTATGCGCACCGTACAAGGCGCAAACAAGATTATCACTATCAAGGATGGAAAAGCAATTGCATAGTAGTAGTTTTTTTGAGTTTATAAAAAAAAATCGGCGTGATTTCGCGCCGATTTTTTTATGCTTTTCTTTTTTATCTTTTGCTATTGTAATAATCCACAGCCACTTGTACATTCTTTGTTAATGCCTTGCTTGTGTATGTGGCACCAGATACTGCGTCTATTGAGTTGATTTGGTTTATGTTGATGCCGTTGAATTTGGGCAGCATCTGATTTTCTACACGCTCTAAATATGACGGTGTTTCTTGGTTTTGAAGTATTTTAACCGATTGAATTTCATCACCTTTGATGATTACGCTTATAGGCAGTCTGCCTGCGTATCCGCGTATCTCTTTGCCTAATTCTAATGTGTTGATTGTGTACGAATTGTCGTCATTCTTGGTCATATTTTTGTCGCTGCACGATGAAGCAAAGGCGGCAAATGCAAGTAATAAAATTTTGTATTTCATTATTTTATGTGTTTAAAATTTTACAAAAACAGACAAATTTATGTATTTTTCGTTGTGCTTGTCGGCTTGTTTGCTAATCATCGGGCAAACAGAATCGTAACCAACTGTTTTGGTATATTCTACATCGCTGAGACGATTGCCCGATACAATAAAACCGTTTACCCTTGTTCCAATAGAGAATTTTTGAAAACTATAAACGTATTCAAACTCAGCATTAAAGGCATCGTATTCGGCTGAAAAATAGGCGTATGGCGCAAAACACGTTTGAAAATCAACGTGCGGAATCGCATTGTTTTTGATTTCTACATCGTAATTGTTTTTAACTGAAATTTGACGGCTGTATTTAAATCCAATGTCAAATCTTTGTTTATGGTTTGGGGTTTTAAAACAAAAATCGGTCTTGAAATCAGGAGTAACATTCAGATTTTTAATCTTATATGCATACTTTGAATTGGTTTCCTTACGGCAAAGAACAATGGCACCTAATTCAAAACCGATTTCGTTATCACCAATGAAAAGAGCAAATCTTAAAGAGTTGTTGCTAATTATGTTAGAGAATTTATAATTTTGTTCATCGGCTATTTTTCTATAATCGTAAGTAGAATTTGCTTCGTCGGTGATGTATTTTTCTAAAATATTTTCATACCCTTTGCGATTCAGAATGTCGGTAAAACTATATAATTTAATATCAAATCCTCTACCGTGATAAGCCACCGACATTGATGGTGAAATTGTGTGGGTGTGAGTGTTGTACAACTGCATTATGTCGCTCTCCTCGGTGTACATTTTTTTATAGTCGTAATTGAGGATTCCCTTAATGGTAAATCGTTTATTTTCAGACGATAGAAATGATATTTCCGCTCCTGCGTTGTTGATATAGTACATTCGAGAAACGCCAAATGCCACTACGCTTTCTTTGGTGTCGTAGAGTCCAAAACCGTATATCACAAAAAAACGCTGCTGCTCGCCGGGACGCCAATATCGGTCGTGAAGATATTGCTTGTTTCGCATATAGTAACCGCTGAACATAAGGGCGTTACCATTGTTGAAAACCTTTCCCGAACTTAATTTGAATGTAAGAAAAGTGGTATTGTTGAGCACACGCGGGTCGGTGAGACGGTACGCCTGTTCACCAAGAAACGAAAAGTCGAAACCAAAATGCCAATTTCCTGATTTTTTGGCATATCCGCCTTGTGCACAATAAGTTTCAAAACTGCTGTCGCCGCCTGTGGAGTCGGTGATGATATACGGCAGGTAGAGTTCGGGAAAACGCATAGCGTTCCACGATATTCCGCGGTCTTTGCCGTTGGCGTAGAAACATTTACCATTGAGAATGCCGTATTTTCCGTAATCCTTAACACCCGAGCCGCTTATTCTACTTTCGTAGTGGTTTTTGCCTTGATACACAAGGAAATCGCCATCTGTTTTGTCATTGAGGTACGATGCTACAATCTCTGCCGACGAACAATCGGAAGTGTCGTTCAGGTATTGCTTATTGACGGTGTAGAAACTTGCCGTTTGTGATAATTTATTATAAAGTATATCATCGTCCTTGGTTTGCGAATAGACGGTTGTTGCAATGATAATTGAAGATATAATTATTAAGAATTTGCGAATCATTTTTCCCTGTTTTTAGCGATGTTTAAAATAAGTTCCATACCGAAGAAAGGATTGCTCCATTCGCGTTTGGTGCGAGCCGAAGTTTTGCTTGCGTACTGAGGATGTATATCGAGAATGCCGTCTACAAAGAACGAAAGTTTTGCATTGTCGCCAAACTCCTTGGTAACCTTAATGTTCCACATCATATATACCGGCTTGGTTTCTTTGGCATACGACAAAACGGTGCTCTGACGGCGCAACTGACTCCATTGAGTATCGTTTAAATCATTGATACGCTGTGCAATTTCAGGAGTAACTTCGTGTTTTTGGTTTTCAAAATCGATATATTCGTATGGTATTTTTTTGTATATTCCTTCAAAATTGTCGGAATACTGTTTGGTTTGAATCCAAATAAATTGAAAAAAGTTGGTAAAAACCATACGAAATTTGGGTATGTGCGTATTAAACCAAAAGTTCGTGTTCAACCTTCCTTGTTTGTTTTTTTCATCAAGATTGTAGATTCCTACATACGGATACATATTGTTGCCGATGCGTCCGCCCGGATAGAAATAATAAGGCAACGACGAACCGTAAATAGTGTAATAATATGCGCCATTGATTTCCACGTTGGTTTCTAACACGCTGACTTTTGGCGAGATAATGCGGTATTCTATTCCACGTTTAATCACTTTTTTTGAATTTTGCACTTGCGAATAAGAAGCAAATTCGCTGAATTTATCCTCCACATAGTCCTCTTTATCAGGTCGTCTGCCCGAAATGTCAACATCAGGTTTCAGTTCTGAAAAATAGGGATATGTTACAGCCTGATAAAATTTGAAGTAATCGTATCCCGATTCGGATTTTTCGTAAAATGCTGTTAATGAAATCTCAAAATTATTGATATTCAAGTCGTAGCCGACTTCAAACTTTTGATTCTTGTTTTCGCGAATATCCTTGTTGGTAGCGTCAAAAATCTTTGTGTATGTAATCAGATGCCGGTTTTCGGGATTGTTGGTATATGCGTTGAGCACCCAAAAATCTTTGTATATTTTTTCGGGATAAAGATAGTCCATAGTGGGCAGTTTGTTTTCTGTGCCGTAACCCAAACGTACTGTGTGATTGATAGTTTTGCCGATTGTATAACTTGCGTTTAGGCGAGGTTCGCAAAGTATTTTATGATAAAGCGCATAATCACTTTCGAGATTCATCATCTGTGTAAAACGGTAACCAAAATCAATTTTAGCCTTTTGATTTTCAGTGGGTTTATATAGCAACGACGATTGAATATACGCCGCACCTGTTTCAATTGCTGGAATTTCATAGTTTTTTTGCGGACGCATATAAGAATTGTCCGAAGGGAAAGGCGGCAGTTTCTCGTCTTTGATAACCGCACCGCCACCTCTGTTTTTGGATGATGAAAAATCGGCTCCGTATTCGAGTGTAAGATTAAGATTTTGAGCAAGTTCTAATCTGCTTTTGATATTTAGTTGTGTATAAAAGTTGATTGGAATATTCTCGATATAAAAATCGCTGTAATACATTGTGGGTAAATAATATCCTTCGTTTTCGCCCTCGGAGTAGGATAGGGGCATACTTTTGGGATTGCCTGTGATAACGCAGTAATGCCTATCAATCAAATCGTTGACCCGGTTGAGTGAACTTATCAAAGATATGTTTTCGATCCACGGAAGGTTGAAATTAAGTTTTGCTTTCAACATCAAATCGGTTTTGTTATAATCAGCCTTGTAAGTCTCGTTGTATTCGTAAGTTAACTCATCTTTTTTCATTTTGTTAACCGAGATAGTCTGTGCCAATTTGAAATCCAAATCCAACGAATATCCCGAATTAAAATTTACTTTATTGTTGTAATATGCCTGAGCGGTAATTCGGGTGAATTTTTCCATCTCCTCGCGTATGTCGTCGTAAGAGTAGAGATAATCGGTGCCGATGTGAAGATCGCCCGCCTTTTTGCCAAGTGAGAACCCCTTTCCTGCGTATATGAGTTTGTTTTTCAGGTCGATTTTTGCCCTCACACGAAGCGGCGAAACACCATATTTTGAGTTTACAATTATCTGACCTGCCGACATATTGCCATATTTCGACGACGAAATTCCACGGTTTACCTCCACACTTTGAACGTGGTCGGTGCTTATGTAGCGCATATCTGTGCCTGAATTTATACCTGTGCGAGCCTTAATTTGACTGTCGCCACCTCCGCTGTAAGAATTTTCGGTGATTCCCACCATCTGAATGCGCACTCCGTCAGACGTTTGCGGCACTCCGTCGGACGTTACTGCAATGCCAAGCGATGTGTTTTTGTCGCTGCCAACCTGACGGCTGCTATTGAGATTAAACTGTGTCATAGGGTTTTCGGAGTATACATTGCCCGGCAGAAGAACCGCCAAATCGGCAAGGCTCACTGGTTGTAGATATTCAATCGCAGTTTCGCCAATTTCAAGTTTGTCGGCCTTGTGTCTCTTTGCCATCACCTCCACACGTTCGAGTTTAAAAGTGGCGGTCTGCATCTCTATTTCGAGATTTAAGTCTTTGTTTATGAGATTGATATCGATGTATTTATCGGTCAATCCCATACGTTTTACCAATAGTTTGTGATTGCCGCAAGGAATACGGCGGAGTTCAAACCTACCGCCCTCGTCGGCCATTGTGTATATGTTCAAATCTTCGATTCCAACGGTGGCAAATCCTGCAAATCCGTCCTCAGTTTTGATTACTCCTTTGATATTAAAATTGCAATTTTGCGAAGCACACTCAAAAACAATAAAAACCAATGAAATTAGTATAATTAAATGTCTCATAATCTGTAAAAAATGCCGGAGAAATAATTCCCCGGCTGTTACATCAGTTATTTAAAGAGCATCGGAACTCTCATTCTATTATTTATTTCTCCATCCAACGGGGAAAGCATTGTGATATTCAACAATTTCGCAATCGTCAGTAGAATTGTTAGTGTCTTTGTAGCCTTCGGCATCGCTGCCCTTGCGCTGAACCAAAAGACCTGAATGGCAACCTTTTACAAGTTGTTTGCCACGGTCTACGCTTTGGGGAAGAGGATTTGTAACGATGTCGGAAGGAATGTGTCCTGTGGTGATTCCGTCGAGAATAAGGTCGGCTTTAACGCTGAGCATTTGTATTTCTACATTGTTGTTTTCCTTATCTTTAACAGTTGCAACCGAAGTGTTGGCAGCAAAAAATTCGTCGAGAGTAGCCTGTTCGCCGTTTTTGAGTTTGAAGATAAACGGGCAGTAGAATCCGCGGGGATGTTGGTAAAATCCACCTATGCCGCCAAAGTCGTTTTCGGCAGGGTAAATCTCCTTAACGTTAGGCACTTCGGGATTGTCAACATCGCTTGTATAGAGTTGCGGGTCGTAGATTTCAAAATCGGCACCCGAAAGGTCAACCGCATTTTCGTATTTGTATGTAACAGTGCGTTTTTCGCCTGTTGCCTCGTCGGTTTCTTCATACGAACCCTCGGTTTCTTTGTGGTTTTTGGCTGTGAAAGCAATCACAAGTTTTTCGTGAGGTTTAACTGGATGCTCGTAGCCCGAACCCGGAATAACAATGATACCGTGTACAGGCACTTTTCCGGCGTTGTAATACTCATCGTACCAACTCTCTTTTTCGGTGCAAGAAGCCTGCATTGTGCAGCCGATAGCGAGACCGTCGGCATAGAGAATGTTGCTTGTGGGGTTGTAGAGCACCATATATTGATCGGGGTGCATCATACGTCCCGCATTACGCTCGCCATTAAAAAATACCTCAGAGAAGATAAACTGATAGTCAGATTGTTGTGCAACAGTTGCAATCAGTTTTACATCAATTGTTTGGTTTTCATCCTTGATGGTAACGTTTTCTTTGCGTACAAAGATTGTTTTGCCATCAACAGTTTTTTCAAGACTTACGTCGTAATTGCCTATTGGAATGTAAATTTTAACCTTTCCGTTGGCGTTTTCGTCCAAAGTCTCTTTTTTGATATCAAAAGTGTAAGTGTCTTTTGACTGAACAGATGTGAGAGTGATAGTGCAACCGTCTAATTCTGTGCTTGATACAGCACCGTCAACGTCGGAAGCGAGATTTACAAAAGCATCGATTCCGCTGTACGAATAACCATTGTTGTCGTCGTCGTCATCGCACGAAGATAGCGCAATGCTACCGCCTGCCATTGCCAATGCAAGGGCATAATTAATAACTCTATTTTTCATTTATTATACTGTTTTATAGATACTTAAATACTGATTATTTAAAACATTCGGATTTTCCGTCTTTCATACATTCGTCGGCAGATGCTGTGGCTTCGGGGTCGTTTTTCTTAACGCAGCAATCGGCAAATTTTACTGATTCTAAATAATATTGAGGATAATAATCCTGATTATGCGATGCCATCCAATCTTTTTTTTCTTGATTTGCAATCTTGGTGTTTTCGATTTTGGCTTTGATATTTTCGCACATTTTCAAAGATGCCGAATCAGATTTAGCCTCAAATTCGGCAAGACGGTTTTCTAATTTGATAATTGTGCTGTCTAAATCGGTCTGAGTTATCTTATTGACTCTCAGCACGCCTGTGATATTGGCGTTTTTGTTTAAAAGACATTGGTTAAACTTAGGAATATCGCCGCCTGCAACCACATAAAGAGTGGCGGTTGTGTCTTGAATATCGGTAAAAGTGATATTACTGCCGCAATGGCAAACACGTGTAACTTTTGCCTTTACTTTCACTTCCTTGTCAACAAGGTATTCGGCTGAATCTAAGAGAGTTTTGGGCGAATAAACGCCCTTGCAGCAATCTTTGCCGCTCTGATTTTGGTTTGAAGAACTATTGCAGGCAACAAACAGCGCTGCAATCATCAGGCTTGTAGTAATAATCTTTTTCATTGTGTGTTACATTTGTCATTTTTTACGCTGCAAAATTATGCAGCCGAAACAACCTCTGCAATCACTTAAAATGGGGATTTTTTTTGATTGATACTACCTATTATTTGCTAATCTTTATTGATTATTTCGTTTTTTTCCAATTGATTTTTTTGAATAATCTATATTGATATATATTTTTTTCCTTATCTTTGTCGCCAACATTTTAATCTACTAAATATTAACAATTATGGAAATTGTATTATACATTCTTGTATACATCGTGTTCTTGCTGTTGCCGGCGGCGGGTATTTTGTCTTATTACAAACATTGGGACATAATGTTTTATATCTCTTCTATTGTATGCGCAATATTATGGATAATTAGCATACTACATTCATTTTCAATAGCATGGGTTTACGCTCTGGCTATATTATTGATTCCTCTTATTCTTGCGTTTTTCTTGAAACAGGCGGATGGGTATAATTATTTCTTGTTTGCCTCGTGCTTCGGCGCGTATCTTACGTTTGGGTACATGTATTTATATGGCTCGGCGTTGGGACATTGGAGTCAATAATCCTCACCCCATCACCACATCGAGCACCATCATCATTGCAAATCCGATTGCAAATCCGATTGTTGCAACGTTGGAGTGTTCGCCTTGGGAGGCTTCGGGGATGAGTTCTTCTACAACTACGTAGAGCATTGCGCCGGCGGCAAAGGGTAGGAGATAGGGCATTGTGGCTGTGGCTGCCGATGCCAACAAAAGTACCAACGCGCCGCCAATAGGTTCTACAATGCCGCTGAGACTGCCCACCAAAAAGGCTCTTAAACGGCTGTTGCCTGCACTGCGGAGGGGCATCGATATTATTGCGCCTTCGGGAATATTCTGAATAGCAATACCTAACGACAATGCCAACGCTCCCGCCGTGCTAAAATCTGCCGTTACCGCGCCCGCAATTGCCACGCCCACAGCCATTCCCTCGGGAAAATTGTGAATCGTTACCGCCAACGCCAACATTGTGGTACGCGAAAGATGGCTCTGCGGACCCTCGTGTCCGCCTTTTGGGTGAATGTGCGGCGTGATGTAGTCGATGAGCAAGAGGAACGCAAATCCGCCCAAAAATCCAATCACCACGGGCGTGATGTTGCCCATATCAATTGCCGGAATCAGCAACGACCACACCGACGCCGCCACCATTACGCCCGAGGCAAATCCAAGTAAGATTTTTTGGAAAAGTTCGGGCATATCTTTTTTCATAAAAAACACAAATGCCGACCCCAAAACCGTGCCGGCAAATGGTATCAAAAGTGCTGTTAAAATGGCTTCCATCAATCAATCCTCCTCATTGCGCTCATACTGATTGCCACGGTTGATGCGTTGTGAAGCAATGCGGCGAGCGACGGTGAAATTATGTTTGCCAATCCGCCGAGTATTAGCATCGAATTTACGCCGATAATTGCATCGTTGTTGCCTTTGATTCTGCGTTTTAGATTGCGGCCAATTTTCATAAGTTTGGGTAATGAAGATAGTCCGTCGTCGGGTAGCATAATGTCGGCTGTCTGACCTGCAATCGACGACGCTTTGCCCATTGCAATGCCAATGTCGGCGGCTGAAAGTGCGGGTGCGTCGTTGATGCCGTCGCCAACCATAGCCACGGTGCGTCCCTCGGATTTCATTTGTTTTACGTATGCAACTTTCTGATCAGGAAGAGTTTGCGCATAAAATTCGGTAATACCAGCCTCGCGAGCCACAGCCTGAGCCGTTTTTTCGCCGTCGCCGGTTATCATTACAATATTTTTAACGCCCGCCTGTTTCAAAAGTTTTATCGCCTCTACCGAATCTTGACGGATGAAATCTTTTATGGCAATAAGTCCCGCAAGTTCCTCGCCCTCAGAAAAATAGAGGATAGAATCGCCTGTTTCGCCAAGTTCGTCGATGTAATGCTGAGCCTCGTCGGTGAGCGGAATTTTTTCATCATCAAAGATAAAATGTGCCGATCCGATGCGGAGTTTTTTGCCGTTGATTGACGATGCAACTCCGTGAGCCAAAACGTATTCCACTTTGGTATGTTCCTCCTCGTGAATGAGGTTTCGGTTTTGGGCTTCCAACACCACTGCACGAGCCAAAGAGTGCGGAAAATGTTCTTCCAAACAAGCCGCCATTTTTAATACCTCGTTTTCATTGCGTCCGCCCAATGGAATAATGCGCGAAACCTTTGGTGTTGCCTCAGTTAGCGTTCCTGTTTTGTCAAAAACAAAGGTGTCAACTTCGGATATAAGTTCTAAGAATTTTCCACCTTTTACAATAATGCCGTTTTGTGCGCTGTCTCTCATTGCCGAAAGCACGCAGATTGGGGCAGAAAGTTTCATTGCGCACGAATAATCCACAAGCAAAGTTGACATCGCTTTTGTGAAATTTCCAGTGGCAAAATAGGTGGCGGCGGCAAGCAAAAAGTTGTATTTAACCAAGTGATTTGCAATACGTTCGGCGTTTACTTGCGACGCGGCTTTTAATGCTTGCGAATTGTCGATAAGCGACACAATTTGGTTGATTCTTGTCTCTTTTCCTGCCGATTTTACGCTTACTACGATTTCGCCGTCTTCCACAATTGTGGATGCAAACACGCCAGAACCTTCCTTTTTTTCCACTGCCAACGGTTCGCCGGTCATTGATGATTGGTTTACCATTGCCAAACCGCTTACAACAGTGCCGTCGGCAGGTATTACGCCTCCGATTCGGCAAATTACGCGGTCGCCTTGTTTGAGGTTTTTGGTTTGTACTTGAATCTCTTGTCCGCTGTCGGTGAGCACGTTAACCACTTCCTCGGTGTTGAGGAGCGAGTGCGCAAGGTTGTCGTAAGATTTGCGTTTGATGTAATCTTCCAAAACTTCGCCGATGCTGAGCAAAAACGAAACCGAACCCGCAGTTTTGATGTCGCCGCTGAAATAGGAGAATCCCAAGGCTGTTGCATCAAGCACGTCGGCACAGAAAATTTTGCCGCCAATAATGCTCTTTGCTCCGTTGTAAAGTCTTGGTGCAATGTTGATTAACTGCAACGCCTTGCGAATTGGAAACGGCAGCAACTTTTTTATATAATGTCGCACCACCATTTCCGAAAGTATCGAAAACAACGACGGCTGCGGAATGTCGAGCGGATTAACGCTGTCAAGAAGTTCCTGATTTTCAAGGTATCGGTGGTCTAACAGTCGGAAATACGCCAAAACTGTTTCTTCGCTAACACCTACGTAATGTATTAATACACTGCCCGTTGTGGGATTGATTTCAACAGATGTTATACCCATCTGTTCTTCCACGAGCGACTTTACCAACCCTGCTTGAACAGGCGTAAGCGAGTGTCTGTCGTAACGGATTCTTACCCGTCCGGGCAGCGAATGTGCTATTTTAAAGTCCATTACGCTTTTTTAGATTCTTGTTTTGCCTCTTCTACCAAATCTTCGGCGTCTTCTTTTACGGTTTCTACAAAAGCCTGAGCCTCGTCTTTGAGTTGTTGACCAGCGGCAATAATCTTAGCGCAACCTTTCTGCACTGTTTTGGTTTTCAAAAGGGCAATAACGGCTATACCTGCCAACGCCCCAAGGAAAAATACACCTGTTTTTGAGATATTGTTGAACATTGTTATTATGTTTTAAAAATTTTACACAAAGTTACGGTGCGGCAATGAAAAACGGAATACCTAAAAGTAATGATTTAACTTCGTTTTCGGCTTTAAGACTAATTATTATTGGGGATAGTGTATCAAAAACACTCAATCGCAAACTTTTGGTATTACATATTTTTTAAATACCGCTTTTTCGGTATTGTGTGATAATTGTGTTGAATCTAATTTTGCGCCAAAATTTAAAACAAAATAACAATGAAAAAAACTGTAATAATTTACGGCTCTACAACGGGCAATGCCGCCAAAGCGGCTGAAACTATCGCAGCAAAACTCGGCGGTGGTGATGTTAAAGAGGTTTCCTCTGCAAAAAAGTCGGATCTTGCTGATTACGACAACATTATCCTCGGTTCGTCTACTTGGGGCGACGGTGAATTGCAAGACGATTGGTTCGGTTTTATTTCCGAAGTTAAATCTGCCAACCTTAGCGGCAAAACTGTGGCTGTATTTGGTGTTGGTGACCAATTTTCTTACTCAGACACATACGTGAACGCTATGGGCGAACTCTACGAAGCCGCAAAATCTGCCGGTGCAAAAATCGTAGGCGAAACTTCTACCGACGGTTACTCTTTTAGTGAATCTTCTGCTGTAAAAGACGGAAAATTTGTTGGTTTGGCTCTTGATTACGACAATCAGGATCAACTTTCTGAAAGTCGCATTGAAGCATGGACAGCACAGATTATACCTGAACTATAATAATTTAACGGTTGCACAAATGAAAGTACTATCGCATCATATTTACGAATACAAAAAAGGACTTAGAAAACTTATTCTCCATACTTTACCATCCAAATTTAGGTTTGAAGCCGAGGCAGGATTGAGATTTGCCGGCATCGACTTCCTCACACGACAAGTCTCGCCCGAAAAAATAAATATTTTTTTTGGAGCAAAAGAGTGCATTGAGGTTATCAAACATATTGGCGATAAGCCCTTTAACGAGTACACACCCGAAGAAGATTTTATACTCGGCGTACTGCTCGGCTACGACAAAATTCAGGAGTGCAACCGTTATCTTCATTTATGCAACAAACAAACTATTATGAAAAAATCAGCGTAAGATTACCACTAATAAATCCCTATTTTTAGGTATTTCTAATCTGATACAACCTCTCTAATTTTGCGCAAAAATTTAGAGAGATGAAAAGAAAAATTACACTGTTTGTTTTTATGATTTTGGGCATAGAATCTTTTGCCCAACAACAGGATTCCACATCATTTATTCCTGAAAAAGAGATATCCACTGTTACCGTAACAGCACGCACCGAAATCCGCAAGATGCGCGAGGCTACAATGCCGCTTTCGGTGCTGGATACCAGACAGTTGGAGGGTACAACGTCGAGCATCAACGATGCTCTCGCCCGCACTTCGGGTATCACTATTAGAAACACCGGCGGCGTGGGCAGTGCGTCGAGAATTTCGGTGCGCGGATTGGAAGGCAAGCGTATGGGCGTTTATATCGACGAGGCGGCTATTGGACAAATGTCTGATTATATGTCGCTTAACGATATTCCAACCGATATGATTGAGCGCATCGAGGTATATAAAGGTATTGTGCCGTATCGTTTTGGCGGGTCGGCTCTCGGCGGCGCAGTCAATGTGGTAACAAAGGAATATCCGCCTGTGTATTTAGATGCAAGTTACGAAATTGCATCGTTTAACACGCACAAATTCAGCACTGCATTTAAACAAACCAACAAAAAAACCGGTATTCAGTTTGGCATTGGCGGTATACTCACATACAGCGACAATAATTACAAAATGAAACTCCAAAACCTTGAAAACCGCGAAGTTACCCGCGACCACGACCAATTTAAAAAGATGATGATTGGCGGCAGTATTAAGGCTACCAAATGGTATTTCGACGAGGCAAAACTCGAACTTGTTTTCACAGGCACAAAGGCTGAAATTCAGGGCATTGACACCGATATTCGCGAGGCTTACAACCATAGTATGTCGGGTATTGCGGCATTGACTTTAAAACGCGACAATTTCCTTGTTGACGGTTTGGATTTGGATTGTGATTTTGCATATTCTTACGGCAGCAACGGTCTTTACGATGCCGCTCCTTACCGCTACGATTGGGATGGAAACCGCTATAATTCAGTGTCTTCATATGGCGGCGAACAAGCCACTTACGCATCTGATTCCGACAATCGCACCAACGATTTTGTTGGCAAAATCAATCTCAACTACTTACTCGACGAACACAATTCGTTTAACCTTAATTTTTACGCTACTCACACAAGTCAAAACCCCGAAAACGACTTGATGGATAAGAGTTTTGGCTATCAAACCACTTTCGACAGCAAGATGGGCAGCATTACCACAGGGCTTTCTTACGACCTCACCCTTTTTGACGGCAAATTTATGAGCGCCACAACTGTTAAGAATTTTAACTTTACATCTGAAACCAAAGTGCTTGAACTTGTGTCGATTAACCGTCCAAAAGATGTTGATGTTTCTAAGAATTATTGGGGTGGAAGCGAAAGTCTGCGTTACAAATTTACCAAAAGATTTTTGGCAAAGGCATCGTTTAGTAGCGAGGTGCGCATACCCACCGCCGAAGAACTTGTAGGCAATGGATATTCGATTCTTCCTGCCACCGACCTTGCTCCCGAACGCTGCAACGGTCTTAATGCGGGTGTGCTTTATCACCGTGCCAATCAGTTTGGATTTATTGAAGTTGAGGCAAATTATTTCTTAAATCAGTTGGAGGATATGATTCGTTATCAGGCAGATATGATTCCGTCGATGGCACGTTACGCAAATTTTGGAACAGTGAGAACCAAGGGCGCAGAAATTGAGTTTAAAGGCGATGTGGCACCGTTTTTATATATCTATGGCAATGCCACTTACCAAGACCTTCGCGACCGTCGCAAAAACGAAACAGGCTCATCTGCCGAAAATCCCACTTACGGCAAACGTATGCCAAATATTCCTTATATTTTGGGTAATTTCGGAGTTGAAATTCATAGAGAAAATATCTTTGGCGGCAAAAATCAAAACAGCCGTTTACTCTTTGACGCTCAATATGTTCACGAGTATTTTTACGATTTTGAAATGAGTAAGTATCAAGACCGCAAAATACCTACTTCGTTTACTATCGACCTTGGTTTTGAACATAGTTTTTTCAATGAATCTATTACACTTACATTCAAAGTTAAAAACCTGACCGACAAGACAGTATATTCCGACCTCAACCGTCCTCTCCCCGGCAGAAACTTTGGATTTAAGGTTAGGTATGTGATGAAGTAATGCATAATTCATAATTCACAATTCATAATTCGTAATTAATAATTCATAATTATAAAAGGCAATGAAACTAAAACATTTATTATTGATTTCGGCGGTGGCAATGAGTTTTGCCGCTTGCGACGATGACGACGATGTGAAAAAAAACGACAATGAAACATCGGGTAAAATCCTGTTTTCCACCACAGTTACCAATCCCGACGGAAGTAGCGGAAGCGGCTATCTTTTAACTGCGTCCAAATTTGAAGGCGGCGTTAATTACACCAATTCTAATGCAGTTCCGCTTGGTTTTGGCTCGTATCCTTGCGTGTGTCCGAGTGGAAATATCTATGTTTTTCCCGACTATATGGGCGGCACAGAATTGAAACTCCGCCGTTTTGTGCTCAACGATGCTAACCAATTGGAACTCAAAGGTTCTATGACTTTGCCTGCCAATTCGTCGGCGGCTATTGTTGTGGAGGCAAGCAACGAAAAGGCGTATGTTTGCTGCCAGAGTCTCGACCTTTTGATTGTTTTCAATCCGCAGACTATGACCGAGATTTCGCGTATCGACGTTTCTAACCTCCGCAACGAAGGTGTTTCGGCATATCCGGGTGCAATGTACATCCGCGACGGCATTCTCTATGTGGCTTTGGAACAGTTTAATGCTCAATGGATGCCCAACGAAAATTCGCTCGAATTTGCCCTCTACAATGTGTCAGACGATACTTTTATCAAGAAAATTCGCAACACAACTCTTGGCTATGCCGCACCCACACGACCCATTGATAATCAGTCGATTTTTGAGGACGAAAACGGCGACCTCTATTTCAACTGCGTGGGTTCGTTCGGCTATATTCCGGGACTTGATTCTGGCATTGCACGCATCAAAAAAGGCTCTACCGAGATTGACGAAACTTACAATTTCAACCTTCAAAAAACTCGTGTAGAAGAACTTACCGGTGATTATTTACAGTGCATTTTTATGTGTCGCTACATTGGTGGCGGCAAGATGTACGCCTACGGTTATTCGCCTGCGCTTGACCCCACTAACACAAATACTTACACCGCCCGCACGGTAATTCCCATTGTGGTTGACATCTACAATAAGTCGATAAAAATCATTGAAGGAATGCCCCTGAGCAACGGTCACGGCGTGGCAATGGGAAAGCACGGCAACAAGATGGTTTACGGTTCTGCCAACAACGAATACAACGGTTTCTCGTCGGTAGACCTCACTACCGGAGAGGTTGAAACTAAGATAGTTACAGTAGAAGGTTTCCCCTCGTTCTTTTACAGTTTTGAATAATAGATATTAGTTAGTAATAGGTGCATAATTAAAGGAAGTAAGGCGGTTACAGCGGCGTAGTTTTTTGTATTTCTACTAATTAAAGAAATATTGAGAAATATAATGCCTTTGCCAATTTTGAATTATTTGTTGGCAAAGGCATTGTTGTTGATATCGTATTTGTTTTTACAGAACTATATTTATTGTTAGAAAAATACCGTTCAAGTTTTCTTTTGATAATGGTTTATCTTCGTTGTAATAGTCTACTTTCTTAGAATAATCCAATGTTGAAAAAGAATATCCAACACCAAATCCACCATTATCAGATAGTTTGCAAAAAAGGCCTAAGGAGAAGTTGTAAGATCCATTCTTACTTGTAAACGAATATTCTTTTTTATCAGAAAAGTCTTCGTTCCACGCAGTAATAGTCCTTTTAAACTTTCTATTTAACATCCATCCGTTGTCGGTAAAACAATTGATTTTAATTCTATTGGTTTTAATGATATACGGAGTTGAGAGTTTTATCTTTGGCATAATAAACAATCGGAACAGTCCATCGTTGTCTTCCCAAAAATCCGATGACAACAATGAGCCTGATTCTATTTCGCACCAAAAACCAACTCCACACCCGATTCCAATATATTTATTAAATAGGTAGTTATAACCAATTTGCCTTGCGATGATGTCTCCCTTGAAATCCCAATTGAAACAGATTTCGTGATGGTCTAAAAATGTTTCGTCATCGTTGTTATCTTGTCCTTTTGTGTTTGAAAAAGTGGACAATAACAATATGATAATTAGTATGTATCTCATTTTAGTCCTCGTAATAAAATCTTAGTCCCATCCATTGACCATCACAATAGGCTGCCCCAAAAACGTCAATATTTTTGATGTCAAATTTAGTTGGAGTAAAACCTTTGATTATTTTGTTGCTTATTGTTATTCCGTATGATCTGTCAAAAATAACAGATTTGGACTCGTCATTGTATTCTTCTACTCCTGTTACGTATGGACGTTCTTTGTTGTAAGTAGTGGTTGAATTACCCCAAAACAGGTATGCAATCATAGGATCTTTTGGTTTAATCTGTTTCTTAATTGGGTCGAATATATATTGGTTGGTGATTAGTTTTGGCAGATTTGCAATTTCTTTTGTTTCTGCGGCGTATAGAGAATTTACTAATGATGTTGTGACATTGGTGTTATTGATTGTAATGGCGGGTAAAATACAATAGATAGTATTGTTTATCCAATCTCTCAGAAAATCAACGTTGGATATTTTTGTGTAAATAAAATTGTACGACATTTTATTGAAAGTAGCGGTAAAACTACCATAATACGAAGAAGTTGTAGGAGATATCTTGGAATAATTTCTCGGATTATCGTATTTTAATTCACCCTCTAATCCATTAAAACCAATTGCTATTTTTTCGGCTGATGTTGCTTTCCAATACGGAATACCCAAAAACTTTTTGCGTTTTTGAACTTTGACTTTTACACCTGTGCTTGCATAAAAACCGTAATTAACTTCAAATAAAATTAATTGCACACGTTTGCTTTTGCTGAATTTTTTTTCTCTTGATACTTGTTTGCCCCGTATTAGATCAACAAGTTTTTGAAAAAGACTATGATTTTTCCATTTGTAACTGTCAACATTGTAACTTGTGTGAAATGTATTTATTGCAAAGTCTTTGCTGAGTTTTCTTTCTTCTACCAAATCGTCATTATTGTCTGTGTTTTCCTGTTGATTATTAAAAGACCTTATAAAGTTAACTCCGTTTGGTAGAGTAATAATGTCTCCAATTTCGCTTTGATATAAAAGAGTGGTATCAAAATTGATAATTGCTTGTTCGATTTTAGAGGCATCTTTCTCTTGTGCTGAGAATGTACCGTATTGAGTAATCTTATATAAAATTCCGTCTACGCAGACACGAAGAGTTGTATCCATAATGTAAGTCAATTTATTGTCAAATAACAAGTCTTCGGCTTTCATTAGATTGAACTCATCTTCTGTCATATTTTCATCTTCGTTTTCCTCGCTATCGATTGATGACTTTTTCATTATGGCGTGTCGCGCTGATAATTCATCTTGCAAATTAGCAATTGACTTAAAACCGTTTGTGCATAATTTTTTGGATAGACTTGTCCCTTTGTTAGAAATGCTATCCATATATTGTTCCAAAGTTATGGCATTTGCAAATGTTAAATATCCGTTAGATGAAACCTCAACCGTTTCTATATTAGTTAATGTTGTGGGGGTTGATGGTTCATAGTTGATTTCTTCAACATTGCAACTTGCTAAGATAAAGATAGAGGATGCTGTTAATAGTACTTTGTTTTTCATTTTAACTTAATAAATATAGACTTCTGATTAAACTTATTGATGTTTTTTGTGGTTACATATTCTTGCGAAGTCTTTTAAACAAGATTTGTAATTCTACGTTGCAAACGTATTATATATTCTTCTTATAATTTTAAATAAATTGTTATTATTTTATTATCAATATATTATTTTACCATTAGGATAAGATAGTTACAGTAGAAGGTTTCCCCTCATTCTTTTACAGTTTTGAATAATTGTTCTATAACACACCATTCATAATAATTATTAAACAGTTTCGGCGTGAAAGTCGGAACTGTTTTTTTGCTGATGGTTACAACTCCAATCGCATCATCACCAATTCTTGAAAACCTTTATTTCGCGAATTAAACCCCATCGGATTGCGTCCAAACTCTTTGAACCCAAGGCTACGGTAGAGGTCGAGTGCAGAGTGATTTTCTGCCACACATTCGAGTTCCAACTGACTATAACCTGCTTTTCGCGCACATTCGATACAGGCGGCAGTGAGAGCCTTGCCGACTCCCAAACCCCAATATTTTTGCTCTATGCCGATACCAAATTCGGCGCGGTGCTTTACTTTGGTATGTTTGCCAATTTTTGAAATTCCCGCCGTACCAACCACCTTGCCGTCGATTTCTGCGAGGATTTCAATTTCGTCTTGGCTGTCGGATTTTTCTTTAAGATACATCGCCTCGTCGTTGGCAGTAAAAGTGTTTTCGTCTGGGTACGATAGCAAGTTATCTGTCTGAGCGTGAGTGAGTAAAAACACGTCAAGCACCGCTGCACCATCAGCATAATCAGCATTGCGGAGAGTGCAGGCAGCGGAGTTTTTTAGGGTGATGGTTTTGTTGTAATGCATAGTTGACGAATTTATATCTCCTCCAACATTTGTCCTGGATTTTCAGCCGCCTTGACGTTTGAGAAAGCCTTGGTGATAATGCCATTTTCGTCAATCAGATACGTGGTGCGCACTACACCGAAAGATTTTTTGCCGTAGAGGGTTTTCTCTTTCCAAACGTCGTAGGCTTGGATAGCGGTCTTTTCGGTGTCGGCGAGGAGGGTGAAATTGAGGTTGAATTTCTCCTGAAATTTTTTGTGCGAGGCAACGCTGTCTTTGCTGATGCCTATGATTTCTGCGCCCTTTTCGTGAAAATGCGGAAAGAGTTCCGAAAAATTGCATGCCTGTTTGGTGCAGCCCGAAGTGTTGTCCTTTGGGTAAAAATAGAGTACGACCTTCTTGCCGCGAAACTCTTCGAGGCTGCGGATGTTGCCGTCTTGGTCGGGCAGCGAAAACGACGGCGCTGGGGTGTTGGGTTGAAGCATAATGGTTTTATTTATCTGTATTGTTTAACAATTGTTTCAGTTGTTCGATGTCGGGGAGTGCTTTGCGGAGATTGTCGGGCAGGTCTTCCGATGTAGTGTATGTTGCCACGCCCATGGGCTTGTTGTAGTCTCTGATTACAAACTCCACATAATCCTTGTTGGCACTTTTGCAAAGGACAATGCCAATTGACGGATTTTCGTGAGGTTTCTTGATTTTGCTGTCGAGAATGCTCAGGTAGCCCATCAGTTGTCCCAAATATGACGTTTTGAAGTCGCCGGTTTTCAATTCAATCACTACCAAACAGTTGAGTTCCCTATTGAAAAACAGCAAGTCGGGGAAATGTTCCACACCGTAAATTTCCAAGTGGTACTGATTGCCGATAAAAGCAAAATCGGTTCCAAAAGTCATAATAAACTCTTTGATATTCTGCACAATTTGCAGTTCTACAACACGCTCATCTACATCGATAGCGTCTCTTTCGCCAATCTGTTCCACATTGATGAAATTAAGGAGATATTCGTCCTTAAACATCATAACAGCCTTGCGTGCAAGAGAAGAATCGGAGATGGTCTTGGAGAAATTGTTGGGGATTTTATCTTGATTTTCAAATGCTTTGGAGGCGATTAATTGTTTTAGGCGGTCTCTTGACAGATTTTCTTGCATAGTCCGTCTTATATAATAATAACGCTGTTTTTTCTCCTTTGCCTTTTCTAAGATCACAAGATGATGCGAAAAAGGGACGTTAAAAAAACTATCAACGGGAAATTCATCTATGTTTGGAATAATCATAGAATGAGAAATATCTATTTGATTATTAGTGTTTTGTAATTCGACAACCGCAGTTGTCGAATTTGTATTCTGCAATTCGGCAACCGCAATTGCCGAATTGGCATCAAGCATTTGCCATTCTTCGTAGAACTTACGCATATTTTTTAGACTGTTCTCCGAAAAACCTCTCAGCCCCGGCAACTCCTTTTGAAGTTGGTCGCTAATAATTTTCAAAGCACCTGTACCCCAATTCTTCTTTCGGGTATTGAGCGAAATGTATTTGCCAATGCCGAAATAAACAGCCAATTGGATGCGGTTAACGCCTTTGGCGGCCTCGTACTGACCTTGCAGAATGGCGGTTTTGATGGCTTCCACCGCCGATGTGTATTTTGTGTTGAAATTATCTGCCATAGTTTGCAATTCAATTTTGCACAAAGATACGAAAATAATTCCATATCTATGTAGCATTTTTACGAATACTTCCTCACCACATCCACCAAGCCATCAAAAACGCCGACATTATCAGCGCAGTGGTAATAATCTTTTTCATTGCTCTTTTATTTAATCTATTAATTTCGCCGCAAAAATTGATAACGATTAAAAATCTGAGCAATACCTATTTTGATGGATTTTTATTTCGACATAAATCTAAACATATCGGCTTTCATAATAGTTATGCCGCATTTGTCGGCTGCGGTTTCAAGCGCAGTGATTTCTTTGGGCGTAAAACGTATTGACACGTTTTGTGTAAGTTGATCTATTTGATAAGGTTTGCGACATCCGCATAAAGGTACAATGCCCTTTGTAAGACAATATACCACAGCGGTTTGAGCCGTTGAGATGTTGTATTTTTTGCCTATAATATTCATTAATTCTATCAATGGCTTCAACTTTTTGGTACGCCTTCGGTACATTAAACCCATTACTCCGCTTGGAGTTTTTCCAGTGAGCGCACCTTCTTCTAATACCGCCCATGCCCAAAACTGAACATTGTTTTGTTTACACCAATCCACAAGACCGTTTTTCTCCCATTCGCGTTCAATGAGGCTGTAATGATTTTGAACGCCAAAGAGCGGAATTTGCTCGCGGTCTAAAATTTTCTTTGCTTTTTGGGCCTCGTTGAGATTAAAATTTGAGATACCTATTGCGTGTATTTTGCCTTCGCGATAAAGGGTAATCATCTCTGCAAGGTTTTCTTCGATACACACCGGCAAGTGAAGCCAGTATATATCAACGTATTGACGATTAAAATCTTTCAAATCTTTTTCGAGCGATTTTCGCACCTGTCCTTGCTTGTATTTTTTAGAAAAAGGGGTAAATTTCGCCGATATTTTCATTTCAGGCATTGCCAATTGCCCCATAATTTTTTGCGATTTGCCGAAACCATAATCTCGTGCGGTATCAAAAATTACAAATCCGTTTTTGATTGCAGATTCAGCAGTTTCTCTGATGGTTTCGATACTTACCGAACCACCGCGCAGAAGTTTTGCATATAATCTACCTCCCCACGAATTTGTGCCTATAATAATTGGTGTAGTGTTCATCTTTAAAAATTTTGGCAACAAAATTAAGGGTATTATTTTGCAATTGAGTTGCAATATAGGTAGTTATTTGTGGGGATTTTTCACGAATATTATTGAATTGATTTGTCAAAGTACCAATAATTAAGTATTATTTATTTATAATTGTAATATTTTACACTGTAATAAAATAGGAGGATTAAATTCTTAACTTATTTCTGCAAATAAATCATCTGCTGTCAATTGGTTTGGAACGTTGCCGCTGTATGAGTTTTGTTTGAGTCCGTATGTGGTTATCATTGTGATGTATAATGATTTTTTTGTGCCTGTTGAATTGCGAAACATTTCACGGCGTTGGCGAAGATATTCGTCGTATTTTTTGTCGATTTCGTATTCCGAAAGCGAAAATTTAATTTCGCAAAGGTTAATCACTTGGTCGCGGCGGTCGATGAGCATATCTATCTGAAAATCTTTTGTTTTGTATGAATAAACATTGGATTCTACACCAAGGATGCCCAATTTTGCTTTAATCTGACGGATGTGATGAAAACATACTTGTTCAAAGGCATAGCCCGACCAAGCACGTTTCGATGGTGAATCTTCCATATTGAACCAATGATTTTCGTCGTTGCCTGTATAGCCCGCCACATATCGAAGATAAAACAGTGAAAACAAGTCGCTGAGTTGATAAATTGTTTCCCGTTCTTTTTTGCCCAAACCGTTGTACGGACGTATAAACTCGCTGTCAACCAAATCATTAAGAACAACAGATAGTTTGCCACCATCGGGAAGTTTGAGAGCGGTCTTGATTTCCAAACGTGTCATTCCAACGGCTTTTTGGGCAAGTAATTGTACTATATTTTTGCTCATCGACGATTCGTTAAACAATGACGTGAACAAAAATTTGTATTCTGATTTTAATTTTGCATTTTTAGAAAAAAACAATCTATCGATGTTTTGGTTCAACGAAAATTCTTTTTCCAACATACTGAGATACAGTGGAATACCGCCCAAAATCATATACGTCTCCAAAATTTGGTATCGGTTAAACGGCACATTTTGAAATTTTAGGAATTCTTCGGTTTCGGCAAGTGAAAACGGCGCCAAGTAAATGACATTTGTCATTCTGTTGTAAAGTCCGCCCTTGTTGCCAAAAATCTTGTCGCGCATCCACGTGGTAGCCGAGCCACAAACTATCATCATCAGGTTTGATTTTGTGGATGCATAGCCATTCCAAAAATACTCAAACGCCCTCAGAAATTCCGATTTTTGGGTGTCCATCCACGGCAGTTCGTCAAGGAAAATCAAAATTCGTTTTTTATCTATTATTGATTCGATGTACTCTTTGAGATTGCCAAAAGCATCAAACCAATTTCGAGGAATATTGATTTTGCTTCCCGTACATTTCATCAAGTTCTTGGTAAACTCTCTAAGTTGTTCGCTCTTAGTACCTTTGTATATGCCAGTAAAGAAAAAGTCGAATTGGTTGTTAAAAAACTCCTTCACCAAATATGTTTTGCCCACCCTGCGCCGTCCATAAACAGCCACAAACTCGTTTTTGCCCGAATTATATATTTGTTCGAGACGTTTTTTTTCCGAATATCTGCCGATAATTTTGTCCATAATGCGATAGTATTAGTTTGACACCGCAAATATACAAAAAAAATCCGATTCTCGTTCCTTAACTCAATTATTTTTGCCGTTAAGGAACAAAAATCGCGATTCTTGTTCCTTAACTCGTTTATTTGGGGACTTAGGGAACAATAATCCGTCTTTTTTGGCTGAGCGGGAATGATTATTCTAACTTTTTTTAACTTTTGAGCATAGTGATTTAAGTAAAAAATATTTTTCTTTTTTAATTTTCTGTCGTATATTTGTAAACTCATTAATTTACGTACCAACACTCTAAACAAGATGGCTAACAAGGGAAAAACGCCTATTAACGCAGGGAGACCTGTATATTTTTCGTATGCTCGCAACAACGATGCTAAGCCCGAATGGAAACATATATCTGATTGTGTGGATATTATAATTAAGAAATTTCAACAAGAGAATATCGAATACCGTCTCGATGTGAGAGATTTAATCACCGGCGACCGTATCTCGGGTTTTGAAAAAGAGATTGGGCATAAGAGCGAAACTGTGGTGATAGTATTCTCCGACAGGTATTTCCGATCTATGCATTGTATGAATGAACTTATACAAATTCAAAAATCGCTCAAAACCAATCCAAACAAGCGTCTATTGCTTATAAAATGCGGCGATTTCAACCTTGCCGATATGCATTACATTAGAGATCTCGAAAAATTTTGGACTGCCAAGAAAAACGAATACGATGAGATTAAGTTTCACCGTATCAGAGAGTTTTCAAGCACCGAAAAGGCTGCGGAAGCAAGCGGATACTATCTCGACAAAATCCGCGAACTCTACTCGTTTTTTAGTGCTTACAACTATTTCGATGCATCCAAGGGTAATTGGGATAATTTTGTCAACGATTTAATAAAATATTATAATAACACCCCTAAGCCCGAAACCAAGTCTGCCAGGGTTGCCGAGGTGAAAAAAACAGTTGCTAAACCTAAAAAGAAATCTCGTGGTTGGCTTTGGATTGTTGCGGCATTGTTGTTGGTGTTTGTGTTTTTTGGGTATGGATATTACCGAGCACATAGGTTTCCATTTACCATTACATCTTGCTCTGTAATAACGCAAGACGGAAAGGAGAACCTCAAAATAGAGTATTTTTCGCCGCAAACTCGTCCTTTTGAATTGTATATAAAAGTGTTTGACCCAAATGGAAATTTGATTATTTCAGCCGATTCGCCAGTGGGTTATTCCCTAAAAAAATATGTGGCTTTTGAACAGGGTTACGGCGAGGCTGCAATCGACGGAGTAGATAAAATTTTATCAGGAAAGAGTGCCGGTGATTATCGTTTTGAATTATATTTTCACGACCGTCAGATTGATTCTTATACTTTTCCACTTTCAGGCGCAATAGGGGAGTAGGCATACGTTTTTTACCTATTTGCTATTTTTTTCACATTAAAGTTTTAACAAATGCAAAAAATATCTATCTTTGCCGCTTGAAACAATATTTTTAAGACACACAAAATGGAAAGAACAAAAGTTATAGACCTTTTGAAACGCGAGGATTACGGCGCTCAGGTTAATGTAAAGGGTTGGGTGCGTACCCGCCGCGGCAGCAAAGCCGTTAACTTCGTAGCCCTCAACGATGGCTCAACCATCAAAAATGTGCAAATTGTGGTTGACGTTGAAAAATTTGACGAAAACATTATCAAAGATATTACTACCGGCGCTTGTATCAATGTTATCGGTACTTTGGTAAAAAGCCAAGGTGCTGAGCAAAGCGTTGAAATTCAGGCAACTAATATTGAAATTTATGGTGTTGCCGGCAGCGATTACCCGTTGCAGAAAAAAGGACACTCGATGGAGTTTCTCCGCGAACACGCCAACATACGTATGCGCACCAACACTTTTGGAGCAGTTTTCCGCATCCGTCACAATATGGCAATGGCTATTCACACATATTTCCACGAGCACGGTTTCTTCTATTGGAACTCGCCGCTGATTACCGCAAGCGACTGCGAGGGTGCCGGTCAGATGTTTCAGGTTACAACGCTCGACCTCAAAAATCCTCCCAAAAATGAGGACGGCAGCATTGATTACTCGCAAGACTTCTTTGGCGCACAGACCTCGCTCACCGTTTCGGGACAGTTGGAAGGCGAACTTGCAGCCACCGCTCTCGGAGCAATTTACACATTCGGACCCACTTTCCGCGCTGAAAACTCCAACACTCCACGCCACTTGGCTGAGTTTTGGATGATTGAACCCGAAATCGCTTTTATGGATCTCAACGGTTTGATGGATTTGGAGGAAGACTTTATTAAATATTGTGTTAAATGGGCTTTGGATCATTGTCAAGACGACCTTCAATTCCTCAACAATATGATTGATAAGGGTTTGATTGCCCGTCTCGAAGGCGTATTAAAAGAAGAGTTTGTTCGCCTGCCCTACACCGAAGGCATCAAGATTTTGGAAGAGGCCATCAAGAAAGGCAAAAAATTCGAGTTCCCCGTATCGTGGGGCTGCGACCTTGCTTCGGAACACGAACGTTACCTTGTGGAAGAGCATTTCAAAAAGCCGGTAATTATGATAGATTACCCCAAGGAAATCAAGTCGTTCTATATGAAAATCAACGATGACAACAAGACCGTTCAGGGTACCGACGTACTTTTCCCGTCAATCGGCGAAATTATCGGAGGTTCGGTTCGCGAGGCTGATTACAACACACTTGTAAACCGTATGAACGAACTCGGAATGAAACTCGACGGCTACGAGTGGTATCTTGAAACCCGCAAATTTGGATCCTGTCCTCACGCTGGCTTTGGTCTTGGCTTTGAGCGACTTATCCTCTTTGTAACGGGAATGCAGAACATCCGCGACGTGATTCCCTTCCCGAGAACACCGAAGAATGCGGCATTCTAATCGAATATTTTTGATGTATAATATAAAGGGGCGCAGATTTGCACCCCTTTTTTATTTAAATACAATCATATCTGCAAGTTGAAGAAAATAATCGTTAGACCAAATGTCGAGGGTAGAGCGGTCGAAGACAAATCCCTTAACATCTTGTTTTACTAATTCAATTGATGCGGTAGAGAGTTTTTCTTTTAGTAATTTTATGAAAGTATCTTTGTCGATTGATTCACCGTCAAATTCGCGGATTCGCTCTTGTAAATGATTAAAATCTAACGGAATACGATTTCGAATATACCACTCAAAATCGTACCAATCGCGACCTTTGATTCTGCGTTGCCATTTGCGGTAAACGAGGGCGTGCATTTTTCCGGCGTAAAGTGCGGGCAACGAAAAGCAACGGGTCATAAACGAAAATGGTTTCATCAAGAGTTTTTGTTCGGTATCGAATGCCAATGGAGGATTTGTGTCAAGTTCAATTTTAATTTTAACTAATTTCTTAGTATTGAATTTGATATCGTACACTTCGGTGCCTTCTTTTAAAAAAGCCGATTCTACGCGACCGAATATTTTTTTATCCTTTTTTGTGATTTCAACATCGTGACCTGCTGCGTGAAATTCTCTTACCAAGTCGTCGAAATAGTCTTCAAGATGAATGTCGTTGCGTTTTTCAATGAGTGAAAAATCCATATCTTCCGAAAATCTCGGCAAGTTGTGAAATATTCTTAAACAAGTGCCGCCGTAAAATGCCGCGTGTTTGAAAAATCCACCTCGGCTAAGACCTGCAAGTGCTATTCTCTGCATTACTTCTTGCACAGCGTTTGGCGTTGCTGTACCTTGATTATCAGAATATTCTGCTAACATTTCTTCGAAAACACTCATCGCTTGATTATTTTTAAAAGGTTATTAAAAATATTTTGTTTGATGCCATTGGCGGCGCATTGTTCTATAATGTGGCAATTAAAATCGGGAAGCACATCGATATCGAATCGCATATCCTCTTCTAAATAACGGTAAAGTCCCGAAGTAGAATTTGACGGAACGTACGAATCATATATTATTGTATCACATAATGCCTTTTCGGGTGTGGCTATTTGACTGCATACATCGTTTTCTTCAATGAGTTTAATGCCAATAGGATAATAATCTTTGTTAACTTGGTGATAATCAAAATTTCCCAACTTGTTTTCAAACGTTCTGGAACGCTTGGTAGTGATGGAAGTTACTGTAAAAACCTGTTCAGGAATAAGGCCATACCATCTTAACGCCCATTGCAACGATACATACGATGGACCATATATATGATTGGCACACAGACATATATCTATATCTCTACCCGATACTTCTTTGTTTACCACATAGAGACCACGTTTGAGACGGATTATTTGTCCGTCCTTTTCCAACGCTCTAACTTTTTCATCCGTTGCTGATAAATTATTATAGCACGATTGAATAATGTCAGATGTTACAGGCACGTTTCTGAATATGGTAAGCGGGTTTTTCTTCATAGCGCCACAAAGTTTATAAATTTTGCACAGAAATCCAAAAAATTCTTGGTTTTCTGTGCAAAAATAGTAATTTTTTTAACGGATAATAACCAAAAAGGTTATTATCTATCAAAATTTTTGCTATTTTTTCGGCACATACACCATTCCGGTGCAGAGGCAGTTGAAGCGTTTGGTGCGTTGGAGGATGTCGAAATTGGCGCAGGTTTCGCAGCCTTTCCAAAATTCCTCGTCGGTGGTGAGTTCCGAAAATGTTACGGGTTCGTAGCCAAGGGCGGTGTTGATGCGCATTACGGCGAGACTTGTGGTGAGTCCGAATATCTTGGCATTGGGATACTTGTCGCGCGAAAGGTTGAAACATTCGCGTTTGATGGCGGTGGCTAGACCTTTGCCTCGGAATTTTGGGTTTACAATTAATCCCGAATGAGATATAAAAGTATCGTTTTGCCATGTGGCAATGTAACAAAATCCTGCGATTTCGTTGCCGGCAAGAGCTATAACAGCCTTTCCTTCGGAGATTTTTTCGCGGATGTATTCGGGTGTGCGGTGTGCAAGACCTGAGTTTTTTGATTTAGCCGCCTCGTCGATAAGTTGCGATATTGCCTCGGCATATTTGAGGTCGTCGTTTGTGGCGCGGATGATGGTTATTTCTGACATGATGATTGTTTGTGTTTTATCTATTATTCTTGTTCTTGGTATATAATGTTCGGCTTTCGCCAAGTTGTATTTCGTCGTAAAGGGTCATGGGTGATTCTTTTATCGCCTTAATTGTTAATGTTTACTGGGCAAAGTTAGGGAAAATAATAATACTATGGAGATAATTTGTAGAAAATGTATGATTATTCTATTTGTTCAATTGTATAAAAAATGCTGTCTTGATGGGTTTGAAGATAGGTGAGGAGTTTGTAGACTGGTTTGTAATATATCTTTTTATCATAATAAGCATGATTAATGATGGCAGCTTCGGGTTGACTATTTGCTGGCCAATTGACATCGGGAAATTCCATTACAGGGTTGCCGTTTTGGTCGGTGATGGTTAAGCGTAGGTTTTCAGGGTAACGTTTTGTGGTTTTGAAGTTAGCTGTTACATTGTTTTTTTGATCCAGAGACAATAATAATTCTATTGGATTTGCATTGTCGTTTAGGCATTTGATGGTGATAAATGTGGTTTTGTTGTCGATGGGAAAATTACGTTCAAGATATGCAATCGGATTTTGGTCATCTCTGAAATTCAAAAAAAAATACAATGCGTTACCCACTATAATTGTTGTGGCAATTATTATAAGTGTCTGTTTAAATTTGTAGGCTTGGGATTTAATTTTTGATTTTTTTTCGCATACTTTTTTAAAAGTTTCGTCAAACTGTTTCAAATAGTTTTTTATGTCGGGATATTGTTCATATTCAATCAGTTGCTGTCTGATATTCTGAATTGTTGGCAGATATTGTTCCTCTTTTGATTTTTCACGGTTTTTAATTAAACTAATTGTAGTCTTTACGATTGTTATCAAAGCGCAAAGTACAAAAGTATCCAAAAAAATATCTCCGCTATTATCAGTTAGATATATTATGTATGGTATTATGTTGATAACTACGAATAGCAATAAAATCATCCAAATCATTCTATGATTGTTATAGATTATCTGGTTGAAACTGATGGGATAGTCGTTTCTGTATTGAATTAGATTGGATTCTAATTCCGACATTTGATTGTAACAATTTGTTTTTGTATTTTCCATATTTTTCAGTTTGGAGAATATAGACGGTAAGACTTTGCATTATTCACAATATATTTGATATCTTGCATGTTATATTCCATAAAAATATTAAAGTCTAAGTAAAAATATCGTTCGCCGTTAGATGATATAGATAACTTTTTTTCGTTGTGGAAAGCATAATCGTATTCGCTTATTTCCCAATCGTCGCGGATTCCTAATGTTTGTATTTCTTGTCCATTATCATCCAATAAAACCATTTTTAAATCCTTAAGCATATATTTGTTTTCGGGCGAAGTTAAAATCATTTTTACTTTGTTAACTCTGATGGTAATACTTCTTTTATAGTATGACCGGCAAAATGTCAATACCGCATTATTTGGTGTGGTATAACCATAAAGATGATTGTCGGTGGTATCGCTGCGTAGTGTTATCTTTGTGTCTAACAATGCTTCCGGCATATATCTGTCTTTGCCAATTAACGCTGCTATGCCTAAAACAATTGCTGTTATAATGGTTAGCACGACTGCCAATCGTGTGCATAAATGTCTTCTTCGTTTTGAACGTTCGGCCTTAAAATGTTGAATTTCTGTTTGATACTCTTGCAATAGCTTTATTGCTTCGGAATTATTGCCATATAGTATGGTTGTTTGTCGCATAAACAATTCATAATTGGCGAGAGCTGTTGACAAGTTTTTAACGTCTTTTACAACTTGTGAATTAGATTCAGTATACATCTTGATAGGAACCTGTACTAATATTAAAGAGAATATTAAAACTAAGATAAATATTGGAGTATAATCCCATTGGGCAAGAATCCAAAACAGCCAGAAAACCAGCAACGCAAGCAAGCTTATCGGGGATAAAAAATCCAATAGCACTTGTGAAAATTTCAGTTTAGGTTGATTTTTTAAATTAGAGATGCTATTGTTGATATTTTCAATTAAGTTTTTGATATTAAGTTCATTGTCGCGTTGTTCGTGGAATACGTGTCCGCAGTTGGAGCAGATATGGCTTATGAGCGGTAATGGTGCGCCACAGTCGGGACAGGTTTTGATTTCGGTACGCTCTCTACTTGTTTTGAGATTTTCGGCGCGGATAATGTCGGCTTCATCTCCCGAAATATCAATGCGTTTGAAATCTCCGTCGTGTTCCAATGTTACACCGCAAAACATACACTTGTCGCTGATGAGCGGTATCTGTGCACCGCAGTGAGGACAACTTCGCAGTTCTTCTTTGGTGAAGGATTGCAGACGTTTATGCAGGGCGTCGTCGAGGTATTGGTTTATTTCAGTTTCGGAAACGCCTTCTTTTATCGCGGCATCCACAATGGTCTTCCGCTCGGTGTAGGTTAGAATCCTATCGCTGAGGGCAAGTTTGGTGAGGTTTACTATTTTTTGCGGAATGGACATGGGTGTAGTTTATTGGGCAAAGATAGAGAAAAATAAAAAAATGCAATCTATATAGTTCTTAAAAAAATTATATTGTATGAAATTTAACTAACAAATATATTACTACGAAAAGTACCACAAATGTATAAAAACCTATGACAATGAGTTTGAAGCGTTTGCGAAGTTGTTGTTTGTATTCTGTGGTGGATTTTATTTGTTTTTCATATCGGGCAAGGTATTTTTTAACATCTGGATAATCTGAGTAATTTGCAAGGAGAGCTTTTGTATTGTTGATCATTTTTAGAACATCCCTTTTTTCTTTTTTGGGTTTCCTTGTTATCTTTTTATATGCCTCTATAAGATTATCCATAATTGAGAGTGGTACTATATATAAAGCTATAAATCCAAAAATAAATCCAAAAATAATAATATAATAAAATTCATTTTTAGAAGAATAATTTGTAATAGATAAAACCAAACAAATTGCTAAGGTAATACATGCTACAATATGCAAGTTTTTAATTACCATGGAGCCGAAATTAACAGGATATGTTAGTTTATACTCTCTTAAAAGGTCTTCTAAGGTGTTGATTGTTTGAAGAAAAAAAGTTTTGTTTTGATTCATAGTTGAGTGTGGTTATAAGATTATTTTATGGTTCTGTATTAATTGAGAAGTAGCATACTTTTTCTACATTCTGTTTTAGTTCGTCTAAGTTATATGGCTTAGTTTCGATAGAAAACTTGGTTTCTAAACATCCATTATGAGCACTAAGCCAGTCGAAGAATTCACGTTCGTCGTACATGTCGTGTATAGATAGACGAGGTAGATTTTCTCCGCATATATTAAATGCACTGTCGTAGAGTATTAAATGAATATTTTCCATATTATCCCATACCCTTTCACCTGTAGATTCAAGTTCAATGTTTGAAATATTTAAGCCGTAAGATATAGTTGAGTCTCTATTAGTAATCGCATCAATCGTCAGTATTGCATCGTTTTTAATGCTGAAATATTTGGTGCATATACTGTCGACAGGCATTTCAGGATTTGGTTTGATGTTTTTAATATATATAATTTTTACAACTTCCTTGAAAATTACATCATTTTTATGAGATTTTGTTAGATTCTTAAACGGATGCAGTGGAACAATAATAGCAATTAAAAATATAAGTGCAATACTAATAGTGTATTTGATAGCAAATTTTCTGTTGCGTTTGTCTCTTTGTTCCTTGTGAATATCTATTAGTTTAGCATATTCACTCAAAAGTGTTTTTGCCTCTTGGTTGCTACCGTAGAGGGTTTCAATTTGACGTATATACATCTCCATGCTAAAAATGGCATTGAAATATTGTATATCTATCTGATTTTTAGATAAAGTGTCAAAGTTTTCTTTAGTTTGAACATATTCAATTAGAAAAGCTGGTCCAGCCGATACTAAAAGCCCTCCTATAATTATTATAAACCCAGGCCAAATACAATACAATATGGCCATTCCTAAACACACATATATTATTCGTAACATAATTACTTGTCCATATGTGTTTTTAGGGCAATTTGATATTTCTTTGATACTTTGTTTGATGTTATTTATAAGATTACGGATATTGAGTTCAGAATCGGTTTGTTCGTGGAGCACGTGTCCACAGTTTGTGCAAATGTTGCTGATGAGTGGATATGGTGCACCGCAGTCGGGACAAGTTTTGATATTTTGTTTTTCTTGTTTTGTTCGAAGGTTTTCTCTACGGATAATGTCGGCTTCGTATCCGGTAATATCTAATTTGCTTATGCCTGTTGGTTTTTCCAAATTGTTTCCGCAAAACAGACATGTTTCCGATACCAATGGAATTTGTGCACCGCAAAACGGACAACTTTTGAGTTCTTCTTTGGTGTAGGATTGTAGACGTTGGTGAAGGGCGTTGTCGAGATATAAGTTTATTTCCTTTTCTGAAACGCCTTCTTTGATGGCAGCGTCAACAATGGTTCGCCGCTCGGTGTAGGTAAGAATTCTATCACTGAGTGCAAGTTTGGTGAGGTCTGATATTTTTTGAGGTATAGGCATAGGGTATATTATTGTTTGGCAAATATACACTTAATTTTTCTAATAATCAATACTTGATAAAAAAAAACTTCGTCCTTAACTATGTTTTTTTACCACTTAGGGACGAAGTTCTTTGATTTATGACAAACAAAAAAGGCAGAACTTTTAATTCTGCCTTTCGTGCCCGAAACAAGAGTTGAACTTGCACCCCATATTACTGGGACATGCCCCTCAAACATGCGCGTCTACCAATTCCGCCATCCGGGCTTGTCTTTGTTTTTGACGATGCAAAGGTAGAGCGTTTTTTTTATTCTCCAAAACTTTTGTGAAGTTTTTTTGTGTTTTTTGTCACTTTTTTTTGAAGATGTTGCTAATGTACTTATTATTTGATGTATTTGAACTCGATACGTCGGTTTATTTTGCGGTTATCTTCCGAAGTGTTGGGTACAAGGGGTTCAAGATATGCCTTCGATTGTGTAACAATGCGGTCGGCGCTGATGCCCCGTTCCATGAGCTGCTGCTTTGCAAATCCTGCACGGCGGAGAGCAACCTTGTAGTTGGCTTCGTAAGAACCGATGTCGCAGGTATGACCTACGATCATAATTTTTTTCTCGGGATTTTCTTTCATGTCTTCGGCTATCTGGTTGAGATAGTTCTGATAGCGTGTGTTGAGAATGGCGGTGGAGTCGTTGAAGGCAAACTGCATGTTGAAACCGTTGAGCGAGAGTTCTTTCTTAACGTCGATAACAACTACTTGGGTGTCGGCGGGTTGAGTTTCTATATCGGCCACAAACGGTTCTGGTTCGGGCTCTATTATTTGCAGTTCTGAATCGTCTACGTTGGCAATGAGTGCGGCATCGGGTATTGTGATGATTTCGATGTGGATGGGTTTTTCGGTGGGTTTCTTCTTGTGCTCAAAAATATTGCCGATATTGTATGCCACACCTACCATTACACCGGCAGATATTGTGTGCATTTTGTCGACAGTGGATGATGAGCAAACACCGTTGTAGGTGGGATTATGATATGCGTCGGCGCTCATGCAGTCGGGATTGTAAATGTATGAATTTTGTGCTTTTGCCACAGAATTAACGCCGTAGGCAAAATAAAAACCTGCCGTTGCGCTCCATTCTTTTGTGAGGCAGTACGCACCACCCACTTGTAAATATGGTGATATTGATGGTTTTAGTTCAAAATAACCGTTGAAATCTTGCGCAGTGTATTCGTGGTGTTGGGGCATTCCTTTAAGTTCGAGTTTGTATTCGGGATAGTAGCCTCGTGTTTCCAAATAGCCCGATTTGGTTTTGTAGTTGCCCGACAATGCAAATGACACCACTACGCCAACGCCGCCGGTAACTTTAAATTTTTTGCCTATTTCGTGCTGGTAGTATCCGCCCACGGGAATTCCCAAGGAGAAAATATTCTGACTCTCTTTCAAGTCGTTGAAATATGTGCGGTGAGTGTAAGTTTTTGATTCTTCGTCGATAGCGTTTTCGATAGATTCTATACCGTTGAGTTTGGCTGATGTGTTGATATAATTGAGCATTATTCCTGCCGATGCACCAAAATTGTCGGTGAAGAAGTGTGTGAGTCCACCAGTGAACATTCCACCCAATCCTATGCCTTTGTTTCCGAACGAACCGAGGTCGTAGCAGAGGTTGTGCATTCCTCCTCCGAGCGAGGCGTAAATATAAGTGGTGGGTTCGCAGATGTTGTCGGGTTTAGCCTTCTTCTTAGTCTGCGCTTGCAACATTGTGGCTCCAAATGCCATTATTATTATGAGAATTATATTTTTCATTGTAAATCAGATTATTAGTCGTTAACTATTAGTTTGAATGATATTCGCTGCTGATTGTAAATTATTGAAACGGTGTAGTTTCCTTTGGGAAGTACTATTGAGAACTCTTCCGCGAGGTTGCTGCGTTGCAATACTTTGTTGCCCAGCGAGTTGAATACATACATATTTGCGGCGTTGATGTCGGATTCAGTAAAGTTTATCAACCTTATATTAATAGGTTGCGATGCTTTGGCGGGATTGGGATATATTTCTGCTTTTTTAGCGAGCGACTTGGTGGTGGACACATTTACATTGTTGAGTTGCACCCCGCAGACTTTGAACATTTTGCCGTCGGTAGTTTTCAAATCGGCGTTGTAATATCCGTTGATTCCGTTCTTGTCGTTGTAGAACTGCATTGTTTCACCGTCGAGTTTCTTACCATCTTTGTACCATTGATATTCAACAAATTTGCCTTCTGCATTGTCGATAAACACCACATCGGTAAACATAGTTTTGATATATGACTTTGGATAGTTGATGGTGATTTCAAATTTGTATTTTTCACTTACGGTGCCCAATGGATCGGACAATGTGATTTCAGCTTTATAATTGCCTGCGCCAGCATTACTTGGTATTTGAATTGTGAATGATTTCTCCTCTGCGGATTCTGTTGTTAAAGTATTGATATCCAAATCAACAAAACCGTTTTGCTTGGCATCGTTATCAAATGTGATATGCGCTGATTGAGGCACTCCGTTGGTTATTTTTAAAATGACTTTTGCTTCGTCGCCTTGACAATAATTTGATTTAGATTCGGATATTTTTGCAATTTCAATTTTGCCGGGACTTATTACTCCGTCGTTGTATACGATATTGTCAGGAGCAATGTATTTATTTGTAAGGTCGCCGGAGAGAACAAACGAAACGGTGATTTTTTTGCCAGAACCCACATCAGGTGAGTCGAAAACCTGCGTTTGCGACGAAATTTCCACATCGTCGGATGCAAGTTTGTTAGTGAGTTCGCAATTGTTGCCAATGATGGTAACAGTATTGGTGCCGTCGTATACTTTGTTGTGAAGTATCTGAGGTTCCGAAACTTTTAGTTTTAGCTTGTTTACATTAACATTCCACTCACATTCAGCCACTTGGTTTTCATATTGGTACATTATTGCCTTCACAGTGTAAGTGCCGGCTGTGAGCATTTTGTTTGTAACATCTTCGCTACCAATAAAATATTTTGAAGTTTCGTATATGTTTCGCTGATTTTTAATTTTTAGGTCTTCACCTAACTGTGATTGAGTATAGGTAAGTTGATATACTTCTTTGGAATCAGGTGTTGCATTGATTTCCATCTCATAATCAGTGATTTCGCCATATTCCATTTCGCTTGTTTCCTTAAGGTCGTATCTAAACGCATCTTCACCGCCAAGTTTGTAGTATATTCTCACAAGGTGTTTTCCTACTGTTGATTCGGGATATTTTGTTTTATCATAATCAACCACAATTTTCACGTCGTCGTTGTTGCTTATGTTGCTGATAGCCGGAGGAATTATTTGACCGTAGTAAATTTTGTCGGTATTGTCGAAATATTTTGGTTCAATAGTGAAATCTCCTCCGAGTTGTGCCACAATTTTGCCCTCCGAAGTGATTTTAGCTGTGGTTTGTTCCACAGTTTTTGCAAGAGTGTAATTTCCTGCTTGTTTTCCTGTGAGTTTCAGATATACGTCGATATTGTATTCCCCAGGATCTGCCTTTGGATATTTTGTTTTATCAAAATCTACTGTTAACTTCACATCGTCTTCTCCAACTATTCCTTGCAATGTTGGTAGTGTTTTTATTTGTTGCGAAATCAGGTTTGTGTTTCCGTCGTTTGGTTTTGCTTTAATTACTATTTTACCTTGATAATCAATTACTTTTGGTTCAACGGTAATAGTTGTTTCAACGGGATCTGCCTTGTAATGGGTGTTTTCAACAAACCTATAATATATTGCAAGCAAGTTTTCACCAGCGCCAAGCATTTCACCAATAAGTATTCTGATGGGGTCAGCAGTTGACTTGATCAAGAAATCAAAAGTGCCTGGTTGATCATTATCTAATGTAGGTTTGATGTCTTTGCCCATTTCTGAATTACCGTAGGTGTATGTGCCTGTGGGAGGAGTGATTGTCACCTCTATTTTGTATATTTCAGCAGTTTCTGCTTCCATAAATCTTAATCCATCGGTAAATGTATCATCATGTATATACGGTCTAAATGTGTCATCGCGTGTATTCATAAATGATTGACTTACATCAAGTTTGTATTTATGTGCATCTTCTCCTTCTAATGTTACATAGCACCATATAGAGTAAACGCTTCCTGGTTCGGAGCTAGGTATCCAATTGTTGTTTTCATCTTTATATTCATACTTCATAACAATCTTTAATGAAACATCATCATTTCCAACCTCGTTCTTGTTTTCGATGATGAAATAATTATCTTCGAAAGAAGCATATTCGTTTCCATCCCATTCTTTTGAGGAATTGGGGTTTTCTACTGTGAATCCACCCATAACAGCTCCGTATTTTATTCTCAGAGTTATAGGATCTTGTGCTTTTGCCATACTGCAGCATAGCAGAAGTATTATCACACTTAGTATAGATTTGTTATTCATAATTATAATGCTTTATTTGTTAATTATCTCAGTGAAATATTTTTTTTCCTTACTTAAATCAAGACCAAAATTTTGCGCCTCAAGTTGCATGGCTTTTTGTAATTGGCATTGTGCAAATTTTATGGTGTCGGTCGAATCGGGAGATGTTATTTTGTGATTTACACTTTTCATAAAGTTTGCCACATTTGATATCTGATTAATGGTGTCTTTTGAGCAAAATGAAGTTATCAGTTTGTTGAAAATAATCTCACGTGCCATTGCTGAGGGGTGTGTGAGGTTTGATTCATAAAAACGGTAGTCGCGGAGTTCGTCGATCATTATCTCGAACGCTGGAAAATACTCAACGTTTTCGAGCTTTTTTACAGTGTCGGCAACGCTTAAAAGCAAAGTACTTTTGCTCAGAGTGTTATCTGTGGCTCCGTCGGCTATATGGCGTATTGGGCTTACTGTCAACACAATTTTGGCATCATGATTATAGTGGGTAATGGTTTGGCAGATATTTTTGATAGCCTCCGACGACTCCTCAACGCTCAACATTCGGCGTGTAAACAAATTGGGGTTTTGTTTGTGACAGTTTGCTACCGGCATATTGTTTTGGTTGAGATAATAAACAAAGGCGGTGCCGAAGGTAATGAACACTATGTCGCTGTTTTTAAGAAAATTGCGTGCCGTGCTGATTGATTTGTTGGCATTAGTTACAGCACAAGAAAGATCTTCGTTGGAATAATCACCATGCATCAGATACGAACTATATTGATTTCCGTTTTTGAAAAAATCGTCATCGGTTATCTTTTTGTCGGATGTAAGAATATCAAATAATATATTGATAGATAATGGATTATAAAGAGTGCCGAGAGGATTTGCCAAGCATCGGAATTTCATATTGAAAAACATTTCGCCAATGTTGTTGGCAAAGCATGACCCCACAAACATTAGATTGCTATTGTAGTTGACAACAGTCTGCGTTTTGGGAATTTTAACTTCGGTGTAAAGATTTACCATATCTATTTGTTTATTCCAAAAATATCGTCGAATGCTTTTTCGAGGTCGTGATACGAAAGCACAGCACCCGAAACAGTTTGAATATTAGGGTTTAAGGGGACGAACACAAACGCAGGCAGTTTTTTTATTTTGAATGCTTCGGCAATTTTGATGTTCTCCTCGTAGTTTACGCAGTAAAAATTTATAGCATTGGAATACAGTCCTGTGATTTGTTCCAATTCTGGGGTTTGTTTTTCGCAGTTTTTTACTCGCGGAGAATAAAAATATATCACTGCTGGTACATCTTTCTTGTATTCAAACACGGTGTCGGTATCAAACACATATTCCTTGAAATTTAGTGTGTCGAGCGGTGTCATGTTGATGGGGCTGTTGATGCTGCCGCAACCCAAAAACATGGTTATCACAAATGCTAAAGTCAGTAATCGTTTCATGGTTGTAAGTTTATGGCTACAAAATTAATCAATGTATGTAAAAAAAGGGAAAAATCGTGCCGTTTTTTTTGTCGCATACCCAAAAGTGAATTTTTTTATTTATCTTTGTGAACGGAAAATTTAATCAAACTATATTCTATGTCTATTTCAAATTCTCTTAAACATCTGGTTTTTAGGCGTTACCGTGATAATGAAATAAAGCGGCATACGCTAAACTATTTGTTTTGGGAGTGTACGCTTAAGTGCAACCTTTCATGTTTGCACTGTGGAAGCGACTGCCTTAAAAAGTCGGAACAGGAAGATATGCCTGTGGCAGATTTCGTCAAGGTATTGGATGATATAAAATCATCAGGCACAGCCGATAAGCTTACAATTTGTATCACTGGTGGCGAACCTCTTCTGCGCAACGACTTGGAGAATGCGGGCATAGAGATTATTCAGCATGGGTTTAATTGGGGTATTGTTACTAATGGTATGTTGCTCACCGAAAGTAGATTTCGTTCGCTTATAAATGCTGGAATGGGCAGCATGAGTTTTAGTCTCGACGGTTTTGAACCTGAACACAACCGTTTGCGTCAGAATCCATTAGGCTTTGAACGTGTGATGTCGGCTATTAACCTAGCTACTGAATATTCAAAACATCATAGCTTTATGTTTGACGTTATCACATGTGTAAACTCATTCAATTACAATAGTTTGAGAGATTTTCGACAGTTTCTGATCAACAATGGCATCAGGCATTGGAGGATTTTTTCAATTTTTCCAGAAGGAAGAGCGAGTGATAATTTCAATCAATTATCTATAAGCCGTTTGCAATATAGAGGTTTGATGGACTTTATTGCTGAAACACGTAAAGATTTTGGCGACAAGATTCACCTCAACTATTCGTGCGAAGGCTGGCTTGGTGATTATGAGTTAAAGGTGAGAGACTTTTTCTTTTTTTGTCGTGCTGGTGTTAACATAGCCTCAGTAATGTGCGACGGCAATGTTACAGGCTGTTTGAGTGTCCGCGCCAAAGATTTTATACAGGGTAATGTATATGAACGAAGTTTTTCGGATATTTGGAACAACGGTTACGCCGTTATGCGCAATAGAGCTTGGGCAAAACAAGGCAAATGTGCCAAGTGTAAGCAATGGAACAAGTGTCTTGGCAACGGTATGCACTTGCATCCAGGACTTTCCGAAGGCGTGGCAAGGTGCAATTATTCAGAATTATACAACAATTAATACAATTATAAACAATTAAATTTTACACATTATGAAAATTACATGGAAAAAGGTGACTGCGGCAGTTGTTGCGTTTTTTGGCATCGGTGCACTCACAGCCTGCTATGGAATGCCTCCGCATGAAGACGCAGAAAATCCATACTTGGTTTACGGCAAAGTAAAAACAACGAACCAAAATGGTGAAACTCAATCGGTTGAAAAAGTGAATGTATCAGTACAACTTGGTACTGTAAAATATTCAGCCGTTACTAATGCTGATGGTTTCTACGAAATTCATCTTCCAGAATCGTGTACACAAGGTAGCGGTTTTTATGTTATTTTTGAAGATAGCACCGGTGTTCTCAAAAAGGACTCTTCGCAAGTGTTTATCACTCCCGGCACCAAGGGAGAATTGTTAGATATGATTTTGAAATCTGAATAGACACATTAATTTATTAAACAAAGAAGCGCCGATTGAAGTATTTCAATCGGCGCTTGTTATAAATTAATCAACAATATGTTACATAGGTTGGACGGATGTTTCGCCTTTTAAAATTATTTTCCAACGCTTTCCGCTGTTGTCTTTGCACGAAAATCCGTAAGAAGGCTGTGCGTAAACGCTGTTGTAGATAAATTCGCTGCACGGAAGTTTGGTTTTATTGTCTATGAATCCGTACTTGCCGTTTTTATCTTTTTGCAGACAAATACCGTAGTCGGTTTGGAAACCATTTGGACAAGCAGCATATAGATAATCTATTAAAACATAACCATTTGCATCTACAAATCCAAGTTTGTCGCCAGCACCATCGGGACTTGTGCCTCGCTGTTGCGACAGATTTTTGGTGCTTGTAGCGTTTAGTATTTCGGTGCACTTTGCTGCTTTATCCTTTGCAGGCGCATAGTCGGGTTTAATTTTCAGCGCCTTGTTATAATAGATGAGAGCACGTGCCACATTTTTCTCGTCGAAACAAGCGTTACCCTGTTTTGTAAGGGCAGATAGTTCGGCATCCTCCTCATTTTGCTGACTATTGTCGGGAGCAGGAGTAGGAGTGGGCTGCGGCTGAGGTTCAGGAGTTTGCTGTTGGTTGTTGTTGCCTTGGTTATTGTCCTGATTGTTGGAGCCCTGATTATTGTTGGTAGGATTCTCGATTGGTGGATTGTTGTTGCCAGCTTCATCGTCATCAATAAATAGGAATAATGCTCCCACACCTAATAACATCAGCAACAAAAGCAATATTATTATTAAAGGTGCTTTTGATTTTTTCTTCTCCTCCACAATTCCAGACTTTGGCTGAGCTGTTGGTTGCGGAGCGGGTTTTGGAATATCAACCTTGGGCGGAGTAGGTGGAGCAGGTGGAGGTGCTACTTGAGTTACAGGTGGAGGGGTAACGGTAGCGGGTGGTATAGGACGGTTTAACACCTCCATAATCTCTTGGCAGTCGTAAAATCTGTCCTCGCGGTTAGGCTTTGTAGACTTGCGGATTATCTCTTGGAAATTAGGATTTTTAACTGTATCGGCATTTTTGTCGTTGAGATTGCCGGTTGTCATTTCCAAAAGTATCAGTCCAAGAGCATAAATGTCGGCACGTTGGTCTACCTCATTGCCTTTGGTCATCTGTTCGGGAGCAGCGTATTTAGGTGTTCCCACTTTTACGAGGTCGTCGTCGAAATAATCGGCACTTGCAAGTCCGAAATCCAATATTTTTACATTGTCGCCGCGATAAGTAACAATCATATTTTCGGGTTTGAGGTCGCGGTGAATAATCTGTTTTTTGTGAACGTACGAAAGCGCATCGAGCATCTGCGAAAACAATTTTTTTGTAAGACGCTCGTCTTTGACAGTGCGACCAGTTTTTATTAAATCGGTAAGAGTTTGACCGTCAACGTATTCCATTGTGTAGAAAGCGCCTTCTTCGTCCTCGCCTTTGTCTAATATGCGCACGATATTTGGGTGGTCGAGATGGTAAGCATTTTCAAACTCCTTGAAAAACAGATTTTTGTAATCCTCATTATCTTTAAACTGAGGTTTAATACGCTTGATAATAATCCATTTGCCGTATTGTTTGCCCTGATAAACAGTGCTCATAGCACCTTGTGTAGACATTGGCTTTATATCGGTAAAACGCGACGATACTGCCATGCTCTGACCAAATGCAGCCTGAGAAACCCCTGCCGACGAAGATGACGATTTAGGCGGAGTCTGCAATGTAGTTGCCCCTGATTGAGAAGCCTCTGTTATGAAACCCGAACCTTCAGACTCTGTATTTTGCACGGGTGCAGGCTCTGGCATAGGAGCGGGAGCAGGTTTGGGCTGAGGCTGTGGCTGTGGTGGGGGAGGAGGAGCAACAGTGGATGCTTCTGTAACAAATCCTGAGCCCTCTAATTCTGATGTATCAGCTGATGCTCCGTTGAGTTCGGCATCAATCATTTTATTTAATTCGTCTTGGCTGATACCAAAGTCGGAAGCTTTTTTTTCCAACAGTTTACGGTCAACATCGCTCAGAGTGCCATCTCCGCATGCCGACTGTATCAGCATTTTCATTCTTTCTATCGACATAAGTTTCTTTTTTTAAATTCAAAGTTCAAATTTACACTTTTTTATTATAACAGCAAAAAAAAATTGCAATTTTATTTTTTAGATTATTATTTTTTTTCGGGAATATTTGTTTACATTTGCAAAAATTTTCAAACACGATTATAGCAACTACAATGGACGAAAATTACAACCGCGGCAACTCCTATTCGGACAACAATTCCCGCGAAAACTACAGCGAAGGCGGCAGACCACGCCGCAAAAGAATATTTGTAAAAAAAGATAACGACAGTTTCAACAACGATCGCAGCTTTAGTCGCGACAACGATGGAAACGGCTATCAAAAACGCAATTACAACCGTGATGGTCAATATTCGCGTCCTCACAAATCCTACGGCAACGACCGTGGCTATCAGGGCGACAGAAACGGTGGCCGTCAAGGATACCGCAGCAACGACAACAACGGTGGCAACTACGGTGGTGCCAACGGCTATCATAAACGAAGTTTTAACCGCGATGGAGGAAACTATCAGGGTGGCTATGGACAAAATCGCCGTTTCAACAATGATCGTTACAAAAACAACGACCGCTACAACAATGATAATTGGAACAACAACGGCGAAGGTTACGGAAACCGTTATAATTCATACGGTAACGACAACAACAACTATCGCCGCCGCAACAGCAACTATACCGTTGACGAAAAAGGATACCACCACAAAAAATATTGGGATCATAGCGATAGGCGTCAAAAAGCCATTGAGAACGATGCCCAAAGCGAAGACGATGTAATGCTTCACGATGGCAAAATTCGTCTCAATAAGTTCTTGTCAAATAGCGGATTGTGCTCTCGTCGCGAGGCCGACAAGATGATTAAGCAGGGTCTTGTTTCCGTTAATGGCGAAGTAATTACTGAGATGGGCGTTAAAGTAAACCTTACCGACGAGGTAATGTTTGGCGGACACATTGTGAAACCCGAACGCAAACGCTACATCATTCTCAACAAACCAAAGGATTATATAACCACTCTCCGCGATCCTCACGCACGTAACACTGTTATGGAATTGATTGAGGGTGCTTGCAAAGAGCGTGTTTATCCCGTTGGTCGTCTTGACCGCAACACCACTGGCGTATTGCTCTTTACCAACGATGGCGACTTGGCTAAGAAACTTACTCACCCCAGCAACGAGATTCAGAAAGTATATCACGTTTTGCTCGACAAGAGTGTTTCTCGTGCAGATATGGACCGTATTGCAGAAGGTTTCGACCTTGAAGACGGTTTTATACAAGCTGATGAAATACTCTATCCTAATGCCGATTCAAAATCAGAAGTGGAAATCAGGATTCATTCTGGTCGCAACCGTATTGTACGTCGTATTTTTGAGGCTCTCGGCTACGAAGTTAAGAAACTCGACCGCATAATGTTTGCAGGATTGAGCAAAAAAGGCATTCCCCGTGGTCAGTGGAGATTCCTCAACGACAACGAAATTGGATTTTTGAACATGATTACAAACAATGCCGGTGATGATGAAAATCACACCGACGACGATTCCGAAGACTGATTTTTATCTAAACAAAGATGTTTGATAAAATAAAACAATATTTTTCATTAGTCCGGTTTGCGCACACGGTATTTTGCATGCCGTTTGCGTTGGCCGGTTTTTTTTGGGCAATTAAAACTTGCGGTGGGTTTTCATGGATACTGCTTTTGCAAGTGGTTGGCTGTATGGTTTTTGCACGCAATGCAGCTATGGGGTTCAACCGCTATTTAGATCGCGATGTTGACGCACAGAATCCTCGCACCCAAAACCGAGAGATACCAGCTGGCAAAATTTCGCCAAAGAATGCACTTATATTTGTAATAGTAAATGCGCTGCTTTTTGTTGCTGTAACGTTTACAATCAACAGGTTAGTTTTTTTTCTATCGCCAGTGGCAATATTTGTGGTATTGTTTTATAGCTACACAAAACGTTTTACATCGCTGTGCCACTTTGTGTTAGGTTGCGGAATGGCACTTGCGCCTTTGGGAGCTTATTTGGCAGTGTGCGGCGAGTTTTCGCTGGTGGCTATTTTATATTTTGTGCTTGTGCTGAGTTGGGGCGGAGGTTTCGATATCATCTACTCTCTGCAAGATGCACGGTTCGACACCGAACAAAACCTTCATTCTGTACCGCAAAGATTTGGTATTAAAAAATCTCTGACTCTGAGTATCTTAGCTCATATTGTAACAGCAATTTCGGTTTTGGCTCTCGGTTATTTTCAAAATGGCGGAGTGTTTTTTGCAATTGGTGCCAGCATATTTTTGTTGTTGCTTGTACGTCAGCACACAATTGTAAAGCCCGATGATTTGTCGAAAGTGAACATAGCATTTGGAACTTTCAATGGTATTGCCAGTATTATATTCGCTATTTTCAATATCTTAGACATCATGCTGTAAAAAACAATAAAAAAAGAGTTATTTGTTTTGCAAACAAATATTAAATAGTTAATTTTGCAGCGTAAACGCCACCGTAGCTCAGTTGGTTAGAGCGGTTGTTTCGTAAACAACAGGTCGCGAGTTCAACTCTCGCCAGTGGCTCAAATCATTATAGTTTTATTTTCTTTATCTCTTCTTCGATACGGATTCCAGTATATTCTGATGCATATTTGAATCCGGGATATTCGTTGAATAGGGCTATGATGCTGCAATTGGGCGGGAGAGGGGTCTTGTCGTATACTCCGCTTATTATCAATGTTGGCTTGTTGAGTTTTTGGCAACGGTTTATGATATTGCCTGTTATTTTGCCCATTATCGACTGACGGTCGAACGACCCTTCGCTGGTAACCACCAAGTCTGATTCGGATATTTTTTTATCGATATCTACTGCATTGAGCACATAATCGGCACCAGAAATGATTTTTGCGTTAAGCAGAGCCGCCATTCCTCCGCCTATTCCTCCTCCTGCACCCGCACCTTCTATTTGTGAAATGTCGGTGCCGATGTCTTCCTTAATCACTTCGGCTATATGTGCCATCGCCTCTTCGAGGTAATCAATCTCTTGCGGTGTGGCTCCTTTTTGTTCAGCGTATACTTTGGTGGCTCCAAAGTTGCCGAGCAGTGGATTTTTCACATCCACAGCAGCATTGAACTCAATACCAGAGTATATGTTGGTTGGTATTATATGTTTGATATTCATATAATTGCGAGGTATTGGCTCAACATCTTTGCCATCATTGTTTACAAATTTGAAACCCAACGCCAAAGCGGCACCCAAAAAGAGGTCGTTGGTGGATGTTCCGCCTATGCCTACGATTATTTTTTGAGGATGACGCACATCCACCACTCGTTTAATGTCGTGGCCGAGGCCGTATGAATTGTTTTGGAGTATGTATTGTTCGCTAAGAGCCAATTTGTTGCCGCCCAATGTCAACGACGATTCTAAAATTGCCGTATGGTTATAAATGCTGTACAGATATTTGCTTTGAATTGTTCGTCGTGCGGCGTTGTAACTTAGAAATTCCCATCTCGAAAAATTATTTCGCCAACGCAGCGATTCCAAAAAACCATCACCGCCATCCGACACTTGTAATATTTCGGTTTCAACACCAGGATGTACAGAATTGAAAGAGTTTTCAATCATTTTGCCTAACAGTTTCGACGAAAATGTTCCCTTCATCTTGTCACACGCTATCAAAATCTTCATTGTGGTAATTATTTGGTAATTATAAATCGTTTTAATCTAACAGATTATGTATTTTTTGGATTAAATCATAAAAAAAACATCAAAATTATTTGTAGGTAATAAAATAGTTAGTACTTTTGCGGTGTCAAAAATAGACGGTCTCTAGCTCAGTTGGTAGAGCAACTGACTCTTAATCAGTGGGTCCAGGGTTCGACTCCCTGGAGACCGACCAAACCCGGAAAATGAACTTCATTTTTCGGGTTTTCTTTTATTATAGCTTTAATAATTTGTGAGTTTCTGTGGTGTTGCCGTTGCATATTTTGATTAGATAATATCCTGATGTTAAATCATTTACATCTACTTCTAAACCTTCACCAGATTTTATCATTAAACCTCCGATTGAGAAAATCGTCCATGTGGGATTGTCGGTTGTCCCTTTTATAATGAGGCTGTTTTTAGTAGGATTGGGATAAATTGATATGGAGAATATCTTATCCTCCATTTGATTATCTATTGGTGTAGCGATGTTGGATTGTGGCACCGTATAGAGCTTAGGATCCTCAACTAATGCTCCTACGTTTTCGCCATAAGGCGAGGCTGTGGCGAACACAGCAAGTTTATTTTTATCTGGTACAAGTCCGAAACTTTCATTTTTACCCAATTTTGGATATGTTATTTCATCAATTTTTTCAGAAACACCTTTAACCACTTGTAATAATTGAATCTTTCCACCTTTGTTGCTCAGCTTGAAGTTGGTATGAAACAAACCTTTGTCGCTTTCGCCGTCGGCAAAGAATACTACACTTACTCCAGTATTTAGTTTAGTTAGCGATGGTTGGTTGTAAGGAATTGTATAATAGTTGTTTTCATAACCGATATATAATCCTGCTATGTCGATTTGTTTGTCAGATAGGTTTCTGATTTCGATATATGCAGGGTACTGATTGTATTCATCGGCGAGAATACCAGCGTTTTTGGTGCATACTTCGTTGATTACTAACCCTTTTGCCGATTCTAAGCGGGTCTGCTGTCCAGGTGTTGCCACTTGCGACGCTATCCAGTTTTCTCCTACGTAATTGTCGGTGCCATAGGATTTTAGATATATAGAACCATTCTGAGGCATTGCTGGCCAATTGTAGCTGCCAAACGAATATTTTACCGAATCAGTTTTTATGCCTTTGGTGTTAATAAGTTCAAGTTTGCCTTCGTTGCCTATTTTTCCCTCTGTAAACGTTTGGTTGATAGAAGCTTGTACTCCTTTGTTGGATACTACCACGTATCCGTTGCCCGGAATCACTGTTCCTTCTGCAAACTCGAAAGTTATGTTGCCTTGAATCTTGTAACCGCTTATATCGCAGTTGATTTCCGAATTGTTGTAAAGTTCCACAAATTCCAATTCGTTAGAAACTTTGATTTCGCAAATCTCCATTGGTTCGGCGTTTTTGGTAAGCAATGTGATTTCGGTTTCGTTCATGGGTGTGATTTCAAGAATATCAGTGTTGTATTCCTTAGTGTTTTCTCCCTCTTTTACAATCCATTTGTCGATAATTGTACCTTTGGGGAGCAATGCGCTAAGTTTCAGAGGAATACCTTTGAAATACGAGCATGATATGTCCTCTTTGTTCTCGTATCCGTCAAAAACTATCTTGGCATTTGGGTTGTCGGCAGTAGCTTTTACATTTACTTTGCCTTCAAGTCCAAAAACATCTATAATATGATTCCAAATTGCTATTCCCCTTCTTTCGTTCCAATATTTCAACTGATTAACCGATTTATCAAAGCTGCTTTGGTTGTTGTCTGGATAGTATTTCGCTGAATGATACTTCCATTCGTTGTAAACTATGTCGTGTATGCTGTCGGTAATACGGTTGAAATTCTTTTCGGAGAAAGTTTTTTGGATATGGTAGGCGAAACGTTGCAAAAACATATTTTTATAGTTTTCGTTTTTGACCAGTCCCCTCATAAGTACTGTGCTCCAATATGAATTTCCGAGTGCGTTGTCGCTGTCAACAAACACGCGCTTGATTGCATTGTCGTTTGGACCTTTGTCGTATAGTCCCAATGAATATTCAGTTCCGAAGAGAATCCATCTCCATTTGCTGTTTTGTCCGTGGGTGCGCCAGTATTTGATATTGTTGTTTGGCCAATCCTCGTTGTCGATATATAGCTGTGCGATGATATAATCGGTATAGTTGTTTATGTCCATCCGGCTTGCTATGTTGTCGAATTCTTTTTGGTTTTGGAGAGACTTGTTTTTTATATCATAGATCAAATTTTCGTATGCGGCGTTGTTCCCTTCGATAATTTCAGAGTTGTTTTCCAGAAGGTCGATATCCTCGTCTTTCAGTCCGTAGTTTTCTTCGATGTAATGCTCGGAGATTTTTTCGCGTATGTTGTGCATTCCGAGATATTGTCCGTTGAGATATACCGCAGCTGGTTGGAACTCTTGGATATCCACGTCCATGTATTTTGAACATAGCTGCGTGATAATACCATCGCGAATCATGATGTAGGCAAAATCGTTGCCGCCGTTGCGTAGCACTATGGATTTAAACTGGTCGATATCTTTGTTGGCAAAGAACTTATAATCAATTCTTTTTTCTCCATAATTATCTTTACGTGCAATTATACGCAGAGATTTCATAGCGTTAGTGCGACTACATGAACCGAATATCTTAACTCCTGCATCCAAAGAAACTACCTGTTTGCGGTCTTTGTCGAAATACTCAAAATGGATAGGTCGTTCCCAGTCTTGGTTCCAGTTGGCGGGATAATCCATACAGTTGCCAGTTTTTCCTGCTGTGCCTTGTACATAAATGCCTCTAGTATCGTTGAAAAAGTTGTTAGGGTCTGTTGAGAGTGAAACAATAGGCAAGTCGCAGGGACGATTTTTAATAAAATATGTGTTGGTAACTGCATCGCTAAGCTTGAGATCTGGATTGGATGCCGACACACGCAGTACCGTAGTTTTGCTAACTCTGAAAGTAAATGGATTGGAACTAGGGTGGCTAGCAGGATAGGAACCATCGGTAGAGTATCTTATGTCGGCATTTGGATCGTCGCAAGATATTGTTACATCGATGCTTGAATTAAAAAAACCGCCTTGAATATCTACTTTCGGCATCATAGTACGGGCTTCTGAATTAGTGTTTTTGTCGTAGGGTGTAGGTGTTGCGAATACTCCCCAAGTGCCTTGTCCGTCTTGAACTCGTCCGAAAGACTGGTCGGGGAGTAAGGGCGGCACTTTAATCTGATCCACTATGTTGCCCGTTCCGTCGCTGAGGATTATCGTTTCGCCCTCCGCAGATAGTTTGAAATTGGTGTTTACACCAGATGCTTCGCCGTTGCACATAATCATCAGAAAACCGTATGGCTCTAATTTGTATGAATCTGGGAATTGCCATTTTTGTGGTTTTTCTGGATCGTCGGAAATGGAAAAGCCGTGCATATATGCGTATCCCGGGGTGGGATTGTATATTTCTATCCAGTCGCATTTATGACCGAAAACCTCAATGTCGTCGCTGTTGGTGCAAACCTCATTGATAACTACCTGTGCAACTGTATTTTGCGCTGCAAAAAACAATCCTGCACACAACGCAGTTTTACTCAATATATTGATATACTTCATAATTAATATCGTTTTAAAACTCAAAATATTCTTGGATTTTTCAGATAAAATCACTTAAAACACGCTACAAATGTAGCATATTTTTAATAAATAAAAAAACTGATTATTAATTCGGCAAGGATTTGCCATTGGAAAAAAGAGCGGAGAGAGGGGGATTCGAACCCCCGGTACCGGATTTACCAGTACGACAGTTTAGCAAACTGTTGGTTTCAGCCACTCACCCATCTCTCCGGGGTTAAAACTGAATTTGCTTTTTTCGATTGCGGTGCAAAGGTAGGTATTTTTTTCTTCTTTGCAAACTTTATTAATCAAAAAAACATATTTTTTACACTTTTTTTTTAATGCTTTTGTTATTTGTTTGGTTTTCAAATTTTTAAAACTTATACAATATATACGTTTTTTTTTATCATTATAAAAAAAATGTTTACTTTCGTTTCGGAAAATACTAACTATTATGGCAAAAAAATATTTTGTAATATTCTTATTATCAATAATCTGTAATATCTGTTATGCGCAGTTGGAAACCTCTGTCTGGTATTTTGGCCGCAACTGCGGATTGGATTTCAAGTCGCAAAATCCTACAATTCTTACCGATGGTGCACTCGACAACTGGGAGGGAGTGGCTTGTTTTAGCGATAGTCTTGGACACCTTTTATTTTATACCGACGGTCAAACAATCTGGAACCGTGAACACAATGTAATGGAAAATGGCGACGGCCTTATTGGAAGTCACGGTAGCACCGAAAGCGCCATCATAGTGCCATGGCCTAAAAGCAACGGCAAGTATTATGTGTTTGTGGTAGATGAAAACGGATTGGGTCCGTTGAGTTATTCTGTTGTGGATATGAGTTTAGACGAAGGACGGGGTGCTGTAACAGCTGATAAAAATGTTATCCTTGAAGACCTTGTCGTAGAGAAAGTTACAGCAATACGACATTCCAACCAACAGAATTTTTGGGTACTCACTCGCGTTACAGGTCACGACAACGACGAATTTCAAACACAAAACACATCAGGAACCGATGTAGTGGAATATCTCATCGACGAAAACGGATTGAACCTCTCTTCGCGTCAAGTATATCCCGTTGGTTCTGTGGATTATGCGATAGCAAATTTTCATAATGTTTCCTCCCAACCTTTTGCTGTGGGTTATATGAGAGTGTCGCCCAAAGGTAATTATATTGCTTGCGCCACGTCTATTAATCTTACCTTTCCTGATGGTATTTATAGTGTAATAGACTTATATAAATTCGATCCTTCTACGGGTATTGTAAGTCCCTATGCTGTAATTCGAGACGACGAAGGACAGCTTTATGGAGTTGAGTTTTCAAATGATGAGTCAAAATTATACTATTCATCGGAACGTACCATATTTCAGATAGATTTGTCGCTGAGCTCTGTTGCCGAGATAGAACAATCGGCTATAAAGATAGGAACATTTGATTACGAAAGTTTTGGCATTCCGCTGTTTCCTCCCGACTTGTATCGAGAAGATTTTGCAACCGACGAGGAATATAAATTAGCCATTGAACAACAAACTCCCTTTGCAGGTGCATTGCAACTTGCTATCAACGGCAAAATCTACATTTCGCAAAACAACTGTGAATATCTTGGTGTTATAGAAAACCCACGAGAAAGGGGAGCAGCGTGCGGTTTCAATACCCGGGGGCAGTATCTTGGCGGCAAAATTGGTCAAATGGGCCTCCCAAACTTTATTCCTACATATTTTCTCCCTCCAAATTTCACAATATCAGACAATTGTGTCAACAAAAATGTTCATTTTGAATGTAATGATGAGAGGGCGATTGATTATTATGAATGGGTTTTGGCAGATTCTCTCGGCACCACCATTGCTACTGGCAACAATCGTGAATTTGATTATTTATTGTCCAAAAGCGGCACCTATAGAATTACCCTCACCATACGTATAGGAGCAAACGAATCGTCAGAATACCGTTTCTTCAAAGTGTACAACCCTCCAACGATTTCTTTGCCAGAAGACCAGACTATCTGTAGAGGTGATGTATACACAATTGTGCCTGACATTCCCGAAAATTGCGATTATGTATGGAGCAACGGCTGTACTGGAATAACCAATCCAATTAGCGAATCTACGATTGTTTCTATCGGGATCACTAACCAATTTACAGGTTGTTATACCATCGACGACATACAGATTTCTGTAGTTGACCCAACGGAGTTTTCTTTTGGTAGCCCTCGTGAATTTTGCGAAGGTGACAGTGTGGAAGTGAAATGCCCTTTGAGTTTCGCCTACAACGAGTTTATCTATCTCGACAACTCATCATCAGCGCTTGCACGTTATTTTAATAAGGCAGGCGAATACACTGCCCAACTTACCGACATTAATGGATGCAAATTCACCAACACTATTCAGATTACCGCCACGCCGCTTCCTGTCATAGATTTTAAAACTGACCAAGTGCTGTGCCGCGATTCGTTTAAGATTATCGACTGCAACGTTAAAAACGCTACATATAAATGGTCTACGGGCGAAACCACGCAATCGGTCCAAGTGAGCGAAATTGGCAATTACTCAGTATTGGTAACCGATGCAAAAGGTTGTGTTTCAAAAGATTCAATTGAACTCAAAGAGTTTACCAAACCAGAGATTTCGCTTATTGCCGACACAACCATCTGCGACGACACTGAATTTTATCTTACATCCGAATGGCCTGATGCCACAGATTATATTTGGCAAAATGGTCAGCCCGGTAAAGAAATTCTTGTGGAATCATCTGGCATTTATAAACTTAGCATCATCAATATGTGCGGAGTAGCCACCGATTCTGTGGATATAACGGTTCGTTATTGTGGCGAATTTGTTTTCCCTAATATCATTACACCAAACGGTGACGGCATCAACGACTATTTCAAAATCAAAGGGTTAGAGTGGAGTAGCGGTTGGGAGATGTCGATATTTAATCGTGAAGGAAAGATGGTTTTCCATTCTTCTGATTATAAAAACAATTGGAACGCCCCCGATTTATCCGATGGTGTGTATTTCTATATCATGGAAAAGCAAGGCAACCGTTATAAGGGAAACATCAGCGTATTTCATAAATAGCCAATTATTTCACCACCAACTGTTTTACAATTTGTTCACAAGCAGCTTCGTTAATCTTACGGATTATTTCGCTGCGCCGCGACATTATTTCGTTGCGTATTAGAGGTGATTTAAATTTCACCGTAAGCACTCCCTGACGTAAATCAATGTCCATGGTATCGCGCGAAATTACGCGACCAACCACTTCGTCCCATTTTTGGAGAGCACGTATCTCTCTTATTCGCACATCGGCGCCAATAGCGTGTAGGTATTGTCTTAGCACATTCGACAACGGTTCTGCATCCTTTCTGTCCATACTGTATAGTTTTTATTCGTCAATTTCGGGATCTAAATCCGTGGGTTCTGCCGGTATGGGTTTCATAACAGCTTTTACCTTTAAGGCTAGACCTATAATAAGTATGTCGTTTGCGCGAGTGTCGTTGCCTCGCCATTTGTCAAACTCGTTTTTAAAACTTTGCATTTGTTCCGACATGCTCTCCGATGAGTGTTTCATCAGCATCTGACGGAAATAAATATCGCCGAATCTGTTTCCCGAACTACCTCCACGCTGATTGACAAAACCATCGGTTTTGATATAAAGTTTGTCGTCTTTTTCAAGCTCTATGGTTTCAGATGTGTAATTTTTCCTACGCCCAAAAGATACGGCAAAGTTCATGCGGTCGCCTCGGAATTCGTGTACATCCACCTCGCGACGGTTGGTACCAGGATAGGATTTTCTAAGTAGACACATACTGCCGTAAGCACCTGCGTACGACAATGTATGCTCTTTTTGATTGATTATACATACCGTAAAGTTAACTGGAAAATCATCTTCGTGACGGTAAGAATTGTTGCTTTCTGCCAGATGTGCGTACTTGCCGCGGAGCATGTCCAGAATCCGTCCAGCCGGAATTGTTGACAAATCCACCCGTTCTATAATCTCCGAAAGAAATACAACATTTAAAATGCCCATAATCAAGCCGTTGACACCCGACACTCCGCTATTACCACAAGCTGCCAGCACATAGTCGCCTTTGGAAGCAAACTTGTAAAAATCGCCGCCAGCATTTTCAAAAGGAACATCCAGCACAAAATAATCAGGAAACAGCGATTTGATATATCCCCGTCCCGAAAATACGGTTTTTTGAACCACTGTCAAGTTTTTAACCATCTCAATCATACGGAATTTCTGACTGTCAACAATGCCTTTAAGTTCAGAAACTCTGCGCTCCGATTTAGAAATCTGGCTCTTGCAATTTTCAACACTCGAACTGAGAACTTTGATATCGTTCTCAGCCTCGTCTAATTTTTTTTGCCACTCGCTTTTAATCTTGGTACTTTTTTGTCGCTCCTTAATCAACAAAAACACCGACACAGCGAGTAATACAGAAAGAATAATTATAATATATATCATTAAATCAATAAGTTAAAATCTATTTTGTAATATTTGCTGCTATTAATTTCAAGCGCAAAAGTAACAAAAAAAATCCATTCTCGTATAAAAAAATATTATTGCTTGATTATCAGGTACAAAGGATTTAATAATGCATAAAAAATGTATTTTTTGTAAAAAAAAAAGATATATCATTATGTTATTTCCAAAAAAATGTTTAACTTTCGGCACAATTTATCTAACCAAAAATAACTGTTAGGTATTGTTTTTTGGTATGGATATTGTTTTTTTTGAAAAAGAATATCACAATAGAATATTGATAGAGATGACTGGCAACAAAAAAATAGATAATATATATAAGGTGTTATTGAGGAGCACTGTATTGCTTATAGCATTACTGCTCTCGAAGCCAAGTATATGCCAGAACAACAATAACGCAACCATGAATGCACAAGTAGTAATGCTTTGTGCCAAACATATTCAATGGAAAAATTACAAACGTCCCAAAGAATTATCAATCACTGTAATAGGTAAAGTTTCTGACGAGTTCAACGCTCTTTCTTCAAATGCAGAGGGCAAGTCGTTGAATGGTGTTCCAATTAGAGTTTACCGCAAAAACTTCAACGAACTTGTGCCTACCGATATCATCTTTGTGGGCAAATCCAACTACGACGAATTGGAAGCTGTGAGCACATTTGCCAAAGAAAATAAATGCCTTGTGTTCGCAGGGCAAGCACCTAACACAAAATTTGCAGCTATCAATATCCGGCTTGAATCTGGAAGCGGCGGTAGCACATACGATATTAATACCGCCAACTTCAACGATGACGCTTCCCCAACCGATTCTCTTTGGATTTTCAGCGGTAGCAAGGAAGACCTTAAACAGCGTTTTAAAGTCAACTACGACGAACTTCAAGCACGTGAGAAACGTTTGCAAGACCTTGAAAAGAGCCTTAACGACCAGCAAGAACAATTGTTGGCTCAGAAAAACAAAAACCAACTTGTAAAACAGCAGAACTTGCGAATTGAGGCTCAGCTTAAAGAAAACTTAGAGGAGATTGAAGTTCAAAAACGCAAAGCATCTGCCCTTATGGCCGATGTACGTCAAAAAGAGCGTCAAATTATCCTTACCGCAACCGAAATCGAAAACTCAATGCGCGAAATTGAAATCAAGCAGCGAGAAATTGATTCCTCTAACTTGAAACTTAAAGAAATGGACCTTGACCTTCAGCAAAAAGAGAAAGATATCAAGGATCAGATCGACAGAATTAAGGTTGAGGACACTAACATTGCCACACAGGAGCGCAACAGAACATATCTGATTATATTCATCATCGTTGTTGTGATACTTTTGGTAATTATTATCAAGAGCCTTATTAATAGCAAACGAACCAACGCGGCGCTGAATGTAAAGAACACCGAGCTTAAAAAGCAGAAAAAAGAGATCGACCAGCAAGCGCACCAGCTTGAAAGCGTCAACAAAGAGTTGGAAAAACTTTCAATTGTGGCTGGCAAAACCCAGAACGCTATCATCATTATGGATAGAAACGGTTATTTCGAATGGGTAAACGCTGGATTTACACGTATTTATGGATATACATTGCAGCTTTTGCGCAACGAACGCGACGAAAATATCGTGAATGTGTCGGCAAACAAGAGCATACGCAACATCCTCTTTAAATGTGTAAGCAACAAGCAGACAATTATTTTCGAATCCGACAGCGTTACCCGTAGCGGAAATGTTATCAGCAGCCAAACCACACTTACACCTATTCTCAATGAAGACAAGGAGGTAAGCAAGTTGGTGGCTATTTATTCAGATATTAGCAAACTTAAAGAGCAGGAGGCCGCTATCCGTAGTCAAAACGAGGAGCTTCTCCAACAGAAAAACACCCTTGAGGAGCAGAAAAACCAAATTGAAGAGCAGAATAGGCACATTAAGTCAAGTATCAACTATGCTCAAACTATCCAGAACACAATTCTGCCCGAAAAAAATCAAATCGACCAATATTTCGACAACTTTATACTATTCAGTCCCAAAGACATAGTTTCGGGCGACTTCTATTGGTTTGCCGATGTTGACGACCAAGGACACAAATATCAATTTATAGGTGATTTCGACTGTACAGGTCACGGTGTGCCGGGCGCATTTATGAGCCTTATCGGCAACCGACTGCTCAACGAAATTGTTAACGTGAAGAAACTCTACTCACCACGTGATATAATGGATAACCTAAACCTCGGAGTAATTAAAGCCTTGAAACAAGAGCAGAGTCTCAACAACGATGGTATGGACACTTGCCTCTGCCGCGTTGAGAAACTTTCCGAAGGTAAATATTCCGTAGTATTCTGCGGTGCAAAACGTCCTCTTTATTACCTCACCACTTCCGATGTGGAAATCCAACAACTCAAAGGCGACCGTAAATCTATTGGTGGTGTGCGATCCAAACGCAACACCGCTGAGTTTACCGATCAGGAACTTATCCTCAAAAGTGGCGATATGATTTATCTTACAAGCGACGGTATTATCGACCAAAACGACAGCGAGCGTCACAGATTCGGCACTGAAAAATTCTTAGCGCTGCTGTACTCAATCAAAGACAAACCGATGGATTCTCAGGGAGGTCTTATCCGCCAGAGCCTCGACGATTATAAGAAAGACGAAGAACAACGTGATGATATTTCTGTTATTGGAATAAAATTTAAATAGAGAATGCAATCAAAGACAAACATATTAACCCTTGGCATTGCCCGCTGGATATTGATTGCGGTGGTTGTGTTGTTGTGCGCCAGTACCGTGTCGGCACAGCGAGGCACTAACTTGTCGCGTGAGCAGGTTAATGTTTTTTGGCTAATGAACTTTGCTAAATATGTTGAGTGGCCCAACGATACCGCAACAGAATATATTGTGGGTATGTTTGGAAACTCTTCTATTGAGTATCATCGCCTTAAATCGATGCAAACATCTGGAGCCACTATCAATGGCAAAAAATTTAAGACCGTTAAATTTTCCAGTGTTTCCAAAATTGGATATTCTCACATACTGTATGTAAACAGGCACGATTTGCAGTATCTTCGTGAAATCAACGACAAAATTGCTGGTCAACCCACACTGCTTGTTACCGACAGTTGCTCGTCGGAAAATTCCGAACTCTTTATGGTTAATCTTGTGCTTCAAAGCCGTAATAACCAGTTTCAAGTAAACCTCAACAAGGCCAACGAGGTTAATTTGAAAATTAATCAACGTGCAGTTGTGGAAGGTGGCACCCGTGTTGATGTGGAAAAAATCAACCAAGAGATGGAAGATCAGCTCATTAAAAAAGAAAAAGAGCTTCAAGACAAAGAGTGGGAACTTGATCAAAAGAAAGAGGAAATTTATCAGATGTCGATGAGCAACGACTTTCAAGAAGAAGAGAACTCTCGAAAACAGCAGCAAAACGATGAAGTAAAACGTGAAATTGAAAAGCAGTCGCACAAGGCCGACAGCTTGATGAATGCAGCACAAAGGCTACAGTCGAAACTTGTACGCGACAAAGCTGCTCTTGAAGAGCAGTTAGCCGAAAAAGCCCAAAAAGAGGAACTACATTCTCAGTCGCTCCGCGAACTCAACGATGTGAAAGACAAAGTGCGCCAGCGTGAGAATAGTATTGAGGACCAAAAGAAAATACTTGAAAAGAAGCAAGAAAAATCTAAGCAGAATCAAAAACAGCTGAACCTTATAACTATGGGTATAGCCATTTTCTTGATTCTCTGTATTGTAGCTTTTATCAACAACTCAATCAACAAAAAACGCAATCGTGAGCTCATTGCAGTTAACGACCGTATCGACTCTCAGAAAGAACATATCCGTTCACAGAGCGAGCAGTTGAAACTTATCAACAAGGAGCTTGAAAAACTTTCGATTGTAGCAAGCCAAACCGATAACGGTGTGGTTATTATGGATAATTTAGGCAATGTAGAATGGGTTAATCACGGTTTTGAGCAATTAACCAAGATGAATATCAACGACTTGCGCAAAAACAAAACCACCACATTCACATCGCTTTACAGTTCAAACTCTAATATCAACGATATCAAAGAAAAATGTATCAATAATTGTGAACCGGTTATCTTTGAATGTCCTTTCCATACAGCCGAAGGCAAAGATATATGGATTCAGAGCACTCTTACACCGATTCTCAACGAAAGCAACCAGATTACACGTCTTGTAACAATCGATACCGACATCTCAAAAATCAAAGAGCAGGAACAATCGATTATTGCGCAAGGAAAAACATTATCGTTGCAGCGCGACGAGCTTGCCCAACAGAAGGAGTACATTTCTATGCAGCTCGAAAACATCAACACCAGTATCAAATACGCTAAAACAATTCAGGATACTGTTATGCCTTTGGATGTGAACCTTTCAAAGTATTTCAAGTATTTTGGTATATTTATTCCTTTGCAGACTATTAGTGGCGATTTCTACTGGTTTACTCGCGTACCCGACAACGACCAACTTACATTCACAGCAGCCGTTGACTGCACAGGACACGGTGTTCCTGGTGCGTTTATGAGTGTGATCGGTGCGCGTCTGCTTTCTGAAATTATTGTTGAACATCATATTTACGACCCCAAAGATATTCTCACTCAGTTGAATATTAATCTTGTAAAGGCTCTGAAACAAGATGTTGGCGACGAAACTGCCGAAATCAACAACGACAGCATGGAAATTTGCCTCTGCTGTTTCAACCGTACTTCTGAAAAAGATTACGAGTTAACTTTCTCAGGTGCCCGTCGTCCGTTGTATATTTACCGTGCCGACACACAAGAATTTATTACTCTTAAAGGTGATTTAAAAACTATCGGCGGCATGAAGTCGAAACGCAACGTAGGTACTGATTTCACCGACCAGACACTTCTGCTGCACACCGACGACATCGTTTATCATACAACCGACGGTTTTGTAGACCAATACGATGCCGATATGAAAAAATACGGTAGCGAACGATTTATAGAACTTTTGAAAACACATGCTCATAGAGATTTAGCTATACAAAAAGAACTGATACTCAGCGAATTTGAACGACAAATCCAAAATTCATCGCAAACCGACGACGTTACGGTATTTGCAGTAAAATTGATTTAAATTATTTAGAATACAAATTAAACATCATGGCAATTAACAGTAGGGAAATATTCAACACAATGCTCGATAATGACATAGTCATTTCGTATATCGGTCCGTTCGACGGACAGATACTGTCGCTTCTGGCATCAAATATTGAAGATTCCCTTTGGGACGACCAACACAGAGGCAAGACTTTTTTCAAGATTTTTATTGAATTGAGCCAGAATATTTATCTATACTCTAAAGAGAAGGGCAACGGCATTGATAAATCCGCTGGTGTGGGCCTTATGCTTATCAAAGAATACGCAGATCATTTTTCTTTTATTACCGGCAACTTGGTTGGTAAAAAAGAATACGACCTTCTTTCTGATAAGTGCAGCAAAATTTGTCAGAAAAACAAAGACGAACTTCGTGAGTTTAAACGCTATATGCGTGGTCAGCCCCGTACCGAATTTGGCGGAGGTAATATAGGTTTGATACAAGTGTCAATATTGAGTGGTTATCCTCTTGATTATAAATTTATTAAGGTAGACGACGACAACTATTTTTACATACTTTGCGTTAGGATTGACAAATAGCATCGCTCGACTTTATCTCTTCCAATTCTAGCCAGCGTGTCTCTTTCTCATCCAATAGTGCGGTAACGGTTTCCATTCGCAACGATAGTTTGTTTATTTCTTCTATATCGGTAGTTTCTCCTGATAGTAAACGCTCTATTTCTTGTTTTTCAGCATTGAGTTTGTCGATTTCCGCACTTACGGTTTCATATTCTTGTGCAAGTTTGAATGTAAAGTTCTTTTTACGTCTTTCGCGTTGAAATGTATGTTCTTTGGGTTCCGGCTCATCATTTTGTTTCTCCTTCTCTTCGTCCTCTTTTTGGGTGATATATACTGTGTAGTTGCCCGGAAAGTTCCTTATTTTGCCATTACCTTCAAAAACAAACATAGTATCAGCCACTTTGTCTAAAAAATACCTATCGTGCGACACCACCAACAAGCAGCCTGCAAAGCACGACAAATAGTCTTCCAATACATTGAGTGTGATTATGTCGAGGTCGTTGGTAGGTTCGTCGAGTATTAAGAAATTTGGATTTTTGATAAGTACAGTCATCAGGTAAAGACGACGTTTTTCGCCACCACTGAGTTTTTCAACAAGGGTGTAGTGCATTTTGGGTGGAAATAGAAAATATTCGAGAAACTGTGATGCTGAAAGTTTTCTGCCGTCTCCAAGAACTACCACCTCTGCAATGTCTTTAATGATATCAATAACTCGTTGATCTTTTTTGTATTCTATGCCCCGCTGACGATAATATCCCGCTACAACTGTTTCTCCAAACTCTGCTGTGCCTGAATCAGGTGTTGTGCTGCCTATGATAATATCCAACAAGGTAGATTTGCCGCAGCCGTTGTGTCCGCAAATACCGATTTTGTCGTTACGCTTAAAAGAGTAAGTAAAATTATCAATCAGCACTTTGTCGCCGTATCTCTTGCAGAGATTCTTTATTTCTAATATCTTGTTGCCGAGACGGTTGGCTGTGCCTACAGAGAAGTCGATTTTTTTTGTTTCTATCTTTTGAGATGCCACCTCTTTAAGCTTGTAGAAACTGTCAATACGGTATTTTGCCTTTCCTCCACGAGCCTTGGGCATACGTGAAATCCATTCCGACTCTTTGCGGAGCAGATTTGCAGCCTTGTCGATATTGGCAGCGAGGTTTGCCATGCGCTCCTCACGTTTTGATAGGTAATAACTGTAATTACCTGAATATGTATAAATTTTGTTATTATCAATCTCTATGATATTATCGCACACATTGTCTAAGAAATATCGGTCGTGGGTAACCATCAGAAGAGTTGTGCGGGATGTTTTGAGATAGTTTTCGAGCCATTCGGTCATATCTGTGTCCAAATGGTTTGTGGGTTCGTCGAGGATAAGGAAGTCGGGCTGTTCTATAAGCGTTTCGGCGAGAGCAATACGTTTTTTTTGTCCGCCAGAGAGCTTACCTATATGAATATCTAACTCATTGATTCTCAACTTGCCAAGAATCTGTTTCATATCAGATTCGTATTTCCAAGCACCAGCTGCATCCATTTCAGCCTGAGCCTTTTCTATTATATTGTGGTCGCCATTAGCAAGTGCCGCTTCGTATTGTTGCAACACTTTTGACAATTTGTTTTCTGATGAAAAAATATGCTGTCGAACAGTAAGGTTGTTGTCAAGCACAGGATCTTGGCGTAAGTATCCTATTTTTAGATCGTTTTTAAAAACTACGCTACCGCTGTCGGCGCTCTGATTGCGTGCAATTATGTCGAGCATAGTGCTTTTGCCGGCGCCGTTTTTTGCTATAATAGCTGTCTTTTGGTCTTTTCCAACCGAAAAAGTTATTGATTCGAACAACACGATGTCGCCGAATGATTTTGTGAGGTTCTCAACTTGTAAATATGTAATCATCTCTATATATTTCTCAGGCAAAGATATATTGAAAAAATGAACTTCCAACAAAAAAATTAGCATAAAAAACTTGAGCAATAACGAAAAAGTTGTAATTTTGTGCCTATAATTTTGACGAAAAGCCTCTGATTTTGGTATCGTCGGAAATGTTATATGTATGATTAAAAACGTTTTACTGTTTTTTAAAGGCTTTGCAATGGGGCTGGCAAATGTAATACCGGGCGTTTCTGGTGGTACAATTGCTTTGCTTACAGGCATTTTTGAAAGATTTATAAATGCTCTTAAATCGTTTGATTTGGAAGCGTTGAAACTTTTATCCAAATTTAAATTTAAAGAATTTGCACAACATACTGATTTATTGTTTCTTATAATATTATTCCTCGGCGAGGGCATTAGTATTCTCACTGGTGCCAAATTGCTCGAATGGCTCTTTAAAAACTACGAAGTGCATGTTTGGGCGTTTTTCTTTGGCTTGATACTCGCCTCGGTATATTACGTTGGACGCATGGTAAATAAGATTAACTTATGGAAGGTGCTTCTTGCCATTGTAGGCGCAGCCGTTGCGTTCGGTTTTTCGATAATCAGTCCAGCCACCGAAAACGACAATATTTTTTACCTTGTACTTTGCGGTGCAATAGCCATTTGCGATATGCTTTTGCCAGGCATTTCGGGTTCATTCACACTTATATTATTAGGTAACTACAAATTGATAGTGATTGATTCTATTTCGCATTTCAATTTGGCTGTGCTCATACCGGTTGCAATTGGAGCAGTGATAGGATTTCTAGCGTTTTCGCGTTTCTTGTCATGGCTTATGAAAACCTATGCCGACCAGACATTGTCGGTACTCACAGGTTTTATTTTCGGATCACTTGTATTTATCTGGCCTTGGAAAAAACCAATCTACCTTATGCAAAACGGTCACGAGGTGTTCAATTCGCACGGTGATGTTATTATACAAGGATACGACAAATTCATCCCCGAATTTAATCAACAAACATTTGTTGCTATAGCTTTTATAATTGCGGGAATGGCTTTGGTCTGCGTTATCGAAGAAATATCTTCACGCAAAGCAAAAACTGCTGAAGTTGAATTAAAAAAAGAATAAATAACAGAATATAAACAATTTATAATATCTACAAAGTGGAAGTTGAAACTTTTAAAATGACAGCAACGACCTATGAAGGTCTGGAAGATGTGTTAGGACGCGAACTTATGCGTATGGGCGCTGATGAAGTTAACACAGAGCCGTGTTCAGTAACTTTTACTGGCGACAAGTACCTGCTTTATGAAGCCAACTACGAGTTGCGTACTGCGTTGAAAATTTATAAAGAGATTCTTAACTTTGCATTTGAAAGCAAAGAAGAATTTTTCGAAAATATCAAATCATACCGTTGGAGCAAAATTCTTAACATCTACAAGAGTTTCAACCTTAGCATTTCGTCAACAAACGAAACGATTGACGCCGGGTGCGCACAGCAGGTAAAAACCATTATTTGTGACTATTTCAATATGAAATCTCACAAAACACCCCCTCACGATGTGCAAAATCCTTCTGTTATGATTGACATTTTGGTTGATGGCAAAAACTGCTCTGTACGCCTCGACAGCACTGGTGACCCTCTCTCAAAACGTGGTTACAGAATTGCAGCTGGCATTGATCCGTTAGACGAGGTTTATGCCGCAGGTCTTGTGCAATTGGCTGGCTGGAAAGCTAACACCAATTTTATCGATCCTATGTGTGGCACTGGTACTCTCTTGATTGAAGCTGCCATGTTTGCTTACAATATTCCCGCTCAGGTTTGCCGCGAAAATTTCGGTTTCTTCACTTGGCGTGATTTCGACGCCGAAATGTGGAAAGATATTAAGAACGATGCTAAAATTAGAATCAAGCACAACGGTGAGTTTGCTAATAAAATTATCGGATACGATATAGCCGAGGCCGCTACCAAAGCAGCTGCACAAAACATCAAAAAGGCTATTCTCGACAAATATATCACCATCTACACTTCTTCACTCAAGGATATCCAACTTCCCGACGGTAACAATACTGTTATTCTTGATCCTCCCGTGGTAGATTTGTACAAAAAAGAAGAGACCAAAAATCTTTTTGCAAATATTTCACAATTTTTGAAGCATAATATCAAAAACTCCAAAATGTGGTTACATTCTGATTATAAAGAATTTAGCAAAGCTGTTGGGCTTAATCCCCAAAAAGAACATACCATTATCCGCAACGGAAAGGAATACATTTTGCAGTTATATTAAAAAAAAATGTAAAAAAATTATCTATGTATAATAGAAATTGCTTATATTTGTAACATAAAACAAATAGAGTAATCTTAAAGACAGCCTAATGAGAGAAGCGATACATAGCCTATTTGAAAAAGCAGTGAAAGGCAACGTTGTGTTGTCGTTCGAGGGTGTTATTACATCCCAACTGTTAGACGATGTATTCGCTACAATCGAAGACAAGCTCAAAGCCGACAACGAACAGCCCCGGGTTATCAAAAAGGTGTACAACATTTTGGTAGAGGCTCTACAAAATTTGTTTCACCATCTCGAACCTCCTCCTGACGAATTCTTCAAAGATTCTGACATGAAGAAAGGAAGTCATTACGCATTTTTCTGTATGACAAAAGAGAATCCCGGAGTTTACCGTATTACCACGGGCAATTTCGTGAAAAATCTTACCGGTTATTTTCTCCGCGACCGTATTGAGCAACTTAACTATCTTTCACAAGATGAGTTGAAAGATTTGTACAAAATAGTGCTCAACAACGACGAATTTTCGGCCAAAGGTGGCGGAGGGCTTGGTTTTATCGAAATGGCTAGAAAATCTGGCAACAAATTTGGATTTGAATTGTTGAGGCAAAACAAAGATTATTCGTTTTTTGTTTTTGAAGTATTAATTTCATAAGTAAACAAAACTAAAATTAATTTATAACATGGATTCAATAGAAATAGAGGGAACACCAAAAACGCCGTCGGTATCTTTTGAGGCCGAAACTGGCAAATTAGTAATCAAGGGAAGATCTATTCCCGAAAACTCGATTGAGTTTTATAAGCCACTTGTAGACTGGATTGACAAGTATGCATCAGAGGCTAAGGGCACTGTGGAAGTTAATATGCAACTTGAGTATTTCAACACAAGTTCTTCTAAATGCATATTAGACGTTTTCAAGAAATTGGAAAACCTCCACAATAAGAGTGTAGCCGAAGTTGTAATCAATTGGTACTACGAAGAAGATGACGAAGATATGTTAGAGGCTGGCGAAGACTACCAGTCGATTCTCAAACTGCCTTTCAAGATGGTGGAAATCAGTTCTCCTGCATAACTTTTTGCTTGATTGAATTCATCTATCTATTGATTCCAAACACAAAATGCTTGCAAGCAAGGTTTATTGTTAGTAAAACAATCCTTGGTCGCAAGCATTTTCTTTTTAATTATACAGTATCAATCCTTACACAAAAACATTACCACAGGTAGATGGTCGCTGTATCCGTTGAGCCATTCGCCTCCTGCCGAAGTACGTTTTGGCGTACCTTTGTATCTTCCCTGCTGGTTTATTAGATAATCAAACCTAACTATTTGACTTCCACAGTATGTCAACTGCTTTTTGTCGTGCTCCACAGTTTTAGTAACCGATTTTTTCTTGTTTTTTTGGATAACTTCTGTGTGAGGTTTGTCTAAAAGGTTTTCTGAAATAATAATCTGGTCAAAAAGATTCCATGCCCCACGATAATGCAGCGTGCCTTTTCCCGAAAACAATATGTCCCACCACGGATTGTAAAGACCCATTGCCTCCACGTCTTCAATTTTTCGCCTGCCGCCAAGCACCTCGCTCATACTTTTGTCGTGCGGGTCGTCGTTCATATCGCCCATGATAAATATCTTTAATCCTGCATTGATTTGCAGTAGCGAATCTTTTATCACTCTTATCTGTTTTGCACCAAGTTCTCGGTAGTAACTTGTACTATAGCGGCTGGGCAAATGGCAAACAATCACTGCGGCATCTTCTCCGTAGAGTTCTCCTCTTACAGTTAAAAATCCACGTGTAGCTTTATTTTTGTCGGAATCGTTTTCGTAAACATAAGGAATTAATTTGTAATCAATTGGCTTAAACATCGAAGGATTGTAAAGCAGAGCGCAATCGATACCGCGCTTATCGAGCCCTTCTTCGTGAATAAATTGAATTCCTCTATCTTTTAGCGGTTTTTGTTCTATAAGGTTGTTCAATACGTTCCTGTTTTCTATCTCACTAAGACCTATAAACGCGCATCCATCAGGTACTTGGTCGGTTCCCATATCTGCAAGTGCTTGCGACATATTGTGCAATTTTCCAAAATACTTTTCACTGTTCCACTTGTAAGTGCCGTCTGGCAGAAACTGGTTATCATTTTTACCTACGTCGTGGATCGTGTCAAAAAAATTCTCTTGGTTGTAGAAACCAATAGCTATCTTTGAAGATTGTTGTGCCATGCAGGTGGCACATATAAGTACAATACACGCTGAGAGAAATACAATTTTATTCATATATTCTTTTGTTTTATTCTTTTCCGTCTTTTAAGTTGATGAAGAATACACCGTTTGAACTTTGACTTCCATAAATGGCCGCGGTACCATCTTTCAAAAGCGAAATCTCTTTAACATCGCATGTAGAAATATAGTCAATATTATCAACTTTGTTACCATCAACCACGTAAATTGCACAGTTTGAGCCATTTATAGTGTTTAAACCGCGAACTATAATACAACCATCCGGCATAATATTTACACCCGTAAACTTAGCTTTAATCAAATCGAAAACATCTATGTAGTTGCAATAATTATTGCCACGCTCTATATATTCAATAGCTTGTGTTCGTTGATCCGACGAAATGTAACCGTATCCTATTGCCATATCAACGTTTTTGGTCGTGGGTATAAAATTGAGTTTAACATTGATAGGGTTAGATGTTGATTTGTTAATGCGTCGTTGGATGTTACTAAATACTTGTGACTTAAACATAAGTCGATCTTTGGGCTTACATGCTATAACAAACCCGCCAAGCGAATCTGTTATGGTAGCGGCAAGAGATTTTTTGGCAGTTACTTTTATGCCAGATACTGGTAAATCATTAAGTGTCGTTACTGTGCCTGAGATAATTCTTATTTCTTGTGAACTTGCAGGCAACCAATAATTTATAAGAAATAAAATTATTAATGTTTTGATTGATTTCATTTTTTTACTCAATTTAGTTATTCGATATTGTTTTAATTATTTAATCATTTGACTTAAAAATGCACTTTTGGTTTAATTTTTTTCTAAAAAAATTTTTTTTTCTCATTTTTTATTTTTTAATTTGCCGCATAAAACAAAGCAAAAATGAATTTATTTAATATGACATACGGTAATTGGTGGTGGCGCTTACGAATCTAAAATTCGTGAGTGGTACACCTTAATATATATATTAAAGATATTAAAAAAGGCTTGTCGAAGACTCACGACAAGCCTTTTTTTTGTGAGTAACGAAAATAATAAAACTAAATACAATGAGTAAATATCAAATTGATCAAAACGGTTATTACGGCGAGTTCGGCGGAGCGTATATTCCTGAAATACTCAGGAAAAACGTTGTGGAACTCAAAGAAAACTATCTGCAAATTATTGAAAACGAGCAGTTTAAAAAAGACTTTCAGAAACTATTGAAAGATTATGTAGGTCGCCCCACGCCGCTCTATTTCGCCAAACGCCTAAGCGAGAAATACGGTACCAACATCTTTCTCAAACGCGAAGACCTCTGCCATACGGGTGCGCACAAGTTGAACAACGCTCTCGGTCAGATTCTCCTCGCACGCAAACTCGGCAAAACCCGCATTGTGGCAGAAACAGGAGCAGGTCAGCATGGTGTTGCCACTGCCACAGTTTGCGCTCTTATGAATATGGAGTGCGTGGTGTATATGGGTGAAACGGATGTTAAGCGTCAGTTTCTCAACGTACAGCGTATGAGGATGTTGGGCGCTAAGGTTGTTCCCGTAATGTCGGGCAACAGAACCCTCAAAGACGGCACCAATGAGGCTATCCGCGACTGGTGCTGCAATCCTAAAAACACACATTATATTATAGGTTCGGTTGTTGGACCCGACCCGTATCCCGATATGGTTGCACGTTTCCAATCTGTTATTAGTGAGGAGATTAAATATCAGTTGCAGGAGCAGACTGGTCGCAACTATCCTGACAAACTGCTGGCTTGCATAGGCGGCGGCAGCAATGCGGCAGGAACTTTTTACCATTATATCGACGATGAGCGCGTTAAGTTTTTCGCAGCAGAGGCAGCGGGACTTGGTCTCGACGACCCTGAAAAATCGGCAGCCACTATCCATCTCGGCAAAAAGGGCGTTTTGCACGGAAGTCTCTCGCTCGTGATGATGACCAACGACGGTCAGATTGTAGAGCCGTACTCAATTTCTGCTGGTCTCGATTATCCTGGTGTGGGTCCTATGCACGCATTCTTTGCTAAATGCGGACGCACCAAGGTGCTTGCCGTTACCGATGCCGAGGCTATGCAGGCAGCGATGGAACTCACTAAGTTAGAAGGTATTATCCCCGCCATTGAGAGCGCACACGCATTGGCTATGCTCCCGAAAATCAATTTCGTAAAGGATGAGAACGTAGTAATCACTGTCTCAGGCCGTGGCGATAAGGATATGAACACATATGTTAAATATTTTAATATGGAGGAATAAGAAATGTTCAGTTACAAAACAAATTCAAAAACAATTCTGAGCGACATCTATACGCCCGTGAGCGCATATCTTCGTCTCAGAGATTCGGGAGTGCAAAGCGCACTTATGGAGTCAAACGACTATCATTCAAAAGAAAATTCACGCTCATTTATAGGCATTTATCCCTTGGCAAGCGTGGCTATCAATCACGGAAAGGCTATCTTTAAATATCCCGACGAAAGCGTTGTTACTAAGGAGATTACAAAAAATTATAGAGTAGAGCACGCCTTGAAAGAGTTTTTGAGCAACTTCAAGGTTGAGGGCGAAAACTCAAATTATTGTGGTCTTTATGGATATACGGCTTTTAATGCTGTAAGATATTTTGAAAATATCCCCGTGGAGGATACCACAATGAAAGAAAACGATGCTCCCGATATGCTCTATGTGCTGTTTCGCACTGTGTTGGTTTTCAATCATTATCAATCGGAACTCACCATTGTGGATATGTCAGAAGATGGCGAAAACAAGGTGCACGAGGTTGAAAAACTTCTTTCGAAGGCAGGTGTGCGCAACGACGGTTTTAATGCTACTGGCGAAACCACATCGCCCATTACCGACGAACAGCACAAAGACAATATCCGCAAGGGTATCGCACACTGCAAACGTGGCGATGTGTTTCAAATTGTTATATCGCGCAGATTTATACAGCATTACACCGGCGACGACTTTAAACTCTATCGCGCTTTACGTTCGATTAATCCTTCGCCTTATCTTTTTTACTTTGATTTTGGTGGATTTAGAATTTTTGGTTCGTCGCCCGAAACTCACTGTCGCATTGAAAACGGAAAGGCTTACATCGACCCCATTGCCGGAACTACCAAACGCACTGGCAATCAGGAAGAAGACCTCAAAAATGCAGAGTATCTCCGTCGCGACCCAAAAGAAAATGCAGAGCACGTAATGCTTGTAGACCTTGCCCGCAACGACCTCAACCGCAACTGCGATAATGTGAAGGTTGATTTTTACAAGGATATGCAATTTTATTCGCACGTAATCCACTTGGTGAGCCGTGTAAGCGGAGACTTGCGTCCTAATGCCGACACTATCAAAACCTTTATCGACACATTCCCCGCCGGAACTCTCAGCGGTGCGCCCAAGGTTCGCGCTATGCAGTTAATTTCTGAAATTGAGCCTCATAGCCGTGGTATTTACGGTGGTTGCATCGGATTCCTCGGTCTAAATGGTGAATTGAATCAGGCTATTACAATTCGCACTTTTGTGGCTCGAAACAACGAACTTTGGTTTCAGGCAGGCGGCGGAATCGTTGCCAAATCCGACCCTGAATACGAACTTCAAGAGGTTAACAACAAACTCGGTGCATTACGCAAGGCAGTAGTATCTGCTCAAAACATTTAATTATTTGAAAATGAAAACGATAATAATAGACAACTACGATTCTTTTACTTACAATCTTTACGGATATGTTACAAAACTCGGATTTAATTGCGAGGTAGTGCGTAACGACCAATTCAAAATCGAAGATATTGCTGATTTTGACAAGATTATTCTTTCGCCAGGTCCGGGAATACCCTCAGAATCAGGACTTTTGATGGATGTTATCAGACATTATGCCGAATCAAAACCAATTCTTGGAGTATGCCTTGGACATCAGGCAATAGGAGAGGTGTTTGGCGCTAACCTTCTAAATCTCAACGAGGTATATCACGGTGTGGCTACCAACTGCAAAATCATCGGCGACGACTATATTTTCAAAGGTCTCAATAGCGAAATTGAGGTTGGACGCTACCACTCGTGGATTGTGGAACGCAAAAATCTTCCCGAAGATCTTGAAATAACTGCTATTAGCAACGAAGGTTCTATTATGGCTTTGAAACACAGAAAGTTGGATGTTCACGGTATTCAGTTTCATCCCGAAAGCGTGCTTACTCCAAACGGCGAAATTATTATCAGAAACTTTTTAATCAACTAAAAATGAAAGAGATATTAGAAAAATTGATTTCGGGCGAAACATTTACCCGCGCCCAAATGAAAGATATATTGATTGCTATCACAGAGCAAAAATTTTCTAACGAGCAGATTGCCGGACTCTTAACAGGCATTCAGATGCGCTCTATTACCACCGACGAACTTCTTGGTCTTCGCGACGGCATATTGGCTACCGGCAAACCTGTGGATTTATCGCCCTACAAGGTTGTTGACATTGTGGGAACAGGCGGCGACGGCAAAAATACTTTCAACATTTCTACTTGCTCGTGTTTTGTGGTTGCAGGTGCTGGCTACAAGGTGGCAAAACACGGAAACTACTCTGCCACATCAGTTTCGGGTGCAGGCAATGTTTTGGAAGAACACGGTGTAAAATTTACCGCCGACAACGACAAACTTAAAGAAAACATTGAAAAATGTAACTTTACCTATATGCACGCACCGCTGTTTGCATACGCTATGAAATTTGTGGCTCCGGTTCGCAAGGCTCTGCAAGTGCCCACCTGCTTTAATCTTTTGGGGCCCATCGTTAATCCCTGCCGTCCGCAGTATCAGGTGCTTGGAACTGCAACGTTAGACCAAATGCGCCTTTATCACAGTGTGTTGCAGCAAATTAGCGAGGGATACTCGATTGTAACTTCGCTTGATGTTTACGACGAGATTTCTCTTACCAAAGATTTCAAAGTGATTTCGTCGAGTATGGAGCAGGTTTTCAGTTGTTCCGACATTGGTTTTGAGCGAATCAATCCCACCGAAATTTATGGCGGCAGCACCAAGCAAGAGGCTAAAAAGATTTTCGACGATGTTTTGAGCAACACTTCTACTGCGGCTCAGAAAAATGTGGTGCTTGCAAACTCCGCATTTTCAATCAATTGCATCTGTCCAGAGAAAAACATCCGCGAATGTTTTTTGGAGGCGAAAGAATCGCTCGAAAGCGGCAAGGCTAAGGAAGTGCTTAATAAATATGTAGAAATGAACTCATAATCAGCATTATGTCAACAATTTTAGACGAAATAGTAGCCAACAAGCAAATCGAAACAGCGGAACTCAAAAAAAGTCTGCCATTGTCGGTGCTGAAAGATAAACCGCTGTTTTTGAGGAATACTTTCTCGCTTAAAGATGCTTTGAAAAATAGTTCCACTGGTATAATTTCCGAGTTTAAGCGCAAATCACCATCCAAGGGCGACATACATCAAGGTATTGAGCCAAAGGATGTTGTGCCTCTTTACGAAAAATATGGCTGCACAGGTGTTTCGTGTCTTGCCGACAATAAATATTTTGGCGGCAGTTACCAAGATGTGATTCAGGCTCGTGCCAATTTGGAGCATACTCCGCTGCTTTTCAAAGAGTTTCTTACCGATCCTTACCAACTCTATTTGGCAAAATCGTCGGGTGCGGATGTGATATTGTTGATTGCGGCTTGTCTGCAACCGTCACAATGTCAGGAACTTGCGCTCGAAGCCAAGGAACTCGGTCTGCAAACGCTTTTGGAGATTCATTCCGAAGACGAACTATCGCATTACAACGATAGTTATATCGATATTTTGGGTGTCAACAACCGCAACTTGAAGATTTTTAAAACCGACATTGAGATTTCAAAATCAATAGTTAAGAATCTTCCCCAAGACGCGGTAAAAATCTCTGAATCAGGTATTTCAAAACCCGAAACAGTAGCCTCACTCAAAAAACTTGGTTTCAATGGCTTTCTTATGGGCGAGAACTTTATGAAGGAGCAGAATCCGGGAATTGCGCTTAAATCATTTATCGACAACGTTTTAACACTTATTTGATATGTTGATTAAAATATGCGGTTTGCGCGACAATTATGCCGATGTGGTGGCTCTGAAACCCGATTTTGCAGGACTGATTTTTTATCAAAAATCTCCCCGGTTTGTGGAATTGAGCCAAGAGCCTGTGCTGAAACAGAAACTCACCGATGTTAAGAAGGTGGGTGTATTTGTCAACGCCGACAAGGATTATATTTTAGACAAAGTGTCGGAGTATAATCTTGATTTAGTGCAACTTCACGGCAACGAATCACCCGAATTATGCGCCGAGATACGCAAGAGTCTGCTCGTGATAAAAGCCTTCGGCATTTCGTCGGAATCTGATTTACAATCGGCAGAAAAATATGCGCAATATGTTGACTATCTGCTTTTTGACACCAAAACCAAAGGTTACGGCGGTTCGGGTGTAAAATTCGACTGGCATATGTTGCAGAATGTTAACATTTCGCAGAAGTTTTTGCTCAGCGGCGGCATTTCTTTAGACGATTTAGAATATATTAAAGCATTAAAAATCAATAATTTAGTAGGTGTAGATTTAAACAGCTGTTTTGAAGATACACCCGGACTTAAAAACATCGAAAAGTTAAAACAAGCATTAAATATTTTAAGAAAATGAACAGAATAGACAGACTTTTCCAATCTGGAAAAAAAGACATATTATCAGTTTATTTTACAGCAGGTTATCCAAATTTAGACGACACTGTAAAAATCATCAAATCACTCTCAGACCACGGTGTAGATATGATTGAAATAGGTGTTCCATTTTCCGACCCAATGGCTGACGGTCCTGTGATTCAGTCAAGCGGGCAAAAGGCATTGAGCAACGGCATGACTCAAAAAATCCTTTTTCGACAGTTAGCAGATATTCGCAAAGTAACTGATATTCCGCTGATTATGATGAGTTACATTAATACCGCTATGCAGTTTGGTTTTGAGGATTATTGCAAACAATGTGCTAATTGCGGTATTGATGGTTTAATTATCCCCGACCTTCCGTCAGAGATTTATCTATCTCAATACAAACAGTTTGTAGATGCCAACGGTTTGAATTACATTCAGTTAATCACTCCTGAGACCACTGATGAACGCATCCGCGCCATCGACGATATGAGCAAGGGTTTTATCTATATGGTTTCGTCGGCTTCCACCACAGGAGCACAGCAGTCGTTTAACGAAGCCAAACAGCAGTATTTCAGCCATATAGAGAGTATGAAACTCAAAAATCCTACACTCGTAGGCTTTGGCGTATCCAATAAAGAGACCTTCCGTGCCGCTGCCGACCATTCGCGTGGATGCATTATCGGTAGCGCATTTATCAAACTGTTAGGTAGTTGCAAATCTATCGACGAGGCCGTTGAGACATTGATTAAGAACATTAGCGAATAGGATAGAGGAGGTTGCCTTTTAAGGTAACCTCTCTTTTAAGTATTTTTAACAAACTTACATCGATTTAAGCCATTGAAAATATGTAATTTTGTACAGTATAAATTTCAAATATTAATGAATATGAAAAAGATATTTTCAGTTTTAATGATGCTTATATGGCTAGTGCCATCATACGCTCAACAGACCCGTTTAATCAATGGTAAAGTTCGTGCTTTTAATGATTTACCAGTTTCTGGCATTAAAGTAACTGCCCAACAGGCCAAATCTGCGGTAAATACAGATTCTCTTGGTAATTTTTCAATTGTTTGTTTAACAACAGATTGTATTTCAATTAGGTCGGATTGTTTCAAAAAAGTTAATATCAAAATTAATCAAAAAACAGCTGATACATTGAACATCAAACTAACTACCAAACCCACCGAAAAATCAGTAGAAATGGCTATTGGATACGGCTATTTAAAGGAAGAAGACCGTACCGCAGCTGTTGAAAGTCTCAAACGAGGTCCAGATTATAGCACATATTCAAGCGTTTACGATATTATAAAAAGTAATTTTACGGGAGTCGATGTTCGTCCTGATGGTTGCGTCATTACTCGTAGCACTGCCACAGTTTATGGAGACCCTTGCGCAACTTTTGTGGTCAATGGTTCGGTAGTTGACTCAATTGACTATCTCTCACCAAGTGACATAAAGGAAATTTCCCTTATAAAAGACGGAACTGCTGCAATTTATGGAGCACGTAGCGGCAACGGTGTGTTTATTATCAACACCCACTAACATAAAACGCTTTTAAGTATTAATTTCTTTTAAAAAAAGTTAATTAATGATGTACTGTGTACGTTTTTAAGATTTGATTTATACATTTGCAATTGAGTTTTAATTAACAATGTTATGAATCAAACAGCAGAAAATATCAAAGAATTAAACGAAAGAATCAATCGCGAAAGCGCGTTTATCGACTTGGTTAACAACGAGATGAGCAAGGTGATTGTTGGTCAGAAACAACTTACCGAGGGTCTTCTCATAGGATTGCTTAGCAACGGACACGTTCTATTAGAGGGCGTTCCAGGTTTGGCTAAGACTTTGGCAATCAAAACTTTGTCGCAAATTATTAAATCTAAGTTCAACCGTATACAGTTTACGCCCGACCTTCTGCCTGCCGACTTGCTCGGTACTATGATTTACTCGCAAAAAAGCGAGGAGTTTGTGGTGAAGAAAGGTCCTGTGTTTGCTAACTTTATCCTTGCCGACGAGATCAACCGTAGCCCCGCAAAGGTTCAGTCAGCACTTTTGGAGGCTATGCAGGAGCATCAGGTGACAATTGGAGAGGAGACCTACAAGTTAGATGATCCCTTCCTCGTACTTGCAACACAAAACCCTATCGAACAAGAAGGAACATATCCGCTTCCCGAGGCGCAGGTAGACCGTTTTATGCTAAAAATCATAGTTAACTATCCTAAGAAAGACGAAGAGAAACTCATTATCCGTCAGAATATTACGGGCGAGTTTCCCAAGCCTGACCAAATACTCACATCTGAGGACATCATCAAGGCTCGTGAGTTGGTAAAGGAGGTTTACATCGACGAACGCATTGAAAACTACATAGTTGACATTGTTTCTGCCACTCGCAACCCCGAACTGTACGGCTTGGCTAAGTTTAAAGAGTTGATAAGTTACGGTGGTTCGCCCCGTGCAGGCATAAGTCTTGCCAAGGCTACCAAGGCTTACGCATTTATCAAACGCCGTGGCTATGCTTTCCCCGAAGATGTGAAATCTATTTGCCACGCAGTTCTTCGTCACCGTATAGGTCTTACATATGAGGCTGAGGCTCAGAATATTACAACAGAAGAAATTATTTCTGAAATCCTCAACACCATCCCCGTTCCGTAGTAGATTTTAATTACATTTATTGTAGAGACGATGATTTCATCGTCTCACTTAAAATTTCACATCGAAACAAAATGGAAACCTCAGATATATTACAGAAAGTCAGGAAGATAGAAATAAAAACCAAGGGACTGTCAAACCACCTTTTTGCAGGCGAGTACCACAGTGCGTTCAAGGGTCGTGGTATGGCGTTTAGCGAGGTGCGCGAGTACCAATATGGCGACGACATCCGCAACATCGATTGGAACGTAACGGCTCGTTTTGATAGGCCCTACGTAAAGGTATTTGAAGAGGAACGCGAACTTACTGTGGTGATTCTTGCCGACGTGAGCGGAAGTACTGATTTTGGTTCTCAAACCGCTTCTAAGCGTGACATTATCACAGAAATTGCTGCGTGTTTGTCGTTTTCAGCCATTTCAAATAACGATAAAATTGGTGTTATCCTCTTTTCCGACCGTATCGAAAAGTTCATTCCTCCGAAAAAGGGTCGTCAGCATATCTTGCGCATTATCAGAGAGTTGCTAACATTCAAACCCGAAGGCAAGGGAACCGATGCTGCCGGTGCGTTACGCTATCTTACAAGTGCTATCAAAAAACGCACTACCGCATTCATTATCAGCGACTTTATTTGTCCCGACTTTTCGGATGCGTTGCGCATAGCCCGTCACAAGCACGACCTTCTTGCTCTTGATATTTTCGACGTTAGGGAACAGGAGATTCCAAATGTGGGACTTGTTACCATAAAAGACGCCGAAACTGGTAAGGTTCAGATAGTTGACACATCGTCGCGTACGGTTAGGGAAACTTTCCGCCGCAATGCCGAACAACGTCGGATGCGAAACGAGGAAATTTTCCGTCACGCTGGCGTAGATTGCGCGTTTATCGCCGACAACGACGATTATGTAAAACCGCTTATAAAACTTTTTAAATCGAGGTTGTAACTAATTAATACTTAATTATTTAAAACAATGTCGCATTATAAGGCAAAGGGAATTTCAATAATAACGGCTCTACTGTTGACAGTGGTAATAACCAACTGTGTATCAGCGCAAAATCCCGTTGCAAAAGCCTACACCGACTCTAATTTTGTGGAGTTCGGCTCTCCCGCTAAATATTCGATAGCGGTTAAGGTTAAGGGTGCTCAAAAGGTAGAATTTCCTGTTTTTCACAAGGAGATAGTTCCCGAACTCGAAGTTTTGCGCGGTCCTGAATTGGATACAGTTTATAATACTGATTTAACTGTCAGCATTATAAATAGTTACTATATTACTTCGTTTAAAGATTCTTCTTTTACCATTCCGCAAATGCCGGTTTTGGTAAACGGCGAAATGTTGCGTACCGATTCGGTGAATATCACTTTTACACTCTTGCAGAATATCGACAGCACTTTCTACGCTGCCATCGACACTACTAAGGCTCTAAAAATTTTCGATATAGTTGAAGTGAAGAACACTCCGTTCACCTTTGAGGAGTTTTGGCACAGGTTTGGACGCCTTATTATTATAATACTTATTGCGATGCTTGTGGCTGCGGCTATCACCTATTTCATTATCCGCAAACTCAAAAACAAGCCTATTATCCCTATCGCCAAACCCAAAGAGCCTGCGCATATCACCGCTTACCGCTTGTTAGACAAGTTGAAAGGCTCAAAACTTTGGCAGCAAGGACGTGTAAAGGATTTTTATTCTATTCTTACCGAAATATTAAAGAATTATATCACAGACCGTTACAATTGTTCTGTAATAGAAAATACATCAGAGGAGACACTCGACGAACTTAAACAGTTCCTCTCTTCAAAGGACGAGAACTATAAAAACTTCAAGACTTTGCTCGATACGGCCGACTTTGTTAAGTTTGCCAAGTTTGAGCCCCGTCCCGATGAGAACGATTTCGCCCTTTCGGTTGCATATCAGTTTGTTGACAGCACCAAGTTGATTCCTGAAATCACAACTCAGCCACCGTCAACCCGTCCTATGGTTCCTCCTCCGTTTGAGAGTAATGATACGATTATAAACAACAATATTGATTCTACACAAATAGATTCTACGGTTGATATTAGTAATCAATCAGTTATAAATAATGATACATCATTTGATGCTGGAATATCAATAAATAATAACACCGACAATTAAAATTGACAAAAATGTTTGAGTTTACACAATTTGCATATCCTAAGGTCTTGTGGCTCTTGCTGTTGCTGGTGCCGTTGGCGGTGTGGTATTTTTTTAAACTGAAAAATTCGCATCCGGCGCTGACATTTAGCAATACGGGCGACTTTGGCAACAACTCCCTGTCGGTAAAAAAGATAGCGGCTTTTGCACCTTATGTTTTCAATTTTATAATAATCGCCCTTCTGATTGTTGCCTTGGCTCGTCCTCAGAGCACTTCGAGCAACGAAACCGTAACAAAAGAGGGTATCGACATAGTTATGGCAATGGACGTTTCGGGTTCTATGCTTGCCCGCGACTTTAAGCCAAACCGTTTGGAGGCTGCCAAAAATGTAGCCGCTGACTTTATTCAGGGGCGCGAAAACGACCGTATCGGTCTTGTGCTGTTTTCAGGCGAAAGTTTTACACAATGTCCCCTCACCGCCGACAAGGCAACGCTCGTTAACCTGATGTCAGTTATCCGCGAAGGAATGATTGAGGACGGTACTGCTATCGGTCTCGGACTTGCCAACGCTGTTGCACGTCTTAAAAATTCCGACGCAAAAAGCAAAATCGTAATTCTCCTTACCGACGGCGTTAACAATATGGGCGAAATCGACCCCGTATTTGCCGCTGAAATAGCAGCACGCTATGGCATAAGGGTTTACACTATTGGCGTGGGCAAAAACGGACTTGCTCCGTTTCCCGTTCAAGATCCGTTTGGTCGTGTTTATTACGAAAATATGGAGGTTCGTATCGACGAACCTACACTTAAAAAAATATCATCTCTTACAGATGGTCAATATTTCCGTGCCACCGACAATTTCTCGCTCAAAGAAATTTACGGCGAAATCGATAAACTTGAAAAAACTAAAATGCAGACCCTTACAATGAACAAAACCCACGACAGATTTATGCCGTGGTTGTTGGCTGCTGCGGTTTTGATTGTAGTTAATATGTTAATAAAAATGACTTTGGGAAGATTTCTTCCATAATAAAATTTTATTATGTTTGATATACAATTTGCAAACAAAGAATATCTCTACGGACTGATTGCAGTGCCTGTTTTAGCAGCGTTGTTTTTGCTCTATCTTGCTAAGCGTAAGCGCGATATGCAGAAGATTGGCAACAGCGCGGTACTTCGTCCGTTGATGCCAGAATATTCAAAGGCGCGTCCTATTATTAGGTTTGCGTTTTTGACCGTTGCCCTTGCGTTTGTGATTATCGCCGCCGCTCGTCCACGTATGGGCAGCAAACTTTCGGAGGTAAAGACGCAAGGTTCTGAAATTATGATACTTTTAGACATCAGCAACTCTATGCGTGCCACCGATATGTATCCCAACCGTTTGGAAAACACCAAGAATGCAATTTCAAACCTTGTAAAAAAACTGTCGGGCGATAAAATCGGACTTGTGATTTTTGCAGGCTCGGCGTTTGTTCAAGTTCCTCTCACGAGCGACATTCAAGCCACCGACATTTTTGTGCAGTCGGTGTCGTGCGATATGATTTCCGAACAAGGTACGGCTCTCGGCGAGGCAATCAACCTTGGTGCAAGGTCGTTTTCTACCGAGTCGGAAACCTCTAAGGCAATGATACTTATCACCGATGGCGAAAACCACGAGGCTAATCCTGACCCTGTTGCCGCCGCCAAAAATGCGTTAGACAAAGGTATAGTAACCTTTACAATCGGTATGGGAAGTCCACGAGGCACCACAATTCCCAAATCGGAGGGCAGCAGCGAGATGATTCGCGACAAGGACGGCAACATTGTGGTATCAAAACTCGACGAACAGTCGCTGATACAGATTGCTCAGGCTGGCGGAGGTTCTTACGCCAAGGCTACCAACGGCGACTCTGGTCTCAAAGCCATTTATGAAGAAATTGGAAAAATGAAGAAAGGCGAAATTGTTTCATACTCAGAATATGACGAAAAATACGCAGTGCCCACAGTTTTGGCGCTCGTTTTCTTCATTGCCGCTTGCTTTACTTTGCAGCGCAAAAACCGTTGGATCAATAAATTAGGCATATTCGACTAACATTTTAATTGAACAGAAAGTGAAAAGGACATTATTCTTAATATTGATGATAACAGCCTTAACGGCAAATAGTTACGCCCAAGATGAGCGCAAGTTTGTTCGCGAGGGCAACGATTATTACTACGAACAGAAATACGACAAGGCTGAGGAACTCTATCAAAAGGCGGCTAACGAAAATTCTTCGTCGTATGAGGCTGCGTTTAACGTGGGCAATGCACGTTACCGTCAGGAAAAATATGGCGATGCGGCTTCGGCTTACAAAAGTTTGATAAAGAGTCAAACCGACCCTAAGAAACTCGCCGAATGTTACTATAATCTTGGTAACTCGCAGTTAGGCAGTTGTATGCAGATGGTAGAGCAACAAAAGTTAGACGGTGCTATCGCAATGGCTGATTCGGCTTTGGTTTCGTACAAAAATTCCATCATCAACGATCCACGTAACCAGCAGACCAAGTATAACTACTTATATACCAAAAAGTTAATCGAGGCTCTAAAACAGCAGCAGCAACAACAACAACAACAAAATCAAGATCAAAATCAGAACCAAGACCAAAACCAAGATCAAAATCAAGACAAGGATAATCAGAATAAAGAGCCCGATGCCGATGGTGACGGTATTCCTGACCGTGTGGAGCAGGGCGACAACCCATCGCAACCTCGCGACACCGATGGCGACGGCACTCCCGACTATAAGGACAACGACTCTGACAACGACGGCATTCCCGACTCAAAAGAGGCTGGCGACGACCCGAAGAATCCCAAGGATACCGACGGCGACGGAATGCCAGACTACCGCGACACCGACAGCAACAACAACGGAATTCCCGACAGCGAGGAGGCTCGCGCTATTTCGCAAGAAGACGCTGAGCGTATTCTCGAAGCCATCAACAAGGCGGACGCCGAAACTCAGAAAAAGGTGAAGGAGGAGGATTCTAAATCAAAAGTTAAACACGACAAACAATGGTAACCTTTAATTCTATACCTATGAACAGACTGATTATAGCAATCACATTACTAACAGGCATAATATCAACCGCTTACGGACAAGATGTGGCAGTTACAGCCAATGCGCCCTCAACGGTTAAATCGGGTCAGCCGTTCCGCATCGAGTATACTGTGAATGCTCAGGGTGCACAGTTGGGTCAACCCGACCTTACGGGACTCAACTATTACGGTGCATCTACAAGTCAGAGCGTTAGTATTGTAAACGGCTATATGACAGTGAAATACTCGGTTTACTACACGGTTTCTGCGCCCAAAGCAGGCACTTATAAAATTCCACCTGTAACTGCCGAATACAACGGCAAAACCTACAAATCAAAGGAACTTGTGATTACGGCTCAGGACAATCCGCAACAAAACCAAGCACAAAATCAAGGTGGATCGCAAAATCAGCAGCAATCACAAGCCGAAGAACAAGTTAGCGGCAGCGGAAATCTCTTTATCGATGTAAATGTCAATAAAAAAGAGGTTTACGTTGGGCAGCACATTGTTCTCTCCGCTGGTTTTTATTCGCGATACAACATTCAAGAGATAGCCGACACCAAATTGCCTTCTTATAATGGCTTTTGGGTCAAGGAGATATCCACTTCGTCGCGCATCACATTGCAACAGAAACTAATCAACGGCGTGCCTTATTCGTATGGACTTTTGCACAAAAAAGTGCTGATTCCGCAGCGAGCAGGCGACCTTGTGATTGAGCCTTACTCAATCGACTTTATTACCCGCGAAGGTTTTTGGGATAGTTACAAACGCACTGGCAAAAGTACGACTAAAACAATCAAGGTTAAGCAGTTACCTTCGCCCAAACCTGATAATTTCGGAGGTGCGGTTGGTTCGTTTAATATTTCGATGACCGCCGACAAAGAGGAGGTAAAACTCGACGACCCGCTCACAATTAAGGTAACACTCACCGGTAACGGCAACATCCAGTTGTGCGAGGCTCCCAAAGTAGATATTCCATCGGCATTTGAGGCATTTCCGCCTAAAAGCACCGAAAATATCAAAACCGACGACAATGGAATGTCGGGCACACGCACTTTCAACTATGTGGCAATTGCCCGTCAACCTGGTGAGATAACAATTCCGGCTGTGAAATTCTCGTATTTCGACCTTGCTACTAAGAGTTACAAAACAGTATCAACCAACGAGTTGACTATCAAAATCACAGGTGAGAGAGATTCCACTGCCACGGGATTTACTGGCGGTGTAATTAAATCTGACGTTGAAAACCTCGGTAGTGATATCCGTTTTATCAAGCAGGGTTTTGAGTTGAAATCTAAGAAGTTTGGATTTTTTAATTCGTTTGAATTTTGGATGATTATTTTGGTTCTTGCACTTGCCTTTACCGCCGTGATACTCCTTAGATTACAGCAAATTAAGAACAATGCAAACCTTGCCGCAGTTAAGAACCGCAAGGCGGGACGCACATCGCGCAAACGATTGAAAAAGGCGGCAGAATATATGAAACAAAACAAGAAAGACGAGTTTTACGAGGAGGTTCTCAATGCTTTGTGGGGCTATCTCGGCGACAAACTTGAAATGCCTGCATCGGAACTTACTCGTGACAATGTGGTGGAAAAACTCGGCGACAAGGGTGTTTCTATGGATGCAGTAGAACCATTCGTAAATACCTTAAACGATTGTGAATTTGAACGTTATGCACCTTCGGGCTTGGCTCGTCCGCTTCAAGATATGTACACAAGGGCTGCCGAGGCAATAGAACAGATGGAAAACAATATTAAAAACTAAGACAATGAAAAGGATAATATCATACATTTTAATTGCAATTTGCTCAATATCATCACTTTTGGCACAAAACGATGATGCTTCGGCACTTTTGCAAAAGGCGAACCAATCATATTCTGACAAGGATTACAAACTCGCCGCTGAACTTTACGAACAGATTGCTGCTCAGGGGTTTACCGCTCCTGAACTCAACTATAATCTTGGAAACGCATATTACAAAACTGGCGATTTTACGCGTGCAATTCTCAACTACGAAAGGGCTTTGAAACTCAATCCCGATTTTGAAGATGCCAAGGTAAATTTGAAATTTGCCAACGCAAGTCAGCGCGACAAAATCAACCAAGCGCAAGATTCGGCTGTGGGTGCAATCTTTGAACAATTTATTAAGAATGTGGGACTTAACCGTTGGGCGTGGTTTACAATTCTCTCTTTTGCATTGTGCTTGGGATCTTTCCTTTGGTACGTTTTCAGCACAAGCCGCAACCGTAGAAAATTGGCGTTTTCAATTGGCTGCGTTTTGGTTTTCCTAACGCTCTTTAACTTGCTCTTAGGCGTTTATAATCAGTCGCTTATCAACCAAAACAACGAGGCTGTGATTATGGAAAAAGTTGTGATGGTAAAAAGCAGTCCCGACGACAACGGCACCGACCTTTTCCGTATCAACGAAGGTTTGAAAGTGGCTGTAAAAGAGCGTTCGGGCGATTGGATCGAAATCCGCCTTACCGATGGCCGCGTGGGTTGGATTAAATTTTCGGCACTCGAAATTATATAATTATGACATCAACAGAAACTCAACTTATAAGTCTGTTTAAGACAAAATTTGGCGTAGAACCATCTGAAATAGAGCGACTTCCGCTGTCGGGCTCTAACCGTGAATATTACAAAATTTCATCGCCAAACGCTGTTTGCGTCGGCACTTACGGCAATCAAGTAAAAGAAAACGAAGCATTTATTTCGTTTTCTAACTCTTTGAAAAAGGCTGAGTTGCCTGTTCCAGAAATACTTGCAGTTTCTGATGACAAACTTTATTATTTGCAAACTTTTATCGAGGGTGTTTCATTGTTTGAATACCTTGAAAAACATCGCCTTAACGATGGTTCGCCCGATAATTCAACCATAGAATTATACAAAAAAACACTGCGTGTTTTGCCGAAATTTCAAACACAGGGTGTAAAATATATTGATTTTGATAAGTGTTTCCCACGCAAAAGATTTGATTCTCAATCTATTATGTGGGATTTAAACTACTTTAAATACTATTTTTTAAAAACCACTCACACTGTTTTCGACGAACAGTTGTTGGAGAATGATTTTCAAACACTTACCGAATATCTTTGCACTGCCGACAGCGAATATTTTCTCTACCGCGATTTTCAAAGTAGAAATATAATGGTAACTCCCGAAGGTAATGTAAAATTCATTGATTATCAAGGCGGTAGAAAAGGTGCTTTGCAATACGATATTGCTTCGCTTCTCTACGACGGCAAGGCAGCAATTCCGCCAGAAGTACGTATCGAACTCCTTGATTATTACATCAATGAGTTGAAAAAATATATAAAATTTGATGAAAAAGTATTTCGCGATATGTTTGCCGCCTTTGCCTACGTGCGCATAATGCAGGCGTGTGGAAGTTACGGCTATCGTGGATTTTTAGAAAAGAAACCGCATTTTCTTGCGAGCATTGCGCCAGCAATGAAAAATCTTAAATATCTTCTTGAATATCAAAAACTTCCAATAGAAATTCCGCATCTCGAAAAATGCCTTGTTTCGCTTACCGAATCGGAATTTTTAAAACAGTTTGAAAAGAAAAAATGCGTTTTAACGGTAACTGTGGGCAGTTTTTCGTATCGTAAGGGCTTGCCTTACGACCCGAGTGGCAATGGCGGAGGTTTTATATTCGACTGTCGCGCAATTCACAATCCGGGTCGATACGAGGAGTATAAATGCTTTACTGGCAAAGATCAACCCGTTATTGATTTCTTCGCAAAAGAGCCCGAAATGGCTGAATTTGTTTCGCTTACGCAGAGTATCGTAAAAATTTCGATAGAGAAATACATTAAACGAATGTTTGCCAATCTGTCGGTATATTTTGGATGCACAGGCGGACAGCACCGCAGCGTATATTGCGCCGAACGAATGGCTGAATTTATACGTAAAAACTATCCCGAAGTAAACGTTGTACTCATTCACCGCGAACAAGACAAATGATTTTTCACCCTTTAAACATTCAGAGTTTCAAGCCGTTGGCAATGAATAATCCGTTTTATTACCAACCAAACGATGTGTGTTTTGAGGTTCAACGCGAGATTTGCAACTATTTGGAAAACAAATCAGATTGGCAGGAAGAAATCTCCGCCGGCAAGATGTTCGGCTTTTTGATTGCAGAGCAAAAAGACGGTGCAATCGGCTATCTTGCTGCCTTTTCGGGACAGATTCTGGGCAAGGAGAATCACGATTATTTTGTTCCGCCTGTATTCGATTATCTTCAAGAAAACGGCGTTTTTAAAACCAAAAAGCGTGAGATTTCAGAACTTAACCGTAAGATTTCAGACCTTGAAAATCAAACCCAAGATATCAGCCAACAATCTGGGGCGTTTAAAAAATCGCAAGATATTCTCAAAGAAATTGCTGATTATAAAGAGTTTATAAAAAAATCTAAACTCAACCGCGAACGCCAACGGAGCAATCCCGACCTCTCGGACGAGGATAAGAAAAAACTCATAGCAGAAAGTCAGTTTCAAAACGCAGAACTCCGTCGGTTAAAGCAGCGTTACGACGTAGAAAATAATAATTTTATCACTGAACTCTCCAAACATTCTGATACAATTTCAGAACTAAAAAATCTCCGCAAACAAAAATCTGAGGATTTGCAAAAATACCTTTTCGAAAATTTTGTGATTCTTAACGCCAAAGGCGAAAAGCGAAATTTGTTGAATATTTTCAAAGAATATAACAACACAATTCCACCGTCGGGAAGCGGAGAATGTTGTGCGCCAAAACTTTTGCAATATGCTTATTTACACGGATATAAACCGCTGTTTATAGCAGAGTTTTGGTTGGGGAGAAGTCCCGTTGGCGAGATTCGCCAACACCGTCATTTTTATCCCGCCTGTCAGGGTAAATGCAAGCCGATTTTGAACTTTATGCTTTCGGGATTGGATGTAAAATCCAATCCTCTCGAAGAGAGCAACCCGCAGGATTTTGAAACCATATTTGAAGATAATTTTATAGTAGTTGTCAACAAACCTGCCGGAATGTTGAGCGTTCCCGGAAAATCAAAGCGTGTTTCGGTTGCTGAAATTGCCAAAAAGCGTTTTGGCGAAGAGGCGATGGTTGTTCACCGTCTCGATATGGCAACCTCGGGGCTGTTGGTGATTGCCAAAAATTTGGATATTTACATAAAATTACAGCAACAATTTGAAAATCATCAAGTTGTTAAGGTTTATTACGCCGTGCTCTCAGGAGAGATAAATAGAAGCGAAGGCACAATTTCGCTTCCTTTAATGCCCGACATCGCCGATCGTCCGCGTCAAAAAGTGGATTTTCTGCAAGGAAAACCCGCAATTACCGATTTCAAGGTCGACAAAGTGGAAAACGGAAAAACTTACATCAATTTATATCCTAAGACCGGCAGAACCCACCAATTGCGAGTCCACTGTGCCTATCGTGATGGTCTTTCTCATCCGATTATTGGCGACGAACTGTATGGCGAAAAGTCCGACAGAATGTATCTCCACGCCATGAAAATCACTTTTACTCACCCGATTACAAATGAAACATTAACCTTTGAAACCGACCCAAATTTTGATATTTAACAACCTTAAACCTCTTGCGCTATGATTATTATCTCAAAAAAATTGTTTACCAAATTGCTAAAAAATTATACGGGTATTAGCATTTTCCCATTTATTATATTAAAATATGGCAAAGATGATTTTTCAACGCAGCCATACGAG
>JAEEGK010000612.1_pt1 | contig 89114 bp, 71 predicted proteins | sample 8958771 | NCBI WGS metagenome assembly JAEEGK01 (sample SAMN16246547, study PRJNA631951) | gut metagenome | biome: gut microbiome; feature: rumen; material: SC-attached | host: Bos | place: Iran: Karaj | collected 2018-10
ATTGCGGTTGCCACGGTTTATAAGGTAGAGTTCCCAGCCTTTCTGCAAAAGCAGCTTTGAAATTGCCATGCTTATAGTTCCGGTTCCGCCAATGAATAATGCTTTCATAATGGTTCTCCTGAACTATGCCTTTTTTATATTGATGCGTCTACGGCCAATTTATAAATCTGTGCAATATCTTCAGCACTCAGCTTTACAAATCCACCGGTGTGGCCGCCTTCCGGTAATCCAAACTTCTTTACCAGAGTCGGGATATCTTCTTCTTTGGCGCCAAGTTCTGCAAAGTTGATTGGCATTCCAATGCTGTGCAAAAAGATGCGGAAGCGGCGGATTCCTTCGCGGGCAGTTGCTTCAGGGTTAGCAAAATCCATCTTTACACCCCAAACGCGGGTTGCCCACTGGCAGAAGCGCATTACATCATGCTTGTAAACAAAATCCATCCAGGCCGGCATAATTACTGCAAGACCGGCACCATGAGCGCAATCATAAAGACCGCTAAGCTCGTGTTCAATTCCGTGGCTGTTCCAGTCCTGATCCCGGCCAACGCCTACAATGTTGTTATGTGCAACCATTCCGGCCCACATAATATTTGCACGGGCTTCGTAATCATCAGGGTTTTTAATTACCTTTGGAGCTTCGTGAATCATTGCCTGCAAAAGTCCTTCGCACAAGCGGTCTGTTGTTTCTACATCTTTTGTATTTGTAAAATAGCGCTCGCAGATATGAGCCATAATATCGGTTGCACCACAGGCTGTTTGGTAAGCAGGAAGAGTCTGTGTCAAAGCAGGATTCAAAATAGAAAACTTTGGACGCAGCATGTCGTTTCCAAAGCCGCGCTTAATCATTCCTTCTTTTTTAGTAATTACAGTGTCAGGGGAACCTTCGCTGCCGGCTGCAGCAATTGTAAGAATAGTTGCAACAGGAAGTGCTGCCTTTGGCTGGGCAGTATAGCTGTAAAAATCCCAGAAGTCTCCGTCATAGCAAACGCCCATTGCAATTGCCTTGGAGCTGTCTATTACAGAACCGCCGCCTACAGCAAGAATAAAGTCTACACCTTCGCGTTTGCAAAGTTCAATTCCTTCATAAACCTTGTCAGAAAGAGGGTTAGGGTGAACGCCGCCAAGCTCTACAAAAGCCAGGCCTGCAGCCTTAAGAGATTCGCGTACACGACCAAGCAAGCCTGATTTTTCTGCAGACTGGCCTCCAAAATGAAGCAGAACCTTGCTGCCACCAAATTCTTTTACAAGCGCACCGGCCTGCGCTTCCATATCTTTTCCAAAAACAAATTTTGTCGGGCTGTAAAAGGTAAAATTGTTCATAAAAACTCCTGTATATAATGTGGATTGCTTCGTCGCTTCGCTGCGCTCGCAATGACCGTCATTGCGAGCGCAGCGAAGCAATCCATGCTTTTAATATACAGGAGATTTCAGAAAAAACACGATTTATTCTCTTGAATTATTGAATAAATCTATTTTCGAACCTTTTTTAGAATTATCTGGTATGTAATAAGTACTGCCATCATTGCAAGACCAATGATATCGGTTGTAGTTTCCGGCAATACACACAAAAGTCCGGCGGCGGCAAAAAGAAGTCGCTCAATAACGTCAAAAGAAATTACAAGGGCGCGGGCTTTGTTTGTGCCTGCAAAAAGACCTGTGTTTTTAAGGCCGTATCCTTCCAGTGCAACGCTTATTCCAAACATACCAATGAGTGATGTAATGATAATCATAATTACGCCAAGAGGTTTTGCGTCCAGCATGAGCATCTGAGGATTGTAAACGCACATATACGGAATAATAAAGGCTCCAATGGCAAGCTTGGTTGCATTGACCGCCGTCTTCATTGGTTTTGCTTTTGCAATTGCCGCACCCGCTATGGCTGCCAGAGCAACAGGAGGAGTAACGTCTGCAATAATACCAAAGTAGAAGGCAAACATATGGGCAACAATAGGCTGTACACCAAGCTGAATAATTGCGCCTGCTGTAATTGTAGAAGTAATAAGATAGTTGGCAGTTGTTGGAGCGCCCATACCAAGAATAATTGAAGCAATCATTGTAAAGAACAAGGTAAGGAAGAGTTTTCCGTGGGCAAGAGAAACAAGCCCTGCACCCATCTTAAGACCAAGTCCTGTCAAAGTTACAATACCAATAATAATTCCGGCCATACCACAGGCAATTGCAACAGAAATAATATTGCGGGCAGCGGCACAAACAACATCTACAATATCTTTTCCGCCAAAGGTAGGTTTGCGGCCTTTAGCAAAATCTACAATAGAAACTGTAACTCCAATTACAAGACAGGCAACAATTCCCATCAAAGCGGCAAAAACTGCGGTAAAGCCTGCACACAAAAAGTAAATGATTACAATAAGCGGCAGAATCATATAGCCTTTTTTAAGAAAGAGTGGAAGTGCACGAGGCAGCTGGTCCTTTGGAAGTCCTTTGAGTCCAAGCTTTTTAGCTTCCAAATGAACTGTAATAAAGATTCCTGCAAAGTACAAAAGGGCAGGGATAATTGCGGCTTTTACAATAGTAATGTATGGCATACCAAGGCTTTCGGCCATAAGGAAGGCTGCGGCACCCATAATCGGAGGCATGATCTGACCACCGGTAGAGGCAGCAGCTTCTACAGCACCGGCAAACTCGCCCTTGTAGCCAAGCTTTTTCATCATAGGAATTGTGAAAGAACCTGAGCCAACAGTGTTCGAAACCGACGAGCCGCTGACAGTTCCAAGCAATGCACTCGAAAGAACTGCTACCTTTGCAGGACCTCCACTTGCGCCACCGGCAATTGCGTTACAAACATCAATAAAGAACTGACCGATTCCTGTTTTTTCGAGTAGCGCACCAAACATGATGAACAGGAAAATGAAAGTAGAACAGGCGCCGATCGGGGTACCTATAATTCCTTCTGTTGTATAGAACAAATGAGAAACAACACGTGTAAGTGAATAACCGCGGTGATTCAAGAATCCCGGAAGATACTTACCAATAAATCCGTACAAAATGAAAACGCCCGCAATAATCATAATAGGAAGTCCTACAATTCTGCGGCAGCTTTCGAACAATATAACAATGGCAACAATGCCTACAATAATATCAAAGGTTGTATATGCTCCGGCGCGTGTAAACAACGGCTGAAGGTTTGTCTTAAAGGTTCCGTTCAAGAAGTTAAGGAACTTTTCTGAGTAGCCACCGACAATGTAAATCCAGCAGGCAGCACCAACAAGACCAAGCACCACATCATACCAGGGCAGAGTGTTTTTTGGACTCTTCTTAGTTGGAGGAAAAAGCAAAAATGCCAGAAGCTGAACAAAGGCAAGGTGAGTTGCACGCAAAACCTGAGCAGTAACAAGTCCCGAAATTGTTGCATACAGCTGGAAGAATACAAATACAAAAGAAACAATTACTGTAATGTATTGGCGCCAGCATTTATGTTCACGGTAGGCCTGCTCGCGGTCCAGCTCCTGCATGAGCTTTTTCATTTCGTCTTCGTTTGTTGTAGGTAAAATTTCTTCAATACGTCCGCTAGAAGGCTGGATTTCTTCTTCGTGTGATTCGGCTGTCTGTTCAAACTCGTCCATTGGGTTCTCCTAATTTATGTGCCCAATAATCAACCGGGCTCACTTTTTTAATTTCAAAAATAAGACTTGTCTGAGGTTCAAAATAATTGGAAAGAAGCTTTTCGTCAGACTGTCCTGGTGTATTAACTGCAAAAGTATGATCTGCAATAACGCCAACAGCCATTACAAGCTTTGGCATTTTTCTGTTTATGTTTGAAATTGTGTAGTCGTCATCAAGTGCTGTAAATTCTGCACCTGGAATTTCTTCCGGCTCAGGAATGCCCGCACCGTAAGAAACAAAATGTGTGCTTAAAAGAACAAGCTCACGGTTTTCAAGGTCGCATACATAGTAATCATGTACGCGGCCTTTATTTACACTATGCGTGTACGAAATTACAAATCCGCTTTGAACTGCCAAAGCAGAATAAATACGCTTTACCGGATTCTTTCTGCTGCTAATGCTAAGCACTGTTTTTGTAGGAGTAAAAAGCGCAGAAGCAGCAAGAAAAATAAAAAGCCCGGCAATTACAAAAGCATATTTTTTATTCAAAGCAGAATCCCAACTCGAACCTGATTACTGCATCAAGCCGATTTCTTTGTAATATTTAATTGCACCAGGGTGGAAAGGAACTGAAACACCAGTAATAGCTGTTTTAGCAGAAACTTCCTTACCCTTAGCGTGACCGTTTCCAAGTTCTATAAGGTTAGAGAACAAAGCTTTAGTCATATCGTATACAGTCTGTTCATCAAGCTTAGAGCTAACAGCCAATGTAGCCATGATTGCCAAAGCACCAACATCTTCGTCAGTTCCCTTGTAAGTTCCACCAGGAATTACAGTCTTTGTATAATATCCGTATTTAGCACAGATTTTGTCGGCAGCAGCTCCGTCTACAGGAATAAGTGTAAGACCTGCAGTAAATGCAAGTTCCTGCAAAGCAGCGTTTGGAACACCTGCTGTAATAAAACATCCGTCCAAAGTACCGTTCTGAATACCGTCTGCAGATTCCTTGAAAGAAAGGTTGCTCTTCTTAATATCATCAAAAGTCAAACCATAACCTTCCATAATCTGTTTAGCGTTGAATTCAACACCAGAACCGGCAGCACCAACAGAGATTCTCTTTCCCTTGAAGTCTGCTACAGATTTAATTCCACTTGCTTTAGAAACAGCAATCTGAACAACTTCCGGATACATAGTTCCTATTGTCATAATGTTAGAAAGCTTTTCGCCTGCAAAAAGATCAGTTCCGTTGTAGGCATAGTCCATAACGTCGTTCTGAACAATTGCAAATTCTGCTTCACCCTTGTTAATAAGGCGAAGGTTTTCTGCAGAAGCGCCGGTTGCCTGAGCAGTTACGTTCATATTTTCAAGCTTAGTGTTCCATACATTGGCGATTGCACCACCAAAAGGATAGTAAGTACCGCTTGTACCACCAGTAGCAAGAATGTAATTTTTTGTAGTTGTGCCAGAACAGCCTGTAATAAGAGCCAAAGCTGCAACTGCGATCACTGCAAATGATGTGATTTTTTTCATTGAAAAATTCCTCCTGAAAATTTAGCTTCTATTTTACAATAAATTTATTTATTCTGCAATTTCCATCCAGCGTTCTGTTGCTTCTTCCAGCTTTTTGCTGACTTCTTCAATTTCGCGCTGAACCGATTTTGCTTTTTCGCCGTTTGAATAAACTTCAGGGTCTGCCAGTTTATTTTCTAACTGAGTTTTCTGTTCTTCCAGTCGGGCAATTTCTTCTTCAAGCCCAGAAATAGCCTTTTCTTTTTTGCGACGTTCTGCTTCCTGTCGTTTCTGCTCTTCCCACGATAATGTTGTCGAAGGGCCAGAAGGGGGAAGTCTCCCCCTCGCTTCAGCCGCCAGCCCGCTTTGCGAACTGCCGTCTTTCGCTACCCCCTCTGCGGGCTCAATCGCCGCCCGCAACGCCTGCTCAGTCTTTTCTGTTTGTTCTATATAATATTTATAATCCCCGGGATAATACTTAGCATTGCCCGGTTCCAGATGAAGAACCTGAGTAGCAAGCTGCTCTATGAATCCGCGGTCGTGACTTACAAAAACAACAGTACCGCCAAAGTCGCGCAGGGCCTGGAGCAATACGTCCTTGGAATGAAGGTCCAGGTGGTTTGTTGGTTCGTCGAGCACAAGAAGGTTTACAGGACTAAGAAGGAGCTGCAGCAGGGCAATACGAGACTTTTCTCCACCGGAAAGAACGTCCAGACTTTTGAAAACATCGTCGCCTCGGAAAAGGAATGCACCTAACATGTCGCGCAGCTTTGGAATAAGGTCCAGCGGGGCAATGCCTTCAAGGTACTCTAAAATGGTGCAGGTGCCCTTTATAGTTTCTGCGTTATCCTGACTGAAGTAGCCTATTTTTACACCGGCACCCGGAGTAATTTCACCTGTAAAAGCTTTGTCCTGGTCTGCAATAATTCTAAGAAGCGTTGACTTACCGGCACCGTTACGACCTGCAACAACAAGGCGCTGTCCGTTTTCGAGCGTGAGGTCTAAGTTATTGAGTACGTTTGTGTGACCGTCGTAGGACTTTGTAATTCCGTTTAATCTGAGCACAAGGCGGCCTGCATGTGGAGCGGGCGGGAACGTAAAATGTATTTTCTTAAGCGACTCAGGAATTTCTATGCGCACCATTTTGTCCAGCTTTTTCTGATACTCCTGTGCCTGTGCTGCTTTTGTTGCCTTGTAGCCGAATCGGGTGATGAAGTCTTCGAGCTTTTGAATTTCCTGCTGCTGCTGTTCGTAGGCTGCCATGAGTGTTTTGAGCTCTGTTTCGCGTACCTTTTCGTAGTGGGTGTAGTTGCCCGGGTAACGTTTGAGTTCTCCGTTAAAAAGCTCGTATACTTCGTTTATTGTTACGTCTAAAAAATAGCGGTCGTGACTTACGAGCAGGAATCCGCCTTTGTAATTCTGAAGAAATTCTTCGAGCCAGGAGCGGGCTTCAAGGTCAAGATAGTTAGTTGGTTCGTCCAGGAGCAGAATGTCCGGGTTTTGCATAAGGGCCTTTGCAAGCGCAATACGCATCTGCCATCCGCCACTGAATTCTTCGGTGTTGCGGTCAAAGTCTGAGCGAAGGAAGCCCAAACCTAAAAGAACAGATTCTGCAAGAGACTGTCTTCTGTGCCACCCTGAGTCATCAAGTTTTTGTATGAGTTCTGCCTGAGCTTCTGCAAGCTGCATGTTCGAAGGATTTTCTGCAAGCTGCGAACCAAGCTGGTCTATTTTATTCTGAATATCGTAACCGTATTGAAAGGCTTTATCTGCTTCTTCGAGCAAAGTGCATCCATGGTGTGTAAGTCCCGACTGAGGCAGGTATGCAATGCGGCATTCTTTTTGTACGGCGCGTTCGCCTGAATCTGGTGCAGTAAGGCCTGCAAGAACTTTTATAAGCGTAGACTTACCAGACCCGTTTGCACCTGTAAGCGCTACCTTTGAGCCTGTCTGGAGATTGATTGTTACATTTTTTAAGATATCCCTGTCGCCGAACGCAAGAGACACTTGAGAAAACTGAACAAATGCCATGGATTACCTGAAGTACATAATAAGAGGACTTGAGCTTCTGCCTGTTACAAGAATACCGTTGTAGGTTGCGTCGTTTGCAGCTTCAAGTCTAAGGCCGTCATTTTCGAGCTTGTAAAGGAAGTTTACTTCGTCTGTTGTGCCTTCAAACTTAAAGGTAAGAACTCCGTCGTAAGAAGCAGCAAGCTCTTTACTTACAGCATATTTTACGCTGCAGGTTCCGGCAGTTTTTGCACCGGCGCTTATAACAACTGGAACAAGCAGTTTGTAGCCAGACCACTTAAAGGTTCCGTCTGTATTCAAAGAAAGTTTTCCGTAGCTTGAGCTTGAAAGTTCACCTGTAGCAGAAGCAACCTTGCTGTAAGCATCTGCACGGCGCTGTTTTTCTTCTGCAACTATTGCATTTATGTCATCGTCAAGCGTTACAAGATTAAGTTCCTGAGGTTTTCCGCTTTCGCCTGTGTAGCGTACAACAATAAAGGTAGACTTTTTATAAATAATGATAATTGGAATATCATTTAATGTGTATTCGTAATCATCTGTCTTTGTATAGCCTGTGTAATCCCAGCTTTCGTGAATGCCGCTCATATTAAGGCTAACCTTGTTGTTTACAGTATCAATTGTAAAGTTGTATGAAGGATGAAGTTTTGAAATATCAATGTTTCCGCTCGAAATCATTGTACTGAAGCTATCCGGATACCATGCTTTATCAAGAATAGAAATATAGTAGTTATCGTCTTCTGCTTCTTCTTCAAGTATCTGGCCGCCTACCTGTTCACCGTTTTCGTCTGTTTCATAAAGGTTCAGGTTATAAGAAAAACACCAGCCCTGAGTTCCGTCTTTTGTAAGAATTCTGTACCAGTCGCCTTCAAGAGGTTGTCCGCCTGTCATTGGTGCCTGACCGTTTCCCATATACAAAAGCTTTATAACTTCACCTTTACGCAGACGGTAAACCTGTTTTGCTGTATTTACAGGTTCTGCACGGCAAGGAAGTCCGTCTATTTTTACAGAAGCATAAGTGTGTGCACATTCCTGATATTTTTTGCTGACTGAACCAACTTTTGCCTTTTTTACAGGATCTGTAAGCTGCCAGAGCGGAATTTCTACTTTTTCGCCGTCAATTCCAACAACATAAACCTGCGAAATATTAGAACGGATATATACCGGAAGAATATCACCGCTTTGAATTTTATATTCAGGCAAATTCCATAAGAGAACACTGTAGCCCATTACCTTATCTTTACAAGAAATTAAAAATGTTGAACAAAAAGCCAGCAGAATAGATGCTGCTGCATAAAAAATAGTCTTCTTCATAACAAATAAATATAGCAGATTTTAGGATTTATGTCATTGCAAATACGTCATTGCGAGGAGCGCAGCGACGTGGCAATCCATATACAAGTACTAACTATTATACTTGCCACCAAACATTATTTTTAATATATTTATATATATGGAAAAATTTATTAGTAAGACAACTGTTTCTCCGCGTTTTGATGATGACGAAGAGGAGAAAAAACAGAAACCCGAAGCACCTTTTGCAGACCGTTTCCTTAAAACACGCCAGATTATCCTTACAGGCGAAATCAACAAAGATCTTGCAGATTCAATTGCACGTCAGCTTTTGATTCTTGATTCAGAAAGCAATGACCCTATTTATATGTACATCGATTCCCCAGGCGGCGATGTAGATGCAGGCTTTGCAATTTATGATGTAATCCGTTTTGTAAAGTCTCCTGTTTATCTTGTTGGAATGGGACTCATTGCCTCTGCTGCTACACTTGTTCTTCTTTCTGTTCCAAAAGAGCAGCGTGTAGGACTTCCAAACAGCCGTTATCTTATTCATCAGCCGTTGGGTGGAATGCGTGGTGTTGCAACAGATATTGAAATTTATGCAAAAGACATGGAAAAAATCCGTGCAAAGTTGAACAAGATTATTTCTGATGCAACCGGGGTTTCACTTGAACAGGTTACAAAAGATACAGACCGCGACTACTGGCTCGATTCAGACGAAGCAGTTAAGTACGGTTTAATCAGTAAGATAATTACAAAGCGTGAAGAATTGAAGTAATGACCTTTACCTTAACCGAAAGTCTTTTAGACGAAATTATTACTGCGCTCGAAAATCAGGAACAGCAGTTTCTTGTAGATGCGGCACAGAATAAGCTTGTCCAGAAGACTGGGGATTTTAAGGAAGATGATGAACTTTTTTATGCTTTACCCGAATGGGATTCTGCAGCAGGTTTTAAACTGCGCGAGGATTTTGTATCAAAGCTTAATTCTCCTTTAGCGCACGAAGCATTGCAGGAGGTTCTTCATTCAGGAAGGGGGGTATTTAAGAATTTTAGGAATGAAATAAAAAACTATCCGGAAGTTGAAAAAAGATGGCACATTTATAAAAACAATAAAATGATGTGTTATATAAACGACTGGTACAACAACCTGCGCGAAGTATGGGGACTTGAAAAACTTGATTATGTGCCCGATTCAGATGACAGTCTGATTCATGATGATTTTTCTTTTACAGCATATAATCAGCAGGACAAAAAAGAACTTGTACTCTACATGAACGCAGCATTCAGAGAACGTAATGAAAATCTTAGCCCGGAATTATCGCAGGCACTTTACAATATCTGGCTTGAACAGTTTGAATTAGCCGAATCCAAAGGCGAGCTTGGTTTTATCTGCCGCAGTTTTTCTAATGATTTTGCAGGATGCATTACAGTATCTCAAGTTTCAAAAAAACAGGAAAAGGTAATGGTATTAACCAGCCTTTTTGTTCCTGAAGCTTTCCGTGGTTTAGGAATAGGTACAGAGCTTCTTAATATGTGCCTTTCAGAATTAAAGAAACTTGGAAAGACATGGCTTATAATGCCAAACATGACAGTACCCGATTTTCTTGAACCGTTATTATTACGTACAGGTTTTAGTAAAATTGATTTTGGGTATGCAGTAAATTTTTAATTTTTTTACACAGGAGATTTTTATGGGTTACAACAATTATAACCGTGGATTTGAAATTGACGAAGAAAAGGCAGCTGAATTCCTTGAGAATGCAGTTGAAAAAATTACAACAGAAGAGGATATTGACACTCTTGTAGAGTTGGCAAAGCTTTTTAAGAAGTATGTTCCTCTTACACGCCGCAAGTATGTTATTGCATACATGCTCAAAGAGTCACTCAAGCATTTCCATTCCTTTGGACGTGGCTCACGCAATGCCAGAAACAACGACAGACGTTCCGGCCGCGATTTTAAAAATGATTATAAGAACTTTAAAACAGAATATAAGGCTTCTGATTCTGCAGTTACAGAAACAGAAGAAAGACCACATCACCCACGCGTAGAAATTGATCCTGATAAGGCAACTTCTATTTTTATCAGCATTGGTAAGAACCGCCGTGTTTACCCACGCGACCTTGTAGGCCTTATTGTTGCTGTTGGTGAAATTGACCGTGAAAGAATTGGTGATATTAAAGTATTGGCAAATTATTCTTTTGTTCAGCTTTATACAGAAGACTGTCAGAAGGTTATTGATAAACTCAACGGTTATGACTACCGCGGACGCAAGCTTGCAGTAAGCTTCTCTCGCCAGAAGAGCGACGCAGATTCAGAAGAAACAACTGCTGCAACAACAGAAGAGACTCCTAGAGAAGAACCTCCTGTAATGTCTGCCGAAGACGCCGCTGCCTACGCTGCTGCAGAAAAAGCTGCCGCAGACCGCGAACCATTCGGAAATTAGTCCGTCATTGCGAGCGTAGCGTGGCAATCCACATAATAAGAACAGGCTTTTTCTCCGTAAACACACTTGTTGTGCCTCTGGAAGGAAAAGCCTGTTTTGTTGTAGACCCCGCTGCCTGTAAATATTCAGGCGACCAGAACAAAATCATAGATTACCTTCACGACAAAAAGCTCGACTGCAAGGCAATAATCCTTACACATTCACACTTTGATCATATAACAGGCATTGCGCAGTTGAAGCAGGCTTTTCCTAAAGCTAAAATTGCAATTCACAAAGCAGAAATGTCTGAGCTTACAAATCCGCCGGGACCAATGGGTGAAGCAGTAATCCGTTTTTTTGGAAGCATGGAATTGATACAGGCAGTTTCAGAGCAGCCGCCGGCAGACATTGCTTTATATGATGGAGCAGCTTTAGACAGTGTAGTTGGTCCAGGCCTTGGCGCCGAAAACTGGAAGGTTATATCTACTCCGGGTCACACCCCTGGTTCAATCTGCATTTACAATCAAAAAGAAAACGAGTTAATTTCAGGTGATACAATTTTTGCCTATGGTGGCTATGGCCGAACAGATATGGCCGGTGGAGACGAAGCCCAAATCATGCACAGTTTAGCAATGCTTCGCGAAACTATTCCGTCCGGCACCCATGTTTATCCCGGCCATGACACAGATTTCATCCTCTAACGTCATTGCGCAAGTTTGTGAAGCAAACTTGGTAAGCTCTGCGACAGGAGCTTAGCGACGCGGTAATCTATCCTATAGGATTAAAAATCGAGTACGATCCCTCATCTCCCATATTATCATTTATCTTCAAAAACGCCGCATCTACAAAATCTTTTTCCACAGTCAAAATTGCAAAGCTTGCGGGGCTTCCGCCTCTTGGACGGCTTATACTACCGGGGTTTATAAAGGTAAAGTCTCCACGCTGTTCAAAAACCGGAACATGAGTGTGCCCGTGAACTGCAACATGAATGCCCTGAATTTTTGCATCAAGACCAAGCTTGTTGTAGCCGTAATCTACACCTTCCATGTGACCGTGTACAAAAAGAATCTGCTGACCATTAGCAGTAAGCACAAGGCTTGGCGGCATTATAACCGAACCTTTTGGAAGCGTTCTGGCATTTGAATTATTTTTTCCAATATCATACGAAACTGCAAAATAAGAAGGGTCTCCGTTTCCGCGCACAAAGCCTAAAACCGGAGGAATAACTTCCTGTATGGACGGGTCTTCATTTGCAAGTTCCAGCAGTTCCGAAAGGTCCCGCCAGCAGTCGCCGGTTATTACCAGAGCATCGCAGGTTGGACCAAACTGTTTTACAATGCGCATAAGGCCCCGCCAGTCTCCGTGAGAATCAGACACAGTTAAGATACGTGCCTGCTCCTTCATTGTAAGCGCCATAATATCGCTTTGAGAACCTATAGTGTAATCTGAGTTTTGTAAAAGTTGAATCATAAGATAATGTTCTGTTGTTCCTGTTGCGGTCCCTGAGCCTGTCGAAGGGTCATCAGTTGAGTACAAAATGATTTATAGACTGAATACCCGATTCAGGATCAACATAATGATGAATCTTTTTGTTTTTAAGCATCTGTGTTATGTGCTTTGGAAGTGTGCTGTCCTTTACAAAAGGGCCTTCCATTTCGAGCATATAATCAATACAGTCAGTAAGAACTTCCGGAGCTTCAAGAATAATTTCACTCACAGTTTCTTCGGGAGCAATGTCTGCAGTTAAGTCTGTAACCTGTTCCTTGTCTAAAACAAAATCACAGGTAGATTCAAGACCAAGAACATCATCCTGAGGGAACAGCGCATAAATAGGGTAGGGAACACCCATCTCCCAGAAATCCTGAAGCTTTGCAAAAGCAGTATGAGTATTTTCAGGCGCACCAAGAATTATAATTCCTGCAAGGTCTTTATCTGTGCCGGTAAGAGCTGTTGCAAGTTCAGTAGCATATCCCTTAGCTCCATGCTTAAAGCTGTCAGGATAAATCATGGTATAAATAAGTCCGCCGTCACCTTCAAGCCCATAGCGTTCACCAAGCAGCGCCGTAAATTTTTCAACAGCCTCAGGCGAATTAAAATCGTACCCAAAAATAATGCACACGCGCTTATTAGTAACATGCCATGTCTGATTGTCCGAATCAAGCACACTCTCATTATTAATAGGCTGCACACTAATCTCAATAGAATCCGCCCCCGGCACCTGCGCCTTCGCCTTCTTACATCCGGCAAGGACGATTACTGATATGATAATAATAAAATAAATAATCTTTTTCATTAATCGTTATATTAGCATGGAAACAAGTTTTTGTCATTGCACCATTCCCTCTGAAAAAAATGGCGGAAGGGAGATTGAATACACACCGCATTATTCTATATGTAAACGGTTGCGGGACGCAGGAAAAAAGAAGTAAGGGGGGACCTGCAGTGGGACGGCCGCGTTTACGCCGGCCGTAGCACGGATGCAGGGGGATACCTTGCTTTTTTTTCCGTCGCTGGGACCCGCCAAGTTAAGGACTGAATAATGCGGATTGTAAATTCAGCTTGAAGCCATTTTTTTCTACATGATTGCATAATGATTACATAAAATTCATTCCCATGCCAATTCACGAATTTATTGAAAAAATTATATATTTTCATTATTATTCATCATATGAGTATCATAACCCCGGTTATCCAGCTTCTCGGAAGCCTCGCATTCCTCTTATACGGAATGAAGCTCATGTCCGACGGAGTTCAGAAAAGTGCCGGAGAAAAACTCCAGCGTGCTCTAAGTGTAATTACAGGCAACCGTTTTGTAGCCCTGCTTACAGGTCTTATTGTAACCATGATTATTCAGTCATCGGGTGCAACAACAGTAATGGTTGTAACTTTCGTAAACGCCGGACTTATGACACTTACCCAGTCTGTAGGCGTTATCTTTGGTGCCAACATTGGTACAACAATCACAGCCTGGATCGTTTCCATCTTTGGTTTTAATTTTAAGATTTCTGCTTTTGCAATCCCGCTTTTTGGTCTTGGATACTTCCTTTACAGATTAATTAAAAAGAATGCCGGTAAAAACTTTGGCGAAGCTATCATGGGTTTTGGTATGCTTTTCCTTGGTCTTTCCGGATTGACCGACGTATTCACTCCGGAACAGCTTGGATGGCTTTTTAAGATTCAGGGCAACGGCTTTATAGCTCTTACAATCGGCTTCATCATTGGTATTCTTATTACAGCCCTGCTTCATTCATCACCTGCTTTTTCTGCAATCGTAATTACAATGGCATATACAGGCCTCATCAACTGGGAGCTTGCTGCCGCCATGACACTTGGTAGTAACATTGGTTCTACAATAGATGCAATTCTTGCAGCAATGGGAACAACTGCCGATGCCCGCCGTTCTGCTTTGATTCACGTAATGTTCAACGTATTCGGTACAGTGCTTGCCTTGATTTTCTTCCATCCGTTCCTCCGCCTTGTTGTTTTCCTTACACCAGGTCAGGAACATTCAAATATGGCAATCCGCATCTCTATGCTTCATACAGTTTTCAAAACTCTTTCTACAGTTGTGCTTTTGCCGCTCCAGGCTCCGCTTGTTAAACTTTCACAACTTATGATTAAGGATGACCCGGTCGATGCCCAGAAGGTTTTCAAACTGGAATTCACAGAACTTGCTACAAAAGACAGCGTTGCAACACATATCATCCAGGTAGAAAAAGCCATTGCCGATATGACAGATGTTGTAACAGACATGTTCGACAAAATCCAGATTGGTGTTACAAAGCGTAATGAAAGCTTTAAAGAAAAGTATCAGGAGCAGATGGCCGAAACAGAAAGCTATGTAGACCAGATGCACGAGCAGATTACTCATTACCTTATCAAGTGTGAACGCCTTCAGCTTACAGATAAACAGCTTGAACATGTAAGCAACATGATTCAGATTGTAGACGAACTCGAAAACATGAGCGACAGCTGCTACGGAACAATCATGCTTATCTGCCGTTCTATCGAAAAGAAAATGGAATTCAAATCAGAAGACTTAGAAAAGCTTCTTCCATATATAGAGCTTGTACGCCAGTTCCTGCAGTTTATCCGCATTAATATCAATAAAACAATTACTCCGGAAAAGCTTGAACTTGCACGCGAACTTGAAGACGGAATTGACGCCTTCAGAAAGTCCCTCAAGAAAGTTGCACGTAAGCGACTCGAAGGTGGTGCCGACGTTAAGGCCGAGCTTTTGTATATTGATATCGTCCGCGCCATCGAACACATCGGCGACAATTGCTTTAATATCTCTAGTGCACTTGTTGGCTAAATCACATAATCATTGTATACTATCTCTATGTCATACGAAGTAACAGCTACCCGACGCCGTCCTCAGCAGTTCGACGACCTTGTTGGTCAGGAATTTGTAGCGGCTACGCTCAAAAATTCTATTAAATCGGGAAAAATCGCACACGCATATTTATTTTCGGGCCCTCGTGGATGTGGAAAAACATCAACTGCACGTATTTTGGCAAAGGCTTTGAATTGTCAGAACGGGCCTACAGATACCCCATGCGGCACCTGTTCAAACTGTCAGGAAATCATAAAGGGTTCGTCTCTTGATGTTATCGAAATAGACGGAGCCAGCAACAACTCTGTAGAAAATGTTCGCCAGATTAAGGACGAAATTCAGTTCCCTCCAAGCTCAAGCAAATATAAAATCTATATCATCGACGAAGTTCATATGCTTTCAACTTCGGCCTTCAACGCATTGCTCAAAACAATCGAAGAGCCGCCGGAGTATGTTGTATTCATCTTTGCTACAACAGAGCTTCAGAAAGTTCCTGCTACAATTAAATCTCGCTGCCAGCAGTACAACTTCCGTCTTGTTGCAATAGACAAGGTAAAGGCTTGTCTTGCAGATGCCGCAGCAGAGCTTAACATTCAGGCAGATGACGAAGCTTTGTTCTGGATTGCCCGTGAATCTACAGGTTCTATGCGCGACGCCTACACACTTTTTGATCAGGTTGTTGCCTTCAGCGACGGACACATTACTTACGAAAAAATCCGCGATAAGCTTGGCCTTGTTGGAGTAGACCGTTTGAACTCTGTTTTCGAAGCTTGTGCTCAGGCTCAGACTACTCAGGCACTTGGCTTTATTGATGAGTTTTTGCAGAACGGAATTTCTATTGAACAGCTCATTTCTAACAGTGCCGATTATCTTCGAAGTCTTCTTCTTATTAAAAACGGAGTTACAAAAGAGTCATTGCTCGGAAACAGTGTTGAACGCTATAGTAAATCTGTGCTCGATGCCTGGAATCCGATTCAGATTGAGCGTGCACTCTCAATTTTCCTGACTCTTTACCGCGATATCCGCTATTCACTTTCTCCACGTTATGAAATTGAACTTACCTTCAGCCGACTTTGCTGGCTTAGTGAATATGTTTCAAATGCCGAAGTTAAAAAGGCAATTGATGCTGCAAAAGGACTTTTAGCTGGAGCGGGAGGAGTTGCAGCACCAGCATCAGCACCTGTTGAAGCTCCTGCAAGTTCTGCTCCATTACCTGAAGGCCTTCCACGCTTTTCTGCTTTACAGGAACAGGACGACCAAGCAAACCCTTTTCCTAATGGCGGACCACTGCCGCCTGAACAATCAGTGGGAGCTGGGGCGGTAATGCCACCAACAGAAGCCCCTGCTGATTACGACGACGGCTGGACAAACACAGATACTCCACCAGAAGAAGATGCCGCTTACGAAGAGCAGCTTCAGGCAGAAGAAGCCCAGGCCTCTTATGAAGATTCCCTTGAGGCAAACGAAAATCTTCAGAAGCCTCAGTTCGACGAGCATTTTACAACTGCCGACGGACGCGACCTTACAATTGCACAACTCCGCGGAAGTATTGTTGCCGAAATTGCAGTAAACGAAGGCTTTATAGCATCGGCTCTTGACCGTACAGGATTGTGGAATGTTTCAGAAAATAAAGTAGAAACTACAATAGAATCAAGTCTTGATCTGCAGCTGCTTCAGAAAAATGCTGTTACAATTGCAGATCATCTTTCAAAACTCTGCGGACGCCAGATGGCATTTATTGTAACAGAGAAACAGCTGGAACAAACAGAAGAATCAGAATCAAAAGAAATTCCAGTTCAGGTTCAGACTTTGGTGAATGCATTTAAAGGAACGATTGTAACGGGAGGAACAGAATGAACCCATTTGATTTATTAAAAAATACACAGCAAATTAAAGAGCAGTCAGAAAAGCTTCAGAAGGAGCTTGAAGATATTCGTGCCGAAGGTTCCAGTGGCGGCCGCATGGTAACAGTAACACTCAACGGCAAATTTCAGATGACAGACATAAAGCTTGATCCAATCTGCGTAGACAACCGCGACGTAAAAATGCTCGAAGACCTGATTGTTTCTGCCCACAAAAATGCCGTAGACAATGTTCAGGAACAGATAAAGGAAAAATCTTCTTCCCTTTTGGGTGGCCTTGATTTAGGACAATTTGGATTATAATATTGTTGGGGTGGGGCATGAACGCTTTCGATGAGTTAACATCCGACTTTTCTCGACTTCCCGGCATCGGCAAAAAAAGTGCCGTCCGCATGGTAAACTGGCTTTTAACCCAGGAAGATTCTTATCTGCATCGTTTTTCTCAGAATCTTGGAGTTCTTAAAGAGCGCATAAAGCCATGTTCTGTCTGCGGAATGTGGACCGAAGCCGACCCGTGCCCAATCTGTTCAGATTCTCAGCGCGATAAATCACTTCTTTGCGTAGTAGAACAAAGCCAGGATGTAGGAACAATAGAAGCCTACGGCGAATACAAGGGCTTTTATCACGTACTCGGCGGCTTAATCAAACCTCTGGAAGGAATTGGACCAGCCCAGCTTTCAATTCCACAGCTGCTTGAAAGAATCAAAAAAGACCATCCGTCCGAAGTTATCATAGCCACCAACCCAACCGTAGAAGGCGACACAACTGCTCTTTATATAAATAAGGTAATCACAGAACTGAACCTGCCAACCCTAGTAAAAGTAACAAGACTAGCCACAGGCATCCCAGTAGGCGGCGACCTCGAATACATAGACAAACGCACCCTCTCCCTAAGCTTCCGTGGTCGCTCACAGATATAGCAACGATCATGTCATTGCGAGGAGCGAAGCGACGTGGCAATCTACTCCTTTTATCCTTGTCAATCCACCCATTGTGTCATTGTCGGGCTTGACCCGACAATCTTTTTCTTGTATTAACTCCTTTAATGGTTTATAATTTATTATCTATATACAATTATCACAAAATCGTCTGAATCAAAGAATCGTTTAAATCATTATTTTATAGAGGTTTATTATGAAGAAACTTTTTGGCGTGATGTGTTTATTTTTCTGTGTCCTCCTTGCCTCCTGCAACATGGGCCTTCTTTCCGACCGCAGCGGCAGCATCGATTTTTCAATTCCAACAAAAGATATTATAGATGCCGCAAATAATTATGCAGCAAGAAATGGGGGAGATGATTCTTCGGATAAATTTATATTTCTTGTGCAAATTAAGGGTTCTAGAAATTATTATGATTCAATCATTCAGAGTGTGACAGTACCAAAGGGGGATGCCCAGACACCTGTTCAGGAAGGTGAGCTAATACTTTCTGAAAAATATTTAAAAGGTAATAATGTGAATTTCTCCTTTAAAGGGGTGCCTGCGGGACAAGCATATAAGGTTATGTTCAATATGTTTCTAAAGGAAAAAGATGATACATGTTCCTATTTACTTTTTGCCGGAAGGGCAGATAATGTAAAAGTTCCCGCTGGTAAAACTGTGGAAGCTCAAATAAAAGCAAAGACACTTGATAACAGCATTCTTACACTTGTAATTGAATATCAGAATGGTACGAAAGATACAGTTAATCTTCTTACACATTGGGGAATAAAAGAATTACAAAATGATGCAGGGGGACAGCAACAATTAATGGAAGACCCTTATGTACTTTCGTTAGATAAAGAGTATGGAAGGTTGAAAAAAATGGGTGATTCTATAAAAGATATTTATTTTACTATAGACCCAAATTCAAATATAACTGATTCGTCTTTTAATTTTTCTATACCATATGATGATCCTAAAGCTCCGAACACAACAAAATATTACAATCTAAAATTTCATAATAATGTGTGTTCAATTAAGGATTTTCTGTTAAAGACAGTAAAAATGCAACCACCCGCAAAACCTAGTGGTTCAGATTACATTTACACACGCAGCGGTGTACTTATTTCAAAAGGTAACTTATTGTTTTGTGAACCTTCAAGTGAATTTAAGATATTGTCTTCAGATGAAGTCATTAGTGGAAAAATAGATAAACAACAGTTAAATTTTCAGAAGAAATCTTATAATGGTAGTGAGCAAGTTCTTATTAGTTTAACACATGTACCTGATTTGTTAAGTGATTTTTCAGACGGTAGATCGGGTGCTATTCTTTTGAAAATGAAAGGTGATAATGAAATTTCAAAGAATACAGAATTATATTACAACTTTTTTACTAGTCATGTTATTGAGGGTTTAACTGGAGAAGACTTATTTAGCGGTAGTTCTTGTATTAACCATAAAAATGGTGAAAAGCAGTTTATAATTCCGCTAAATGGTATAAGTTCTAATAAAGCATATCTTGCTATATTTGTAAAATCCAATGCTGAAGTTTTTGATGCAACTTTTGAAATGGATTATGTAATTTTCCCATCGTTATATAACTTTTATGTATTTGGTGTTGGGCAGGCTTATGACTCAGAAGGTAAGCCGACAGGTGGATACCGTTATGAAACAAATATACCTTTAGATTCTTCTCTTCAAGGAGGCGCAAATTATAAGGCACAATTAAAAGGATATGTTTGCAGTTTGTCTTTATCTGATGGCTATTTCTCAAAAAAATCTATAACTTTAAATGGAGAATTATATAACAGTTCTAATGAAGAGTCTTTTTATCCATTAAGTAATGGAAACCCTCCTTCTTTTCAGACTTATACTGGACAAGATGAAACTATAAATGAATTCATATTTTCTAATATTAGGGAGCCTAAACTAAATGCTGATCGATATTTTATGTGTACAGCACCATGTGAGGATGTAAACACTCTATTGGTTGTTAAAAATTATTCTTTCGAATGTAACGATTTTTAAACCTTTCCCCCGTTCTGCTTTTCCATAAGCATTTCGGCATCGGCCTTGCCCTGGCGCAGTTCCAGTCTTGTATAAGATGGCGCGTCTTTCGTGGCAGGGCCTTTTTTTTGCGGTTGCGTCTTGAGAGCCTGCTTCACCGTCCACGAAGAACTTCTGTTCATCATCGAATAGTATTCTTTGTCGTCCATGTGCATATTTTATCATAGAAAAAAAAATTAATGAATTCATATTAAAAAAATGGCGGGAGGGAGCCTTACGGATTTCGAAAACACTCTGAAGTGCGGCCGCTATAGCGGCCATGTATATAATTACAAGGCACTTCAGCGTGTAGGCGGTGAACCGCCGGTTTCGCAAATCCGTAAGGGGACCGGTAGCCATTTTTTTATACAAGATCCAATTACACAATTTTATTTTTCTGTGATATAATGTTTATTATTATTTTGATTTTTCCAGGAGAAATATATGGACTTAATGAAGCTTCAGAACGGAAGTGACGTACGCGGTGTTGCCGTAGCAGGTGTGGAAGGAGAAAACGTAAACCTCACTCCCGAAATTGCATCAAAAATAGGCTGTGCCTTTGTAAGCTGGCTTAGCAAAAAAATTAAAAAATCAGCCGGGGATTTAACAATTGGTGTAGGCCGCGATTCCCGTGTTTCAGGGCCTGCTCTTGCAGATGGACTTATTGCAGGAATCCTTAGCACAGGTGCAAAAGTTGTAAACTGTAACATGGCAACAACTCCTGCAATGTTCATGTCTATTGTTTTTGAACAGTCTAAATACGACGGCTCTGCAATGATTACTGCAAGCCATCTTCCATATAACCGAAACGGAATTAAATTCTTCGATGTCGACGGAGGCCTTGAGCACGAAGATATTACCGATATTCTTGAAATTGCGACTCAGCTTCCTGAAGATTATGTTGCAAACACAGTAAACAACGCCGCAGTAAAAATGGTTCCTTCTTTTGATCTGCTTGGAGTTTACGGAGCTTATCTTAAAGATAAAATTGCTGCAGCTCTTGCAGGTCTTGGTAAAGGCGACAAGCCTCTTGCAGGACTTCACATTGTAGTAGACAGCGGTAACGGTGCAAGCGGATTTTTTGTAGACAAAATCCTTCAGCCACTTGGTGCCGACACAACAGGAAGCCAGTTCCTTGAGCCGGATGGAATGTTCCCTAACCATATTCCAAACCCTGAAAACAAACAGGCCATGGAAGCAATCCGTTCTGCAGTTCTTGCAAACAAAGCCGACCTTGGCCTGATTTTTGATACAGACGTTGACCGTATGAGTGCCGTTTTGAGTGATGGCAGCGAAGTAAACCGCGATTCAATTATTGCCATGATTGCTGCAATCCTTGCTCCTGAATATCCGGGTTCTACAATCATTACAGACAGTGTTACAAGTGACCGCCTTACATACTTTTTGCAGGATGTTCTTGGTCTTAAGCATTTGTGCTACATGCGCGGTTATAAAAATGTTATCAACAAGCAGAAGGAATTGAACGCCGCAGGAACTGTTGCTCCTCTTGCAATGGAAACTTCCGGTCACGGTGCCCTTAAAGATAATTACTTCCTTGATGACGGTGCCTTCCTTGCAGTAAAGCTTGTTATTGCTTTAGCACAGGCAGCCGCTACAGGCAAAAAACTCGACAGCTTGATTGAAAAGCTTCCTCCTCTTGTAGAAGAAGGTGAGTACCGCTTTAAGATTGCAGGTGATGATTTTAAAGCATACGGACAGGGAGTACTTGAAGAGTTTAAAAAACGCGCCGCTGCAGCCGGTTACGAAATGCCACAGTCTTACGAAGGTGTGCGCCTTTCATTCAAGGGTGAAGATGTTCAGGGCTGGATGTTACTTCGCTTGAGTCTCCACGATCCTGTAATGCCATTGAACATTGAAGGCGGCCGCCAGGGTGACCTGCCAAAGCTCGTAGAAATTGCAAAAAAACTGACTGATGGTTTTGACAGATTAGACAGGTCTTGCTTATGAACGAAAAAATCTCCCAGCTCCAGAAAATAATTGACGAGTCAAAGAACATCGTCTTCTTTGGCGGTGCCGGCGTTTCAACAGAATCAGGCATCCCGGACTTCCGCAGCGTAGACGGTCTTTACAACCAGCAGTGGAAATATCCTCCGGAAACAATCATAAGTCATTCATTTTATGTGCACGACCCAGTAGAGTTCTACCGTTTTTACAGAGCCAAACTGCTCCCTACAGGCTTTGAACCAAATGCAGCTCACTACAAGCTTGCAGAACTGGAAGCCGCCGGTAAGCTCAAAGCAGTTGTTACTCAGAATATAGACGGCCTGCACCAGAAAGCAGGCAGCAAGGTAGTCTACGAACTCCACGGCAGCACCCTGCGCAATTACTGTACAGGCTGTGGCAAGTTCTACGACGACAAATTTATTGCAGATAGTGAAAACGCTCCCGACAAACTTCCTCGTTGTACAGAATGCGGCGAACTTGTAAAACCAGACGTAGTCCTTTACGAAGAAGGCCTCGACGACAATGTAATCCGTGGTGCCGTTAATGCAATTGCCGCCGCAGACACTCTCATAATTGGTGGAACCTCGCTGGTAGTTTACCCGGCGGCATCTTTTGTAGATTATTTTCATGGGAAGAATCTGGTGCTGCTTAATAAGTCTGCAACTTCTAAGGATGATTACGCTACCCTGGTAATTCACGAGCCTATTGGCCAGGTTCTGAGTCAGATAAAAGTGTAAAGGTTATAGTCTTGGCTCGGAAATATTTGTTGTCAGGATTCTTCCAGCCTTCCAGTCCCAGGCCTGCCTTATTAGAAAGTCTTTGTAAAAATTCCTCTTTTGAATATTCCCTTTCAAGTGCAATTGCAGCCTGAAGAAGTGTTATTTCTCCGTCCGGGGTCTGCAGTAAAAGACTGTGCAAGCCCGGTTCAAAATCAAGACTCAAAGACATTTCTTCCCATTCATCAAAAATCGAAAGATTTATAAAAAGCTCGTCTTTCTCTTCTTCAACAATATCCGGGTAACGCGGGTCAGTAATTGCTTCCTTTGTGCAATATTGAACTGCCGCAGGGATATCATCAAATACAACACCCCTGTATAAAGCAAGGCAGCCCCTGTCTACATCTTTGTTTCTAAAGCGTACTGCCAGTCCATAAGTTTTTTCTTGTTTCTCTAGAACCTGCTTTGGTGTCGCAAAATCTGTTCCATTAAAATACTGCTGCATGCTTGTTTTTGAAAGCCGGCATAAATCGTCAAGCAATTCGTAAGGAAACTTATTCTTTAGCTTAGCAAGCCCCTCGTCATTCCAGCTCTTTATAATTGTTTCTGCCAGAGAATTTCCCGCTTTGATTTTTTTCTGCTTTAAAGCAGTAACTACAGAGTCTGGAGCATTCTGCCACAGGTAGGCACCCTTATAAAAAGCAGCCTGTGATTTTTTGAATTCAAAAGGAAGCTTTTTCCAAAGTTCATGGGCGGCCTGTTCTTCCTTGCTTTCTTCGGCTTCTCCAAAACTTCCGCTTTCTAAAAACCACACAGCCCTATTCTTGTAGCCTTTGATAAATTGTTCAAACCAGATCCAGGCTTCTTGAGGTTTGGGCTGGTAGGCTGCAGAAAAAGCCAGTGTTAAAAGTTCAGGCTTCTGCTTTTGTATCCATTTGCTCAGTTCATCAACAAAAAGCTTTGGGTCATCACCCGGGTCTTTTGTAAAAACATCAAAATCAAGAGAAATGACAAAGGGACTATTTATTTTGAGTTTTTGTAAATCATACCAGTCAACAAGTTCAACAGCCTGCTTTATTTTTTCTACTGTTTGTGGATAGGAATTCTGCAGACTGCGATTCAGCCAATCCATACGGGAATTTCTGTTAGGCAGTAAAAGCTTTTTTCCCGAAAGCCAGATAACCTTTTCAAGATAATTTTCTTCAATCAGTTTTCCAACCCAATTATAGCTTGTAAGTTCATTTGTGTCGGAGTTAATATCATGATGATAATCAAGCAGCACTAAAGTTATAGGGCCCTGAGCCTGTGCAAAAGCCTTTACATAATCATAAGAAAGCCCGTGTCTGTCGTGTACATGTATTTGTGTCTGTCTCTTGCCGCAGGAAGAAAAACATATCGGACTTAGCAAAAGAACAAAAAAAGTAAGGACAATTTTCTTTTTCATCGACTTAATTATCGCATATAGACAGTCAATTTGAAAAGTATCATACTACAATTATGAAAAAGTATTTTTATTTTTTAATGATTACATTTATTTTGGTTTCCTTGTTTTCCTGTAAAAAGCAGAAGGAACAGGAAGTCGTTGAAGAACCTCAGACAAGTATTGTTCAGGAAGAAGTTCCTCCACAGCCCCTTGAGCCGGAGCCTGCTAAGCCAAGACATGTCAGTTTTGATGCCTCTTATAATTTTGTAGATCAGGAGCTTTCATTAACTGCTTTTCATACAGATGCTCACAGCGAATTTCTTGATGACCCTATGGTCTTTATGGAAATTCCTAGTCAGGGAATTGAGGAAGGCAAGACAGCGGTTGTAGCCAGTTATGTGTGTATGCTTTATCCGGATGAGGCCTTTACCTTTAAGGGAGGAGGTGAGGCTTTAATAAATCCGAATATAGATTCTCTGGGAGTTCCGGTTCCTTTTGGCACAATCGTTCAAATAGAAAAAAAACTTGATAATTACGAAGAAATAAATGCTTATGCACAGCGCATGTTCAATTTTCAGGATAACTGGAATTGGTTTTACTATGTAAAATATGGTGATACCCAAGGTTGGGTTTATGGTGCCGATTTGTATGGAATTAACGATACAATAGAAAACAACAGGGTTTCTGCAATGCTTTATCAGACCAAGGGAAAGTTTGAAGAATTCTATCCGGTTACAGGTTATATAGCACTTGACGAAAATGTCATGACAAGTCTTGAAAATAATAAACTTGCCATTCAGCAGGTAACTCCTGAGTCTTATGTTTCCATAGATGATATGGTGGATTTATACAGAAATTTGCAGCGTAAAAAGAATCTTCCTGTTTTTATAACAACAGATTTTGCAGCTCATTGTCAGCATTTGATTTTTGACCGCATGCTTCAGTATACAGAAGAAGAATACTTCCTTCCTGCAATGAGTGAGCTTACAGATGCTTTTATTACTGCCTTGGAAAAACGTATCGATGCCCCTGCTGATGTTCGTGAAAAAGCCATTCAATATTTTCAGGTGCCACAGCTTATTATGAAGACTGCCCCTTCAGTAGAAGGAGACGGTTCTTATTATAGTCCTATTGTATATGTTGATCAGTCTACTGATGCCATAAATGAAATTCTTTCACAATATCCTGTTGCTGTTCAGACCGATTACAAAAGCATAATGAGTGCAGCGCCTGGCACAGAAGAAATCTTTCAGGAAGACGAGGATTTTTCACAATATAAGCCACGCGGGCATTATACAAAAAACGGTTTGCTTGAAACTTATTTCCGTGCTCAGATGTGGTATGGTCATCTTCATTTTTCAATTGCAAAGCCAAAGAGTGGACAGACTCTTCCTCAGGCAATTCTGGACAAGGAAGCTGCAATGATGCTTATTGTTGATACGGTTCAGAAAGATGATAATTTGTATTATATGTGGTCGGAACTTTTTGAGCCTATAACAGCCCTTATAGGTATGTCTGATGATTTGAGTTTTTATGATATCTGTCCTCTTTGGAAAGACCAGAATGTTACAGATTTTTCACAATGGGCTTCGGATCAGAATAATCTTCATTCATTTATGAGTCTTTGTGCCGCCACTCTGCGTCCTCCTGCAATAAGCGGACAGTCAGTATTCAATATGTATTCCGAGCAGGATGAAGAAACAGGTATGCCAAGTGTTCCTATGGGCTGGAGACTTTTTGGGCAGCGTTTTACTTATGATTCTTTTGTTCATGAAAAAGTTTCTCCTCCTCGGTTTCTGTCCCGGGATTTTGTAAGAGGACTTGATATAATGAAGGCCTTTGGTTCTAAAACAGCAGAAGCCCTGCTTGCTAAAACAGACTATCAGACTATGCCGGGGTTAAAAGAAGTCCTCGATTCCTTTGAAACAGAAATTGCTGCTTATGACTCTTCCTTCTGGAATCAAAGCTATTATAATCAGGTTTTGTATCAGGTAAAAACTCAGGCAACCTTTGAACAGGGGGCAGGTTTTTATTTTACAGAAACTCCTGCCTGGAATATAAAATCTCAGCTTGCAGCACATGGAACCTGGGCCGAGCTCAGGCATGATACAATCCTTTATGTAAAGCAGACTGCCGCAGAACGCGCCGGTGACGGAGATTTTGATCCAACCTTCAGAACAGAGCCGCTTCCAAAGCCTGTTCATTATGTAGAGCCAAATGTTCCTTTCTGGGAAGGTTCAGTTAATTCTGTTGCTAATTTAATAAAGATTTATAATTTCTATGGACTTCTTGATTCTGATTCCGAAAGAACCCTCAATAGTCTTATGGAAATGTATCAGCGTCTGCTTGCTATTTCTAAACAGGAGGCACAGAACCTCCCGATTTCCCAAAGTGACAATGACTGGCTGCCTACAGTTGCTTCTTCTTTTGGAAACTTAGTTATGGTTCATAACAGAAACGGTTATATTTCTGATAACGATTTGCTCAAGATGGCCTGCATCGCAGATGTTTTTACCAATAATGATTATGGCGCTTGTCTTGAGGTGGGAGTTGCTGTTCCATTTAGATTGTATATTCCGCTTAACGATTCTCAGGGTGGAAAAAGAATTGCAATCGGCTATGGCTTTAGTTATGTTGAATTCTTACAGTCCGCTGATGATCGTATGACAGATGAACAATGGAAGACAATTGTATATAAAACTCATAAGGATAACTTAGATGAATATATGCCTTTCTGGGAAAAAGAATGTATATTAGACGCAACAAAATTCTAATATTTCCCTTAGTTTTAATTGTCCTTTTTGTTAGCTCCGGTATTTACGGCTGCAAAAAGCAAGAGGGGCAGCTTATAAAGACCTGGGATTATCTTGGAGAGCCTGTTCCCATACAAGTGTCTTGGCCAGATATAGAGGCATTACCGCCAAAGAAGGCACTGGTTTGGGGAGGAACGGTGAGTCATCATCTTCTTGCAGATAAACAGATAGACCGCTGGTTTTATGAAATAGCGCAAAACCGGAAGGTAGAAACTTTTTTTATTATTTCTCCTTCGCATTACGGACTTTCAACTCAGGAATGGTCGCTTGATGATTGTATCTGGCAGACAAAAAGCGGAATGGTTTATACGAATCAGAAGGAAGAAAAGGCCCTGGCAGAAAAGCTTGGCGTACAATATGACAGTCAGGTTTTTCCGGATGAACATGGAATTAATACCCTTATTCCATATATTTCGCGGTATTTTCCAAAGGCTAGGGTTTGTGTAATTACAGTTTATGGGGAGCCTCCTCTGAACCAGAAAAATGCACAAAAGCTTGCCGATGCCCTGCAGCCCTATTTTACTCAGAAGGAAAAGAAGAAAAATTTTCTTTTGATTTCTACAGACTTTGCCCATCATGGAAATCTTGAGGGAACTGAGTTTAAGGACAAGCGCAGTCGTGAGTTTTTTAATAATCCGTCTGATTCAAGCTGGGTTTTCTGTGGCTGCGATAACCGTCCCGGAGTTTATGTGCTTTCTCGTTTTCTTACAAAACAGACAAAATCAGCAGTGCTTTTTCATACAAACTCTTATGAGCTTTCCGGCTTTGATGAAGATGATATAACAAGTTATTTTTTCAGTTTTTTTTACGATTAGGTTTATACAAAAAAAATCCATATTTATACAAAAATTTCTCTCGCATTTTTTCTATAATCTGATATAATATATTTTAGTAAATCGTTTAACCTATTGGAGCAGAAATCCGTGGGTTTGGAGGACTTTTTTATGGATTATGTTGTTGTAAACTGTAATCGCGACGGAGAAAAAATCAATCGCGATATTTACGGGCATTTTAGCGAACACCTTGGACGCTGTATATATGGTGGTTTTTGGGTTGGTAAGGATTCTAAGATTCCTAATATCAACGGCTACCGCAAGGATGTTGTAGAAGCATTCAAAGAAATTGATATTCCTAACCTGCGATGGCCGGGCGGATGTTTTGCCGATGAGTATCACTGGCGCGATGGAATTGGGCCTTATGAAACCCGTAAACGCATGATCAATACTCACTGGGGCGGTGTTGTAGAAGATAACAGCTTTGGTACTCACGAATTTTTTGGGCTTTGTGAGGCTCTTGGTTGTAAGCCTTATGTAAATGGAAACGTTGGTTCCGGCTCTGTTCAGGAAATGTCTGAATGGGTTGAATATATTACCTTTGGCGGCGAGTCTCCTATGAGTAAGCTTCGTGAGGCAAATGGTCACAAGGCTCCTTGGAAGCTTCCGCTGTTCTGTGTTGGTAATGAAAACTGGGGCTGTGGTGGTAATATGAGGCCTGAATATTATGCAGATTTGTATCGCCGCTACCAGACTTATGTTCGCCAGTATGGGCCTGATAAGATTTTTAAAATTGCCTGTGGTCCTAATGCCGGCGACTTTAACTGGACTGATGTTGTTATGAAAAATGCGGCTCAGTATATGGACGGGCTGTCGCTCCACTATTACACTGTTGAGCCAGACTGGAACAGCCGTACTCCTGCTGCTGAGTTTGATGATAAGAGATGGTACCTTTGTTTGAGTAAGGCCAGCTGGATGAAGTATCTTGTAGAAACTCACAGTAAGATTATGGATAAGTACGATCCTGAAAAACGCGTTGCCCTTGTTGTTGACGAATGGGGAACGTGGCATGCTGTAGAAAAGGGAACTAACCCTGGATTCCTTTACCAGCAGAATACTGTGCGTGATGCTCTGGCTGCCGGTATTACTTTGAATATCTTTAACAATCACTGCGATCGTGTGCGTATTGCAAATATTGCTCAGGCTGTAAATGTTCTTCAGTCTCCTGTTTTGACAGAAGGCGCCAAGATGATTAAGACTCCAACCTGGTATGTATTCCACATGTACAAGAGCCACATGGATGCAACTCATCTTGAAAGCTTTGTTTCTACCGAGACTATTGGTATTGCCGATGCCAAGGTTGACGCTGTTACTGTTTCTGCTTCTCACAAGAAGGGCGACTACACTGTAACTCTTACCAATGCCGATTTGAACAAGGCCAGAACCGTTACTGTTAGACTTGATGGTCTTAAGAGTATTAGTGGTGCAGAGGGTCGCGTGCTTGCCGGTAAGCTTAAGAACAGCATGAACACTTTTGCTAATCCAAACGAAGTTGTAGAAAAGAAATGCAAGGTAGAAGTTTCTGGTAATGAAGTTACTGTGAAGATGCCTGCCCGCAGCGTTGTGACAGTTTCTATAAAAAAATAATGTCCGACCCATGCCCCGTATGTCAGAATAAAAAAGATCTCGCTTCAATGGAAATGACTCCGGAGCTGGTTGAAGAAATGGCAGCCGCTGAACCCATTGCCGATTTTTGTGGAGACGTGGAGTTACAGCGGCGGCTTGCTATTTGCAATGCCTGTCCCCGCCTGCAAGATAAAATGACCTGCACCGAATGCGGCTGTTTTGTCCAGTTCCGTGCCCGCCACGCTACAGCTCACTGTGCCAACGGGCTTTGGTAATTATTTTCTCCTAAATTCTGATTTTCTCTTTAAAAAATACTTTTTTTTCAAGAATTTTTATTTTTTTTCATGAATTTTTGTAATAAGTCGTTTTTTTTGGACATATTATATATGTGGAAATTTTAATTTACACGCAAACAGGCCTATATAGGCTGGGATCGCATGTCCAAAAACACTTCTGAGAACCTGGGATACACGCGAATCAAGGGGAGGAGTAAGGATTCGCGTGTAAAAGTTGCTTTGCGGGAGTGTAAAAAACACGCGAAACAAGAGCAAGGGCGCCATATCGCGTGTAAAAAGGCTTAAGAATGTCTGGAAAATACACGCGAAACGAGAGGTTGGAGGCAAACCGCGTGTAACCAAACTTTCACAAAATAATGAATTACACGCGAAACGGCTCTCAATAAATCTTTCCGCGTGTCCAAAGGAGACTTTATGGAACATATAAGACAGAAACTCGAAGAATTTTCCAATCTAGCAAACAAACTTCAGGAATATCTAAAAACTGCACCAAAAGAAAAACTTAGAACACGAAAAAAGGGAAATCATTATCAATACTATTCAGAGAAAGACAAAAAACGAAACTATATTTCCAAAAAGAATATAGAAATTGCTAAAAGAATCGCACGACGGGATTATTATCAAAAACTACTCCCTCAGTTGCTCAAAAATATCATTACAATGCATCAATTTATTACAAATTATCAATCAGTAAAGCTGGAAGATTGTTTTCTTAATCTTTCAGATGCCCGCAAACAACTGGTGGAACCTCTTTTTATAGACAACGAAACTTACGCAGCCCAGTGGCAGGCGAAAAACTATGAGCGTAAAAAAGATATCCCCGATGGAAGCCTTCTCACTCAAAAAAATGAACCTGTCAGATCAAAATCCGAAATCATTATTGCCGATTTATTGAATTTAAAAAAGGTTCCGTATCATTATGAATATCCTGTAAAACTTTCAAATGGAAACACAATTTACCCGGATTTTTTCTGCCTAAATAAACGAACCCGTAAGGAGTTCTATTGGGAGCACTTTGGTAAAATGGATGATCCTATCTATTCCTCTAACATGACCCAACGAATTTCAGACTATTCCAAAATCGGAATAATACCCGGAGAAAACCTTATACTGACTTTCGAAACAGCACGGACACACCTTGAAACAAAAGTAATTGAAAGTTTGATAAAATCTTTCTTAATGTGAGGAAATCAATCTACTTTTCCCAATCAACCTGAATGCTTCTTTCATCCTTATTCGGAATCCTCTGGTAGATGATGCAGTCTGCGCGGTGAATGGAAACTCCCTTGCTGCGTGTAACATATCCCATAATTAAATCAGGGTAGTGCGGATGGCAGCACTGGGCCAGGTTGTAGAGGACATTTTTTTCGCCTTGAACGAGGACTTTTTTATCTGGGTATGAAATGGCCTGTGGTTGGATTCCTCTTTTTGGGCGGCGTTTTTTCTGTGGTTCCGGGGCGGCTTCTGAAGCGGCGGCGCTTGTTGTAGTCACTGTTGTTGCAGCAGCATTTACCCTTTCGCTAAATGTCGGGTCATTTGCCATGAGCCAGCTGTGAATCTTTTGATGTGCCTTTGTTGTCTTAACAATCTTAAGCTGGGCCTCTGTCGGATGTGCCTGAGGATTTGTGATAATTTCAATAATCTGTGTATTCTGCAGCGGGCGGTTCAACGGAATGATTTTTCCATCGGCCTTGGCGCCTACAATCCTTTCACCAATATCTGAGTGAATTGCATATGCAAAGTCTATGGCTGTGGCACCGGCGCGCAGTCTCTTAACATCGCCTTTTGGTGTGAATACATAAATCTCATCACCAAGCAGCTCGTCTTTTAATTCAGAGAAAGATTTGTCGTCCGACAAAGATGCCTGCTTAAGTGCCTGGAGCCTGTTCATAATATCAAGCTTGTCTTCTTCGACCAGGTCCTTGTTGGAGCCCTTCTTATAAAGCCAGTGTGATGCAACTCCGTGTTCAGCCATATTGTGCATTTCTACTGTGCGGATCTGAATTTCCAGAGGCTTTCCTTCGCACATTACAGTTGTATGCAGCGACTGATAACCGTTTGATTTTGGCATTGCAATGTAGTCTTTAAATCGTCCGTCGAGCGGTTTCCAAAGGCTGTGAACAATTCCTATAAGCGCATAACATTCAGCCGGTGCCTGACACAAAATACGCAGGGCCAGTAAATCATAAAGTTCACTTGCTTCCTTATTGCGCTTTCTCATTTTCTGATAAATCGAATAATAATGTTTTGCGCGGCTTTGAATTGTAACTGTGAGTCCAACCTTTTGAGTTGCCTTCAAAATTGCCTGAGTTGCCTTTCCCAGATATTCAGCCTGTTCTTCTGATGACTGACTTACAATATTTTTTATCTGAAGGTATGCATCGGGATTCGTATACTTAAGGCTCAAATCTTCAAACTCATTTTTTTCCTTTTGCATTCCCATGCGTTCTGCGAGCGGGGCCCATACTGCAATTGCTGCTTCGGCAATCACCTTCTGATATTCGCGGCGGATATGATTGATGTTTCGCATTCTATCCAGTCGGTCTGCAAGAGAAATAAAAATGATTCGCACATCATCGGACATTGCAAAAAACATTTTTCTGATTGCATCTGACTGATGAAGTGTTTTTGTATTAATCGGAATATTGAGAATCTTGTTTGTTGTATCTGTGATGTTTGCAACAGTGTCGCCAAAAAGCTCCCGAACCTGCTCCGTTGTCACGCCATATTGATTAATAGAATGAAGCAGTGCCGAAATGATAGTAGGGCAGTCGAGTTTATTTTGAGAAAGGATTTCTGCAACTCTAAGCGGATGAACATAATAAGGTTCGCCGCTTGAACGGGTTGTGTCCTTTGTGTTTTCTACAAGCAGCTCCCACGCCTTTGTGATTTCTGATTTTTCTTCCGGGCCAAGATAATCATGTGCTGCAAAATAACTTTGCAGTAAGGTTTGAGGATCTGTGGATGTAAAAATAATTTCATTGTTCATGTGTCATTTCTACAACGCGAAGCTGCCCTTCCAAATCGGTGTGAAGCTGTGTTGCAAAACCAAGTCCACCGGCAAAATCTGCGGTGGCCTGAGCGTTGTATTCACCGGTCTCCATTAGAATTGTACCGTTATTTGCAAGATGTTCGCAAGACTGTTGGAGGAGTTTTTTTATTAGGAAGGTGCCGTCGACATCACCATCCAATGCAAGTCTTGGCTCATTTCTTCCATCTTTTAATAACTCATCAACCATTTTACTTGGAATATACGGCGGGTTTGTCAAAATAAAATCAAACTTACCCTCAACTATTTCAAACAAATCAGATTGAATAAATGTGATTTTCTGCAAAATCCCGCCATCCGGTAAAAGGTGTGCTGCGTTCTTTTTTGCAATCGCCAGTGCCGGTTCACTGATGTCTACCATAGTCAACAAAGGCAGTTTTTCTACAGGCACTTTTTCAACGGCATACAAAGTTTTCATCACAGCAATCCCAATACATCCGCTGCCGGTACACATATCACAAATTGCAAGCGGACGGTCGGCGGCATCAGATCCAATCTTCTCCATAATCAACTCAACCGCATGCTCAACAAGAATCTCTGTATCAGGCTTCGGAATCAGAACATCAGGGGTAACAAAAAAATCATACCCATAAAATTCCTTCACACCGGTAATATAGGCAACGGGAAGTCCCGTCTTTCGTTTGGCAACTGCCTCGTTGAGCCAGTCCACCTTATCTTCCGGAATATTATCTTCTGCAAAAAGCAGCAGCTGGGTTTTGTCGTATTTGAGGGCGTGAGACAGAAGAACCTCTACATCAAGCGCGGGGCTCGGGGAGGTTCCCTGTAATTCTTTAATCGCGAGATTTTTAAAATCACGTATTGTTGCGCTATGCATTACTTTCCAATGTCGTAACATCCGCAGCAAGCTGCTCTTCCTTGGCATAAACGTTAAGAGCATCAAGCATATCATCCATTTCGCCCATCATGAAAGAAGGCAGGTTGTGAGCAGAATAATTTATGCGGTGGTCTGTAACACGGTCCTGTGGGAAGTTGTAGGTGCGGATTTTTTCGGAACGGGCACCTGAACCAACCATGCTGCTTCGTGCAGCGGCGCGCTCTTCCTGCTTCTTGCTTTCTTCAAGGTCAAACAATCTTGCACGCAAAACGCGGAATGCCTTTTCCTTATTCTTAATCTGGCTCTTTTCATCCTGCTGAATAACAACAAGTCCAGTTGGAATATGAGTAAGACGAACTGCAGAGTCTGTAGTATTTACACACTGTCCACCAGGTCCACCTGCACGCATTACATCAATACGAACATCGCCCGGTTTAATTTCAATTTCTGTTTCTTCTGCTTCCGGCAAAACGGCAACTGTAGCTGTAGAAGTCTGCAAGCGGCCCTGCGATTCAGTCTGAGGAACACGCTGTACACGATGAACTCCAGATTCCCAGCGAAGGGTACCATAAACAAACTTACCGCTGATAGAAGTTACAATTTTATTAAATCCGCCAACTTCAGTTTCCTGGGCTTCCATAGTTTCTGTTTTCCAGCCTTTGCGGTCTGCAAGGTGACAGTACATTTCCCAAAGGTCACGCACAAACAACGAGGCTTCATCACCACCGGCAGCAGAACGAATCTCAAGAATAATATTTTTTTCATCAAGCGGATCAGGCGGAACAAGCTTAAGCTTTATTTCTTCTTCAAGTTTAGGCTGGCGTTCTTCCAGTTCCTTAAGCTCTTCGCGTGCCATCTCGCGCATTTCGGCATCATCTTCGTTGGTAATAATTTCTTTTGCATCCTGAATGCCGCTAAGCACCTTCTTATATTCATCATAAAGCGCACAAACTTCAGTCAAATATCCATGTTCGCGCATAGTATCCTTGTACTTCTTAGGGTCCTTCACCAGATTAGGATCCATAACAAGCTCCGACACTTCCTTAAAACGAGCTTCGCATTCATCGAGTTTCTTAATCAAATCCATAATGTTCTATATTATCAGATTTTATAAGGTTAGAAAATAGGGAGGAAAACAAAGATATTAATCAGAAGCGTAGTTTATATTTTAAGTCACTATACCATTGTTTGATTTTTATACATATGATAAAATTAACAGTATGATATTACTTGACATATTGTCTTTACTATGTCACGATCCGCATCGTAGTTCATCGCATCTAATTTACGCATTTTTTTTAATATTTATATTCAGACCTGCGTTTCAGGAATTTCCTGGATGCGGGTTTTATTTTTTTCATTTTAAGGAGGTATAATGAATGAAAAAAATTATTAACGGATTATTGGTAATCTTACTTGCCTTTATTATGATTGCTTGTGGAAATGCTAATACAACTACTAATGATGATAATAATTCTGGTGGAAATCAGAATGGTAATACTAATGGATATACATCACTTCCTGACTGGATAACAAAATTACCTGTTGGTACTACAGATGGTACAGCCGGTACCAATGCGGAGTATGTATTATTTGGCGAATGGCCACAAACTATTAAAGCCAGTAGTGTAACAGTTGATACAGAAGAAAGCAAAACAGTTGGAATGTTTACTTATTATAAAGGTGATGACGGTGAGTGGTATTGCCAGATATTGGAACACTCATATGGAAGTGTTCCTTTTCTTGAGTACTCTGACGGAACAACAATATCTCCACATTCGGCAATGTCTTATAAATGGTTTAAGGTAGAACCAATAAAGTGGAGAGTTATTACAAAAAACTATAAAGGAAAAATCCTTTTACTGGCAGAAAACTGTTTAATAGGCTCATATAGCTACCAATTTTGTTACGATATGGGAAATTGTTATACAAGGGAAATCGATGGTAAAACTGTAGATATAAATAATTACAAATACAGTACAGTACGAGCCTGTCTTAACGGTTTATCATACGAAGCGAATGAATCTGGACACAATCAGGTAACTATGACTGAATACGATGGCAAAGGATTTTTACAGACAGCTTTTACATTGGAAGAACAGCAGCGGATTGTAACAATGCAAGTAGATAACGGAGTAGAAAAAGATGATCCTAAATATGAAGTTACAAGCGATAAACTTTTCTGTCTTGAAGTCAAAGATGTTTTGAACAGTGATTATGGTTTTTCTGAAAATGGCTCTGGTTTAGTTGTAGGTGTGCCAAGACCACAGGAATGTGAAACCCGCCTTAGAAAACCTGTTGATTTTGTACTGGCTTCGGGGCCTTATTCTGGACATTCGGAATCAATAATTACAGGATCATCAAGTTGGTATCTTCGTACTTCAGAAGAACAGGGAGGTTTCCCTTTTATTTATAGAGTAGACTATAATGGTAATGTTTGTAGCGTATTGGCCAATCAAAGGGGAGGTACTATAGTTCCAGCCCTCTGTATAGATGGTGAATAACAGTTATTTGTTTTTAATAATTCCTCTTAAGTAATCCATATACAAATATCATATTTTCATGCTATGATTTGATTAAACGATTAACTAAAATCGGAGGTATTATGAAAAAACAAGTATTCAATCCATATATGCCGTCGTGGGAATATGTCCCTGATGGCGAACCACACGTATTTGGTGACCGCGTATATGTTTACGGTTCACACGATGAATTTAACGGAGCAGTTTTCTGTCTTGGCGACTACATCTGCTATTCGGCTCCAGTTACCGATTTGACAGACTGGCGCTACGAAGGAGTTATCTATAAAAAAGACCAGGACCCGGCTCAGGACGGACGCATGGTTTTGTATGCACCTGATGTTCAGCAGGGTCCGGACGGACGCTATTACCTTTACTATGTAATGGACAAGGTAGGCTTTGTTTCTGTTGCTGTATGCGACAAGCCTGCCGGTAAATACGAGTTCTACGGCTATGTTCACTATAAAGACGGCACAAGACTTGGCGACCGCGAAGGCGATATGCCTCAGTTTGACCCGGGTGTTATCCGCGAAGGAGATAAAACCTTCCTTTATACAGGCTTCAGCGGACGACACATGAAAGACCGCATCGGCTGTATGGCAACAACTCTTGGACCAGACATGCTTACAATAGAAGAAGAACCTGTTGTTGTAATTCCTGGCGACATGTACGTAGACCTTAACTCTCCACAAGAAGTTACAACAGGCTGCCCATACCCGCTTATGTCAATTGAAAACTGGAAGGGCTTCCAGGACCACGCTTTCTTTGAAGCACCAAGCATCCGAAAAATTGGCGACACATACTACCTTGTATATTCTTCAGAAGTTATGCACGAGCTTTGTTATGCAACAAGCAAGAATCCACGCGATAACTTTGTATACGGCGGAGTAATTGTAAGTAACTGCGACATGCACATAGACACTTACAAACCAGCCGACATGCCTGTTGCCTACGGAGCAAACAATCACGGAAGCTTTGAAATTATCAACGGTCAATACTACATGTTCTACCACCGCCACACAAACGGAAACTGGTACAGCCGCCAGGGATGTGCAGAAAAAATTACAGTGCAGCCGGACGGAAAAATCCCTCAGGTAGAAATTACATCTTGTGGTCTCAACGGAGGCCCGCTCAAAGCAGAAGGCGAATACGCTGCATACATTGCCTGCCACATTTTCAACACCGGAAAGCCTGGCATGTACGTTGGCCCAGGCCAGACAAAAATCACTCAGGACGGACGCGACGGAGACGAAGAACTTGGCTACATTGTAGACATTACAGACAAGACAACAATAGGTTTTAAATATTTTGATTTTAAGAATGTAAAGAAGCTTACTCTTGTTGTACGCGGTTACATGTACGGAGGCTTTGAAATCCGCAACAAGTGGGACGGCCCTGTACTTGGCACACTCAAATGTGAATCAGCAAACTTCTGGGAACCGGATAGTATAGACATAGACTTCCCTGATGGAACCCACGCACTCTATCTTACATGGGTAGGCGGCGGAAGTGCACAGTTGAAGTCGATAAGATTTGAATAGTATCTGTCATTGCGAGCCCGCAGGGCGTGGCAATCCATATATACCAATGCCTTTATCTAATGGATTGCGTCGCTACGCTCGCAATGACGTGGTTCTACTAATTCCCCGTAATAATAACATTCTTACCATTGCGCTGATACTGCTTTGGGGTGCACTTCATATAGTTCTTGAACATCTTTGAAAAATACTGAACTGTGTTGAAGCCGTTTTCTGTTGCAATTTCGGTGATGTTTTTGGAAGTATAGATTAAATCGAGGCATGACTTTTCTATTCTATATTTATTGATATAGTCTGTAAGGTTCATGCCCATATTTTTTTTAAACAGACGGATAAAGTGACTTTTGCTGTAGGAAGTAATTTTTAAAATATCATCAAGCGTAATGTTTTCGCGGTAATGCTCACGGATATAGTTCAAAGTATCTTCTATTGCATTTACTGTATGGCGTTGTTCGGCCCGGCGGTTATCTGTAATTTCTACATACTGATTTGTAAGAAGCACGCAGGAAATAATATCAAACAAAACCGATTTTACAAAAAGCTCATGACCAAAAGCTTTTTCATTTACAAATTGTGTTGCATCACGAATCTTCATTAAAACTGCATCAGGGAGTTTTATAAACCGCGATACTCTTATACTGTCCAGTGTATTGCGGACCGGCTCCCCTTGGTTTCCAAGAACGGAACTGTCAAAAACCATTACATAACAATGATAGTCAATTCCTTCAATTTTCTTTACGTAATGATTTGTCCCGGGGTGCATAAAAATAACATCACCGGCTTTTGCAGTTGTAACTGAATCTTCAAGGCCAAACTCTACGGAACCCTCATCTATATAGAAGATTTCGTACTCAACCTGGTGATGCGCTTTTTCCAGATAGGTGCTTTGAGAAAACATACCGATTGGAATTTCATTGTTATATGACATAATTTAATTATATCATGCTTTTTTAAAAAATGAGAATAAGGTGTAAAAAATGTGGTGATTTCCTTGTATTTTTTAGAAAAGTGTGGGACAATAATTTAACCAATGTCATTCCCGTGCTTGACACGGGTAGAATCTGACAATGACACATTCTGGAGAAACAATATGCTTAGAATAGTAGCAACAAAACTTGGAAAAATCGAAGGGCTTCCTGCCGCAGACCCTCGAATCACATCTTTCAAAGGCATTCCTTTTGCAGAACAGCCTGTAGGCAACCTTCGCTGGCACGCACCTGTTCCTGTTTCTAAAAAATGGGACGGAATTATGCAGGCCTACAAGTTTTCGCCAATTCCTGTTCAGCCAACTCCTTATTATGATCCTAATGATATTTACTGCCGCGAATGGTCTGTAGATAAAGATATTCCTATGGGCGAAGACTGTCTTACCGTAAACGTATGGACTCCTGCAAATGCTGCAGACGAAAAGCTCCCTGTTTATTTCTGGATTTACGGTGGCGGATGGCAGACTGGTTTTACTGCCGAAATGGAATTTGACGGTGAACGTATTGCCCGCCGTGGAATTGTTGTTGTAACTGTAAACTATCGTCTTAATATGTTCGGCTTCCTTTGCCATCCAGAAATTACTGCAGAAAATCCTGGACAGCCTGCTAACTTTGGATTACTTGATCAGCGATGTGCCATGCAGTGGGTAAAAGATAATATCAGCGCATTTGGTGGCGACCCTGATAATATTACAATCGGCGGTCAGTCAGCCGGCGGCGGAAGTGTTCTTAATCAGATTGCTTTTGGTACACAGGGAATCTATAAACGTGCCGTAGTTCACAGCGGTATGTTCTATTCTCCTGATAACAGCTTCTTCCGTCAGAAAGACCTTAAAGAAGCAGAGCAGTGCGGTGTTGATTTCTTCAATTTTATAGGTGCAAAAAATCTTGCAGAAGCCCGCGCTATTGATACACAGACTCTGCGCAAAAAGTGGGATGAATATGGTGGTCATGCAAAATCTATTGCAACCTGGACTCCTGTCCGCGATGATATTTTTGTAAAGGGCGATTTCTTTGCTTTGCTTGAAAAGGGTGAAATTGAGCCTGTTCCACTTATTCTTGGACACACAACTGATGAGTTCCTGTTCCCTGCTGATCCTGCAAATCCTGAAGGTCCAAAGATTCAGCCGCTTGCTATTGCCGTTCAGAAGTATCAGGAGTTCCAGGAAAAAATTGGTAAAGCTGCACCAAGCTACTATTATATATTTGATGTTCCAATCCCTGGCTGGGATAATCCGGGAACCTTCCATTCTGTAGATCTTTGGTTCTGGTTCGAAACTCTTGCCAAGTGCTGGAGACCTTTCAAAGGAATGCAGTATGATGTTTCGCGCAAGATGTGTAACTATCTGTGCAACTTTGTTAAAACCGGTAATCCTAATGGAAAAGATTGCGATGATAGTCTTCTTCCGGAGTGGAAACCATATACCACCAGCGATACTAATAAGATGATTTTCAACACAGATGCGCAGCCAGCAAAATAGACGTCATTCCCGTGTGTGCGCCATTGTCATTCCCGTGCTTGACACGGGAATCTCACTTAAAAAGAGATTGTCGGGTCAAGCCCGACAATGACATATTGAGTTGTAAGTAAAACACCCTATGATTTCTAAGAAAATTCTTAGAAATGAGACTATAATATAAAAAATATGATAGTATAGATGTATTTTTTATAAAAAACGCGTCTAAACTATATTTATACGGAAAAAGTGTATCGTTTTACGGTGCATTAGGGTTTAAAAAAGTGAATATTGTAGATGCGATTCCTGTCCAGTATAGGGTGAAAACTGAACTTGGCGGGAACATCGAAAAAATTACATATAATACAAAAGATTACTTTGGTGATGGTGGAGATATTACCAAAAGTGCTTTTGTTTATCTGCCGGACGGGTATGATGGTACAAAGCAGTATGGTGTGTTGTATCTTATGCACGGAATAGGCGGAGACGAATCCGAGTGGGGAATGACGGGAGATAGCTCCATGGTAAAAAAAATCATGGACAATCTTACTGCCAAAGGGGAAATCGAATCGTTTATAATTGTTACTCCTAACGGGCGTTCAAGCCGTGAGTATGGTAGAGAGGGTTCAGATTTTAATTCCTTCTATAAGTTTGGGCAGGAATTAAGGAACGACCTTATACCATATATTGACAGTCACTATGCAACCTTTGCTGACAGAGAGTACCGTGCTATGGCAGGACTTTCGATGGGCGGTATGCAGACTATCAATATCGGAATCTGTGAATGTCTGGATTTGATAAGCTGGTTCGGTGCTTTTTCGGCTGCCCCGACATCTTACCAGAGTACAAGGATTGCTTCCTGTTTAGAAAGTAATCCGGAGCTCAGAATCAACTTTTTCTACAATATATGTGGAAAGGAAGATTCTGTAGCTTTTTCTTCGGCCAGTGGTGCTGCAAAGTACCTTTCAAAGCTTGCGCCAACTTTAAAAGATGGTGTAAACTTTATATGGCAGGAAGTGTCAGGCGGACATGATTTTAATGTCTGGTATTTGGGATTTTATAATTTTGCAAGAATTGTATTCAAGCAGAATTAAAAAATAAAAACTTAAAAAAAGTCAATAAGGAGGACTTTTATGAAAAAAATCGTTGCAATGTTGTTGGTTGCATGTGCACTTACAACATCAATGTTTGCAGCAAAGAAAGCTAAAGTAGAAACACTTAAGATTTCTGTCTTTACTATTCAGAACCGCAAACAGCCATCTAAGAGCAACAAAGCTTACAAGTGGCTCAAGGACGAATTTGGCGTTCAGTTCACTTGGGATATCTTGGTTGGTGACAAGGATCAGAAGATCGGTATGCTCATTGCTTCTGGAGATCTCCCAGATGTAGTTGAAGTAGACTCAGAAAAATTCCAGGGTGCTGGATGTCTTCGCGACCTTAAGCCTTTACTTGAAAAATACTGTCCAAACCTCATGAAGCACTATGCTGGTGTTTGGAAGCAGATGATCGACGTTGACTCAGAAAAAGATGCTAACGGAAAGATCACAAAAGAACACATCTACTCACTCCCTAACTATGGTGTAATCGATGGAAAAGCTTCTGGTACATACTACAACCAGAACGGTTGGTGGGTTCAGAAGTGCGTTCTTAAGGAATTCGGATACCCAACAATCTCTACTGTAGATGAATATTTCGATCTTCTCGAAAAATACTACAAGAAGTATCCAACAATCGATGGAATGCCAACAATTCCATTCTCAATCCTTACATATGACTGGGAAGCATTCAACCTCTGGAACCCTCCTACATTCTTGGATGGTAATCCAAACGATGGTAACGGTCACGTAGAAGTAATCAATGGTAAGTATGTTTACAAAGATAACTTCACATCTGACGCTGCTAAGAGATGGTTCAAGCTTGCTAACGGCTACTATAAGAGAGGATTGATCGATCCAGCTTCTTTCACAGACAACAAAGACCAGTACTGGGCTAAAGTTACTCAGGGTCGTGTACTCGGATTCTTCATCCAGGGATGGGAATTCATGGGTAACTACGATAACGCTCTTATCGTAGACGGAAAAGGTGAAAGAACATATTGTCCTCTTCCATTGACATTCGATAAGTCAATCGTTGGACACTACGTAGATGATGATCTTCCAAACCTCCAGAGAGGTTATGGTATCACAACAAAGTGTTCTGAAGAAAAAGCTATCAAGATCCTTAAATTCATGGATGTAATGCTCGAAGAAGAAAACCAGAAGAAACTCTACTGGGGATTCGAAGGCGAAGATTACCTCATCGATAAGGACGGTTCTGTAACTGGTGTTAAGGGTCAGCCATACCGCACAGAAAAGATGCGCAAGGAACAGAAAGATCCAAAATGGCAGGATAAGAACAAGGCTCTTCTTTGGAATGATGAAGCTCCAAAACTTGAAGGAACTATGCCAAGCGGATACAACCGCTCACTCGAAGAATTCCCATATGAACAGGCAGCTCTCAACGCTGAAAGTCCATGGGATACAGAACTTTGGGCAGCTTACGGTGTAGGTTCTTACAAGGAACTCATGGGTAAGGCTCAGACTTCTACAAAGAACGCTGGATGGTACCCACTCTGGCAGTTGAACCCTAACGCTGAAAACGGTGGTGCTGAAGCTGATGCTAAGGCAGCACAGGTACAGTTCGAAGATACTTGGGCTCGCAAGTACCTCCCTCAGTTGATCATGTGTCAGACAGACGCTGAATTCGAAAAACTCTGGGCAGAATATGTTGCAGGTATTAAACCTTACTTCGTAACATGGAACAAGTACTTCCAGGATTGTCTCGATGATCGCGTTTCTAAGTACGGTGGTCTTCCTGAGTAATTAAAAGATAACTTTAATTAGTTATTCTTGAATTACTGATGTAAGGGTTCTTATGGGCCCTTACATCTACAAAAGGTCCACAGACCATTTCTGTGGACTTTTTTTTCAATGTAAAAAGTAAAAACTTCTTTTTTTAGTTGGTGTTTTTTATGAAAAATAAAAAAACTGAAGCTGCTCCTGCAACAACAGAAACAGCTCTTACAAATAAAGTGAGCAAATGGCATAAACTCGGTAAGCAGAAAATGCTTATTTTAATGTCTGTTCCATTTGTTCTTTATGTAATCCTGTTCAGATATGTCCCTCTTTGGGGTTGGACAATGGCTTTCCAGTCATACAAACCTGGAGCAAAGTTTTCTGAACAGACTTGGGTTGGTATTAAATGGTTTAAAGAACTGTTTAAATCATACAATGCTTCAACAAACGAGTATATCTGGAATCTCGAATTCCTTCGTTCTTTAAGAAATACAGTTGGAATGAGTCTTATCAGTACTGCTTTGGGTTACATCACAGCAATCTTAATTGCAGTATTCTTGAATGAAGTTCGTGTTATTGGAATTAAAAGATTTGTTCAGACAGTATCTTATCTCCCGCACTTCCTTTCTTGGGTAATTGTAACGGGTTTGGTTGCGAATGTTCTTTCCGTAGAAGGCGGAACTTTAAATAACATATTACAGGCACTTCATCTTATTAAAAAGCCTATACAATGGCTTTCAACTCCAAAGTATTTCTGGCACATCATTGGTTGGACTTACGTATGGAAGGAAGTAGGATGGAATACTATTGTATACCTTGGTGCAATGACTGCCATTGACCCATGTCTGTACGAAGCAGCACAGATTGACGGTTGTGGACGTTTGCGCAAGATCTGGCATATCACATTGCCTGGAATTAAACCTACAATCATCATTATGTTGATTATGTCTGCCGGACATATCCTTGATGCTAACTTCGAAATGCCGTTCTTCTTAAAGAATGGTCTTATTCAGGATGTTGCAAATACAATCGATATTTATGTATTGAAGTTTGGTTTCAACCTGTTTAACTTCTCGCTTGCAACAGCTGCAGGTATGTTTAAGAATGCCGTTAATATTATTCTCTTGCTTTTTGCTAACTGGCTTGCCAAGAGATCTGGTGAAGAGAGGTTGATATAATGGACGAGAAAAAACTGAATTCATATTATGCTGCTAAAAGACATACACAGATAAGCAACATCATTTTTGATGCAATTATCTTCATTGTTCTTGCCTTTGTTGTAGTAGCTACTGTATATCCTTTCTGGAATACAATTGCAATTTCGTTCAACGATGGTTTCGACTCTCTTAAGGGCGGAATTAAGTTGTGGCCAAGAAAGTTTACATGGCAGAACTATGCCGACTTGTTTACAACAGACGAGATTTTCCATGCAGGACTTATTTCTGTTTCTCGTACTGTATTGCAGACAGCTTTGTGTGTATATTGTACAGCCATGCTTGCTTATGCTTTGAGCCGTAAAGAATTTGTAATCAGAAAACCACTTACTTCTATTGTTGTAATTTCTATGTACATCAATGCCGGTTTGATTCCTGGTTACATGCTCATGAAGAACCTTCACCTTATTGGTAAGTTTGCAGTTTATATTGTTCCTTGTCTTGTAGATGTATTCAACTTCATCCTTGTAAGAACATATATAAACGGACTTCCAGACAGCTTCGTTGAATCTGCTCGTATTGATGGTGCCAACGAGTTTAAGATCTTCATGCAGATTATCATGCCTCTTATTGTTCCTTCTATTGCTATGATTTCTTTGTTCGTAGCTGTAGGTGCATGGAACAGCTGGTTTGATACATACCTCTTCTGTTCAAATAAGACAAACCTTCATTCTTTGCAGTACGTATTGATGTCTTACTTGCAGGCTAGTCAGAACCAGTCTTCTTCTGCTTCTGATGCTGGTGCTATGGCCGTTGCTGCTGCAGCCGGTTCAACATCATCTGGTAGAACAACTCCAATTAGTATTCGTTCTTCTATTACAGTAGTTGCAACATTGCCAATTCTTGTTGTTTACCCATTCGTACAGAAGTACTTCGTAGTTGGTATGACAATTGGTGGTGTAAAAGAGTAAAGTGTCATTATCGGGTTTGCCCCGATAATCGCTTAGACAGAACGTCATTGCGAGCCAAGGCGAAACAATCCATGGATTGCCACGTCGCTTCGCTCCTCGCAATGACTTTTTTTTGCATTCAGATCTTTTTAATGATATAATTAATAATATGTTACCTGGGCTTTATTTATCTGCATTTTTTGTTTCTCTTATAGAGCTTGTAATGTTCTATGAAAAGCGGCTTGGAAAAAACAGCCAGAACAGATTGATTTTGTTCATTGCCTGTTTTATTGCAAACTACGGCTGTGCTTTTCAATCTTTTGCCATAATTGTAAACGAAGCAATATGCGGAATGCAGATTTATTTTATTGGTAACACCCTTACCTTTGTTTTCCTTTTCTTTGTAATTGCAGATATTTGTACAGTAAAGCTTCATCGTTATGTTGAACGCTGTCTTTTTGGCGTTGCATTTATAATAATGGCTTTGGTAGCAGTTTGCGCCCATTATGATCTTTTCTTTAAAAAGGTAGAAATTGGTCATTTTGCCGGGGCAGCCTATGTAATTAAGGAATATGGAGTTTTATATTTCCTTTATCCTTTGTTTATTCTTGCTAACACAATTGCCAGCATTTTTGTTATTCTTATTACCCGAAAAAAGGGCAAGAAGGTTTCTAAAAAAACAGTACTTTACCTTCTTGGAATACTTTTAATTACAGACATCACAACAATTATTTCTCTTATTACAAATTATCCGTTTGAAATTTATCCGTTTATAAATATCCTTCTTCTTGCAGCGCTTCTTGTAATTTTTAAGCATGCAGGAATGTATGATATGACCGAAAATCTTATTAATGTTTTTTCGCAGCGACTTGAATACGGTTATATTACCTTTGACAGAAAAAAACGTTTTCTTGGTTGTAACAGGTTTGCACAAAAGGTGCTTCCTCAATTAAAAGAAGCCGAAATTGATGAATATTTAAATACAAAAGACTGCCAGTATTATTCTGTTATTCTTGACTGGATTGATGACTGGGTTGATGGCGACGAAAAAGAGCTTAAAATTACAAATGGCGATATTACCGCTATGGCCACAATCCGTTATATTCGAAACGATAACCGCAATATTGGATATCTTGTAGAAATGCGCGATGTTACTTCACATCAGAAGTATCTGGAAAATCTGGAAGGTAACCGCCATTATCTTGAACTTGAAGTAGAAGAAAAATCAAACAAAATTGTTCATATTCAGGATTCGATTATTACCGGTATTGCAAGTATGGTTGAAAGCCGCGATAACTCTACCGGTGACCATATTCGGCGTACAAGTGAAGGTGTACGCATCTTTATAGAACAGATTAAAAAACATAAGGATTATGATTATCTTGGTGAATCTTTTTGTATTAATGTTACAAAAGCAGCTCCTATGCACGACCTTGGAAAAATTGCCGTTCATGATGCTGTTTTGCAAAAGCCGGGAAAGTTTATTCCGGAAGAATATGAAGAAATGAAGATTCACACCACAAAGGGTGCCGAAATAGTTGCTAACGTTCTTAGAGAAGTTGATGACAAGCAGTTTAAGCAGATTTCTATAAATGTTGCTCATTATCATCATGAAAAATGGGATGGAAGCGGTTATCCTAAAGGGTTAAAGGGTGAAGAAATTCCTATTGAAGCCCGCATCATGGCTTTTGCAGATGTTTTTGACGCACTTGTGACTAAGCGCTGCTACAAGGAGGCATACGACTATGATACAGCCTTCGAGATTATGCAGGAAGAATTCGGCTCACACTTTGATCCTGATTTGGGAAGAATATTCTTAGAGTGTAAAGATGCGCTTGTAGAAATGTACAGGCTTGATGCACTTTTGAATAAGAACTAACGGCTAAGTTTTCTGTAAACTGTTCTTTTTGGAACGCCTGCATCCTCGCCGAATTCCTTCATCTTCCATTCAGCGTATTCACTCCAGTTTCCTTCAAAGAAGCGTACTTCAGAATTATTTTCAAATGCAAGAATATGTGTACAGATTCTGTCTAAGAACCAGCGGTCGTGGCTTACTACAAGGGCACAGCCTGCAAAGTCTTCAAGGGCTTCTTCAAGTGCGCGTACTGTTTCTACATCAAGGTCGTTTGTAGGTTCGTCGAATAAGAGTACGTTACCGCTTTCTTTAAGCATAAGTCCAAGATTAAGACGGTTGCGTTCACCACCGGAAAGTACGCTTACCTTTTTGTTCTGATCCGGTCCTGCAAAGTTGAACCAGCCGCAGTAAGCATGTGCATTTACTTCGCGTACACCACCTTCAAGGGCACGGCCTTTTTCGTCAACGGCACCAAGCTTTACAAGGTCTCCGCCGCCGCCAAGAGTTTCATATACAGTTTTGTTCATATCCAAAGTAGAGCGCATCTGGTCTACATATACAAGCTTTACTGTTGAACCAATCTTAATGCTTCCACTGTCAGGCTTTTCTCCGCCTTCCATGCCGGCTGCGTCTACAATCATCTTAAAGAGTGTTGTTTTACCGGCACCGTTTGGTCCTACAATTCCAATAATTGCACCAGCTGGTATATGTACGTTAAGATTTTCAAAAAGAAGCTTGTCATCAAAGGATTTTGTAAGGTTTTCAATATCAATTACCTGTCCACCAAGGCGAGGGCCTGCAGGAATAGAAATCTGTGCATCCTTAAGCTGTTTTTTGCTTTCCTGTGCCATAAGCTCGTTATAGCGGGTAATATGTTCCTTGTGTTTTGCCTGGCGTCCTTTTGCACCCATGTGAATCCATTCCAACTCGCGCTGAATTTCTTTCTGGCGTTCAGATTCATGTTTGCTTTCCATTGCAAGGCGCTGGTTTTTCTGTTCGAGCCAGCTAGAGTAGTTACCCTTGAACGGATATCCTTCTCCGCGGTCAAGCTCAAGAATCCAGCCGGCTACATCATCAAGGAAGTAGCGGTCGTGGGTAATTGCAATAACTGTTCCTGGGTAGTCATGAAGATGTTTTTCAAGCCAGGCTACAGTTTCTGCATCAAGATGGTTTGTAGGTTCGTCAAGCAAAAGAATGTCCGGCTGCTGTAAAAGTAATCGGCACAAAGCAACACGACGGCGTTCACCTCCTGAAAGTACATTAACTACCTGGTCTGGAGGAGGGCAGCGCAGGGCTTCCATTGCAAGTTCAAGGTTATTATCAAGGTTCCAGGCATCGCAGGCATCGAGCTTTTCCTGAACTTCGGCCTGGCGGGCACATAATTTGTCAAAATCGGCATCCGGGTCGCCAAAGGCTTCGTTTATCTGGTCAAACTCGGCAAGAAGGTCTGTAATTGGTTTTACACCTTCTTTTACAATTTCCATAACAGTTTTGCCTGGTTCAAGATATGGTTCCTGTTCAAGGTATCCTATGGTGTATCCAGGGGCAAGAGATGTTTCTCCTGTGTAATCCTTATCTATTCCGGCAAGAATCTTAAAAAGAGAAGATTTACCCGAGCCGTTTGGACCAATTACACCAATCTTAGCTCCGTAAAAGTAAGAAATGCTTATATCTTTAAGTACAACCTTTGTTCCGTAAGCACGGCCTACGCGATCCATTGTGTAGATAATTTTCTTGTCGTCAAATGTTTTTGCCATAGTTTTTCCTTATTCAATTACTGTTCCTGCAGGGTATCTTGTAAATTCTGCAGTTGGTTCTGTAAGTATATCAGGTTCGGTTGTTGTTTCTGTTGTTGTTTCTGGTTCAGCAGAGCTTGTTTCTGTTTCTGCAGGCTTTGGTGCAGGAGCAGGCGCTGGCTTTGGAACCGGTGTATAAGACATGCGGATATTTTCGTTTTCTGACTTGTGTCGTGACTTGAGCAGTAAAGTTTCGGAATCTGACTTATATACATAACCCGAAGAATTGTATGTTTCAAAGCGTGGGTCTGTACGGAATGCCATATCATAAATGAAGATTTGTTCAAATGCCGGAATGCCTTTAAGTATTACATAATGTGTATATTCCAGAGGGAAGTTGATTGTAAGAACAAGAGCTCCGTCATCAGCCTTAGCATATTTTATGTCGCCGGAACAAGTCCATGCCCACATAACATCCTTTCCGGAGCCGTGTATAAGCTGAATATGTGGATAGAAGGTGTTGTCGTATGCCAGAAGCGGATAAAGTGTTGTGAGTGTGCGTAAGTCGAATGATGTACTTTCGCCAAGGTATGAATTAACAATTACACGACCTGCTCTTGTATATGTATCATTATTAACAGCAAGACCAAATCTCATAAGTGAAATACCGGCTTCGGCTGCCTGAACTACAGAAAGGAAGGTGTCGTTTTCGGAAATTGTAAGAACTTCGTTTTCAAATGTGCACGAATCGGTAATATGCTGTACACAATCACCCATAACAGGTTCAAGAATAGAAGCATATTCAGCGTTGAGTTTTCTAAGCTCTACATAAGTTCGCATGATTCCCGAAACCTGAGCAATTGTTGCCCTTGAAATGTCAGAGGTAGCGGCGTTTCTAAGAACTGCAACAGCTTCTGTTTTTTCAGGGTAGATACACAAGCGTGCTGCAAGATTATTTACAGTAAATATATCGAGTGTACCTGAAGAAGCTGCCTTTCTGATTGAATCTGACGACTCTTTTACTGCAGTTTCAAGCAATGTGTTCATGTTTGCAAGGTTATTAAGGAACGGTGCAGAAAGATATGTTCTTGAATTACTCTTTTTGTAATCCTGTGGAATATCATCTATTGCAGTTTTGTAGTTTCCGTTTATAGCCATTGCAGAAATATATGCAACTACAGCCTGTTCTGTATAGCTGTTATCATTTAATGAAGTCTTAAAGCTGCTTATTAAATTAGCTGTAATAGAAGAAACTGTATTGTCGTAGGCTTGTTTTTCTGCGCTTGCAAGAGAAGTAAGTACATCAAGAGAGAATTTCTTTGTTTCATCATAAACTGTGTAGTGTGCAATGTTGTCTGCATAAGTTAAATGAAGGTAATTTTCTGCAATTTCAGATGCGCTTATGCTCCAGTTCTGCTTTTTGCCTTCAAGTACAATTCTGTTTGAATCTTCCTTAAGAATTTTGAAGTTATAACCAATATTGAATGGTATATACAAATCTGATATATTCTTAGGAACATCGGCGTAAATGGTAAGCGGTGAATCTGCTTCATTTTGAGCAAGCATAATTACAATACTTACATTTTCTGTAAAATGGAATGTATACTGAAGGTCGTTTTCTTCATAAGAAATGAGCTGAAGATTTTTTGCAACCTGTTCATCTTTCTGAAGTATCTTAATGCTGTCCTGATCATTTGTGTGGAGTGTTATTCCGTTGTATGAAATTTCCAGCTTGTTCTGCAGAGCTTCTGTATTTTCTGCTTCTTCGGTCCTTGCCATGCTAACCTGAAGGTTTCCGATTTTTTTGAGAATGGAAGAATCTGTTCTAAATTGAAGAATAAAAATGCCGATGATAATAACGATATCGACAATCAGAAGTCCTATGGCTTTTCTTATAACACGCATATTCATGGTGCTTATAGTTTAACCAAAAAATAAGGGACTTTCAACTATATATATAAGGAATAAATGATGAAGAAATGTAAAATACTGATGATTTTTTTGATTGGTTTTGTTGCAGCATTTACATTCTGGAGCTGTGGAACAACACCAGCACCTGAGGCTGAATCTGAAGTTACTGAGCCAACAGAGGTCCCTGAGCCAACAGAGGTCCCTGAGCTTGTCGAAGGGCAAACAGAAGAGGTGGTCCTTCCAGAGCCTCAGGAACCACAGGACCCACCGAATATTGCATTTGCAAAGCAGCTTAAGGAATTGCTCGACAAGGGTGATGTAAAGGCTGCAATTGCTCTTTTTGACTCTATTCCTCCTGAGCTTAAGGATGATATTGAACTTAAGATTGTTCTTGCTTCACTTTATGTTTCTGATGCTGATTATGGTATGGCTATAAAGGTTGCCGATGAAGTTCTTGCAATTGACCCTGAAAATCTTGATGCACTTGAAATAAAAACACTTTGTGCAAAGGCAAAGGGCGATAGTACAACCTATAAAGCTGCTGCAAAGGCAATTCTTGCTACAGATCCTTATAATGCACAGATAAATATCATGGAAGGCGACGAGCAGGCACTTAATCATAAATGGAAGCTTGCACGCGATGCCTACAGTAAAGCACTAAAATCTGAACCAGATAACACAGATGCCCTTTACGGCTATGCAAAAATGACATATTACATGGATGACCTTAAGCTTGCAAAAGAAACATGTCAGACTATTCTTGATAAGGATCCTGAAAATGCACAGGCTCTTGCCCTTATGGGAAAGCTTGCTGCCGAAGATTTTAACTATGTTCGTGCAATAAAGCTTACACAGGATGCTTTGGTATACGACCCTGATAATTATGATTTTTATCTTGATATGGGAACATATTACCGCTATCAGGGAAAATACAGTGAATCTATAAAATGCTGGACTAAAGCAACAGAAATCATTCCTGATTATTTCCTGGCCTATGCTTATCTTGCAGGTATTTATGATGAACAGAATCAGTTTGAGTTAGCTTTGCAGAATTACCGCATGGTTATTAAAACAAATCCTGATTATTATTATGCTTATGAATCTACTGCGATTCTTGAATATCATTATGGAAACTATAAGTATGCGCGCACCTTGTTTGATCAGGCTTATTCCTATAGCGAAAGCTGGGCTTACAAGCTCATGAATATTGCAATGTACTTAAAAGAAGGCGACAAGAATACCGCAAAACAGGAAGCACAGGCATTGATGAAAAAGCTTGATCGTGAATCAACAGAATACAATCTTGTTCGTTTTTATGTTGACACATACAGCAAAAATGCGGAAACTTCACTTGTAAATAAAATCAACAAAGAAGATAATAACAATAAAAAAGGAAAAATGTTGTTCTACATGGGACTTTTCTATGAAATCAATGGTTCTATAGAAACTGCTCAGGAATATTATGCTAAAGTTACAGCGTTCCAGGCACCAATGTTCTTTGAATATAGAATAGCAGAATGGGGACTTGGTTTATGAGTCAGTTACAGAGGGTTCTTTCGCTTGGTGGAAGGACAATTACTTTAATTGGTACAGCACATGTTTCGGCCGAAAGTGTTGCAGAAGTTGAAAATGCTATAAAAGAGCTTAAGCCTGACAGTGTTGCAATAGAACTTGATGAAAAACGTGCGGATTCAATCCGTAATAAAGATAAATACCGCGAACTTGATATTGTAAAGGTTTTGCGTCGTGGTGAAGGATTCCTTCTTCTTGCAAACCTTGTACTTGCTTCTTTTCAGCGCAGAATGGGCCAGAATGTTGGTGTAAATCCTGGTGATGAAATGCTTGCAGCAATGCGTGTAGCCGATGAATTAAATATTCCTACCGTTATGGCAGACCGCGCTATTCAAATTACACTTAAGCGTGCCTGGGCTAAAAATTCCTTCTGGGGAAAATGTAAGCTTTTGGCAACACTTCTTTCAAGTGCTTTTAGCAAAGAAGATATGAGTGCCCAGGACATTGAAAACATCAAGGAAAAGAATGAGATGGATTCAATGATGAACGAGCTTTCGGAATACATGCCTGTTGTAAAAGAAGTTCTTATTGACGAGCGAAACACTTATCTTGCCGATAAAATCTGGAACAGTCCTGGAAATAAAGTTGTAGCAGTTCTGGGAGCAGGTCACCTTGACGGTGTAGTAGAAAATCTTGAAAAAATAGCAGGCGGACAGACTGTAGACCTTGCTTCAATTGATGAAGTGCCTCCAAAAAAAGGCTTTGCAAAGTTTGCCGGCTGGATTATTCCTATTTTGATTGTTGGCCTTATAATTTCGGGCTTTATTTACGGCGGAACTCAGCTTGGTACAAAAATGATTAAATCATGGATTTTATGGAACGGCGCCTGTGCAGCAGGACTTACTCTTCTTGCGGCAGGTCACCCTATAACAATCCTTGTAGCATTTATAAGCGCTCCAATTACATCCTTGTGTCCGTTTATAGGCTGTGGTTTTGTTACTGCTATTGTTCAGGCATTTGTATGTAAACCAAAAGTAAAAGATATGGAAACTTTGCAGGATGATGTAAACTTCGTAGGCTTCTACAAAAACCGCATTTTGCGTATCCTTTTGATTTTTATTTTGTCGTCGCTTGGTAGTAGTGTGGCAACATTCATCAGCGGTGCTAATATTATAGGCATGGCCGCTGGGGCTAATGCATAGATTCCCGTGTCAAGCACGGGAATGACAGAGTGAGATTGTCATTGTCGGGCTTGACCCGACAATCTTTTCTTAGAAAACTCTTACCTAACAACTTGTTATATAACAATCCTTATATGGAAATTTTCACAAAATCTTGCGAAAATATGCATATAAGGATTTTTTATGAAGAAAAAAATACTTGTTGTTCTTGCAACACTTTTATCTTTAAATTATCTTGCTGCTCTGGAGCTCGTTCCAACCCGGGAGCTGCTTGCTTCATATCTTGAGCAGGATGCAGACCTTAAAAATCTAACTCTGGAAGTGCAAAAGGCCAGACTCAACCAAAAGTCAAATCTCATAGACAAGGGACTTTCCATTAAACTTCAGACAGGAGACATGACTTTTACTTTTGGGGACAATAATTCTTTTAGTGTAAAGCCCGGAGTAAGTGCAACAATTCCACAGGCAAATAATCTGGGTATTAATTTAAACAGTCAGTTTAATGTGAACAAGGGAAAAACTACTTTTGATTCTGCAAGCGCAAGTCTTTCGGTAGATATTATTTCTGCAAATAAGGCTAACCGCGACATTAATTTATTGCAGCAGGAACGAAAGGTTTTAGAAGCAGAACGCAGCCTTACTTCAAAAGCCCTTGATAAAGAAAAAAGCTTTTACAAAAGTCTTAGTTCTCTTTTAAACAGTATCACTTCTGTGCTTTCTAAAAAAGCCACTGTTTTTGATGACAATGTTGCCTTTGAAAAAATAAAGCTTCAGGGTTATGATTCTTCTTCGGCTTCTTATGTAAGGGCAGAGCTCAAGTATTTTTCTTCGCAGAGAGATTATGAGGCAGCAGTTCATTCCCTTATACATGATTATAAATCTTTTTATTTAGATTGTGGAAAAGAAATTGAAATTCCGGAAGACTTTGATTTTACCCTTCTTATTCCTTCTGACATAGAAGAGGTTAGTCCCTTAGACATAACAAGCTTTGATAAAAGTAACTACAAAGAAATTGAAAGTACAGAATGGTCGCAGAAAATTAATCAGATGAACAGAGAGGCGGCTACAAAATTGAGTCTTTCTGCAAACGGCGGCTACACCTACAGAAACAACAACGGTAAAGCCAGTAACAGCCTTAGTGCAGGTATGAACGCAACTTATGAAGGCCTTGGACTTAATGCAAATGTTAACGTGCCTATTTCTTCCGGGGATCCTTCTCTTACTCTTGGAATTACTCTTACTCCAAATACCTTTAAGAAAAACAATATAAGCGATCAACTGGAGCAAATCTCTATTGAGCAGGAAGTTATGAAGCTTGATGCAGCTTATTCTTCTTATGAAACTACTCTAAGGGAAAGACAGCTAAAGCTGGAAGATATCCTTTGGAATGTTAAAAGTAATCAGACAAATTATGAAATGTACGTAAAGGTAGAAGAAAGCATGAAGGACTATTATAAAAAGGGGCTGATCTCGGAGAAGGATTATTCTTCGGCCCGGAATAATACAATTCAGGCAAAGGTAAAACAAATCAGCGGTTATATAGATTTGATAATTTATAATAACGAAGTTACAGCTATGTTTGTGGAATAGATGCTGAAACAAGTTCAGCATGACATAATGGTTTGAGGTATTTATGAAAAAAAGAGTTAAGATAATAATAATTGTTCTTAGTGTAATTGTGGTTATTGGAGGTGGTCTTGTAGGCCTCAGGACTTTTCTTCACAAGGACAAAACTGTAGTTCAGAATTACACAGTAAACAAAGAAATTTATGAAAATGTAATAGAAATTTCTGGAACTGTCAGTGCGGCCCAGCAGCAGACTCTTAATGCCCTTGGTGCCGGTACTGTAATGAAGATTTATGTAAAGGCCGGCGACAAGGTAAAAAAGGGAGACCTGCTTGTTCAGCTTGATGACTCGGACGAAGTTTATAACCTTGAAAAACATGATTACAACATGGCAACAACAAAACTCAATGGTTCTCCCCGCGATGTAAGTCTTATGGAAACTCAGAGGGTGGCCCTGGTTCAAAAGATTGCAGACCGTAAAGTAGTTGCAGCTTTTGACGGAGTAATTGTCGAAATTAATGCAGCAGAAGGAAACTCTGTAAAAGCCGGAGATAAAATTGGAACTTTAGTAAATCTTGATTATCTTACTGCCGAAGTAGAAATTCCCGAAACAGATGTTGCCAAATTGCAGGTGGGCCTTCCTGTAATTCTAAACTTTTCTGCCTCGACAAAGCAGGGTAACGGCTATGTAGAAAGCTGGCCTGCAATCGGGGAACTTACAAACCGTGGAGCATCTATAGTAAGGGCAAAAATCAGGATTGATGATTATCCAAAAGAGATTTTGCCAAATTATTCTTTTACCGGAAAAATTCAGATAGAAGAACCTGTAGAAAATATAACTGTAGAACGCTATGCAATTGGTTATGAAGACGGCAAGGCCTATGTAATTATTGCAAAGACCGGCCAGAAAAAATATGTAGAAGTCGAACAGTATGGCCGCAATTATGTAAAAGTTCTGAGTGGCCTTAAGGGTGGCGAAGTGCTTTTGCAGGCCGGAGAAATTCCTAAATCTGGTTCTGCTGCTGCAAGAAATCAGGGTGGAAATAATAACAGAAGTAGTGGAAATAGTGGTAATAACGGTGGTAACAGCAGTAGAGGTGGAAGTTCCGGTGGTGGAATGCCTGCAATGCCTTCTGGTGGAGCAGCGCCTTCTGGCAGGTAATTATGGCAGAAACAGTAGTAAGACTTGAAAATGTAGTAAAAACTTACTCAATGGGCGAAAGCGAAGTTCATGCTCTGCAAGGCATTTCTTTTAAAATAGAGCAGGGGGAATTTCTTTCTATAATGGGACCTTCGGGTTCCGGGAAATCTACCTGCATGAATATGATTGGCTGTCTTGACCGTCCAACTTCTGGTCTTGTAGAAATTAACGGAAAAGAAACTGCAAAGATGACAGAAAAGGAACTGGCAGTTTTGCGAAATCAGACTGTAGGTTTTGTTTTTCAGCAGTACCATCTTATTGCTTCTATGAATGTGCTCGAAAATGTTATGCTGCCCCTTAAGTATGCCCATGTAGAAAAAGCCCAAAGGGTAGAGAGGGCAAAAGAAGCGCTTGCTGCAGTAGGCCTGGCCGAAAGAATAAAGCATCGTCCTCATGAATTATCAGGTGGACAAAAGCAGCGTGTTGCAATTGCAAGAGCCATGGTAACAAGACCAAAGATTCTTCTGGCAGATGAACCAACCGGTGCTTTGGATTCGGCAACCGGAAAACAGGTAATGGAAATGTTTGGCCGGATTAATAAGGAAGAGGGTACAACAGTAATCATCGTTACCCATGACCCTGGCATTGGATCTTCGACTGAACGTTGTATAAGAATATTGGATGGTAGGATAGTAGAAGGGTAACAGCAACCTGTCATGCCGAACTTGTTTCGGCATCTGCGTTGTATTCAGAGTAGAGATCCCGAAACAAGTTCGGGATGACAAGGATTTTTTATGTGGGAAGATTTTATAAACGCGCTCAATAACTTCAGGCGTAATAAGACAAGGACATTTCTTTCTCTGCTGGGTGTAATTATTGGCGTTGCCTCGGTAATTGTAATTACAAGTATTGGTTCCAGCTCTACAAAGCAGGTTTCTGACTCCTTTGGTTCAACCGGTCTTGATATGGTAAGCCTTTCTTCCGGCGGTATGTTCCGGGGCCGAAATGCAGTTAGTCTGACCTTTAATGAGACCTTCCGTAATAATCTTTTTGAAAATGTAGAAAACATAAAAGAAATCTGGTACAAAAATTCCCTTAGTGCAACAATGACTTATGGAGAAGTTTCGGGTTCGGTAAACTGTTCTGCAATAGAAACCGGCTACCTTGAAGCCTATAATATGGAGCTGGAAGAAGGCGGCCGCTTTTTTAATGTAACCGACAACGAAGAAGGCACTCAAAAAATTATTTTGAATCATGATACAGCTTTAAATTATTTTCCGGCAGGAGATGCTCTTGGCAAAAAAATCCTTATTGTTGTAAACAGGGTTTCTTTTAGTTTTGAAATTATTGGAATTCTAAAAGAACAGACCATGGGCATGGAAAACGGCGCTGCCTTTATTCCAAAGGGTTTTTATACAAAAAAAATTGTTCCAAATGCTCAGGCGGCCCAGGTTATTGTGCAGGTTACCTCCGAAGACAAGGCTTCTTCGGTCGTAACAAAAATCAAGGAATATTGCACAAGTCTTACAGGAACAGATACTTCTGTAAATGTCACCAGTATGCAGACTATGCTGGAACAGATAAGTAAAATTACTTCTACTCTGGCAGCCATGCTCAGTGCAATTGCGGCAATTTCTCTTCTGGTTGGCGGCATTGGAATTATGAATATCATGATTGTTACCGTAACCGAACGCAAGCAGGAAATTGGAATTCGTAAAGCACTTGGGGCAAGTCCTGCCGCAATAAAACAGCAATTTCTTGTAGAGTCTGCCAGCATAACTTTAATTGGCGGATTTTTTGGAATAATAGTTGGAATACTTTTAAGCTTTGCGGTTGAATATGTGCAGAAGATTGCCTATGTAATAAATACCAATGCCTGTATTATAGCCTTTGTGTTCAGTGTGTTTGTAGGTATTTTCTTTGGATTGAACCCGGCAAGCAGAGCTGCTAAACTGGATCCAGTTGTGGCCTTGTCGGGAGAATGAGATTACCGGGTCAAGCCCGGTAATGACAAGATGAGCATTGTGGGAATGGCAAGGCCTGTGTCATTGTCGGGCTTGACCCGACAATCTCTTATTAATAACCGTCGCTCATCTCGCGGTTGGCATCTTTCTTACAAAGTTCATCATAAACAAGTGAACGTCTGCGCAAATCTTCCTTGAGTTCTTTAGGGAACGGCATGTTGCGCCAGAAGATACCGCGAACGTCCTTTTCAAGACGCTGTACACCGGTAGATTCCTTTGTCATCCACAGGATGTAATCTTCTATAAAGAATTCCTTTACATCACCTTTAAGCTTAGCCTGGTCAAAGTGCTGGTAGTACTGACCGGTAAGACCTTCTTCCATCCAATAGTACGAAGCCTTTTCCTTTGCAACCTGCCAGCGCAAATCTGCAACGGCTGTAAGAACTGCAATGCGGAGGTCCTTTGGATACATTGGAACAACAATACGTCCGCGGCTTGTTACACGGTTGTAGCGGTCAAATGGTTCCCAGCAGAAGCCTCTGTCGCCGTAAGTTGGAACAAGACAAACATAAGGAACAATTCGGTTTGGAATATTTTTATGTACACGGCAGAATACACCAGGATCAATTGATTCAATCCAGCGCATTACTTCAATTACATTTTCGCGGGTTCCTGTTCCGTTTTCGGTACAGTGATAGAATTCGCGTGTGAAAATAGGGAACTGGTTACCACGACGACCAATTGTCATTTTTGCCATCTGGCGGATTGTTTCAAATTCAATATTGATTGCACTTGTGTCTACCTGAACAATAGGACCGGAATCCTGAATCTTATTCTGAACGCTGTCGTAAACGCCCTTTGCTTCCTGGAATTCTGCAAGTGCTTTTGAAAGTTCCTTATCATTACGTGAAAGGCGGTGAAGCAAATCTGTAATTTCAGAGAAAAGCTTGCGTTGAGATTCTGAAAGACCCTGTGTATGTGGTTCCATACCAATAATAGGGCTGTGCTGGCACAAAGAATCAACTCTGTTACGAAGCTCAACTTCAATCATTGAGCGTTCATTTTCTTTTATATGAAGAATATTTTCTGAGCTTTGAAGTTTTCCGGAGTTCTTTGACTGCAGCTGCATAAGACGAGCCTGTTCTGCACTAGCTGCCTGTTCCGGTGAAAGGTTTCTCTGTGGAGTTTTCTTTTCATCTGTCATTGAGTTGTTCATTCGGCCAGAAGCAATTTCCTTGAACCACTCATCTACATAAAGAACAGGTTCCTGTGGTTTGTTTTCAAAAATTATGCGCGAAAAGAAATCCTTCTGTTCTGCTTTAAAAAGTGAAGGAAGAAGAACACCGAATCTCATGAGCATGCGTTTTGGCATTGGCAGGTTGATGTCTGCCATTTTTGGTGCCATTCCGCGAAGAAGTTCCCAATAACAGGTAACAATCTGCTGGCGGTAAACTGCACGATCTTTTGGATCCTGACAGGTAAGATATTTAGAAAGCACCTGATGAACTCGTTGTGCCGACTGATTTTCGTTTGTAAGAACTGTTTTATAATATTTTGGATCCTCGTAGACATTTGAAGGAGTGTCATTCTTAAGCTTTTCAAGAGGAGCAAATTCCTTAAGGCTTAAGTTTACTTCATGAATGCCACCGCTTCCTGTAGTGTGAGTATGCGATTCTGAAGAATTTTTAGAAAGTAAATTAGGATTAAAGGAATCCGATGCACTAGGCATGTTATCAATATCTTCGATAGATACTGATGATTCTGTATTTGCTAACAATGCAGCAATTTCCGGATCCAATTCTGCTTCTGCCATTATTCTGTTGCTCCCATAAAACAATTATTTCTATATTATAGTATTTCATTATATCATATAATTATTGAATTTCCACTAAAAAAGTGCCATAATCGCAGAAAGCGAGGAATAAAATATGGAAAAAAAGATTCTGAACAACTACGGGTCGTTTGATGTCGTTTTCACTAAAGGAAAAGGCTCAACAATGTGGGATGTAAATGGTAAAAAGTACATCGATTTCCTTTCAGGCATTGGCGTAAACTGCCTTGGACACAATTATAAACCACTTGTAAAGGCAATTTCAGATCAGGCTAAACGGCAGCTCCATATTTCCAACTATTTTCTCAGCGATATTGGTCTTGTTTTTGCAGACGAACTTCTAGCAATTACAGGCTTTGAAAAAGGATATTTTGGTAACTCAGGCGCAGAAGCTAACGAAGCTGCAATTAAACTTGCAAGAAAGTATGGTCAGCTCAACGGTGGTTCTAAGCGCAAGACAATCATAACTTTGGAAAATTCTTTCCACGGTAGAACACTTGCAACACTTACAGCAACTGGTCAGGAAAAATTCCATGCAGAATGCTTTGCTCCTTATCCGGAAGGCTTTAAGACAATTAAGGCAAATGATTACGAAGCAATTAAAACTGCTTTTGATGACACAACTGCAGCCCTCTTTATTGAATGTATTCAGGGAGAAGGCGGTGTAAACCTTATAGATGCCGAATGGGCAAAGGCTGCTGCAGACGCTGCACGCAAAGCTGGTGCAATTGTTATGGCAGATGAAGTTCAGACTGGTATTGGTCGTACAGGTACTTTTCTTGCAAGCGACTTCCTTGGATTTAAGCCTGAAGTTGTTACTCTTGCAAAAGGAATTGCAGGCGGTATTCCAATGGGAGCATGCCTCTTCCGCGGTAAGGCTGCAGATGTTTTTGTAGCAGGAGACCATCAGTCTACTTTTGCCGGAAACCCTCTTGCCTGTGCTGCAGGCTGTGTTGTTGCCGAAACTGTAAGCGATTTGAACTTCCTTGATAAGGTAAATAAAAAGGGTGAATATATCAGAAAGACTATTGCCAGTTGGAATATTCCTTTTATAAAAGAAGTTCGCGGACGTGGTCTTATGATTGGCTCACAGATTGACAGTTCAATTAATCCGGGCGACATAAAGGTACGTTGTCTTGAAGAAGGCCTTTGCGTAACAACAGCCGGTTCTGACGTTGTACGATTCCTTCCGCCACTGAATATCAGCGACAAAGAAATTGAAGAAGGTCTTGCAATCTTCCGCAGGGTTCTTGGAGAATTTGCTGCAAAATAAAAAATGCACCATCGCGCCGTAAAAAACAGATTTTTGTTTTTAACTATTATTCTCTTTTGCGCAAAGCTTTTTTGCGGCGAGATGGCAATTCCCCGTTCTGTTTATGTAATTTCTACAAAATATTTTGATTTTCTTTTTCCGCTCGAAAAGGAACAGACTGTAAGATTTCTTGCCGAACAGGCAGATGATATTTATCTTAATGCAAAACAAACCTTCAACTGCGATTATGATATCAGAACTATAGTAGTTGTTTCTCCGGACTCGGATACTCTTTCTGTAAAATATACTGCTTCTCCTTATAACCGCATTGTAATTTTTGATGCCGTTGGGCGACTTGAAGCAAGCTCGTATGCAAGCGGATTACTTGATTTATTTGCACATGAAGTTGGAAGGGCAGTAAGTCAGTCAATCCGTTCTAAACCAATGGCGTTTCTTTCAAAGTATTTTTTAGGTGACTCTTTCCAGCCGGCAGGCCTTCTTAATGTACCGTACTCTTTCCTTGAAGGAGCAGTTTATGCAGAAGACGAAAAGAGCATGTCTGGCATTTTGTATGACAACTGGAATCTTGAACTTTTAATGCAGGCTAAGCTTGAAAATAAATTCCCTTCGCTTCTGCAGGTGTCCGGCGCCTATGATATTTATCCGGTAAATAGAATTGACTATATTGCTGCCGCTGCTTTTTATGCATATATTCAGCAGCTGTGGGGAATAGAAAAATTCGGAGAATACTGGCAGGAATGTGGAAAGTTGAATTTCTTTAAGTTGGACAAAGGAATTTTCCGCAAGGTTTATGGAGAAGAAATTACAAAGGTCTGGCAGGATTTTATAGAAGCAATACCTGTTCCGGAAGTTTCTGCTCAGGAAGAAGAAAAGACAAAACAGTTTTTTAAAACAGATTACGATTCGAATTACAAATATATTGTAAGTACAAATTATGGTCTTGTCTGGTACGATGAATTAAAGGAAGAGGTTGATATTTCCGGCTTTTATGATTATCAGAGTATTAAACAACTGCTTTTTCTTGCAAATAATATTACAAATCTTACAGTTTCTCCCGACGGACGTTTTCTTGTAGTTTCGCATGTTCAGGGTGGTATCCGCGAAAAATTTGAACATGACCTTGTGCGTATTTATGATTTAAAAGAACGAAAATTCCTTTCTGAAAAATACGAAATGCGCGACGGTTCAATTGTGCGGCTAGAAGACGGAAGATTTGCTGTTGCCGGAAACTATGTTGATGACGGTTATTCCTGCCTGCAGATTTATGAATCGCCTGTGCTTGATTCTTTGCTTGGGTTTGAATGCGATGTTTATAAAGGTCTTGTTTATTCAAGGAAGTTTGAAAACAATGTAATTCCTTATAGTCCTGTTGCGCTTGGGAAAAATCATTTTGCGTGTCTTTTGAACAGCAGCAACGAATGGTACATAATGCTTTCTGATATTACACCAGAACTTTCTGAAGGCGGACAGAATGATGAAGATTTTTATACAATCTCTGTGGGCGGAAACAATGAAAGCTTTGCCGAAGTATTGAAAATCCGTAATTTGCGTTATGCCGATTATGTTGAAGTTTCAGGTAAAAAAAGCGACAGAGATAAAAACTTCTGCCTGTTATATGATTATGTTCTTCAAAATGAAACTTCGTTTGTTCGTACCGGCTGGCTTTTCTTTGATAAAAATTCAATTCCGTTAAGGTCTCTTGTTTCAGGCTGCGACTATTATGGCGGTATGAATTGCGGGGCAATGTTTGACTGTAAGCTTTATTATTCTTCGCAGCGATTTGATTATTCTGAATTAAAATATGTTTCGCTTAATGATATTCCGCTGGAAGAAGCAAAGATTTCGTATTCTGCAGGCCCTATGCCAACAACTGCGGTTCCTGAGCCAACAACTGCGGTTCCTGAGCCTGTCGAAGGACCATATCAAGAATCCCTTGAACTAAAAAAATACTCTCCGTTCAAATATATGTACAAAGGTTCATTTTCTTTCTTCATGCCTGTGCGCGATATAACGCTTGATGAAGGAATAAAACGGGAACCTGGTCTTGGTGCAATTTTTGAAACACAGTCAGATCCTTTTTCGAATAACGAGCTTCTTATTTCTGCTGCAAAAGGTTTTGTACCGCTTGATTTTGAACAGATTTTTAATGCAGATAAAAAGAAACGGGATGAGCTTAATGCGCAGAAAATTGAATTAAGCAAGGATGCAGCTTTTGCAATTTATTTTAAAAACACATCTACTCCTGCAGACATTGTCGCTTCCGGTGTGTTTAAGTTTAATGAATCTGGTGAATATACTCTTTCTGCTTTCAGCGATATTGTGTTCAGTCTTCCGCTTGCCATGACATTCAGACGGCTTACTTTTGATGTATCGCTTGCATTTAATGCTTCTACAACTTATTGGGATGTTACACAAACAGAGCGTTTCCCGAATCTTACAGACTGGCCTTCGCTTTCAAAATCATACAGACAATGGCAGAGCACTGCAGGCCTGCTGTATTCAAATATTCATCAGTATGGAATATCTCCGTTGAAAAAGGTTGGAATTGCAGCCGGAGTAAAATTAATTTCTTCGTGGGAATGGGGTAATTGGAATCCTTATCAGATAAACGCTGGAATATATGGCACAGGTGAAATTCCATTTTTAATGCCGGTACAGAATTATAAAAATATCATTTTATGTCTGCCAACTACAGTTCACGCAGAATTGTTTTATACAAACGGAAAAGCAGTAGATGCTTATGCACAGCTTATGCTCTTTGGAATGGAAATTCAAAACGGTTTCTGGCGATTGTATTTTCCGCGAGCAGGCCTTTATTTAGGTTACGATATAGCCCTTGAATACGACACTGCAACAGTACGCCTGCCGGACCTTCGCCACCTGGAACGTTTTTATGATGTATTTGCCCACTGCACTTTAAATGACAGCGTTTATGTAAAATTAGATTTTGGGTTGACCCCGGTAATAGGAAAGTTTTCGAAGGTTCAGTTCCAGTCCTCACTGCGGTTAGAAAAATATCTGCGCAGCGAAGAATGGAAACTGAAGTTTGATATTAATATTAAATATTAATTATTTGAATAATTCTTTAAACTTTCCAAGCAATACATCTGTCTCAATAGATGCATCAAGGTCAGTAATCTTTCCCTTGTTCTTGTAGAAGTTGATAAGAGGTTCTGTCTGTTCACGGTAAACATCCATACGGTGCATGATAGATTCCTGTTTGTCATCATCACGCTGATAGAGTTCGCCGCCACATTTGTCGCAAACACCTTCTACTTTTGGTGGAAGTGTAAGAACGTTGAAGTTTGCACCACAAGCCTTGCATACACGGCGTGTAGAAAGACGGCGGATTACAATTTCATCCTGAATTTCAAAGTTTACAACCTTAACATCATCAACAAGCTTTTCAAGCATTTCTGCCTGTGGAATTGTGCGTGGGAATCCGTCAAGAATGTATCCGTTTTTGCAGTCATCCTGTGCAAGGCGGTCTTTTACAAGTTCAAAAGTAAGTTCGTCGCTAACCAAAGAACCTGAATCAATAATAGCCTTTACTTTAACTCCAAGTGGAGTCTGTGCCTTTATATTTGCACGGAAAATATCTCCTGTAGAAATGTGAGGGATCTTGTAGTCTTCTGCAACCTTTACAGCAAGTGAGCCCTTTCCAGCTCCCGGTGGTCCCAAGAAAATAAAATTGTTCATTATTCGTTATCCTCCAATTAATATGTCTATATTTATTTTACTCAAAGTTTTGCGCAGTTTCAAGAACGCCAAAGAAGGCCGGCTTGCATTCGTATTCTTTTTCGAATAACAAAGGACGCTGGTGCTTGTTTGCGTTATCTGAATTATTGTAAATCCATGAAACTTCATCTTTTGTTCCCCATAAGGTAATACCTGTAATTCCGTTTTTGCCTGGAGTTTTGCGGTATTTAAGGAAGAGCTTGAAGTATTCTACATATCTGTCGCTAAGGGCTTGCTGAGAAACGCTTCTGCCGCCAAAAGCAATTTCCATTTCTGTAACCTGAACATCTACTCCAAGTGCAAAAAATTCATTCAGGGCTTTTTCATAATCGGCAACAGCAGGGTAAGTCATGCTTACATGCGACTGCATTCCAACAATATCAATGCGGGCGTCAGGGGCTGCCTGAATATCCTGAACAACCTTACAGATTGCTTTTGTTTTGGCAGGTGCATAGCTTGAATAATCGTTGTAGGCAAGCTTAACATCGGCAGGAGCATATTTGTTTGCATAACGGAATGCATTTACAATAAAGCTGTCGTCGCCGTAAATTGAATACCACGGACTTGAAGTTCTTAACGGGTCATCTGTCCAGGCGCCGTCGGTACAGGCTTCGTTTACAACATCCCAGGTAACAATAATTCTTTTGCCGTCGTTGTTTTTTTCTTCCCAGTCTTTTACAAATTCCAGAACAGATTTTATATACCATTCCTGGCGGGCTGTCATTGTAGCTTTGTCGGCATATGGTTTACTTGTAGAGTAATCTTCGCGGAAGAACCAGGCCGGAGTCTGACTGTGCCATACAAGTACATGGCCACGCATTATCATTCCATATTGTTTTGCAATATCAAGAATCTTTGCAAGACGGGTAAAACCTAAAAGTTTCTCTGGAACCTGATACTCTTTTCCGTCTTCTGCTTTAAAAGCAACTGTTTTTTGTGGCTGAGCCCAGTTAAAAATAAAATCAGGTTTGCATTCGTTTTCGCAGGTAAAACAGTTTGCCTGATAGCTTACACCCTTCATGATGCTGTCATTTGTAAGCTGAGTTTCCGGAACTGCAAAACCAAAGTAATCAAAGTACCTGGTGTATTCATCTTTAAGGGCAGGAACTTCTGTCCAGGTTTGCTGTTTACTGTTTTTTCCTGTTGAAGAAGAAGCAGAAGATATTTTTACGGGAATTACAGGTTCTGCTTTCTGCTTTGTTTCTTTTTTTGAAGAACATGAAATAAGAACTACGGAACATAAAATGACTCCGCAGTATGTGGCGATTATTGATAATTTTGTGTGTTTCATTTTTATATTAATAGCAGATAATCGTAGAAAAAACAATTCGCTAAACTTAAGCTGCTTCAGACTAGTTTATTTTTTCCATAGATGCTAAAATAATTATAAGAGAAAAGGAGAGAGTTAGAGAGTTATGGCAAACATTATTCAGAAGTTCATGGCGTGCAAAACGCGCTGGGATTTTGGAAGAATGGATAAGAGACGCGATGCAGGTCAGTCAATTCCTGATGATGTAATGCGCTTTGAAAACATTCTGTATGGTCCCGACAAAAAATTCCAGAAATGGCAGTATCTTGATGTTTATCGTCCTGCTGGGAAATCTCAGAAAGAAAAGCTTCCTGTAATTGTTAGTGTACATGGAGGCGCCTGGGTATATGGCGATAAGGATGTTTATCAGTGGTACTGTATGCGTCTTGCACAACGCGGTTTTGCAGTAATTAATTTTTCTTACAGGCTTGCACCCGAAACAGCTTTTCCTTGTTCAGTTGAAGATACAGAGCTTGTTTTTCAGTGGCTTGGCAATAATGCAGACGAATATGGTTTTGATATAAATAATGTTTTTGCGGTAGGCGATTCTGCCGGTGCACACCTTCTGGCACTTTATGCTTCTGCAATAACAAATGACGAATATGCAAAGAATTTTACGTTCATTAAAAGTAAGCCGTTCAGTCTTCGTGGTGTTGCTTTGAACTGCGGTAAATATAATCTTGATCCTTCGCTTGAAAAAAATCCTTTTATGAAAATGCTTGTAGAAGCACTTTTGCAGTCTAAAATAACAAAAGAAGGACTTGAGCTTTTAAATGCGAGCGCGCATGTTACAAAAGCTTTTCCTCCTGCATTTGTAATGACTTGTATTGGTGATTTTCAGTTTGTTCAGGCACCTTTTATTACAAAGGCATTGGAACAGGCAGGTGTTCAATTTGAATATCATTGCTATGGTTCAGAAGAAAAACCATTGTGGCACGTTTTCCACTGTGACCCGCACCTGGAAGAAGCCGTTGTATGCAATGACGATGAATGTAATTTCTTTAAGTCGCTGATTTTATAATCTGAACAATTTCATCCAGACTCAAACCCATTTCGCGGCAGGAATTTACTGCTTTTCGTAATACTTCTTCGGCAGCAGCGTTTCGTTTACCGGATATTTCGTGATGTTCAAGCTTGTTTACAAAGGTACCGCGTCCTGCAGCTGTAGAAATAAAACCTTCGCGTTCAAGCTGCTCCCACGCCTGTTTTACCGGAATTACGCTTATGCGCAGGTTCAGGGCAACAGTGCGAATAGGAGGAAGCTTTTCACCGGCAGAAATCTCGCCAGTCATAATCTGGTTAGAAATCTGCTCGTAGATTTGAGTATAAATTGGTTTGTCGGTTCTTTGTGACAACACGATATCCATGTTTTCTTGAGTGTCACCCTGAACTTGTTTCAGGGTCTATGGATGCTGAAACAAGTTCAGCATGACCTACATATCATATCTCTCAAACTGTTTTGCGGCGCGGTTGAATGTCAAAACCCAGGTGCCTGCATAAATCAGGATTCCACCAAGAAGGATTAAACATTGTTTTCCAATATATGCACTGTCCATTGAATAAAATCCAAGCCCAACTCTTGCAAGGAAAGAGCCCTGTGCTATTTCTGCCGCTGTCAATGTGCGTTTTGCATGGAAATAAGCCCATACAGGGAACTCACAGATTGCATAAGTTACAAAATACATAATTCCTGCAAGCAGATATAGTTTTCCAGGTTTTACAGGATCTTTATAAACATTGCCCAAAAAGATGATGTTGAAAATTGAATAAATTATAAGCTGCAATCCAAGGAAAGCAACTGTAATTCCAACACCAGATTGTGGTGCAGGAAACTTTGCAAAGTATCTGATAATTCCTGCAATCACTGCAAAGAAAATAGAAACTACTTCGAGCATTCCGCAGAAAAGGAAGCGCGCCTTTACAGTGTCTATTTTGCGAACAGGCAGAAGTACTGTATAAAGCGTGTCGTGCGAAACCTGATTCATTCCAAAAGTCATGAAAATGCTGAGTGTGATATAAAAGGGGCCTATGTACACAGGATAATTTGGAATAAAGAACATTCCAAAACAGCAGATAAACCAGATTGTTGTCTGTGCTGAATTTCCAAGTGTCATTTCTTTTCTTAAAAGATTTAATGTCTGACTTTTCATTATTCTGCCTCCTGTCTGCGTTCAACGTGAATCATAATATCTTCGAGAGTTGGTTCTGCAATTTCAAAACCACCGGCTGTTGCAAGCGCTTTATCTTCTGTTTTCATAAGTCCTTCAAAACCAAGCTGATGTGTGTGAAGGCCTATGATTTTGCCCTGTGTTTCTGCAGTTAGTTGATCCTTCTTTCCTGCAACACTGATATAACTTGTGCGGAAGCTTTCTCTGTCTGTACTTGCAATAATCTGTCCCTGCTTGATGTAAGTTATATAGTCTGCACATTTTTCAAGATCGCTTGTGATGTGTGTGGAAAATAGAATTGAATGTCCACCATCTTCGATAAACTCCTGGAACATAAGTACAAGGTCATCGCGTGCTGCAGGGTCAAGTCCGCTGGTCGGTTCATCAAGAATCAAAAGCAGAGGGTTATGGCTCATTGCAACTGCAAGTGAATATTTAACTTTCATACCTGCGCTGAGCTGCTTGAATTTTTTGTTTCCGTCAATTTCAAAGCGTTCACAAAGCTTGTTGTAGCGTTCGTCATCCCATTCACGGTAAAAAGTTTTTGTTACGTCTGTTATCTGTTTGATTTTTGATTCCGGATAAAAGTCTACGCCACCAAAAACGTATCCAACTTTATTCTTAATTTCTACTTCATCTTTAGGCATTGAAAGCCCGCAAAGATTTATGCTGCCACCATCGTTATTCATAATGTTGAGCATGCATTTGAGGGTAGTAGATTTACCGGCTCCGTTTCGTCCAATAAAGCCCATAATGTAGCCGGGTTCAAGAGAAAAACTTACGTCCTTAAGCTGGAAGGAGTCAAAGTTTTTGCAAAGACCATTCACTTCGATAAGGTTCATCTGGCATCTCCTTGTGCATATTTGTGCAGTGCACTTTGTGTATATTGTATATACACAATATAACACATTCGCCAGCCTGTCAAGTTTTTTTTTAAATTATTTAAATTTATGCTATAATAGCAATATGAAGATAAAAAATGTTTTTCTTAGGTATCACTCGGTGTTCTACGGAATCATCTGTCTTTTTGCAAACCTCCTTGCAGTTGCTTCGACAAATATTACAAGTTTTCCCTTGCCTGATTCAAAGCCTATAGAAGCCTGGACTTCCTTTATGAACAGCAAGCCTCTTTTGATAAATAGTCTCAGTGTTCTTTGTTATTTGATTCCGGTTTTTCTTTGTTTTTCTTATGTAAACAAGGCCCGTAAGCTTAATCCTCAGAGCAAGGAATTTATAAAGTATCAGGTTCATATTCCGGGAGCTTTTGCCCTGCGTGGAACTGCCGGCTGGATAAGCAATTGTATTCTTGAAACTTCTTTTTTAATTTATTTTAAGTTTGCCCACAACATAGATATTACTTTTATTATGATAATGTCCCTGTCTTCTTACTTCTTCCTTTCTATGCTGTCCTTTACCCTTATTTATTTTACCCTGGAAACCTTAAACCGCAACATTGTTCTTCCTGCTCTTTATCCCGAAGGAAATATTTCGGACACAGAGCGCCAGTCTCTTTCTTCTATAAAAAATATCTTTCTTTTTTACTTTTTTTCGGCCGCAATTTTTCCTACAGGATTCTTGGGAATAAGGCTCTTTTTTACCAAGCGCTACAATATAGAAATTCCAAATTATTATGATTTTATTTTTGCCGGAGTTCTGATTCTGCTTGGCTTAACCATGACTCTTTTAATGACAAGATTTTTTCAGCAGCCCCTTAAAAAACTTACAGACTCCGCTAATGAAATTTCTAAAGGCAACTACGACTGCAAAACTGTAATCTGTTCTAATGACGAAATGGGTGTGCTTGGCGACAGTTTTAATGCCATGGCTAAATCTCTTAAAGAAAAAGAATTTATGAGGGATACTTTTGGAAAAATCGTTACTCCCCAGATACGCGATTATCTTTTGAATAAAAATGTCGCCCTTGGAGGAGAGACCCTTGATGTTACAGTTATGTTCTGCGATATCCGGGGGTTTACTACACTTTCAGAAAGCATGAAGCCTGAAACAATCGTTTCTCTTTTAAATGAATATTTTACGGGCTTGGAAAAATGTATTGCCCGTCATGGAGGGGTAATAAATAAATACATTGGTGATGCTGTAATGGCCCTTTTTGGAGCTCCAATGCAATCAACTACCCATGCCTCCGATGCCTATGCTGCTGCTCTGGATATGAGAAAAGAACTTGTAGAAATGAACAAAAACTTTGTGGCCCAGGGCCTGCCGGAACTTAGATTTGGTATAGGTCTGCATTCGGGACCCGTTCTTGCCGGTAACATTGGAGCTTCTAACCGCATGGAATACACAGTCATTGGAGATACTGTAAATACTGCCAGCCGAATAGAAGGGCTTTGTAAAACTTATAAAAAAGATTTACTGCTTTCGGAAAGTACAGTACAAAGTTTGCAGGCCGCCAGAAACAATATAAATCTGACCTTTATAGACGATGCCGAAATTCGTGGCCGCAAAGAAAAGGTAAAACTTTATAGCGACAGCAATAGAATTCTGTGTTATAATACCTAGTTATGGAGATTATCAGGCAAAGGCGGTTAAAGAATTATCGTGATTTAGGCGGCATTAAAACTGCAGACGGCAGAGTCACCAGACCCCATTTACTTATCCGCGGAACCACACTTTTTGATCCTTCTGTTTCGGCCATAAAGCTGCTCAAAGAAAAATACAACCTTAAAACAATTATAGATTTACGGACTCAAAAGGAACTGCTGGAAAAACCGGATATTCTTATAGAAGGTGTAGAAATTATTCATATGCCCATTATTACAGAAGCGGTTGCCGGCATTAGCCACGAAAAAAAAGTTCACAGCATGAAGACCCTTGTACTCATGCCTCGTATGGAAGATTTATATGTAAGCATGGTAACCGGCGAAAGCCTTGATAATGTTGTAAAGGTTTTGACTTTTATTTTGACCATGCCGCCCCAGAAGTTTTCTCTTGTTTTTCATTGTACTGCAGGCAAAGACCGGACCGGAATTATTGCGGCTCTTTTATTAACTTTTCTGGGAGTTGACAGAGAGACCGTTATTCACGATTATCTTCTTACAAATAAAAATGTCCGTTTTAAGGCAAACCTGGCTTACCTTGGTCTGCTGCTTACTAAGTATAACCATAGGCTGGCCCATAAAATAAAGCATTACTTTATGGCAGAGCCCGACTTTATAAATGCTTCACTTAATCAGCTGGAAAAGGATTTTGGCTCCCTGGACAATTTTTTTGACCAGAAACTGGGATTTTCTGAAGAAGAAAAAAAAGAGATAAAAGATAAATTTTTAGAATAAATAAATGTGTCATTCCGAACTTGTTTCGGAATCTCATTAATGAAGAGATCCTGAAACAAGTTCAGGATGACGGTTTTTATAAGGAGTTATTTATGGCAATCATTACACCAAAACGCAGCGATTATATTTCCTGGGATGAATATTTTATGGGAGTTGCAAAGCTTGCAGGCTTCCGCTCAAAGGATCCTAATTCACAGGTTGGAGCCTGCATTGTAAGCGAAGATAACAAGATTCTTTCTATGGGCTATAACGGTTTTCCACGCGGCTGTTCAGATGATGAATTTCCATGGGCACGCGAAGGAGACACTCTTGAAACAAAATATGCATACGTTTGTCACAGTGAGCTTAATGCAATTTTGAATTATCGCGGCGGTTCGCTCGAAGGTTCAAAAATTTATGTAACACTTTTCCCTTGTAATGAGTGTGCAAAGGCAATTATTCAGGCTGGAATTAAAACTGTTGTTTATGCAGATAACAAATATGACGGAACACCAAGCGTTGAAGCTTCTAAGCGTTTGATGAATGCTGCTGGGGTTCGTTACTATCAGTATGAGCCGACTGGTCGCAAGATTGAGATTGATGTTTAAGATCCAGATACAACTGGGAAAGCTCTGTGCGGGCCTGGTGAATCTGGCGGATTAATTCTGCGTTTTCTTCCAGGGCCTGGGCTTCTTCAAGCAGCTGCTGACCAGCTCCTTCGGCAGTAAACTTCTTTTCATTTATAAGATATTTCAGACGGTAAATCATTTCAATTTCGCGCTGGGTGTAGGTTCGGCGGCCACCCATATCTTTTTGCGGGGCAAAGCCTGGAACAACTTCTTCCCAGTATCTAAGAACATGAGCTTTAATGCCGGTTAAGTCTTCTACTTCGCCAATTGAATAAGTCATGTTTACCCCCTGTCTTCCCATTTCTGGCGGCTTGCTTTGAATTCTACCTGAACAGGAATATGGTCATAGCCTAAATCTTCGCGGATTCGGTTTTTAAGGTATGTTACATACGGCTCAGGAACAACCTCTGGCCTTGTTGCAAAAATCACAAAGTTTACAGGGTTTACGCTTGCCTGAGTCATATAGCGTATTTTAAAGTGAGCAGTTTTACTTGCAGGAGGAGGGTAGCGTTCAAGCCAGTCCTGAAGCGCATTGTTGAGCGATGCAGTTCCAATTTTGCGTGTAAGCTGCTCGTACATATTAATTGCAGTATTCAGCAGGTCTTTGATTCCTTTTCCTTCGAGTGCAGAAAGCGGAAGAATCGGAGCAAAGTCCATCTGTCCAAACATGATGTTTATCCATTCGCGGACCTGCTTTACAGCCTTGTTGCCCTGTTCTTCGCGAAGGTCCCATTTATTCAAAACAAAAATAATTCCGCGGCCTCGTTCAAAAGCAAGTGAACAGATTTTTTTATCCTGCTCTGCAAGGCCTTCTACAGCGTCAATGAGCAGGAACACAATATCACATTCGTCCAGCGTTTTGATTGCGCGGTTTACAGAATAATATTCTACATCGTCGTGAACGCGTGCCTTTCGGCGGATTCCTGCAGTATCAAGAACATGAAAGTTTTTGCCGCCATAGGTGAAGTTGCCTTCCACAACATCGCGGGTAGTTCCTGCATAGTCACAAACAATTGATTTTTCTGAATGGGTGAGGCGGTTAGAAAGTGTAGACTTTCCTGTATTTGGCTTACCCATGATTGCAATTTTAATAGGGCGGTCTGCAGAAAGCTCACGAACGTTGCTGAAGTCGCAGCGGTCTACAATCATATCTGTAAGCTCGCTTATTCTGTCGCCGTGTTCTGCAGAAATAAAAATAAGATTTTCAAAACCATAGCGTGCATAGTTCCAGGCTTCGGCTTCGTTGCGTCCGCCTTCTGTTTTGTTTACGGCAGCTATGAGCTTGTGAGTGTATGGGCGCATCTTAAGAATGAACTCTTCATCTTCGCCTGTGATTTCTGTTGCGTCTAAAAGGAGAACTACAACATCTGCACGGTCTATCATATCAAGAGAGCGTTCTACTACATAGTCATCAAGCTCTGCTTCTTTTGTTCCAATGTCGCGTGTAAGCTTATATCCACCTGTGTCTACAAGGTGAACAGGTTTGTCGTTTAAAAAGGCAGTGGCTTCTACAGGGTCGCGAGTAACGCCCGGCTGATCATTTGTAATAGCAATGCGACGGCGGAGGAATCGGTTGAAGAGGGTAGATTTTCCAACATTAGGACGGCCTGCAATAACAACAAGAGGAAGTCCTTCGTATTCAACTTCTTTTGAGAATTCATCCTGTGTAACCGGCTGTTCTTCTTCTTTTGGTTTTGAAAAATCCGGTTTTCGCTTTTTATTTGCCATATATCCTCTAAATATTGTTCAACCTGTTATCGGAAATTGCTTTGAACTCGTCAATGGTAAAGCGGCTGAGTAATTCCTTTGTGCTCGAAATCATTTTTGGGCTCATACTCAAATTGCGGATTCCCATGCCTGCCAAAACCATAATGCTGTCTGGTCGGCCTGCCATTTCACCGCATACAGAAACAGGAATATTTGCATCCTGAGCTGCTGTGATTGTTGTCTGAATAAGGCGCAGAACTGCAAGATTAAATTCGTTGTAAAGACCTGCAACATGCTGATTTTCACGGTCAACACCAAGTGTATATTGTGTAAGGTCGTTTGTACCAAGACTGAAGAAGTCGCTGATTTTTGCAAGACAATCACTTGTAAGGGCAGCGGCTGCAGTTTCGACCATAATTCCAACAGGAGTTGCCGGATTAAAATCGATTTTTTCTGCTGTGAGTTCTTCTTTAACTTCTTTTATAAGAGTCAGGGCTTCTTTTACCTGCTCCACACTGGAAATAAGCGGCAGCATAATACGAAGGTTCCCAAAAACACTGGCTCTGTAAAGGGCACGAAGCTGAGTTTTAAATACATTTGGACATTCAAGACTAAGGCGGATTGCACGTAAGCCCATAAGAGGATTCTTTTCCTCGAACATAGGCATGTCTACGGCATTAATCAGTTTATCACCACCGGCATCCAAAGTACGGATTGTTACAGGTTTGTCTCCCATTATCTGAAGAACCTGCTTGTAAGCTTCAAACTGAGTCTGCTCGCTGAAGGAACGGGCTGCAGCATTAAGCGAAACACCGTTCTGGCTCATATAAAGGAACTCTGTACGGAAAAGTCCGATTCCGTCTGCTCCTTCTGCCTTTGCAATTTCTGCTTCTTCCGGAGTACCAATGTTTGCAAAAAGCTGAAATCTTGTTCCATCCTGAGTTACTGCAGGCTTGTCCAGATATTTTTTAAGCTCAAGCTTGTGCTGATATTCCTCACGGATTTTTGCCTTGTATTCGTTGATTGTTGTAATATCTGGGCTGACTAAAACTTCTGCAGAAGTACCGTCTATGATGACTGTTTCGCCGTTATGAACTTTTTTGTTTATGTTTTCAAGACCTGTAATTGTTGGAATGCCATAGTTACGTGCAAGAATTACTACGTGAGAAGAAACTCCGCCTTCACTAAGGGCAAGACCTGCAATTTTTCGTTTTGAGAGAATGATTGTGTCAGAAGAGCTCAGGGCGTTTGCAAAAATAACAGCTCCATCCGGTACACTGTTGATGTCAAAAGGATGAATATCAAGCATTTCATCAAGAACGCGGCCAAAAACATCGGTAATATCCTGGGCACGTTCAGAAAGATATTCGTTTCCGGACTGTCTAAGGCGCTGTGCATATTCTTCTGCTTTAAAATTCAGGGAGTATTCAATGTTAAAGAGCTCTTTTTCGTAAAACTCACGGGTTTCCTTTAAGAAAACAGGGTCTTCCAGCATAAGAATATAGGTTTCAAAAACTTCGCGCTGGATTTTATCCTTAGGATCTGTGCGGGAAAGAGAGTCAAGATAGCTGTTAAGCTCAAAAATTACATTCTGCGAAGCATACTCAAACCTGCTCCAGCCGTCATTCAGCTGGTCAATCTTAATATGATGCTGAGTAATTGCGCGTTTTACCGGATCCGGAATAACAAAAGCAGTACCAATGCCAACTCCGTCTGCGGCGGGAATACCTAAAAATACTTCCATAGAAAGATATTATATCATATTTTTCCGAAAATGTCGCCTATTGAGTATCCAGAGCCCAAGGGAGATTAGCCAGGTGATGAGGAGCATGGCGGGGATGGCTATGAAGGCGTTGGTTATTTTGCCACCTAGGAAACCGTACCAGTCGTAATCTTTTAGGGGGTGGCCGTTTCCGGAATGTGCAAAAACGTTGATGGTGTAAAAAATGGCGTAAGTTGCCATTGAAATTATTCCAAAAAGGGAATCTTTTAGCGAAAGATTGGTGTCTTCTTCAAAAAATATGAAAGTGATGACAGAAAGCAGTGGAATTATAAGGTGATAAAGGAAGTTGTTGTCAATGTAAAGAATGTACCAGTGTTCCCCAAACTGAGGAATTAAAAAGAAGGCTGTAACAAGCATTGTAAGAGAAAGGCCTGTAGCCGCTGTCAATCGTACAAGATGCAGGAGTTTGGGAAGCTTTGTGCGTTTACCTTTTGCGAGTGAAATTTCAAAAATAAGGTAAATCAAAGCCATAATTCCGCCCAGAACATTAGAATCTACAGTAAAATACTTAAAGGCTGTAAGGTTCGATGCTGTAAAAGCAAGAACTTCATCAGACCGTCCCGAAAAATTTACTCCCAGAATTAGACAGGTGGTAGCATAGGCGGTGAGACAAAAAATCAAACCATTTACAATTATTGAAACTATTGCTTTCTTTTTCATATCTTTAATAATACAAAACTTTTTATATGAGTCAAGTTTTATTGTTTGACAGAAGTTGTCTGGGGGGGGGTATAATAGAAGAAATATATAAAAAAAGGAGATTTTTATGAAAAAGAGTTTAAAACTTGTTGCACTGGTATTTATTCTTGCGTCAATGGTTTTGAGTTGTAAGACATCTGTAGACAAATCTTCATGGACAGAGTCAGCAGCTTTGTATTCATTCTCTTATGATGAAAACAACACTCGTCTGGTTAGTAATGGCAAAACTTTTATCTATACCTCAGATAATAATCTGCCTAATTATACATATCCAACTCAAGCTGGCTATTTCCGCACTACATCCTGGCGTATAACTAAAGAGAATATTTTTACAGGTTTTAAGGCAACAGCAAGCACAAGTCCTGCAGGTACACCTTATGGTTTTGCTTTCTGTATAAGTATAGATGGTAGTAATAATTGGACATACTACAATCTTTATTTGCAGGGCAATACTTTTCTTGTTGATTATGTACCTTATATTGGTGATGCAACTGCAGTAATTAACTGGACTCAAGATGATGCAATAAATGCAAGTGGAACAAATACAGTTAAAGTTTATACCGATGATAATTCTTCAATTGTTATTGAAATAAATGGAACAGTTGTTGGAACAATAAGAAATCCTGTGTTAAAATCAGGCTATGTTGGTGTTATTGGTTGTGTAACTACTGAATCATATCAAAATAATTTAACAATAGGATCAACATATACCTTCAGCGAATTCCAGTATTAATATCATTCATAGGGGATTAACCCTATAACCTTGATAATAACCTCATTGTGTAATATAATTATTCTATTATTTTATACACAATGAGGTATTTTTTTTATGAAGTTCGGACACTTTGATGACGCCAACCGCGAGTATGTTATTGAAACTCCTCGCACACCTTACCCTTGGATCAACTATCTTGGTACACAGGGATTTTTCTCGTTAATTTCGAATACTGCCGGAGGATACAGCTTCTATAAAGATGCACGCCTTCGCCGCATTACACGTTACCGCTATAACAATGTACCTATAGACATGGGCGGACGTTATTTTTACATCAACGACAACGGAACAATCTGGAATCCGGGCTGGTCTCCTGTAAAGACAGAGCTTGATTCTTATGAATGCCGCCATGGTATGGGCTATACAATCATTACAGGTAAAAAGAATGACCTTAAGGCACAGGTTACCTTCTTTGTTCCACAGGATTATGATGGCGAAGTTCAGCAGGTAGTTCTTACAAATGAAGGAAACTCAGACAAGACATTTAAGTTCTGGTCATTTGCTGAATGGTGTCTTTGGGATGCTCAGGATGATTGTACAAACTTCCAGAGAAACTTCTCTACAGGCCGCGTAGAAATCAAAGATTCTGTAATTTATCATAAAACTGAATACCGCGACCGCCGCAATCACTATGCCTTCTATTCTGTAAACGATAAGATTGACGGTTATGATACAGACCGCGATACATTCATTGGCCTTTACAACGGCTTCCATAATCCTCAGGCTGTTCTGGACGGAAAGTGCGGTAACTCTCTTGCAGACGGATGGTCTCCAATTGCTTCACACTACAAGGAAATCACACTTAAGGCAGGCGAATCAAAGACTTTAGTATTCGTACTTGGCTATGTAGAAATGCCTGTTGAAAAGAAATTCGAAGCAGATGGCAAGACAATCAATAAAGAAAAAGCCCTTGCCATGATTGAAAAATACAACACTCCCGAAAAGTTTGCTGCCGGTATGAAAGAGCTCCGCGCTTACTGGGATAAGCTTTTGGGAATCCTCAACGTAAATACTCCGGAAGACAAGGTAAACCGCATGGTAAATATCTGGAACCAGTACCAGTGTATGGTTACCTTCAACCTTTCACGTTCTGCTTCATACTTTGAATCTGGTATTGGACGAGGTATGGGTTTCCGCGATTCTAACCAGGATATTCTTGGCTTTGTTCATCAGATTCCTGACCGTGCCCGCGAACGCCTTATTGATATTGCTTCAACTCAGCTGCCGGACGGCGGATGCTACCATCAGTACCAGCCTCTTACAAAGAAGGGTAATGCAGACATTGGCGGCGACTTCTCTGATGATCCACTTTGGATGATTCTTTCTGTTTCTGCATACATCAAGGAAACAGGCGACTGGTCAATCCTGGATGCAAAGGTTCCTTATGACAACGATGAGTCTAAGGCTAAGTCAATGCTTGATCACCTTACAGTAAGCTTCTACCACATTGTAAATAATCTTGGGCCACACGGACTTCCACTTGCAATGCGGGCAGACTGGAACGACTGTATCAACCTTTCATGTTTCTCTGATACACCGGGTGAAAGCTTCCAGACTTATACAAATCCTAAGTTTAAGAAAGAAGGCGGATATTCTAAGGTTGCAGAATCTGTATTTGTTGCAGCCCTCTTTACATACGTTGGACCAAACTTTGTTGGAATCTTAAATCATCTTGGAAAGAAAAAGGATGCTGCTAAGGCTCAGAAAGAAATTGACAAGATGAAAAAGGTTATGATGGATTCTGCCTGGGACGGCAACTGGTTCATGCGCGCTTATGATGCTAACGGCCAGAAGATGGGTTCTAAAGACTGCGAAGAAGGACAGATCTTTATTGAGCCACAGGGTTTTGCAATCATGTCTGATATTGATAAGGATGCAACAAAGAAAACTCTTGCCGCAATTGATGAACGCCTGAATACAAAGCATGGTCTTGTTTTGAATAACCCTGCATTCTCTAAGTACTACATCCAGTACGGTGAGATTTCTACATATCCGGGTGGATACAAAGAGAACGCCGGTATCTTCACACATAACAATGCATGGATTATCTGTGCAGCAGCTTACGCCGGTCAAGGCGACCAGGCCTTTAAGTACTACTCAGAAATTGCCCCTGCCTATACAGAAGAAACTTCTGACCTTCACAAAACAGAGCCTTATGTATACGGTCAGATGATTGGTGGTAAGGACGCAGGTTCCGATATAGGCCAGACAGGCAAGAACTTTGGTCAGGGTAAAAACTCATGGCTTACAGGAACTGCTGCCTGGAACATGGTTGCAATCAGCCAGTACATTCTTGGTATTCAGCCGGACTTTGACGGCCTTAAGGTAGATCCTTCTATCCCTGCCGCCTGGGACGGATTTACAGCAACACGTCTCTTCCGCGGTGCTAAATACAACATCACAATCAAAAATCCAAGCCACGTTTGCAAGGGTGTAAAGAGTTTGGTTGTAGATGGAACAGCTGTTGAAGGCTGCGTAGTGCCTTTTGTTGAAGGTAAGAAAGAAGTTAATGTTGAGATAACATTAGGTTAAAAAAATAGACCCCGAAACAAGTTCGGGGTGACCAAACGTCATTGCGAGGAGTGAAACGACGTGGCAATCTGCTTACTAGATTGCCGCGCTACGCTCGCAATGACGTTTTCTTTTACCACTCCATTCCATCCATTGTCTGGATAGAACCATCCGGATTAAATGTCAATTCGCGGAACTTAACGTTGCGTTTCTGGTTTACACCATTAGAGCGTTCGCAGTCGTGGTAGAAAAGATACCACTTTCCATTATACTCGAGAATTGAGTGGTGGGTTGTCCATCCAAGAACAGGAGTAAGAATCTTGCCGCCATAGGTATATGGTCCGTAAACATTCTTGCTTGTTGCCCAGCACAAAAGGTGGGTTGTTCCTGTTGAATATGTAAAGTAGTAAGTGTCGCCCTTCTTAAAGAGCCATGGGTCTTCAAAGTAGCGGCGGTCTTCATCTTTACCAAGGAGAGGCTTTCCGTTTTCGTCAAGAATTACAAGGTCACGTGGAGCTTCGGCAAGTTCTGTCATGTTGTCCTTCATAAGGGCAATTTTTGGAGTACAGGCTTCTTCTTCGCGTGGTTCCTTGTTGTCGGCAGACCAGGTGTTGTTGCGGTACTGATCCAGCTGACCGCCCCAAAGTCCACCAAAAGTAAGATAATATTTGCCGTCTGTATCTGGGAAACAGCATGGGTCAATACTGTAGGTTCCCTGTATGTAGTTATCTTCAGGTTTGAATGGGCCTTCAGGTTTGTCGCCAAGAGCAACACCTACACGGAACATTCCTGTTTTATCGCGGGCCGGGAAGAAGAAATAATATTTGCCATTCTTTTCAACACAATCCGGTGCCCAAAGCTGTTTGCTTGCCCATTTAACATCATCAAGAGTAAAAACACAGCCGCAGTCGCGTGGGTAAGTCTGAGTGTCCGGCATTTCGTAAACATGATAATCTTTCATGTCATACTGATCGCCGTTATCATTGTTTTCTACATCAATATCCTCATCATGAGATGGATAAATATAGATTTTTCCATTAAAAACGTGTGCAGAAGGGTCTGCAGTGTAAAGATCGTTTACCAAAGGTCTTCTTTCAATCATAAATTGTTCTCCTGTATGAATTTATTGTATATCATTTTTGGATTTTTTCAATAATATAAATTCCCTATGTTATGGATTGCTGCGTCGCTTCGTTCGCAATGACGAAAGGCCACGTCATTGCGAGCGAAGCGTGGCAATCTACTTTACTGTATACTTCCCGGTACCTCAGACATTGCATTCTGGGCGGCACACCAGGTTCCCTTTTCGAGGGCTTTCTGAATATCGCCGGTGTTCAGGTATTCGTGTAAAAATCCCGCATTAAAGGAGTCGCCGCAGGCAATTGTGTTTACAGCCTTTACTTTGAGGGTAGGGCATTCAAAAAAATCTCCCCGGCAGGCGGCAAGAGTAGAGTCAATTCCCCGGGTGATAATAAAAATATTATTGTATTCAAGGCTCTTTGAGCAGATGTTCTGGCGGTTTGCGGGCAGGCCAAAGGTAGCTTTAAACTCATCGCCGTTGATTTTTACAATGGAAGGCACGGCCGATTTGAGGGCAGCCTTAAGTTCGTCTCCAATAAAGTCTGCAAGTACAAGTTTCTTTTTGTCCAGGGCAATTCCGCAGAGGACTGCATAAATATCAGGCGACCACTTGCCCTGACGGCTTCCTGCTAAAAGCATTGCGTCACATTCTTCAAGTTTTTCTGTTATGAGTTTAAGGAACTTTATTTCGCAGGCAGAAAAATCCCCTTCCGGAACCGGTTCTCCTGCAATAAGTTCGGTAGTAGTTCCGGCGTTAGAGTCAAGCAGGGTCCAGCATTCGCGGATTTTTCCGGGGCTGTCGACATACCATAAATCAAGACCGTCGCGTTCTGCAAGTTCAATAAATTCAGCAGAGTTTTTCTGACCAAGAGGGCAGACTGTTACAGCACTTCCTTTTTCCAGCTGGGCAAGAACCCTGGCAGAGTTCACAGCCTTACCCGAAGCATAAAGTCCGTAATGTTTGGAACGGTTTATTTTCTCAAGAGCAAGCTTTTCAAAAACAACAGTCCGCTGGTAAGTTGCACTCATACAAACGCAAAGTATTTTTTTCATGATGGGGTCCCTGAGCCCGTCGAAGGGCCCTCAGTATACGCATACGCATTATGAAAATGAATACTCTCTTCATTCTCTGCTTCTACGCTGAACCATTTGAAATTCTTTTTTGCCAGGGCTGTATAAACTTCACGCACAACATCTTCAACAAAACGAGGATTATCGTAGGCATGCTCTGTTACATATTTTTCATCCTGACGCTTGAGCAATGAGTAAAGCGGCGAAGAAGCGCAATTTTCAATTAATTCAATAATATCTTCAATCCAGAAAAATTCAGAATAAAGCAGCTTTACCTTTACAGTTCCACGCTGATTATGAGCACCGTATTCACTGATTGCTTTTGAACAAGGGCACAAGGTTGTAACAGGAACTTCTATAGTAATGTAAAACTTTCGTTCATCTGCGCTTACAGTTCCTTCAAAAGAACAGTTATATTCCATGATTCCCGAAGCCTGAGAAACAGGAGCAGCTTTTTCAATAAAATAAGGAAAGCTTACAGTTCCAAAGGCCTGCTCGGCATCAAGCTTTTTGCGCATTTCTTCAAGCATATCAAGGAAATGCTGCATCGTAATATCCTGATGATATTTATGGAACACTTCAATAAAGCGCGACATATGAGTTCCCTTAAAATTGTGAGGAAGGTTTACAAAAAGATCTACTGTTGCAGTTGTCTGCTGCTGCTTGTGATTCTTGTCGAGGACAGTAACAGGGTATCGAACGCCCTTTACACCAACTTTTTGAAGCGGAATCTTACGTGTGTCTGTTTCGTTTTGAATGTCGCGCATGTATATATTATACGAAAAAGGGGAGAAGAGAATCAACAGCACTACATTGGATTACAGTTCATCTCCTGTTAAAAAATCTTCCAGGCAGATGATGTAGATTCCGTTGTCGTCGTAATGCGGGATTACTTTTTCTTTTTGAATTATTATTTTTTTAAAACTATCGTTGATTCTTAAAAGGGAGTTTTCTTCCTGAGTTTTTTTCTTTTCGGAAGAAATATCTAAAGCAGACTGGATGTAGATTTTTTCGTTACCCAGGTTTGCAACAAAATCGCATTCAAGCTGAATCTTTTTTGTTTTGCCTTCTTTGTCTTTTGTATTATATTCTACAATTCCAACATCAACATTATAACCGCGCATTTTAAGTTCGTTGTAGATGATGTTTTCCATAATGTGAGGTTCTTCTATCTGGCGGAAATTCAATCGAGCATTTCGTAAACCGGAATCTGTAAAATAATACTTCTTGTTTGCACCTATGTACTTTCTTCCCTTAATGTCAAAGCGTTCTACTGTCTGAATTAAAAAGGCATCTTCAAGATAATTCAGATATGATGTGATTGTTTTGTTTGTTATCGAAGATTTTTCTTTTGTCCTAAAGGTATTTTGAATCTTAACAGGATTTGTAAATGTGCCGATAGAAGAAGCTGTAACATCAAGCAAATCTTCAAACTCTTTTTTATTGCGGATATTGTAACGGTCAATTACATCGGTGAGATATACTTTTGAAAAAAGGCTGGAAAGATAATCTGATTTTTCTTTGTGGGTTTTCATTCCTGCAACAAGAGGAAGGCCGCCATAAGTATAATAATCTGTCCATGCAGAAACAAAATCGTCTTTTCGTGATTCATAAAATTCCTTGAACGAAAGAGGATACATTCTTATTTCATCACCTCGTCCACGGAACTCTGTGATTACATCTTTTACAAGAAAACGCGAATTACTTCCGGTAACATACACATCTATGTTTGGAATGTGCAAAAGCGAATTAAGGACTTCTTCAAATCCGTCAACCAGCTGAATTTCGTCAAGAAGGCAGTAGTATAATTTTTTTTCTGTGATTTTTGATTTTATAAATTTGTAAAGGCTGATTTTATCACGAAGTTCGGCGTATTCCAGATCGTCCAGAGGAATCTTTATAATATGAGATTCTGATACACCTTGTGAAATAAGTTTTTCATAAAACAGCTTGAATAAAAGATATGACTTTCCGCAGCGTCGGAGTCCGGTGATAATTTTAATCATTCCGTTCTGCTTTTTTTGAGTAAGCTGATTTATGTATGTATCTCGAGAAAATATCATATTCTTTTCTATTACCTAAAAATTAGTATATCTGCATTTTTAGGTAATTGCAAGATTTTTTTGAAACATACGTCTATGAGCGAAAAGTGGGAGTTTAGTCCGAAGCCTCTTGTAAATCACTTGCATTAATGTAAAGGGCTGGGACTATGCCTGGTTTTTTATCATCAACTTCTAGAAGCAATAATGAATCCATCGTCAATCCAATGCTAGAAACAATTCTATCTTTTGAATGAGATTCGATTGCAGCAGGGGAGGTTCTGTTATTATAAGCTCTATTCAACCACCAGCTGCCATCTGCTTGATTGTTTGTAGCCTTGGCATAATCTGTTAATAACCTTTTAGCGTAAGAAGGTTCTGAGCCTAGAATTGAGGTGTTTTGTAAAAGGAAAATCTTTTCGTCAGCAAGAGTATAAGGCTCTGTACTATCAGTATTAGTACGATATGCATTAAACTGTACAGACGAACCGAGTATTTTGTCTGTAGCGGAATCTGATATAATTCTTGTAAAGGCTTTATATAAGAATCCGTTATTCATAAATACCGTATTAAAATCGCTCGAATATTCGCTATTATTTACAGAGATCAAAGTTGGATATCCTAAGCCGTTTAAGAATGCTCTTATTGTAGAATATTGATAGTCATTTGGATAGCAATAAAAATCCGGAATATTTCTGAGTTGAGAAGGCCCGTCATAGAAAGGAACTTCTGCGGTAAGGATTTTTTCAGAAACCAAAAGTTTATTGCCAGTATTATCGTCAGTACCATCTATAACGCGCCAGATAATAGGTTCAAATTTATAATAATTGTCTTTATATTTTTCATAGAAATAACCATCTGTACCAAGGTACCAGTCCACACAAATTTTTTCAGTAGAATATAGGCTGACATTTGCGCTGTCAATTTTCGATTGAGGGTAGTTTCCGAATTTACAGTAAGTACCATCAGGATAGCTGCCGTCATAATCGGTAATTATTGTTGGTACAGTTGCAAGGACATCGCTTCTTATATAGAAGGTAGCAGCCTGGCCTCCATTCCCTGCGTAATCGTTATACTTTAAAGTAATCTCATAAAGTGCATCTTTTGTAAAAGTCACATCTACCCATGTAACGGTTTTGTTACCATTTGTTAATTCTGTTCCTCCAACTTCTTTAATAGAATAGTATGTTTCACCAGCATAGTCTGGAGCAGAAGGTTCTGCCCAGTCAAATGTAAACTTTCTATATTTATTTCCTATTGATATGTTATTAAGTACAGGTTTTTCACTTATTGGAGTCTTATCTACTACAAAATAATATTTTTTGCCGTCAGAAGGGTATGTTAATGTATTACCGGCTTTATCTTTAAAGGTAAAGCTTATTGCGTAAACTCCTTCATTAATATTATTGTTGGATTTGATAATCTCTTTTGCTCTTGTTTGTAATAAATCTATTGTTCCCTGAAACGAAGCTTTTTCAGAACTTACTGTTGTATAAGTAAGTTCAATATCTTTGTAGATAGGTGTTGTTATGTCTGCATAGTTCTTTCCCTTAACCTTTTCAACCTTCATACAGAAAGATGTATCCGGGCCAGATTGACCTGCGCTGTTTTCTTCCACTGAAATATCAAGGTCAATTTTGAAGATATCATTTTTGATATAATCATTTTTCAGATCAGAAACTTTAGTAAACGTTCTTGAAGGTCTTGTGGTATTATTTATCTTTAATGAGAATTTTTCAGAGTCATCATTATTCTTTTCGATTTGTAGTGGGAATTTGTCGGTCTGACTATTAACTGTATAGCTCCATTTTTTGAATCCACTCATTTGTACGTCTTTTTCATATCCGGAAGAAGTTGCTGTGTAGAAAAAGCCTGCTTCAATACATACAAGAAGACTTGTGAAAGATGCAGGAGGAGAATCCTTTTTTGGCGGTATTGTAAGTGTAATATTGTTGTTTTCAAAAGTAGGGGCACCAAAAAGGCTTAAAAGATTTTCACCGGTTTTTTTATTTGTTATTTTGATATTCTTAAAATATATTTCATTTCCAATTTTATATTTATAATATCTTTCTGTTCCATCAGGCAGTCTTACTGGCTCAAAGAAAGTGACAGAGTTTTTTAATTTATCATATTCATTTGTTGTAAAATAAATGGAATCGGGATTCATTTCGTAGTCAAAATCAACTGTAATAACTGACTCTCTGATTACATTTGCTGTTTCAGGGTATTTAGAAATAACAGAAGGGCGTTCTGCAAGAACTACGCTTAAACAAAGCTCCATTCCGTCTGAAGGCTTTTTATTAAAAGAACAGGTTGTATTTTCTGAAGTAGGAGATTCAATAAAAAGAAAATCTCCGTTTCTTAATTCTGTTCCGCTGGCAGAATCTATAATTTTCCAGCATATAAATTCATAAGCTTCGAAAGGTTTAAAGGATATTTCAAAGGAATCTGTTACTTTTTTCATTACCTGGTTACCAACAGGATTCTGAAGTGTTCCCTGACCAGGATAATCAAAGGTTATTTTATACGAAGGTGCATTTGCATAATCAATATATTTTTCTATTTGTTCTTTAGCATCAACGGCATTTAAGAAATCATTACAGGATGAGAGCAGAAAAAGATTTACTATACATAAAAACGCCCCCCCCCAGTATAGTAATTTTTGAAAGCTTAAAATGTGTGTGTGTCATGTAAGGACTCCCTCTGAAATATTCCCCTTATTTTATCAGAAAAGAGTCTTTATTGCTAGTTTTTATTCATAAAGATAACAATCATAGCCGGAGCTTCGTAGTTTGTCGGCTGTGGTGCCGGTGCCGTCATCTTTTACAAGGACAATGTAGTAGGTTGTGCCGCTGGCGCGTTTTTCTGAAATTATGTATGCGTCAAAGCCTTTTTGTTTTACTTCTTCGCACAAAAGTTTTGCATTTGATTCTGTTTTGAAAAGGCCAAGCTGCCATTTGGAATCTTTGGTTGTTGTTGCTGCTGCTGTTGTTTTTGTTGCAGGGGCTACAGAAATATCTTCTTTAAAAGTTCCTGTTCCCTGTTCTGCAACACCGCTCTTTGGTACAAAGAACCAGAATGGTGTTGGAAGTAACTGAACATCGCCTTTTACAATTGCAGCTTCTGTTGAGTTTGGATAATTTTTAGTTATCTGTTCCGACCACGATTTGTCGCCGGTTACATACCAGAGTGTTAATAAAATTACAGGATGCACACTCTTCATTGACTGAACTTTGAGATAGGCTTTTAAAAGTTCAAGCGGCTCGTTTAAGTCGTCAACGTTTTCGGCTTTGCAGAGTGCGCTCCACTGGGCATATAATTTTACATAAGATTGAATGTTTGCATCTTTTGAATTTCTTACTGCAGAGTTTAAGTAGCTGTCGGCAGTAGGCCAGTCTCCGCAGCAAAGGGCACAGCGCACTGCATCAATTACAAGCTGTTCATTTGTTTTTTGCGGCATGCCTTCTGCATCGCCTGCAGCAATTCCTGCAGCAGTTGCATAGCTTTTCTGGGCATCACCATATAAGGCCAGCTGCTCCTGAAGCGACGCTAAAAATACATAAGCAGCGCGTTTTTCCGAAGCAACCGTAAGGCTTTTGATTTGATTCTTTACATACGAAACCGATTCTTCAACAGTTGATTGTTTTACAGCCTGAGCTTTTATATCTTTTGCTTTTGGTTCTGCAAAAATGAGTGAGGTAAAAAGTGAAAATATTACAATTACAAAAAGTTTTTTATTCATGAATTCTGTCTTCTATACTATTCACTTTATCGGTGGATTTTGATGAAGACTCAACTTTATTTTCTGTTTTTGCGGCAGGCTTTGAGTTTGCTTTTTCCTGCTGTTTTGCAAGCTTTTTGTCTATTTTTGCCTGCTTTTTCTGATCTTTAAGACCAAGCTTACGGGCATCGGCAATATCGTTTTCATGAGAAGTTCTGATGAGTTTTGCAACAAGATAGCACAGAAGCGAAAAAATAATTCCGGCTGCAAAGGCAATAAATACAATTACAGTAACAGACAGATCTGTATAAGTTTTAAAAAACCAGAAGGTACAAACATTTGCAAGATTTTTTCCTACAAAAAATGCCAGGAAAAGAATGATTAGTAAGATGATAATCAGTGCTGCAATCATATAAGTTCCCCTTTGAAAGTATTTCCGTTCAACGACACTATTTTAACATTTACAAACGAACCTATCAACTTGCGGTCGGCTTTGAAAGCAACTTTTTCGTGCTGCTCTGTCTGGCCTAAAAGTTCGGTGGTGTCGTCTCGGCTTATGCCTTCTGCAAGCACAAGTGCAGTTCCTCCTACACGCTCGCGCATTCTTTCCTGTGTGTGCTCAAGCTGAAGGTCTATTACACGCTGCAACCGCTCCTTGCGGATTTCTTCGGGTATCTGTTCCATTTTTGCGGCAGGAGTTCCTTCGCGCGGATTATAAAAATACATCATTGCACTTTCGTATTTTACGGTGCGCATAAGGTCCAGGGTCTGTTCAACATCTTCTTCTGTTTCGCCCGGGAAGCCCATCATGATGTCTGTGGTTAAAGAAACTTCAGGGATTTTTGATTTGATTTTTGCAACAAGCTCCAGATACTGCTCGCGGGTGTAACGACGGTTCATTGCTTTGAGAACAGAAGTTGATCCGTTCTGCACAGGAAGATGAATATGACGACAAATCACAGGTTCCGAGGCAATTACATCAATTACATCATCGGTAAAATCCTTTGGATGCGAAGACATAAAGCGCACCCAGCGGATTGTAGATTCTGTTTTACGGAGGTGGTCGGCAATAATACGCAGCAGCCCCGCAAAGTTAACAGTAGCACCATCGAGTCCCTGTCCCCGGTAACTGTTTACGTTCTGACCAATAAGTGTGATTTCGCGGACCTTTAGTTTTTTAAGGATATCAAGCTCCTGCAAAATCTGTTCAACAGGGCGGCTTATTTCGCGGCCACGAACATAAGGAACAATACAATAGGTACAAAAGTTATTGCAGCCATGCATGATTGGAACAAAAGTAGAAAATGCTCCCGGCTCTGCAGAAACAGCGGCAAACTGGTAAGCCCCGGAATCATCAGGCACAGAAGCTACAATTCCATCGTCTCCAACACGACCTTCTTCTACAGCTTCGATTATTTTTCCAAAATGATGCTTGGCATAAGTTCCCACTACAAAATCAACAAAATGATAAAGCTCGCGGAATTTTGGAAGCAGTCTCTCTGCCATACAACCCGTAACAACAACAGTAAGAGGCTTAGCCCCATCCTTTACATATTCAACAGCTTCATCTAAAAGCTTTGTTTTTGCACCGATCTTTTTTTCGCGTACAGCCTTGAGCCCGTTTATCCAGCCAAGACGGCCCTCGATTCTTTCTTCGGCTGACTTTCTGATAGAACAGGTATTTACAACCATCAAATCTGCAACCTGGGCGTTAGCCGCAACGCT
>JAEEGK010000615.1_pt1 | contig 88935 bp, 71 predicted proteins | sample 8958771 | NCBI WGS metagenome assembly JAEEGK01 (sample SAMN16246547, study PRJNA631951) | gut metagenome | biome: gut microbiome; feature: rumen; material: SC-attached | host: Bos | place: Iran: Karaj | collected 2018-10
GAGGAACACGCCGCACCGAATTGGCACAAGCAGCTCCTTGTGGATGATCACCGCACAAACGCCAATGATACCGCCGATAGTCAGACTGCCCGTGTCGCCCATGAACACCTGAGCCGGGAAACCGTTGAACCAGAGGAAGCCGACCAGCGCCCCGACGAACGCGCCGAGGAACACTACCAACTCTTCTGAGCCCGGGATATACATGACGTCGAAGTAATCCGCCAGCATTGTGTTACCCGACACGTACGCCAGCACAATGAGCGCAATGCCGATGATCGCACTATTGCCGGCACACATGCCGTCCATGCCGTCGTTCAGATTTGCTCCGTTGCTTACTGCTGCCACAACGAATACCGTAAGCAGCACAAAGAATATCCAGCCTGCACGGTATTTCCACTCCTCACCCAGGAACGTAAACATATCGGCATAGTTGGCGTTGTGGTTCTTGACGAACGGAATCGTCGTGCGTGTGGACTTCACTTCGGGGGATTTCTCGACGACGCGGACATTGTTCTCGTAGTGTACGCTGACGGTCTCGTTCATTGTCGTCACCGGAGCGTAACGGAGCGTCAAGCCGACGATAAGTCCGAGTGTCACCTGCCCGATAATCTTCACCCAGCCGTTCAAGCCCTCTTTGTTATGCTTGAAGGTCTTGATGTAGTCATCGGCAAAACCTAACAGTCCGAGAATAACCGCGGTGATAAGCATCAGCCACAGATAGACATTCTTCAGATTCCCGACGAGCAGTACAGGCAATATAGTAGCCACAATCAGCACCACGCCGCCCATGGTTGGCACGCCTTTCTTACCCACATTGAACGGGTCAGTCTTCTCGTCGCGCTGCTGCTCGGAGATGTGCTTGCGCTTCAACAGGTCGATAAAATAGTTACCAAACCACACGCTCGTGATGAACGCGATTACGCCCGCCACAATCGCACGGAAAGAGATGTACTGCCACAGACCAGCACCGGCAAAATGCCCCATAGTCTGCTGCAAATATTCAACAAGATGATATATCATAATTTATTGATTTTTCCTACTTGAAACATGGTAGTTTACCTCTACCATAATAAGCCATGCAAAGTTACAAAAAAAAAATCAAATTTGCAAGTATTTGTGCATATTTTTTTATCATTCGCACAGATTTCTACGTTCAATATCGCCTATTGTTTCCCTAAATATCAATACTTAGTGTGCAAAATTGCAACAAAACGCACAAAATTATGCATTTTTTTGCCAAAAGATTTGCAAAATTCATAAAATTATAGTATCTTTGTGTCCGCTTTTGACCGAAGCGAACGGAAAGTTGTCTGAGTGGTCGAAAGAGCCACACTCGAAATGTGGTGTACGCATTACGTCGTACCGGGGGTTCGAATCCCTCACTTTCCGCAAAAGGAGCAGCGATTTGTCTGTCCAAGTTTACTTGAGCAAGCAAATCGCTGATTCTTTTGCACAGGATGCCGTCGGCAGACTTGTAGGGATTACGAAGAAATCCCTCACTTTCCCACCCCGCAGAAATCCCTCACTTAACCCCAATTCACTATGACCCTCCAACAATACATCGAACAATCCATCCTGCCGCAATACGAGGCATTTGACGGTGGTCACCGACGCGATCACGCGGATTCGGTTATCCGCGAGAGCATCAAGTTAGCGCGTGAGTACCAGGCAGACGAGCGCATGGCGTACACCATTGCCGCCTACCATGATCTGGGGCTGCGCATCGACCGCGAGAAGCATCACATCCATTCGGGCGAGATATTGATGGCGGATGAGACGCTGCGTCAATGGTTCACGCAGGAGCAGCTGCTCACGATGCGCGATGCGATAGAGGATCACCGAGCGAGCAGCAAGAACCCACCGCGCACGATCTATGGCGCCATTGTAGCGGAAGCCGACAGGCAGATGGTTCCGGAAACGGTCATTCACCGGACGATGGCATATAGTGCGAAACTTTTTCCGAATGGAGATTTTGAAACCTTATACCAACGCAGCAAAGAACACCTGTTGGAGAAATACGCCGAAGGCGGTTATATGCGTCTGTGGCTGAACAGCGAACGGAACATGCAGGGCTTACAAGCTCTGCGCGATATCATACGCGACGAACAGCAGTTACGCGCGCTATGCATACAATGGTACGATAACAGATAAACGTCACCAACGGATCGGTTGGAGACCGTGCTGCTGAAGATAATCGTTCGCAGCCGAGAAATGTCCGCAGCCGATGAACCCGCGATAAGCGGATAGCGGGCTCGGGTGCGGGGCTTCCAGCACAAGATGTCGACGTCGGTTGATGAACTGCCCTTTGCGCTGGGCATAACTTCCCCAAAGCATAAACACCAGATGTTGGCGGCGTTCGTTGAGCGCCATGATAGCGGCATCGGTCAACTCTTCCCAGCCCTTGCCCTGGTGACTGCCGGCACGATGCGCCTCAACGGTCAGTGTAGCGTTGAGCAGGAGCACGCCCTGCTCTACCCAACGCTCAAGATGTCCGGATGCCGGGGCAGAGATGCCCAGATCACGCTGTTGTTCCTTGTAGATATTCTCCAGACTTGGCGGGATTCTCACGCCTTCGGGCACCGAGAACGCCCAGCCTTCGGCTTGTCCGGGTTCGTGATAGGGATCTTGACCTAATATAACGACGCGCACCTTGTCGAAAGGGCACGCGTCGAAAGCATGAAAAATCAGCCTTGCAGGCGGATAGCAGGTCTTGGTAGCGTACGCATGACGCACGAACGAGGTCAGGATCTCGAAATACGGCTTGTCGAACTCCGGCTGGAGCACTTGCTGCCATGACTCGTCGATTCGTACTTGCATAACCGCTAATCCACTAATCCGCTAACCCGCTAATCCGTCAATCCACAATCAGCATGGCGTCGCCGTAATCGCCGAAACGGTAATCTTTCTTTAATGCCTCTTTGTATGCAGCCATAACCGGCTCGAAGCCACCGAAAGCGGCAACCATCATCAGTTGCAGCGACAGCGGGAAGTAGAAATTGACGAGCAGCGCCGACTGCACCAGGGTGTCGTACGGCGGATAGATGAAGCGATTCGTCCAGCCCTCGTACTCCTTGATCAGGCCGTTCGTACCGGCTACAGACTCTAAGGCACGCATCACTTCCGTGCCGACGGCACAGATACGTTTCTTGGTCTGCTTGGCGCGATTGACCATCTCAACGCACTCGCGCTCTATGATAATCTGCTCGGAGTCGACTTTGTGCTTGTTCAAGTCCTCGACATCCACAATCTTGAAGTTGCCCAGACCGACATGCGAGGTAAGCGTGGTGTAGTTGATACCGCGGATCTCGATGCGCTTGAGCATGTTCTTGCTGATATGCATCGATGCCGCAGGAGCAGCCACAGCGCCGACGTTCTTGGCGAAGATGGACTGATAACGCTCCTCGTCCATCTCGCGAACGATAGGTTCAAGTTCTGCATCATCCTCGATCATAAACGCCTTGCGGAAGTTACGCGCCGTTTCGGCTTTCATCGGACGACGGATATACGACGGCAGCGGAGTGGTACCCAGTGCATAGAGCTGTGCCACCAACTTGTCAGGCGTATAGTCCGACTCAAAGCGGATAGTACGTCCGCGTGAGGTCGTGTTGTCAACAATCTCGCCGATGATCGAGTTGTCGTCATCCAGGTAGAGTTTGTTACCTATACGGATCTTGCGCGCCGGTTCAACCAGTGCGTCCCAGCAGGAATCCTCGTGATTGAGTTCGCGGAGCAGGAACACCTCGATCTCGGCATTCGTCTTCTCCTTGATACCATACAATCGTGCCGGAAAGACCTTCGAGTCATTGAATACCATCAGATCATGCTCGTCGAAATACTCCACAAGATTAGTGATCACCTTATGCTCGATCTTTCCCGTTGTACGATGTAACACCAGCAACTTCGCATCCTCACGATGCAAAGGCGGGAACTGAGCAATCTGGCTCTCGGGTAACTTAAACTTGAACTCACTAAGTTTCATATAATCATTTATTTATTTTCAATTAATTGTTGTTGCAGCTGCTCTATAGTGATGCACTTGTCAAGCGTATAATCCCCCACGCGTGTACGCCGCAAGGCTATGAGATGCGCACCCGAATGCAGCCGCTCACCTATATCGCGAGCCAAAGCGCGGATATATGTTCCTTTGGAACAAACGACGCGTATGGTCAGTTGCATCGTTTCGGCATCGAAGTGCAGCAGTTCTATCTCATCAATCACCAGCAGTTTCGGTTTGATCTCTATCGTATCTTGCTGCCCTTTGCGCGCATATTCGTACGCCCGCTTGCCGTTGATCTTCACGGCGGAATAGACGGGTGGCACCTGCCATTGTTCGCCCATGAATGTCGGCAGCACTTCGTCGATCAGCTGGCGGGTGATATGCTGTGTCGGATAGGTCGCATCGATCGGGTGCTCGAGGTCAAAACTCGGCGTCGTGGCACCTAATTGCAGCGTAGCCTCATACTCCTTCGTATGGTTCATCAACTCGTCAATGTGCTTCGTTTGCTTGCCGGTGCAGACGATCACCACGCCTGTTGCCAATGGATCGAGCGTTCCGGCGTGACCGACCTTCAACTTCTTCACGCCCAGTGCCCGGCAGAGCATACTGCGCACGCGATTGACTACATCGAAGCTCGTCCAATGCAGCGGCTTGTCAAACGCCAATATCTCGCCCTCCACAAAATCCATTTAGATCACCGACCAGATGATAGCGAACGCACCAACACACAAGCAGTAGATAGCGAAATATACCAGTTTCTGCTTGCGCACGATGCCTAACATAAACTTGCAGGCAAAGCAGCCGGTAACGAAAGCCGCAACAAATCCCACAAGCAGCGGAACTATTCCAAGACTGCTCGTCATCTCCCCTTGCAGCATCTTCAGCAGGTCGAGGAACGCCTCACCCAAGATCGGTATGAGCACCATCAGGAACGAGAATTGTGCTACGCTCTCTTTCTTCACGCCGCACAACAGACCTGTTGCAATCGTCGTACCGCTACGGCTCAAACCGGGCAACACGGCACACGCCTGCGCCAAACCGATAACGAACGCATCGCGGTACGAAACGTCGTGCCCCGATTTTCCTTTGGCTGCCATACGCTTGCTCAGCCACTCGCTCAGATACAGCAAGATAGCAGTAACAATCAAGCATATACCTACCAACAGCAAACCGTTGCCGAAGAATGCCTCTACTTCGTCCTTGAAAAACATTCCTACGACAAACACAGGAATCATCGACACACAGATCTTGGCGACGTAATCTTTTTCCTCATTCCATTGCAAGGTAAAGAACGTGCCTTTGAACAGTTGCTGGATCTCTTGCCAAAGAATAACGATAGTAGCCAGAACGGTAGCCGTATGCACTACCACAGCGAAGGTTAGATTCTCTTCGCCGGCAGTACCTAACACGGCGTGACCTATCTCAAGATGACCGGAACTGGATACCGGCAAGAACTCTGTCAGACCTTGAATAATGCCTAACAGCAATGCTTCCCACCAACTCATTGCTTATCCTCCTTGTTTTTCTTGGGGAAAAGGATAGCCACAATCATCAGCACAAAGCCCGCCAATGAAATCATCGGACCGAGAGTGATGCGGCGGAAGGAGAATATATCAGGATTATACTCAGTAGCACCGGACGGCTCACCCGTCATCAGCGCAAAGCCGATAACGATAATCAGCACACACGCGGCTATGAGTATCACATTGAATTTCGGTAATTGTTTCATCTTTGTCTTTTGTTTTTTAGCGCAGCGGTCTAAATAGAATACATCCGCTCGGTATCCATGTGGATATATCGGTTAACGGCAATCAGCGAACCGATCAATGTCAGCAACTCACCCGTCAATATCACGACTCCGGCTATAAGCAACACATTGGTTGCTGTAAGCGGCATCAGCGTAATGTTCATCGAGTATTGCACATAGTAGAACAATCCTGCCAGCAGCACCAGTGCCAGCAATGCCGACCAGCAGCCCATACGCAGACTGCGTGCAATGAACGGGCGTTTGATCACCCACGGAGTAGCACCCACAAGGCGCATCGTATTGATCAGGAAACGACGACTATACACATGCAAACGGATCGTGTTGATAATCAGCACGTAGGCTATCAGCAGCAACATCACAGCCAAGCCCAACAATACCAACGTCACTTGGCTGACATTATGCTCCAGCAGTTCCACCAGATCCTTTTGATACAGCACTTGCTTCACATATGGCAGGCGACTCACCTGCTGCTCCACAACGACTATACTGTCAGCATTCGCATACGCAGCATTCAGGCTCACTTCGTACGATGCAAGCAGCGGATTATAGCCCAGGAACTGAGCAGGATCATCACCCAGCGAACGGATATGCTCATCCAGCGCCTCTTCACGGGATATATACCGGCACGTGTGGCAATACGGCGATGCTTTCAGCACTGCACCGCAACGCTCAATTTGCGCCGAATCAGCTTCCTGCGACAATACAACCGTCAGCGTGACATTATGCTTCACCTGCTCAATCATACGATGAGCAGACAATGTGACCATGGCTACCAACCCCACCAAGAACAGCACCAACGTGATACTGACCGTGGTGGTAATGTACATGTTCCAAAATCTTCGTTTCTTTTGCATAACCAATAAGCACCTTGATAACAGGCACTATTTATATAACCTACTAAACGCAAACGAGCAGGCTGTTAACCTGCTCTTGTTTGCCCGATGGATTAGTATTCCCACAAATCCAATTCTGTATTCAGCAGTTCGTTGAATATGCGATCCTGATCGCGATGAACAAACTCTTCGGTAAGCTCTTTCTGACCTTGCACAATCATGCGGTCGAAGATATTATCGTCACCGATAATGTACGATGTGTACAAGTGCTCGGAGAAGAAGTTGTCAAACGTCATACGCTTACTGCTGTTATTCGACGGAATCATGTACTTGCGAGCCATGAACGGACGCAGATCGTCGAACAGAATCCAGAACCGAACCTGACTGACAAGATTGTCATACGGATCTCGCTCGGAAGCCATGGCTGACTGCAATGGTGCAATAGCCATAATCTTCTGATAAAAACGGGATGTGTGCTTATCAAAGAACACGATCTCCATCGTCAGATACTTGATCTGGTTTTTGACGTAGTTGGAATAACCGTACGTATTGATGTCCAGCCTGTGATTGATTGAATCATCGTATGTAACCAGATACTCGTCACGGTCGTCGGTATCGATAATCTCGCTCATAGGGCGTACCGCAAAAGCCGTTTGCATTTCTTTGCCACGCGCAATGACTGCCGAGTCAAGGAACAAAGGCTTGATTCCACGGGGGTTAGCTCCGTACAAACGCAGATACTCTTGCTGTCCGTCCAATGTCGTACGACCGTTTACAACGGCGTCCATAATCAGTCGGAACAGACTCCAATACTTCGGATCATCAGGGTTGGTCGGGAAGTAGAGCTGATAATTCTGCTTGAAACGCATATCAATGATTCTGTAGATCACGCGCGACCATACTACATCGTCTGTACGATGGAAGATGGTAGCAATCGTATCGGCATTCTCATCCAACTCTTGCGTCTCAATACGTACTGTTCCCAGTTCGTTGAAGAACGAATTGATGCGGTGCTGCGCTTGCATACCAAGCACAACACTCATCAATGCGAGGATTAAAAGTGTTCTCTTCATAAGATGTTTTTTACTTTAATAAGAGCGTCAAGTTACCTTGGTACAACGTCTCAGCGCCGCCCTTGGTGCGATATTTGATGTTCTGAACGAGCACCATATCACCACTCTTGAGCTGACCGATCAGTTTAAGCTGTGCAGCCGAGAACTTGTTTCCGCTGGACTTACCTGTCTTACGCAGAATATAGGTATCGAAGCCGGTAATCTCGAAGGGCACCTCAAGCAGACCATCCTCACCGTAACCGATCTCGAGTACGGTGTTCTTGTTCAAGCTCTTACGAGGAGTGCTATTGGAGTTAACCTGCTTGCCGCCATCTACGAAGTACGGCATAGGTTGCGGCAGACGCTGTACTTTGAACGTCTTCTCGCCCATGGTTGCCATACGGCCGTTCATGTCAGCCAGCACGGTTACCTTAACCGTCTTGGCATCAGCTTTCGGACGCAAGATATAGAACTTGCCTTGACGCTTTACGTCGGCTCCTACAACATTGACTTTCAACTGGTTGTCAGTCATACCCGGAGCGGATACTACGTAGCGGTTATCGAAGTCTCGATAGATAATGTTCAAGTCTTCGTTCATCACCGATGCAGAAGGCTCACCAACGGTGAATGCTGCAGTGAACGGCAGGCTGACTGTATCACGTCCTTGTTTGTAACGTACGATACCGTTGTAACTCTGCACTCCAGAACCGGTGGCTGTGCAACGGTAGATACCGTCTTCACCCAACTCTACATCGTTAACGAAGTAATCCGGCTTGGCGGTTGAGTCAACGGCAGCGAGGATGATTTGCGCCTCATATTGGTCACCACGGATTACGTACGATGATTTAGGAATCACGTACGCGCGAATATCGTTAGCCTTGAAGTCGTTGGCGTCAATACGCTGATACAGACGGGTTAACGTACGGTTTTCGTATGCACGGATATCGTTTTGATACTTCGTCAAGATAGCCATACAAGCACCCGCAGGCATACCCTCGAACACCGAAGCTTCCCAACTGATTGAGTCACCATCGTTGTTCACGCCCTTACCGGTGTTGAAGATACCGTTCAGGATGTGTGCGGGTTTACCGTTACGCGCACGCTCGCTCCAGTGCTGTACGTCCATCAACGTTGCCTTGTATTTCTCAATCTTCTCGCGCAATACTTGACCGTTGTGTTTGGTGGGGTCTTCCTTATCCCACTCAACCATAGCGTACTGACCCGGCTTATCGAAGTCAGACTTGTTGATAATGGTGCGAGCGGTTGAGTCGAATGCATCACCATCGACGAGATGAGCTACATCAACCTTAAAGCCCTGAATATAATAAAATAGTTCATCTGATGCCTTACGCAGCGAGTCAGCCTGGATATACAACTGACCAACCTTGGTGGGGTTCTCTGCGTATGCACGCTCAAAACGGCGATACTGCATAGCATTCTGCTCTTCAGTATTTTCCAGCGTGACGTGCAAACTCGTGTCCACCTTCTCGAAGGCATCAAGCACGTTCGTACTTACGTTCAACGCCAACATGGCGGTAAGCACGAGGTACATCATACCGATCATTTTTTGTCTCGGGGTTTCCGGACAGTTAGTTGCTCCACTCATTTCTGAAATTCTGGATTTATATCTCTACGGTTTACCCCCGACTTAACCACGATTAAAGTCTAGGATACACCCGATGAGATCAGTTCATAATTCTGTTATCATTTCGGAAACGGGTTGCTTACGCGAGTGCATTGAGCATATTTCCATAAACCTTGTTAAGATCTGCAACTTGTGCAGCCAGTTGCTTAGCGGCAGCTTCGTAAGCCTCGCTGCTCTTGGCAGCAGCAGCAGTAGCAGCAGCAGCTTTCTTCATATCAGCAGCCATCAGCTCAACCTGAGCGGTAGCAGCATTGGTCTTGTCGGCTTGGAGTTTGAGAGCCTCAGCCTGAGCCTGTACGTTCTTGAGTTGGAGCTCATATACGGCGTTCAGGTTATTCAGGTTAGCGTTTACAGCATTCAGACCCTTCTCGTAAGCCTCGGTCTGACCGGACATATTCGTAGCCGAAGCAGCGAACTTATCCATTGCCACACCTGCAACTTCCATCTTCTCACCGAGTTTGGCGGTACCTTCAGCTACTTTGCCAAGGTCGTTGAGCTGTTGAGCCGTCTTAGCCAATTTCTGAATACCCTCGGAAAGTGTTGCCTGATCTTTCTCCGACAATGGGCTGACTGTAACACCTGCCGCACTGGCGTTCACGCTACCACCGCCACCTACGCCACCGAGCAGAGTCGGTTTTTCGCGTTGCGAGATCTCAGCATAGAGTTCCGGTTCGCATCCGTGCTCCAGCGAAACGAGTTGCGGGAACACTTGCTCCCAAGCATACGTCGGGTGAGGAGCATCCAAGGTACCGATAGTGAAAAGGAACGCCTCGGTGAACATACCGATCATAAGCACTGCCGAAGCACCCGGCCAGTGAAGGATCTTGAACAATGCACCGATAATAACGACTGCAGCACCTACAGAATAGATGATACCAGTAACACGTTTTCCTTTGTAGGATTCATACCATTTCATGAATCCACCTTTTTCTTTGTGAGCCATTTTTTTTGAATTTAAATGTATATAACTTAAGTTAACTATATTTTCCCGATTATTCACCAATGTACGAACGTACGCAGCGGAATCCGATATACGGACGGCTCTCGTACTGGTACTCATAGTCGCGTGCGCCGCACTGCAGGTAGTCCTTCACATCCTTCCAGCTACCACCCTTGATGACCTTACGCTTCAACTGATCCGGGTCATTCTTGCGCGCCATGTAGGCGTGGTTGGGGTTGTAGTCATGAACGATCGAGCTGGCGGTCGGTGTAAACGACTCCATCGTCCACTCCGATACATTGCCTGCCATGTCGAACAGACCGAAGTCGTTCGGACGGTACGAAGCCACAGCCATCGGGCCGTTGCCGGTATCATCGTTGTACGCACCGTGGTAGGGCTTGAAGTTGGCAAGGAAGCAACCTTTGTAGTCACGTACATAGTTGCCGCCCCACGGGTAAGCAGCCATCTTTCTGCCACCGCGTGCAGCGTACTCCCATTCGCCTTCTGTCGGCAGACGATACAGGTGGGCATCCAGCTTCGTGTTGTCCTCCATGATCTTCGTACGCCAGTTGCAGAATGCGTGTGCCTGCTCCCAAGTAACACCTACTACAGGATAGTTGGCATAGCCCTCGTGAGCGAAATACTTGAGCATCTTCGGGTCGTTGTACGCATACTGGAAGTCACGAATCCACACCATCGTATCCGGATAGATATTGATGATACACTCGGTGTAAAGGTCTTTCGGCTCCACGAGCTTGCGAATGATGGTTGTATCGAAGATTGCACCATTACCATCCACCCAGAACGAGTCAACACGCGCTTTGGCGTTGTCGGGGTACTTACCCTTAGCTACGTCGAACTTGTTCTCCTGCAACTTTGCCTGATCGTAGTTCTTCCACGAGTAGTGGTAGTGCATACGGTTGGTGTTGAACGTGTGGTCGGAATAGAACAACGGACGCAGGATAGCGTGTACGTCAGGATCGGACTTGTACTTGTTCCAAGGGATCTTGTTCGAAGCCACCCAGTTCAGAGCGGTATCCGGCTCGATGCCTTCAATCTCTTCCGCATCCTTGGGCACGATCATGAACTGCGCGCCATCAGGATACTCGTCTGCTGCACGATAGAGCAGAGTCATGGCAATCGAGTCACGAACCCACAGCACAAACTGCTTGTACTCGTTGTTCGTGATTTCCGTCTCGTCCATCCAGAACGCATCCACGGTGGACATAACCTTGTTGTCCGGCAAGGTGAACAGGTTCGACTGCGTGTTCTCACCTTTCATAAAACTGCCTTTTCTAATCAGCAGCATACCGAACGGGTCAGCTTCCGAAAAATTCTTTGCTTTACCGGCACCTACCAATTCACCGGCAGGCTTGTTGCAGCCCGCAAACGCAATCATAAGCGCCAGAATTGGCAGAATAGTTTTCAATTTCATATCGATAAAAAATTGTTTTTGTTTCGTTGTTTGTTTCTGTTTGTCTTGTTACAGGTATCGTACACTCTTGTAGCGGTTTGTCCGCTTCGGCTTGAGTATATCAAACCCGTATGCCAAGTATATCTCGTGTGAGCCGTAGCTCTCGTATATCAATGCCGATGTCGGGATCTCGTAAGTGTAGCCCAACTGCAATCCCGATATAATATCTATGCCCAACAGTATTCCGACATTTCCGAGGATGCGGTAACTCAGTCCGAAGCGATACTTCTCCTTGAGTTCTGCCATCATACTGAGGTTGATGTCCCACTCCCGGAAATCGGTCATCACCAGTGCGGAAGGTTTGAGCACCCAGTTCTTGTTCCTCAGTCGCCAATTGTACCCTCCGGTGACGTACATCGTTCCCTTCAGGTGGAAATCCGACTCATCGCTCCAATGCAGCGTCGGGAACGTCAGGTGACTCATGCTCGCGCCTACCCACCATGTCGGTGCCGAATACCATATTCCCACTCCGAGGTCGAACGTCATGGCGTTACCGCCTTGACCGGTCGGCAGTGCTTGATCCGACGAGGTGAAATATTCGGCGTCAGGCACGTGCACACTGTCTTTCGCAAAACTGATGTTCGCAAACCCCAGATCCACGCCTGCTGACAGATACCCCTTGCCTATGCGATGCTTGTACGCATATTGCGCGTGCAACGCCTGGTTGGAGAACAAGCCGAACTTGTCGTTCATAAATCGTACTCCCGCAGCATGTTTTGTCTTGCCTATCACGAACGGCGAGCTGAAAGAGAAGTACGTTGTCATCGGGGCATTCTTTATCCCCGTGAACTGCATCCGGTGCAGACCGGCAACTTTCATCAGGTCGTCATCACCCGCCGCTGCGGGGTTGTAGGCTGTTGGCAAATACATGTATTGGCCTATCTGCGGGTCGAACTGTGCTCGCATTACTGCTACGCCACATAGCACGACGCCCAATAATAGTACCAACCGCTTCACGCTCACGCCAACACTGATTTGCATCCTATCTGCATTGGATCAATACTCTTCTTCGTCAAAGAAGAAGTCATCCTTGGTCGGGAAATCCGGCCACAGATCCTCTATTGACTCGAATTCCTCCTCATCATCCTCAATCTCGTTGAGGTTCTCGATCACCTCCATAGGCGCGCCCGTACGCTGCGCATAATCCAACAACTCGTCCCGCGTTGCAGGCCAAGGAGCATCTTCCAATTTCGATGCTAATTCCAAATTCCAATACATAGTGTTGTCTTACTACCGTTTACATACGCAAGAAGTGCGCTTTTTGGCGCATACTTCATGCATACTTCACAAAATTTCGCGCAAAGGTACAAAAAAAAATCGAAATATGCAAGTTTTTTTGCATTTTTTTTTATTTTTTCCACTCAATAGGCGATTTTTTCTGTATAATGGTGCATTTTCGAGCCAAAACGAAGCAATAATCCGACAATCGGTTCACCCAACGCATCGCTCGCATCAGGTCATCCTTTTGTACTTCATTTTGCTGATCATTTTCCGCCAGACGTACCATCTGTCGCTCCAGCCTGCGGGTCACTGTCCGGCAAATATGCGCCGCAGCTATCGCCTCGCTGCCTGCCGGAAGGATAAATGCGTGTTGTGGCGGCAACTCTGCCTGTATGGCGTCGATCCACTGTTCAACCTCCGCTACATCAGTATCTGTCACCCATTCGCCGGGTGCGAAGGACAGAAACGCACCAAGATTGAACAGTTTGTTCTGCACCGTGGCGATCTGTTCGGTATAAACCTGAACTTCTTCATGCGGCAACTGCTCGAGCAACGCCCGCAGCCAGCCGAAGAACGAGTTCAACTCATCCGCCGTGCCGTATGCCTCGATATACGCATCGCACTTGCTCACACGCTCGCCGTTCGCCAGCGAGGTGGTACCTTTATCTCCTGTCTTTGTATAAATCATAAATTTGAAATCTAAAATTTGAAATCATAAATCTCAAATCCTCATTCTATAGTGCTTACGGATATAATGCTTATTAAAGAATACCAAGCCTACGTGATAGCAGTCGATCGTGCTCGTCACCTCTTTCATCGCTTGTATCTCATGCCACGCGCGCTCCATCTCGGGTGAGTGGTGTATATCATCAATCACGTATATCGAGTGCTGCGTAGCCGATGGCAGCAACTGCCGGAAGTACCGCATCGTGGCTTCGTACGTATGGTTGGCATCGATAAACGCCAGATCGGTCTTCTTCGCCTTGTACCGGCTCAGCGTATCGTCTATATTACCTATCACGGGAACGATGTTCTGTATGCCCAACTCGCGCCACACCAGCATAGCTACATCCGCCACGTCTTCCGCTCCCTCGTAAGTCTGCACGCTGTTTTTCTCTGACGGCATTGCCAGATAGGCGGTTGTTATGCCCAGCGACGTACCTAATTCCACGATCGTCAAGGGTTGCTCCGATACACCCGTCAGGTAGTTCACCAGCCTGAAAAGCAACTGCCCGATGGACGGCGACTCAAGATGGGTGCGGGCTATATCCGCCACACGGCGGGTCTGCACCGGTGCGTTCTCCCCTCGCGCGCACGCACCCGTACCATAATCAGTATGGCTGACAACAGCCGTACTGCTTTTCAATCGTTTACGCTGCTGCTCGATCTTCGGGTAGGCATAGTACGCATTGTCGTCGTATAGCACCATCCGCACTATGTAAAACAGCGTAGGCGAATGCACACCTTCTCCGCCCGTATGCCATGCCGTCAACTCATGGCGGACATAACTCTTGATGCGATATAATGCTATCTTCCAGTTCACTTATCTGCGCGTTGACGAACCGCTGCGGGTGCTGGTGCTTGTGCTACGGGTAGGACTTGCTGCCGGCGTGCGCGTTGTGCTGGCTGTGCCGGAGGTACGCACGCGGGTTGTTGTCTGCGACTGAGTCTGCGCTTGGCTGCGGCGCGTCTGCGGCGCTACGTCCTGCCTTTGCTGCGTGCTACCCGTGCGCGTAGCTGGCTGAGCGGTCGTAGTGCGTGTGCTCGTCGAGGTTGTAGAGCTGCTGCGCGTGCTCGTTGCAGGTTGTGTTGTTGCAGGTCGTGCCGTCGTCGTACGGCTGGACTGCGTCGCAGTGGTGCTACGGGTACTCGTTGCACTCGTGCTACTGCTTGTAGAACGGCTGCGGGTGCTCGTACTCGTGCTCTTCGTGCTCGTTGTCGTGCGGGCAGCACCGGATTGCTCTACAGCCTGCTGCAACTGACGGGCGTTCGTCACACGGGTTGCCGTCTGGCTGCCTGCGGGAATATACGTAGCCGTTGTACGACGCGAGAACGACTGTTCGGGATGCTGCTGTGCATAGTCGGTGCGTGATACAGGACGGCACACATCAGCATAGTTGGTATAGTGGTAATGATCCACATAATGCACATTATGGCAGTAGTGGTGATGCTCCATATACGTCGTCACGTATGCCTGATAGTGCCCGAGGTGATACATCTCGTGATGGCCGTAATGGCTGGGGAAGTGATCCCAGTAGTACGGCGAACGCCAGTAGGCGTATGTCGGGCGACCGAAACGGTCAAACAGCGGCGGACGTTTGTAATAAACAGGTTCGATGATGTAGTTTGCACCATAGATATACGGCGCGCCGATCACCTGAACGTACGGCGTAGCATAACCCATCTCCACCACCAGAGTGGCAACATCCTGATAGATGTTCGCTGCCAGCACGGCTTGGATGAGCAGTACGTGTGTGTGTCCTTCCAAAGTCTCCAACACGCGCAGGTAATCAATATACCCGTCGCGGTTCAGATCGAGGTTGGAGATAATGTACGAACTCGAGTTCAGAATCATCTCGAACTCCTCTACACTGTTCGCTTGCGCAAATGCCGCTGCTACGGCCTGCAGATCCAGATACAGGCTTATATCCCGCGTCAGCGGAGTCACCTCGATGGTTGTTGTACGGGTGTTGCTGGTACGCGGATAGGTTACAGTGGTGCTCACCGGCTGCGTATAAACTACCTGCGTTTGAGGTTGGGGTTGAACCACTACAACCGTTTCAGGGGCTGCCTTGACCACTACCGGTTCCGGAGCCACAGTTACAATACGCGCCACACCGCAACTCGCCATCATCAACGGCAGAGCTGCAAATAGTATTGATTTTTTCATAATTCGTATAGTATTTGAAATCTTCTTTAAGGCCGGCAATAGTCCGGGTTTGTGAGTGGAGTATAGGGGACTCGAAAATTGCCTTGGCAATAATCGTTCGCAGGCGAAGCCGGAGATAAGAACCGGGGTATCGAGTCCCCTCTCATACTCCCACAAGGCCGGCGATAGTCCGGGTTTGTGAGTGGAGTATAGGGGACTCGAACCCCTTACCTTAACATTGCGAACGTTACGCTCTACCAGATGAGCTAATACCCCATTTGTCGGAATTACGCTGCAAAGATACAAAAAAATCTTGACATTTGCAAATTATTTTCACTATTTTTTTGTTTTTATCAAAAAAAAATTGTATCTTTGCGCCCGATTTGTGAAATAACTATGCGTCAGTATCTATCTATATTGTTTTTTCTGCTGCTAACCTTGCCGGGTTATGCCCAGACTGCCAAGCAGGCAGACGACCTGTATGCTGCCCAAGAGTACGCCGAAGCGCGCACTGTATATAATGCCTTGCTCCGCAAGCAACCTACCCACCCCTTGTACCTGTACCGCGCGGCACGTTGCGCACAGGAGCTCGGTGACCTGGATGAAGCGGAAAAGCTGTTCATTAAAGCCGGAACGAAGTATCCGCTCCGCGACTTCTTCCTCGGTGAGATCTACTATCAGCAGTGGCGTATGCCCGAGGCGATAGCCGCCTACGAAGCATTTCTGCCTAACATCAACGAGGAACATGAGCGTTGGCGGCACGTGCAGCAGCGCATAGCCTCAGCCGGGGTTATAGCACGTTACCTCAAGCACGTCAGCCGCATCGAGGTGCTCAGCGTCAAGCGTGTGCCGCGAGCCGATCTGCTCAGCGCCTACGCCATCAGCGAGGAGAACGGTACGCTCCGGCTCGACTCCCTCGGCAGCAGTTTTACTACGCAACGCGCTGACCGGCGCTACTACTCCGTCAGCGTCACCGATACCCTCGACAGCCTAACCGCCACACGCACCCTGCTCGTCAGCCAGCAACGGCTCTTGCATAACTGGGAAGAACCCGATACCCTCAGCACGGCTATCAACAGCGGCTCGGTAACCAACTACCCGTTTGTGCTCACCGATGGCGCAACGCTGTACTTCTCTTCCGACCGCGAGGGAGGATTAGGCGGCTTGGATATCTACATGACGCGCTACAACGCTGCACTCGGACAGTGGCTTCCGGCGGAGAACATCGGTATGCCGTTTAACTCGCCCGCCGATGATTACCTCTACGCTGCGGACGAGACGAACGGCTATGCATTCTTCGCTACCAACCGCCATTGCTTAACTGCTGCCGACGACTCCACAGCCACGACACATGCCGACTCCGTCGATGTCTATCAGATCGCTCTCGGCGAACGCACGTTCCTGCGCGGACTGCCTGACAACGAACTCGTTGCTCTCGCACGGCTCGACAGTCTGATCCCGCTCATGAGCAGCAGTACGCAGTCCTTCGGGGAAGTGTCCGAAATCCGTACAAATGTACGGGAATATCGGGGCATTATCGGGGGAACATCGGTGGAATATGCATCCAATAACCCCTCAAACCGCTCTCTTTCGACCAATGCACACGCCGATGCTGACTCGATCTTCTTCGTCCTGAACAACGACATCACCTACACCTCGCTTTCGGATTTCCGCAGCGACTCGGCGCGTGTTCTGTACGAGCAGTATATCCAACTCGAGCAAACGCAATCGCAGGCAATCGAGATGCTCGACAGCCTGCGTCATCAGTATTACGATGCGGATAAAGCCACCCGTGCCTCACTCCAAGCGCGCATTCCTAATCTCTCCAACGAGATTGACGAGCGCAAGCGCACTCTCCGCCAAACCCTCACCCAGATCCGCTCCCTCGAATCCGCACGTTAACCGCACAACATAAGCATGGTTGAGCGATTTTAGCAATTAGGCAAAAAGCTCCTTGAGGTCGGAGTGCAAGAAGGTTTCCACAGGAAGACCACCCTCCCCGACCAGAACAGAGCGATGCGGATGGTACAACTCGTGGAACGTATGCAGTCCAGAGGTGTCTTTGTCGTGATTGCTCTTAACCTCCACAGCTACAATCTTTGAGTTCTTAACAAGCACGAAATCCACCTCGTCCTTTCCCTCACGCCAATAATAGACCTCGAAACGCCCGGTATAAGCGCAGTTCATGATATGTGCGCCCACGGCAGATTCGAATAATCTTCCCCAAAGCTTGTGGTCGGCTCGTGCGGCAGCAAAATCATGCTCGCAATACAAACTCATAAGCGCGTTGTTAAACACCTGATATTTAGGAATAGAGTTGCGTCGTCGTGCCTTGTCCATAGCGAACTTGCTGAGTCCGCACACCATCCCGCTTTGTGCTAATAGTTCAAGATAGTGCGCAAGGGTGGTAGTATTGCCGGCATCCTGCAGTTGCCCTATCATCTTCGTGAGCGAGACCAACTGCCCGGAATAGGCGCTACTGAGTTCGAAGGTCTGACGCAGCAATGCGGGTTTGGCTATCGGCGTATCCATTAGGATGTCGTTGTTGATAGTGGCATCCACAATCGATGCGGAGATATACTCCTGCCAGCGATCAAGATCGTGCCTGAGGTCGGCTGCACCCGGGTAGCCGCCGTAATAGATATACTCGTCGGTCGTAAATCCGAAGGCTTGCTGCATTTCGCGCAGTGACCAGTTAGGCATCTTAATCGTTTCAAAGCGACCCTTTAGGCTCTCACTCAAACCTTTCTCCAAGCGCACACGTGACGAGCCTAACAGCACCACTTTGATGTTGACATCATTGAATGTGTCTGCATCCCACTCTTTCTTGACGACTTCTGCCCAGTTTTGAAGTTTCTGCAACTCGTCAATAACCAGCAGCAACTCGGGAAGATGTTCCATATGCAACTTGTTACGTGCCGATGCCCAACAATCGCTGATCCACGCACTGCGTGTAGCCGGCACGTTATCTGCGGCAAAATGCATCCATGGCGCGGAAATGCTATGTAACACCTGCTTGATAAGTGTAGATTTACCGACTTGTCGGGGTCCTTCGACTATCTGAATGAACTTGCGTGGCTCGTTAATTCGTACTACAATCGTCTGAAAGTATGAGCGTTGTATCATATCTAAAAAATTTACTCAATGCACTGCGTAAATTTACTCAGTGTGTTGCGTAGTTTGTAAATCCGCTGCAAAGGTACAAAAAATTTTTGATATATGCAAATTTTTCTGTAAAAAAGTGAAAAAAGGCGGCTCACCGAAGTGAGTCGCCTGATGTAACAGTTGAACGATTAACAACTTAACGGTTTAACCGCTTAACCGTTTGAAGATGCAAACGCTTGATTAACGGATCACAGCACCCTGTGCATTGTAATCCTTACCATTAGCGCGGATGATCAGCTGACCGTTCTCAATGCGCTTAGCAGCCTTCTGAGCAGCCTCTACGTTCTCAACAGCGGTAGGTTGACCCTGATAGGTCAGGTTCCACTTGTCACCGTTCACGTCAAGGATAGCAGCCTCAATGTGCTCTGCATTATTCACAATCGTCTTTACGAACGTAGCCTCAGCATAATCGATGTAGTTATAGCTTGTCCTATCCAAACCGTACGAGCGGTTGGTATTTGCACCCATGTCTTCGGTGAACGTGTAAACCTTGTTAAGCTCAATGTCCTCTTGGCCTTCCGGCAGAGTGATTGCGAAGAAGAAACGATATGAGCCGTCCTCGCTGTCCAGAGTGTACTTGATATCTCCGTTGGATGAGCGATACTCACTTGCAATTTCGCCGATGGTGATATTGGTCTCCTGCGGCTCGCGAGACAGGTTAAGCGTGTACTCAACGTTGTTGGTGCCCAATACAGTACCGGTGATGGTCACAGCGCCTTCCTCAGATACGGCAATGGTAATCGAACCGCTAAAGATCTCAGCCTCTGCACCTTCTGCAGGAGTAATAGTACCGGTGAAATCGGTTCCGGCAGCATATTCGCCAGCCATCTGAGCGCCAATTCCCGGAACGGTAACTGTCAGATCGATTGCATTGTTCTCGTCAGAAGCAGCAAAGCGTACGATACCATACGATGAGAAATAATTCGTGTTGGTCTCCAAGTTAGTAGCAGTAAGCGACTCTTGCTCTGCAGCTACAGGTGTAACGAAGAACATCTTAATGTTATAGGTAACAGCATCCTTACCAAGAACGGTAGCTACTACATCAATACGCTCCTCTGTTTCAGTTACGGTAATCGCTGCCGAATAAATCTTAACAACATTTTCACCGATTACGATACCGCTATACTCCATATTAAGATCAGCCGCGGTATATGTACCGGCTCCGCTCTCTGCATTGTCGCTATTGATTACAAACGCTACAACGCTGTCGCCCGATACAGACTTCGTGTAGAACTCCCAAGCATTGATGTCGGTGTAATACATCGGAACAGCCATCGCAACGTCAAAGAACAAGTCAAACTCTTCGCCCGAAGGTTCAATCGGCTTCTCGTCAAATACAAGGTTATATACGTTCAGATCCTTGTCGGTTACCTCAGCCTCGATGTGAGCCAAGCCCTCGTTGCTCAGGGTCTTTACAAAATTAACCTTCGCCAAGCTAACCGTTGTGCTACCGAATTTTGCATAGGTATAGGTTACACTCGAATACATATCATCCAGTGTATAGGTAGCGCCGAGTTCAACGTCTGTCTGCGAGGCCTCAAGTTTGATATCAAATACGAACGTGGTATCCTTGGCAGCACTGGTCAGCGTATAAATAATCTCGCTGTAATATGAGTTATACTCGCCCTCTGCGTCAGCGATTACTACATCAATCGGCTCAGCAGCTTCCTGAATGCTCAGAACAGGGTTGGTATAGTTACCGTCATAGTACTGACCAGCAAGTACGCCGTACACTTGACCGGTTGCGCTATATGTATTAGCGTCTGCATCGTACGTAAATACGGTCTCACCATTGTAGAAGAAGTAGGATGAACCATACGAGCCGTATTCACCCATATACTGCTCAGCAGCGAACGTAACAGCGTTACCTTCTTTCGTACCTTTTACCCAAGCCTCGGGGATATAGGCACTCATGCCTTGGAAATAAACATCATTATCCACAACAGCTACATTGATAAACTTGGATTCAGCACTACCGCTCTTTGTGTAATTCATTACATATTCCACAACGGTAGCACCCTCAGGCAACTCAACTACTTCCGGAGCCTCAGGCTCTTCTGCGCTGAAGACCGGACTTATCCAATAGCAGTACAACGACATTTCGGTAGCCGATTCGCTCTCCATAATGTACGTCGTGTTCGATGTCAGCGTATTTTTCTCCGGATCGAAGGTGAACACGATATCACACAACGTTTGACCGTCATTGGAGCCAATAAGGAACTCGTCACCATAGTCATCCGTGCCAACCAATTGACCATTGGCGAATGTGATGGTGTTGCCTTCCATGGTACCAACAATAGCACCATCCTCGAACCAATAAGCCAAACCGGTAATTGTTACATTGCTTCCGTCAACAGTTACCTCTACAGAAGGCATATAGGACGTTGCGTCCTGCCAGCCACTGCTACTATTAATATAAAATGTACCGCTCTGGGTGTAAAACGTACCCGACTCAAGAGCGGCGGTTGCCTTCGGAGCACGCTGAACCGGATTAACGTTCTTTACTACCTTCTCCATACGAGTAGCAGCAGGAACATCAATCTTCTGAGCTGCTACCTTCTTCTCAAAAGGAGCAGCACTTACGCTAAGCACAATAGCCATAGCGCAGAAAATAGATAAAATCTTTTTCATAATTGTTAATAAATTAGTTAATAAATTAGTTAATAAAAAATATACCTTAAAGTATTCACAAATACCTTATAAGTTTAATTTATTATACACTATTGTATACGCGCATATCGCGCGCAGAAAACTAATACCGACGCAAAGGTACAAAAAAAACAGGCGATTTTGCAAATCTTGACGCCATTACTCTTAAAAAAATGCACCATTTTCATAAATTTGTCACCTAAACAATAAAATCACACTACATTTCAACGGTTTTGGACCACAAAAAAGAGTGCATCATTACTGACACACTCCTTTCTCTCTTTTCCTGTGCGTTTAGATAACTCCGCTGAAGCCCATGAATGCCATAGCGAGGATACCTGCGGTGATGAGGGCGATAGGTGTTCCCTCCATAGCTTTGGGCACATCGTTGCGGCGCAACTGCTCACGCAGACCGGCAAACAATACCAACGCTATAGCAAAGCCCAGAGCGGTAGCCAGCGCGAAGATCGTACCGGTCAGCAGGTTATGGTCCAAGCCTTCGGGCAATTTGTTCGTGCCGTTTGCCACGAGAATAGCTACACCAAGGATGCAGCAGTTGGTGGTGATCAGCGGCAGGAACACACCCAGCGCCTGATACAGCGACGGAGAGATCTTCTTCAATATGATCTCAATCATCTGCACCAGCGTGGCGATCACCAAGATAAACAGGATAGTCTGCAAGAAGCCGAGTCCGAACGAGTCGAGCAACATCTGCAACAGGTAGGTTACAATGGTAGCCAGCACCAGCACGAACGTTACGGCTGCACCCATGCCCAGCGCGGTGTCGATCTTCTTACTAACGCCCAAGAACGGACATATTCCCAAGAACTGACTCAATACGATATTGTTAACAAATATCGCCGATATAAATATCAAGAAGTATAACATAATCTATTTTGTCTTTTAGTAGCCATAGGCTACGGTCTTTATTCTTTTAGTGAAACGGTCTTTCAGCGTTAGCGGTCTACTTTTTCACGTATTTCTGGAACAATCCCATCAGCAGACCCAGCACAATGAATGCACCCGGAGCCAGCACAAACAGCAACATTCCGTAGTTGTCGGGGATAATGTTCAGCCCGAAGCAGGTACCTGTACCGAGCAACTCACGGATGATACCGATCACCGTCAGCGACAGCGTGAAGCCCAGACCCATGCCTATTCCGTCCAGAGCCGACATACCTACGCTGTTCTTCGCAGCAAAAGCCTCAGCGCGACCGAGCACGATACAGTTCACAACGATCAGCGGAATAAACAGACCCAGCACGTCATAGATTGCCGGCGTATAAGCCTTCATCAGCATCTCGACGATGGTCACAAACGTTGCGATCACCACGATAAACGCAGGAATACGCACCTTGTCGGGGATCACATTCTTGAGCATCGAAATAACCACGTTCGAGCAAACAAGCACGAACATCGTCGCCAGACCCATTGACATACCGTTGATAGCGGATGTCGTCGTGGCGAGTGTCGGACACATACCCAGCACCAAGGCGAACGTCGGGTTCTCCTTAAAGATGCCGTTCAACAATGTTTTAGATGAATTATTCATAGTGTCTCGCATTATTCGGGTTTAACAATTTCCGTTACCTCAACTTCTACCACTTCTTCCTCAACAGCCTCTGCCTCTTCACCTTCGGGAGCGGGGTGATGTTGCTGGCTTGCGCCGGTGAAGGCATCGTGTCCGTGCAATCCGGCATAAGCGGCATTCACCGCACCCAGGAACGCACGCGACGAGATGGTAGCCGCCGTGATGGCATCTACCTCACCGCCGTCCTTGCTTACGGTCATGTGACCGTCAGCTTTTCTGCCGATGATGTTCTGTCCAGGCTTATCACCGTTCTTGAACCACAGCACAATATGCGAACCCAAACCCGGCGTTTCGGCGTGCTCGAGGATGGCATAATCCACAATGCGGTCGTCGGCATCAAAACCTACCATCAGTTTGATCTTCCCGCCAAAGCCGTTGGTCTCGGTCTGCACAGCCGCACCCACAAACTCATCGTTGGCGTCGTACGCACGGTAGATCACCAGCCCCTCTGCCTGTTCGGCATCAGCGATGCGTGCATGAGCCGGCAGCACAGCGGAGATAGCCGCTTGCTTCTGCGCCTCTTTCTGGGCATTGATCGTCTCCTCGGTCAGCATGTTCACACCTGCCAACGCCGCACCTGCCACAATCGTGATGCAGGTCAGGGAGAGCATCATATTCTTCAGTGTACTTTCTAACTTCTTCATTTTCATTTATCTTTTAGTAGCCAAAGGCTACGGTCTTTTGTCTTTTAGCGTAGCGGTCTTTCAGCGCAGCGGTCTATTTTTTAACAACTTCGCCGAAGCGTTTGGGTGCAATGCGATTGAGCAAAGGCACACAGCCGTTCATGATCAGGATAGCAAACGACATACCTTCCGGATAAGCACCCCATGTACGGATAACTACGACGATCACGCCGATGCCTACGCCGAAGATGATCTTACCCCAAGCCGTCATCGGGCTGGTCACATAGTCCGTTGCCATGAATATAGCACCGAGCATCACACCACCGGTCAGCAGGTGAGTCATCGGACCGCTACCTATACCGCAGGCACTCAGTATAGCCGTGAACACAGCCACCGTGCCCAGGATCGAAACAGGTATATGCCAGCTTATCACGCGCGTACATATAAGGAATATACCGCCGATGAGCAGCGCCAGTGCACTGATCTCACCCATCGAACCGCCCATGATATGCTCCGGCACACAGCTCAGGAACGCATCTTTCAGGCTTTCCAGTTCAAACTGTTGCCCTTCGAGCACGGCATGTTTCATGTACGAAAGCGGTGTGGCGGCTGTTTCGGCATCGAGGTAACTCGTCGCAAAGCCCTTGGCTACAGGCCAGGTCGTCATAGCTGCCGGGAACGAGATGAGCAGGAACACACGTCCTACCAAAGCCGGGTTGAATACGTTCTGACCAATGCCGCCGAACACCATCTTACCGATACCGATGGCGAATATTGCGCCCAGAACGGTCATCCACCAAGGCAGGTTACTCGGCAGGTTCATCGCCAACAGCAGACCTGTCAGCACGGCACTCAAGTCGAGCAACGACGGCTGCTGCTTGAGCATATACTTCGTTATGCACCACTCCGTCAGCACACAAACGGCTATACTGATCAACGTGGTGATGAGTGCTCCCCAGCCAAACGCAACGAGGCTGACAGCAAACGCCGGCAGCAACGCCACAATGACCAGAAGCATGTTTTTCTGCACACTGTCTCCGCTGTGTACGTGCGGAGCCGCAGATGTCATCAATTGACTCATATTCTTCTTTTATTAGTTTAATTCGCTTAATTCGTGAACAAATAGTTCTGTTTAATCTGATAAATCTGTGAACTATAAAATTCGTTTAATTCGCTTAATTCGTGAACCCCTACTTCTTCGCAGCCTGGCGTTCGCGGATCATAGCGCCCACTTTGCCTTTGCCTGCGCGTATTCCGTCAAGCAGCGGACGGTGAGCAGGGCAGGTAAACACACACGAACCGCAATCGATGCAGTCCATCACTTTGTGTTTCTCCATCTCTTCCCACTCTTCGCCTTTCGCCATGCTCGACAGCAAGTACGGCTCCAAGCCCATCGGGCAAGCCTCTACGCACTTCCCGCAACGGATACACGGCGACGGTTGCGGACGATAGCACTCGTCTTCCGGCATAAACAGCAACGCACTCATGCGTTTGTTGGCTGGCATCGTCTCGATGTTCGACATCGAGCGTCCCATCATCGGTCCACCGGCAATCACCTCGCCCGTGCGCTCAGGCACGCCGCCAACCATCTCTACGAGTTGCGACGTCGGAGTACCGAAACGTACAAGGTAGTTACCCGGCTTCTTCACGTTCTTGCCGGTGATGGTCATCACGCGGGAGATGAGCGGTTTGTTCTTCTGTACAGCCTCGTAGATGGCAAACAACGTAGCCACATTATCCACCACAGCACCTGTCTCGATAGGCAGCGCACCCGACGGCACTTGTCGCCCTATGCACGCATCAATCAGCTGTTTCTCACCGCCTTGCGGATATTTAACCTTCAGTGCACGCACCTCTATGCCCAGCACTCTCGATGCCAACTCGCCCATGTGCTGAATTGCGTCAGGTTTGTTCGCCTCGATGCCGATGATTGCGCGGTTCACACCGAGAGCCTTCATCACGATCTTGATGCCCACGATGATCTCCTCACCGTGCTCAAGCATCAGCTGATGGTCGTTGGTCAAGTACGGTTCGCACTCTACGCCGTTCACGATCAGCACCTCGGCTTTCTTGCCCGGAGGAGGCATCAGTTTCACGTGTGTCGGGAAGCAAGCGCCGCCCAGACCCACGATACCTGCATCCTGAATCTTCTGGATGATATCCTTCGGCTCCAATGTGCACTCATGGATGAGGGTAGCCGAACGGTCGATGGTCGGCAGCCACTCGTCGCCCTCAACGTCGATAATGATTGCCGGAGCAGGTACGCCCTGACCATCTAACACATTGTCGATCTTCGCCACCTTACCACTAACCGGCGAATGAACAGGAGCACTCACAAAGCCACCTGCTTTGGCGAGCAGCGTTCCTACCTGCACCTTGTCGCCCACAGCCACTATGGGCTGTGCCGGCGCACCGATATGTTGCGACAGAAGCACGGCTGCCTGCTTGGGCAGCGGAGCTTCCACGATCGCCTTGTGTGCAGAGTACGCCTTGTTGTCATGCGGATGAACTCCGCCTATGCAAAATGTATTCTTCATATCGTTAATATTTTCGTGTTGTTATCCGCCAAAGTTGGCGGATGGTATTAAGCCAAATGCCCCAGCAAATTGGGGAAGATAGCACGCGGTGTTGGCAACGACTTGATTACCTCGGCGCACTTCGGGTCGCTGATGAGCACATCCGGCGCACCCAGAGCCACCGCACGTTGCGGCGTGAACGCACCTGCCTGAGCGGCTTCCTTCGGAGCCTCAGCCTCAGCCGTCGGCACAAGGATAGCAGCCACCTGATCCATAACGGGCTCGCCGCCTACGGGGCAACTCAATCCGGTTATGTTGCCTTGCTTGACGCACGCCTCTGCAAAGTTCCGGCAACCGGCAAATCCACAGCCGCCGCAGTTAGCACCCGGCAATACAGCTTGCACCAAGTCGATGCGCGGGTCTTCCTCCACGGCAAACTGACGAGCCACCACATACAACAGGATCGATGCAATCAATCCCGTCAGTCCTAATACGAGTAGTGATAAAAGTATTGACATATCTAATGTTTAATTAATTTTGCGCACCCAAAACGTGAATTTGCGTTGCAGTTTATCCCTGAACATCCTCAGCACCACATAGTACACTGCCACGCTCACCAATGCCGCTGTTCCTGCTTTCGCTTCGCTCCAGCCCATTCTGTCAAACCACGCAACAGCCGCCACCAACAGCAAGAACGGAATAATGTACGCCAGGAACACCGCCAGCCAACCTGCTTGTTCGCGTACCAGCACCTCAACCTCATCGCCCACTTGCAGCGGTTCGGTCATCCGCGCCTCTATCCGTTTCTCCCTGCTCTCAGATGCCATACACATCTTCGCCGCGTGACACGCAGCACACGCGCTGGTTTGAGCGATGCGAACTATCGCCATCTCACCATCCACGCGCTCTACAATTCCATTATGACGGATAGAGTCTTCCAATTCGGCGACAAAGATACAAAAAATTTTTTATATTTGCAAGCAAAATGCATTTTTTTATATATTTTTCCACATTTTTGACAAAAAATTTGCAAATTCGGTATTTTTTTTGTATCTTTGTTGCGGATTATTGTACATATGCACGAAAATTATGGCAAAAAGACCCTCTAAATCCCGCAACGAAGCGGAAGACAAATTCATAGATTCTCTCACCGACCCCAAGAACCTGAGTTCTATCGCCGGCAAAGTAAAGACCGGCGTGCAGTCGGAGCAATTCCGTGTGATATGCGGCGTTGTGTTGGGGCTGTTTACGCTCTATCTGGCGATAGCATTCATCAGTTTCTTCTTTACGGGCGACGCGGACTTCTCTATTCTGGAGATGAGTCGTGCCGAGCGCGCTGCTAACCGTCTGGAGATCCAGAACTGGATGGGGCTGCCGGGTGCTGCGCTCGTATTCCTGATGGTGCACGAAGGCTTCGGCTTGGCGAGTGCGGTGCTGATCGCGCTACTCGGTATGTGCGCGAACAAACTCTTGCGTCCTGCCCAAACAGGCTTGCTGAAGTTTACTATCTGTGCAGCATTCTGGGTGCTGTACGGTGCTGCATTGCTCGGTTACGTCGATTACCTGCTGGGCGAGAAACTGTTCTTCCGCCTCGGTGGTGCGTTTGGCGCAGTGGTGACCACGTGGGCGGTATCGTACGTCAAAGTAATCGGACTGCTCTTCATACTGATCGCATTGGGACTGATCTTCTTCATCTGTGTCGATAAGACCTTCATCCCCAAGATGCGCAAGGTTTGGCAGTGGCTGAAATCCCTCGGTAAGAAAAAAGAACAGGCAGAGGCAGACGAACCCGCAGAACAGATAGCCAAAGGCGATGAACAGAACGAACCCGAAAAGACGGAGATTGAACTAGTGATTGCCGGCAAGCAGGAGGACGAAGACAAGCCTGACGAAGGCAGCGGATTGACACTGGAGATTGTAGGACAAGAGCCGACAGAGGTGGTGGATATCAATGCACCGGTAGACGAAGAAACAGAGAGTGAACCGAAAGACGAACAGATACAGGAAGAGCCGGAACCTACTCAGGATGAGGGCGATGAGAACCCCGACCTTGAGATAGCCGATGTCAAGGAAGTTGAACTCGCCGAGGATTCCCCGGAAGCGCTGTTGCAGAAGTACGGCGAGTACGACCCGCGCAAAGAACTCGAACTCTATGAGTTCCCCTCGCTCGACCTATTGAAAGTTTATCCCAACGAAACATCGCCCGTCATCGACCAGGCTGAGCAGCAGAAGAACGCCGACAATATCGTTACAGCGCTGCGGAACTTCGGCGTGGAGATCGACAGTATAAAAGCAACCGTCGGACCTACCGTCACGCTCTACGAGGTGCGCCCGAAGGCCGGTGTGAAGATCGCACGGATTCAGTCGCTCGAGAGCGATATCATGTTGTCGCTGGCGGCGAAAGGTATCCGTATTATCGCGCCGATGCCGGGCAAAGGTACGGTCGGTATAGAAGTGCCGAACGAGAAACCGCAGATGGTCAGCATGCACTCCGTTATCGCATCGAAGAACTTCCAGGAGAACACGAAGATGCGCTTGCCGATAGCTATCGGACGCACGATCACGAACGATATATTCATGTTCGACCTCGCCAAGACCCCGCACTTGCTCGTTGCCGGTGCTACAGGTCAAGGTAAGTCCGTTGCCATCAACGCTATCATTACCTCGCTGCTGTACAAAAAGCACCCGGCTGAGCTGAAGATGGTGCTCGTTGACCCGAAGATGGTTGAGTTCGCGCCCTACAAGCCCCTGCTCAAGCACTACCTCGCCGCGATGCCCGATGCCGATGAGAATCAGGTAGTCATCACCGAGTGCGACAAGGTTATCAACACCCTCAACTCCCTCGTCATCGAGATGGAGAACCGCTACAAGCTCCTTATGGATGCCGGTGTGCGTAACCTCGAGGACTACAACGACAAGTTCGTTCACCGTCGCCTCAATCCGGAGAAGGTGGTCGATGGCACGTTGCATCATCAGTACCTGCCCTACATCGTCATCGTTATCGACGAGTACGGCGACTTTATCATGCAAGCCGGCAAACAGGTCGAAACGCCTATCGCCCGCATCACACAGAAAGCGCGTGCCGTAGGTATGCACATGATCCTTGCTACCCAGCGTCCTTCCGTCAACATCGTCACAGGTGTCATCAAGGCGAACATCCCGACGCGTATAGCCTTGCGCACGCAATCCGTCATCGACTCGCGTACCGTGCTGGATGCCAAGGGTGCGGAGCAACTCATCGGTCGCGGCGATATGCTCTATGCCGGCAACGGCGAGATCACACGTATCCAGTGCGCCTTCGTTGATACGCCGGAGGTGGATGCGATCGTTGAGCACATCGAGAAACAGCAGCACTACTTCGAGCCCTACCAGTTGCCGGAGTACATCCCTGAAGGTGCTGAAGCCGAAGCTCTGGCTCCCGGTAGCGTGGATATGAAGCGCCTCGACCCGATGTTCGCCGATGTAGCGCGCTATGTGGTCAACAAACAGGAAGGTTCAACCTCGCGTCTGCAGCGTGCGTTCGAGATAGGTTACAACCGTGCCGGCAAACTCTCCGACCAACTCGAGGCGGCGGGTATCGTAGGTCCGAACAAAGGTCCCAAGGGACGCGACGTACTCATTCAGGATCCGAATCAACTCGACCAACTCCTCGAAGAACTCGGCGTCAAGTAATGAATTGTGCCTGTGGCAAAAGAATTATAGATTTGACATCACAAATTGTGATCTCATAACCGCTGTGTTCGGCAGCGTAAAAAAGTGAGTACATAAAGACATAAACAGCGCGAAGCGTCGCGCCACATAAAGCGTTATAAGCCGAAAATTTGATTCTTCGGAACCCTAGACAAGTTACAAAAGAATCATTATTAGTTCAAGTACGGTTTATGCACGCTCACGTTTTAGCGTGAGTTTTTCCGTGCATTAGTTTGAACTAATAAGGTAAGTCTAGGACCTCGAAGAATCAAATGAAGCGAACGAGAAGCGCACGCTTTTTCGTGTGTATATAGTATAAACAATCAAAAAACAAATCATTATGAAAAATCTATTCAGAAAGTCCCTCATGGGCAAAAAAGCAATCGTAAGTATGTTGGCTGTTATAGCCGTTCTATCTCTGTCTCTCGCCACCATGACTTCGTGCGAAAAAACAGAACAAACGATGGTTTATTGTGTCGAAATTGTTGATTTCAACGACAACACGGACATCTTGAGATCCAGTATTGACAAAGGATTTGAAGAGGCCGGGTTCAAGTCTTCGCTCAATCACATTTGGCAGACATTCGGCACCGAAAGTTCATGCAACCAAAAAGCCACTACTGCTTTCCAAAAACGCGTGAAAGAGATTGACAAAGACCGTACACAACTGAAGGACCCTTTTACCGGGTTATCTCTGCCTTTGGCAATAAAAGGCGTTACGGTAAAACTCATCAATCTGGGCTCCGGCAACAAGGAGATAGAAATAGACTCCTATACCTTTGTAGAAGAAGATCTTTAATGGACCTCGGTTCCGCAACGAGCGATTGAGATATGAAACCGTTTATTGAAAACACGCTTGCCGGTACAATCGGTACAATCATTGGTATCGTACTGACTATCGGCACAACGTATTTGGCCACCAGAATTGAGACTCGCAAAAGCGAAAAACAACAAATCCAAATGCTGGTTAAAGGCTTGGAGCAGAATATCAAAGCCTTTGAGGACTTAGCAGAGACGCTGGAATATGCTGATTCGCTGAATATGATTATCCACCTACACAAAGACAACTTGTCGGTTTTGCCTGATAGCACACTTTATGAGTGGTCGTCTTATTTGTTGAGTCTTAACTTAAATGCAATAGATATGACAGCGGCGCGTATCTTCTCGTCCAATATTGAGACATGGAGAAATATATCTTCTCCTGAATTCATAGATAATATGGGACGTTCCTTCTCGGTGATAGAAATGCTCATAGAACTAAACGCCCGACGAGAAGATGCGTTTTTCAATCAAATGTATGAAGTGTATGAATTAGAAAGAAAAAACACCTCTAAATCTATTGTTGAACATACCCAGCGCGTTATACAACTACCCGTTGTGGACAATTATATGCGTTCAGTACACGAATTTTATTCACGCGCTTTCCGTGGCAGCACAAAGTTACTGCGGGAAAAACTAAACGAATCCAAGCAATTTGTCGGTCTGCCGATAGAGGAAGACGAGCTGCAAATAACTCAAAACAGCATTGCTGTGCTACCAGATACGCTGCAAGCGGATACTGCACGGATAGATTCCATTTTACAATTAACACAATAAAAGACTCTTTACAATGAAAAGAACAATCAAACTGGCAGCGCTATGCTGCATCGCCGCTTTGGCTTTTGTCCTCTCCTCTTGCGAAGAAAAAGTTGTTAGTGTACAGCTTTTATATAATTTTGCAATTACGGAGTATAATGGCGATATTTTCGAGATGGTTACTGTTGAAAATTACATTAAAAGCAAGACCACCCTCTACGGGTCACAATCTTTTGAAGCTCAAAGTTATTCCGAGTGTGACCAAAAGTGCAAGGAGGCATTCGACAAAGCAGTAGCCAATTTCTCTTATGCTGAGCTTGACGCACTCGGCTTGAGTAAAAACACGAGTTTTGCATTTACCGCCAAGCGTTATTCCGAGAATAAAACCACAATCACTATTGGTGAGTGGAGATACCCCAAAGCGAAATAACGGGTATGTCTAATCACTCCTTTTGTAATCTATTAAAATAATCATTATGAAAAAATCTTTTATGACGCTTGCAACCGTCCTTTGCTGCATAATGACGATGGGTTTGATGAACTCATGTAAAGAAAACAACCAGCCGACGCCACCAACGCCAACCGAAGAGAAACAGTTGAGAGCGGAGTACATGTTCCAGGGTGTTGAGGCACTACGGACGTATTGTGATGTGACCATCGAGTACTATGACAGCGTAGGAAACATCAAAAGCGAACTACTTACGCAAGACAAATGGGAAATGACATTTTGGTCTGAAATGCCTTGCAAAATAGGAATGCGCGTGAGTGTAAAACTCAAAGAAGGTGTGGTCGCAAGCACCGTACCTGCAGTCGATTTAAGTTATAGTTATAAATGCATGTCACGCGTTAATGAAGGAGTTTCCCCGGGAATCGAAGAAGAATTTTCGCCTAATTTAGGAGAAGGAGAAATCGCAGAATGGATTGAAGATACCCAAAACGACGGTGGTCTTGTGAACTATCTCATCACATTTGACAAGAACGGTCATTTTACCAAAGGCAAATGGAAATAACCAACGGTTGAAGATGACAAAATAAGTCCCTCTATGCCGGCAACGCCAGCATCACCCGTGTGCAGTGTGCGTTTGTCGATACGCCGGAAGTGGATGAGATAGTAACGCATATCTCCAAACAGCAGTGTTACCGTGAATCGTACCAGTTGCCGGAATATGTGGGTGAAGGAGGTGATAGCGAGGCACTTGCTCCGGGCAGTGTGGACATGAAACGTCCTCATCCAGGATCCCAACCAACTCGAAGCCAAACTCCAGGAACTGGGAGTGGGATAAACCGAGCGAGTACCGTTGACCCTTTCACGGTAGAGATATAATTAGACAACTAGTCGGTTGTCTATAAATCAAAACACCGAGATAGCACTACGCTACCTCGGTGTTTTGTATTCTTGATTTATCGTGTACGACTCAAAATATTGTAAGAGACGTCGATATTGGGTTTCTATCGCCTTTTTCTCCGCCACGCATCACCCGCAATCCGTTTGTTCATTGGGATTGCATAGGAGGTTTATTGGGTGATCTTCGATATTCCCTCGATTGAACAGCACGTTAATAACGCATTAGAGCATTCAGTATATAACATAAGGGCATTTACTATATATTACATAGTAATATATATACGTTGGGTTATGAGTAGGGTTATGTAGGGAGAAGCATACAATGAGCATATATTCAGCATATATTCAGCATATATTGAGCATATATTGAAGACTCGAGGAAGGAGCGAGGAAGAATCGAAGAAAGAATGGGGAAAAAAGGATAAGCGCCGCGCACTAAATGACTGCACAACTATCCAGCGTTGGAAGCGCCGGACGCAGGACACTAAGACTTCCGGCCTTTTAATACTACTGAAGATTAAGTTTTGGGATTAGCATAGCAAAAAACCAGCGGTTTTTGCCATCTAATCCTTAAATTTATATTGATATTTAGGATTATAATCCCAAATGTTTATGAAAATTTTGGATTTTTAATATATTTTTTGTACTTTTGTTGTCTAAAACGAAGAAAGATATGGCATTCATTAAAAGACAACTTGAACAAGTGATCAGAAATCACATGTTTCGCGGCAAGGCAATCATTCTAATCGGAGCAAGGCAGGTGGGCAAATCCACGCTGTTTGAACAGATACTGTCAGCTCCTATGCCGGAAATTAACGATAGCCAAATACTCAGAATCTATTGCGATGATCCTGAGCAACGGAAGTTGCTGGAGAATGCCAATCTTGCGGATTTAAGCCAGTTGCTTGCCGGCAAGCGTATCGCAATGATAGATGAAGCGCAACGCATACAAGGGATAGGCCTGACGCTCAAACTCATCACAGACCACTTCAAAGATATACAACTGCTCGTTACGGGTTCGTCATCGTTCACGCTCCAAGGACAATTGAACGAACCTCTGACAGGACGCAAGTTCGAATACCACCTATACCCCATATCTACACAAGAGATTTATGATGACGGAGGTTTGATCCGAACAAAACAGACATTCGAATCGCGACTGATTTACGGATCGTATCCGGATGTAATAACCGGAATAGATAATCCTCGCGATATATTGATGAACCTGTCAGGCAGTTACATGTACCAGGATTTGCTTACCATGGAAGGAGTGCGGCGACCGGTGTTGCTGGAAAAACTGCTGGTAGCTCTGGCTTTGCAAGTAGGCAGTGAAGTGTCGTATAGCGAATTGGCACAAACCGTAGGTTCTGACAATAAGACTGTTGAGAAATACGTTGACTTGCTGGAGAAGTGCTATATAATCTTCCGGCTTAACGGTTTAAGCCGAAATCTGAGAAACGAGCTGAAAAAATCCAAGAAGATATATTTCTTCGACAACGGCATACGCAATGCAGTCATTCAGCAGTTTGCGCCACTTGAACTGCGCAATGATACCGGTGCACTATGGGAGAACTTCTTTATCTCCGAGCGTATCAAGCGCAACCATTACATCGGTCATTACTGCAACACCTATTTCTGGCGCACAACGACACAGCAAGAGATTGACTATATCGAAGAGTCTGACGGAAAAATGACAGCCTTTGAAATGAAATGGAATCCGAAAAAAGGCAACACCACATTTCCAAAGGCATTCATGGAAACCTACGACGTCAAAGATTCAGTTGTTATTACTCCCGATAATTATCTTGACTGGTTGCACTAAATCTTTCAGTTGCGGTGGATCTTGCTGGCGCCGAGGGAGATGGATTGCTAGACGGACGGATTGCCCTGGTACTCAATCTTGCTGGCACCGTTGGCTTGTGCCCAGAGCGAGTCGTTGACGTTCAGTTCCGCCTTGCAGGCACCGGTGAGGTTGATCGCCTCGAGCGAAGGCACATTGATCACGGCTTTGCCGCGATGATTATCCACGCCGCAGATCTTCAGCCTTGAGAGCAAGGGGTACAACGTACCTTCCACGACCAGCAGATCCGCCTTGCGCAACGCCTCAAGGATATCGGAAGTATAGACCTCCTGCCGACTGATGATCGACAGAATGCAATAATACAATATATTTATAGTTAGTCGAAAGACGAATACAAAGATACTACATTTTTCAGCACTATGCAATACATAGTAGTATAAAAAAAGAAAAATGTCAGTTGATTTCACGAAAAAGTGCAAATATGGTTAGCAATTTCGGGTGTTTTGACGAGTGTTGTGAAAAAAAATCAGTTTGCAGAAAATTTATCGTGATAAAACTTGCAAATGTGGCATTTTTTTTGTATCTTTGCATGCGTGTTCGGCAAACAATCGGCAAACGGCGCAACAGGTGCCACACAGGCACGCTGTTGCTGTGGCAAAATGCCAACGCTATTAAACATTAGGATTATGAAAATTCTTCTACTGACAGTACTGCAATCATTGTTTGCCCTGCTTGGGCAGAAGACGATGACTACGGACTTCACGATCACCGTGCAACAACAGGCTTCACAGCCTGTATCGTACACCGGAACAATGTCTATGCACGGTGAGCAGTTCACACTCGAGGCGTTCGGCACACAGGCATCATACGACGGAAAGACGTTGTATATGTTCAATGAGGATGCCAACGAACTGACGCTCTCTACCCCATCCCGCGAGGAACTCTACGAAGCCAACCCGCTCATCTTCGCCAAAGCCATGGCGGATGCCTGCGAGGTGACGGAATCAACCACCAACGGTCTAACCACCATCACCTTCGTCCCCAAAGAGCCGGTCGGCATCGACAAGATAACGATGAAAGTCAAACCCCTCACCTCCGGCAAACAGGACTACGCCCCCACCACCATCACCCTCAAGGAAGGCGCACAAACGACCACAGTCCTGTTCCGCAACCTCCGCTACAGCGATGACCTCCGCGAGTACATCCTCAAGCCCGAAGGAGCCTTCATCAACGACATAAGATAACAAACTAAATATTGAATCACATGAGAACAAGAATGGTTGCAGGCAACTGGAAAATGAACAAGACCCTGCAAGAAGGCGTTGAGCTCGCCCAAACGCTCAAGAACGATGTTAAGAACCCCAACTGCGCCGTAGTTATCGGCACGCCGTTCATCCATCTGGCAACCGTAGCCGAGTTGCTCAAGGGCTCACCTATCAAGGTAGCTGCCGAGAACTGCGCCGACAAGGACAAAGGTGCATTCACCGGCGAGGTTAGTGCCGCTATGGTAGCTTCGACGGGTGCTGAGTACTGCATCCTCGGTCACTCGGAGCGTCGCGCTTACTACCACGAGGACTTCGAGATCCTCAAGAACAAAGTCGAACTCGCACTGGCTAACGGTCTGAAGGTGATCTTCTGCATCGGCGAGGTGAAAGAGGAGCGTCTGGAGAACAAACAGAACGAGGTTGTGAAGGCACAACTCGAAGGTTCGGTATTCCATCTGAGCGCCGAGCAGTGGGCAAACATCACCCTCGCTTACGAACCCGTTTGGGCTATCGGTACAGGTCTGACCGCTACCCCGGAGCAGGCACAGGAGATCCACGCGTTCATCCGCGGCTTGGTAGCTGATAAGTTCGGCAAGCAGGTGGCTGACGACACCACGATCCTCTACGGCGGCAGCTGCAACGAGAAGAACGCAGCCGAGCTGTTCGCTTGCCCGGACATCGACGGTGGCCTCATCGGCGGCGCCGCACTCGTAGCCGAGAAGTTCGAAGCAATCATCGCTGCACGCTAATGGCTTTAGTAAGATCCATACAACGTGACGGCTTGACCCTTACCCCGCAGATTGCACCCGACGTCTTCCTGGCGGAGAATGCAACTGTGGTGGGTGAGGTCACGATAGGCGAAGGCTCGTCCGTCTGGTTCAATGCCGTGCTCCGTGGCGACGTTAACACCATCACCATCGGCAAGCATTGTAACATCCAGGACGGCTCGGTGCTCCACACGCTCTATCAGAAATCCACCATCACCCTGGGCGACTACGTGTCCGTAGGACATAACGTGACGATCCACGGCGCGGATGTCGATGACTACGCACTCATCGGCATGGGCGCTACCCTACTCGACGGCGCGCATGTCGGCAAAGGGGCGATAGTGGCAGCCGGAGCGCTGGTGCTCAAAGGCACACAGATAGGCGAAAACGAGATCTGGGGCGGCGTACCGGCTAAGTTCATCAAGAAAGCCGAGCCCGAGCAAACCGCCGAGATCAACCGCAAGATCGCCCACAACTACGCGATGTACGCATCGTGGTACAATTAACAGTAGCTGCCAATATTGGCTGCTCAAATATTAACCCTTAAAACAATTACAACTATGGCAAACAACACCGGTTCAATCATTGCTGCGCTGTTAGGCGGCGCACTCGTTGGAGCTATGGCAGCATTGCTGTTCGCTCCCAAGTCAGGTCAAGAACTCCGCGATGACGTTGTACGTATCGCTAAAGAGAAAGCCTCTCATCTCAACAAAGAGGAACTCGAGGAGTTAGTAAATAATGTAATCGCACGCGTACGCGAGTACTTCACCAAAGAGGAGATCGAAGAGGAGGTTGACAAAGCCATCGCCGAAGCAGCTCCGCAACCTGTAAAAGCTAAAGCTTAAATTCACTGCACCATGTTTGATTCTGATAAATATCAGCAGACATGGGCTGACATCAAGCAGTTTGCCTCCACGAAGTTCGACCTGCTAAAGGTCGGCTTCCTGGAGAAAGCTGCGCGGATTGTCGGGCTCATTCTGTTTGCTTTGGTACTTGTATTGCTGCTGTTTGCGGTTATATCGTTCGGCTGCCTGGCACTTATCTACGCGCTCGGTCAGACGCTGCCCATGTGGGCTTCGGCATTGATTGTTGTCGCGCTGTGGTTGCTGATCATGACAGGCGCTATCGTGTTCCGTCAGCAGCTGTTCATCAACCCGATGCTGGCTGCCATCAGTTCGATCCTCTTCGAGCCGACCGACAAAGAGCAGCCGCAGCAGAGTACGGACATCGTTCCCGCAGGAAAGGAGGTAAGCCATGAATGACCTGAGTACCATCCGCAACATGCGCGACCTGGAGCATCAGCGCGCCATACTGGAGAAGAAAGCCGCCATCGAGGAACGCAAAGTCCGTCAGGACATCGATGCCGTCAAGGCAGATTACACCCCGATTATCAACGGTGTGAACAGCATCCGCAACGGCTTTGCCAAAATCAGACTCATCGTCCCGCTCCTCTTGCCCATCTTCCGTTTCTTCTGGAATCGCCGCCAGAACCGCAAGCGGTAACCCTGGCAGGAATAGTCTAATGCATATCATACATAAAAATTTGAGGCATTTGTGCCTCATTTTTTTTGACAGCTGACAGGAAATTCTGTCTTTGCCACGACCCGAGCCGTCCTCGAGCCGATATCGAGCCGATGTCGAGCCGTTTACGTTAGATTATCTCTCCTTTTCTTCCTGCTCATTGTGCATTTCTCGCGTTTCATCGTGCACTTCTCGCGCACCTGCGCGATTGCGCTAATTAGGTGAAAATATCTGTCAATGTTGTGGATTTCTACGCATCTGACGAATTTTTCCACATATATGTGCGCGAAAATTCGTACCTTTGCAGCGCTTTTTTATAGAATATAAAATTTATGTTCACTAATTAAGCGAATTTGCGATGGACAATTATCGCAGTCACATAGCAATTAACAAATAATTAATTCACAATATCATGAAAAAAACTTTCAAATTTCTTACTTGCCTGTTTGTGGCAATCCTCTGTTTCGGCCAGATGTGGGGAGATGCATATACTCCAACAGCCGATGAGGTGATTATCTTGAATGCCGTTTACAGTAGTTCAGCGACAGATGCCGGATACTCAAGCCACTCTGCTATTGCATGGGGTGGTTCAGTATCATCAACAAGTAGTAAAAAAGCAGGTGACCCTAATAATGATGGTGCCGCAACGAGCAGTAATGTGACTTGTTATAGTGTAAAGGGAAACGGCGGAGGAAAAAATATAACTATTTCCATTACAGGATGTTCCAAAATTATCGTTTATCATGAGAGTCACGCATCGAGATATGTGGAATTAAGAAGTGGGAGTAAGTCTGGAACATTAATAGGCAAAGGATCTGCGAGCACATATTATACAGAAGTCAACCTAACTCCAGCTACATCGTATACAATATTTTTGCATGGCACTACTGGTTCTGATGATCAAGATTTTAATGTCTATGCTGTTAAGTTGATAAAAGGATCTGGTGGTTCTGAGACGCCCGTATGTCCGAGTGGGTTGAGTATTTCCGGAACTACATCTTATACAGCAGGACAGACAATCTCGCTGTCGGCAGCGTTGAGTGCGGGTAATGGAACGATTACTTATACATGGTACAAAGGTGCAGATCTTGCGACGGCAAAGACGGCAGGTTCCATTGGAACAAGTGCATCATTTAGCAAGGCTTCTTGCGTCGAAGGCGATGCAGGAAATTATTGGTGTGAGGCAACCAAAGACGATTGTTTGGCAGTAAGCAATGCATCAGCATATACAGTGACGGTTGCTGCCGCAAAGACTGTGGCCGACTTGGTAGCAATCACGGACGATTGGACGTTTACGCCGAGTGCTACTATAGCAGCCGGAACAATGGCGGAAAGCGATAAGTTGTTTGCTGCTGGTTCTAATGACTGCGATTATTCCAATGGAATGCGCGTCAAGCAAAATCGCGCATTAGCTTTCAAGGTTGCTGACAAGGCAAAAGTGAAAGTGACTTTTACTGAAAATGGTTCTCGTCAGATTCAATTAGGTAGTGCCTTAAGTGATGGTAATTATACTACTTATGGATCTTCTGCTACCAGCCCATATACGTTTACCGTTTCGACAGGTGGCGTAGTTTATCTGACCGCATCGAACGATCTGCGTTTCTCCAAACTGGAAATCATGTATCCCCACACCGTGACGTATGCTTTGAATGATGGCACCGGAACAACTCCGACTCAGGCATCCAAGTATGCTGGTGAAACGTTTACAGCTCATGACGGAACAACGGGTATTACCGCTCCAGCAGGCAAGGAGTTTGAGAAGTGGAAAGATCAAGATAATGCAGATGTGGCAGCAGGTGCTACTTATACGATGCCGGCGAAAAACGTGACGCTGACTGCTCAATGGCGCACAGTGACAGTGAAATATACCGTTACCTATGATTTGGATGACTATACGGCAGGTGTGGCTCCGACAGAAACGAACAAGGCAGAGAATGATGTCATTACTATTAAGGCTGCGCCGGAACGTGCAAGTTATGACTTCTTAGGTTGGTTGTGTGATATTGATGCTGCAACTTATCAGGCAGGTGATGACTATACCATGACCGCTGCTAATACGAAATTCACGGCTCAGTGGCAGGCATTCTTCACCATTACCTATAAGGATGGCGATGAAACACTTGGCACAGAGAAAGTGAATGCAGGTGATAGCCCTGCGGGCATCGCTGACCCGACGAAAGAGTTGTATAGCTTTGTAGGTTGGACATTAGAAGGTGAGGATGACCTCATTGACCCGACAACTCTGGATGCTTCCACCACGCTCTTTGCTAAGTGGGTTGATTTCGAAGGCTGCGCATATTTGGCACCGGAGACTAGTGGCGATGCTTTGACTGTTGGTGCAAGTGTAGATTTGAAATCTGCTTCGTTCGGAGGAAGTGTGAAGGTTGCAGGACTCAGTGGGTCAGGTAAGATTGCATACAACGCTGCAGGCTTGGCATTTACCGGAGGTGGAGGTGACTCTATCCGCGTTACATTAAACAACCAAATGCAAGTTGGAACGAAGATTTCTGTTTATTTGCAAGCCGGAGGAACAGGTTCTCGTGGTCTGAAACTTCAAACGTTGGCAAAAGCGAACGTAGCAACACTTGGTTGGAGTTCTGCAACTCAAGGTGCAATAGAAACATTCACTTATACTGTTGCTGCTAATGACGGATTAGTAGGAGAAAAAGCATTCCTACTTGCTCGTAACAACACTGTTTATCTCAAATTCATCACCGTAGAAGAATGCGCTCCGCAAGACTTTACGGTAACGTACAAGGATGGTGCATCAACCATGGGTACTGAATATGTCATTGAGAATGAACACCCGACTGCAAGTGGTATTGCAACCCGCAAGAACGGCTATGTATTTGAGGGCTGGGCAGAAACCGATGGTGGTAGTGTGGTTGATTTGGATGATATCACTATTACCGCCGATAAGACTCTCTATGCAGTATATTCGGAACGCGTATGCGCGACGAGTGGCTCGATGTTCAAGTTCCAAATGAAGACCGATCTGACGAATGGTAATGTCTTCGCTTCTGCTCCTAACTCTATTGCTGCCACAACGGATAATTATCTGGCTACATTAGCAGGTGGTGAAGTTACATTCGCTGTAACGGGAACGAATAACAACAGACTTCAGTTCTATGACGGGAAAGCGGTTGGCTTTGGTGATGGAGGTTCTATCACTGTATACTTGGATTGTCCGTTAGCAGAGAATGATGAGATTCGCTTCATCAACTATGCAAGTAGCGGTAATAGTATTACTTTGTCGGATGGCACGAACTCCACGACATTGGATGGAAATAAAAGCGAAACTGTACAAACGTGGTCAGTTCCTGCAGCATGGGCAGGCGCTTATGAATTGACGATGGTTCGCAATGCAGGAACTGCGAAACTGACCTACTTTGAGATCTACCGTCGTCCGGTATTAACAAGTGTTTCATTGGAAGATTTGAATTTGAAAGTAGGTGCAACCGGAACTCCTGTCATGACTCTGAATCCGGAGGGAGCGTTAGTAACCAGCCAAGTTTGGGATATAACAGCATCAACGGCAACCGGTACGACGATCGATGAGAATACAGGTTTGATTACTGCCGGTGAGACTGCAGGTGAGCTTACAGTACAAGTGACCCTTAACTCAGATAAAGTGGCTACCTGTACAGTGAAAGTTGTTCCGGGATTTGAAGCACCGAAACCTGTTACCGGAACTACTACATGGAACTGGGCTACATTATCTGTTCCAACGGGCGATGGACCAACTATCGCTAATCCGGATACGGTTCTTGCGAACTATCTGTCCGGTGAAGAATGGGAAACACTGGCCGGAAATGCGGGTGGCCGTCCATACAGACATAACCCTAACTACATGTGTTATCAAGGAACAAAACTTAGTTTCAAGGCAGCTGTTCCGGGTATATTAAAGATATATGCCGGTAGCACTGGCTCCGATAAGAAAGTATATGTGAATGGCTATGAAGTAGGTACTGTAACCAGCACAAAGGCTTATCTGAATAAGATTGTCGTTCCTGCCGGTGATGTTGTGATCACCTCGGAATCTATGCGAATCTATTGGATGAAGTTCGATACAGATTTGAGCGCATATACGTTGGAGGATAACGTGCTCGGCGGCTACGATCGCACGATAAAGGCAGGTAACTACGGAACAATCTGCTTGCCTAACAGCGGCGTAATGTCAGGGGCTTCGATCTTTGAGATTGCTTACTATGATGAGGCTCAAACCAAGATCTTCTTTGACGAGGTGGTTAACGGTTACATGGTAGCCGGTCGTCCGTATATCTTCTTGCCGAACGATGGAGTAAATGAGATTACAGTTTACTCTACTGACAATGCTAATGCTGAGGCTGGAAACTGGAGAGGCTTGTATGGCTTCTTTGACACTTCAGAAGATGATGCAATCAAGAAGTTGGAAGAAAACGACTACTTCCTCTATAACAACCAATATTATGTAGTTGACCATGCAGCTGTAGGTCTCGTAGCAGTCGGAAACTATCGTGCGTACATTAAGTTGTCAGATGTTGATGGCTATCCTTCTGATCCGGCTCCCGGACGTCGTCGCGTATCGATGAACGTAAATGGCAAGCAAGTGGCAACAGATGTGGAGAATGTAACTAATGCTAATGTTCCGCAGAAGGTTTTGATCAATGGACGTATGTTCATCATCCTTGGCGAAAAGATGTACGATGTTACAGGTCAGATAGTAAAATAACAATTTTATAGAAAATACTGAACGCATATGAAAAAGTTACAATATATCCAGCCGCAAGTTGACATAATGACAGCCATTATGCCTACAGCAATCTATTGTGCAAGTACCGTTTTTGGCGGTAACGCATCGGGTGTCTTACCTTCTGAAGTTACTCCGGAGAATCCTCTTATCACCGATTAACGCCCACCGCAGGTATGAATGATTTAAACACAAAGGCTGAGATCTTCGGATCTTGGCCTTTTAGTATGTCAAAAATTGCCAAAAACACCCCAAAATATATAAATATGAGTAAATTTAATTGTTTTTGGCAGAATTATTTGCAAATGTCAAATATTTTTTGTAATTTTGCAAGCGGAAATAGTGGATGACGTTATGAGTCCTATATTTATTCGCGAAAAAGGATATGCATTTAAGATATACTCCAATGAGGAGGAACGAATGCATGTACACGTAGTGAAAGAAGATAAAGAAGCAAAGTTTTGGTTAGAGCCAAAGGTAGAGGTCGCCACAAAGGGTGACTTCAAGCAACATGAAATAAATCAGATTCAACAGATTGTAGAAATTTATGCAGAGTACTTTAAAAAACAATATCAACTCCACATCGGCGGACGTGTTGATGATTAATGACAAAGGCATTATGATTTCAGTACAAGGGCAGGATTACTTTCTGTCGTATAATCGCGTTCCGTGGATGCGCAATGCTACAATCAGCGAGGTGCTGGATGTGCGCATGAGCGGGAAAAATGCCATCGAATGGCCTAAGTTGGATGTTGATTTGGAGGTTGATTCTCTCAAGCACCCAGAGCGCTATCCGCTAATCATCAAGCGTAACGAATTAGATTTCGTTGCACAATGAGTTGACTACAAATTGTAGCAACTCACTGCTGTAACACAACTAGAAAAACAAATATACGACAAAGGCTGAGGTCTTCGGATCTTGGCCTTTTTGTCTAACAGCAGAAGTGGCTGATTTTGTTCTAAAAGTAAGGTTCTTGGAACATGGTCCCGTGATGGTCCTGTTATAAACCGCACATAATGGTTGACCTCTAACGAAAGCAATCAGGGGTGAAATATCGGTCAATGGTGTGGAATTGCACCTGTTTGACGAATTTTTACACACAAATGTGCGCAAATTTTCGTATCTTTGCAGCGTTTTTTATAGAATATAAAATATTAACCGATAAATCTAAATTCAATGAAAAAAATCTATTCTTTGCTGGTTGCGGCTCTGACGAGCCTTACCATGCTGGCAGGCGAGAATGACCTGCTGTGGGATTACACTGAGAAAGCTCCGAGTGCCAATCCGGACAACGGACTGTATTACGGCAGTAAGGTAGATGACGCTGCCGGAACGAACAACGGACTGAAGGGCGTAAAGCTTAACGGTAGCGGTTGGGCGTATTTCGAGAAAGCCGCAGTAGCCGGTAAGCTGAAACTGACCTTTGCCAACCGCAAAGCGCAGACCGCTTATGCCGTATCAGTATATAGTGCAACGAAAGCAGCCGGAGAAAATCCGGTAAAGGGAGAGAAGATAGCGGACACTAAAGATATTGAATTCGGCGGGTCAGCCACGATTGAATTGTCAGCAGATGTGTCAGGTGTGTACATCGAGCGCAAGACAAGTGCCGAGGGAGTATTGAGCAAGATTGAGTTCAAAGAGGACGTAGCCCGTACGTTCGTGGACTTCAAGATCGACTTCCGTGACAACCCGTATACGGTGCTGCTGCCCGAGGGCGGCGAACTGCCTGCCGATGTAAGCATCGAAGGCACGACCTATAACGGCGGTCAGCACGGTATATACGGCGGTTCGATTACTCTGCATGTGGACGGCCCGGTGAAATTCACCATAGGTGCCTGCCAATACAGCGGCACGCCGATTAGCGTCTTGCTCGGCGGCCTTGTTGATTTAACGACCGTGGATAATAAAGACGCTTGCGGCGAGACGGCAGGTCATTTCGATCAATTTGTGACGTACACCTACACAGGTGGTGCAAATTATCTGACGTTTAAATTGGCAAACAACACGTATGTGCCGTATTTCTTTGCAGAGGCTTGTGACGTAACGCCTTGCAGTGTTCTGTTCAAGGACCAGAATGGCGATGTGTTGGGCAAAGTCGAGACTATAGAAGGTGCAACTCTTGAGGCTATCCCTTACACCGAGGCAGACCTGCCGGCTATAGCAGCAACAGATAAGTTCCGCGGCTGGTTCTACACAAACGGCAAGAAAGCGAAAGCAGGGGATGTGATTAATGGCAATACGACTATTCAGGCGAAGGTGACTCCGATTGAGAAGGCGATCACAGGTTCCATACAGACCTATGATTTTACCAACCCGATTTTCTATCCGGAGGATCACGAGACGGTAGAGGTGTATGACGGCAGTTATTATAACAACCACGGTTGGCTATTCGGTCAGAACGGTTGGATCGGCGTAGATGTAGCCGGTAAGGCAGTGGTAGTAGTGACACTGTGCCAGTACTCGGAGAGCGGCGACGTGATGGTGATGGACAGTGAGCAAGAGATAGCCAAATATGCCGTAGTAAAAAACGAGACGCCGGACGGCACCGAACTGGCAGCTAAGTTTAACGGTGGAGCTACCCGGTTATATATCCGTTGGACAGCCAAGCAGTATATCCACAAAGTAGTGGTATATAACGTGAACGATTTCCCGGAGAAAAATGCGACAACAGGTTATTATGAGGTGCCGTCGGGTGACGCAGCAGCGTTCATCATGGCGCTCACGATGGCCGAGAGCGGCGACAAGATCTTCCTGCCGAACGGCACGTACGACCTCGGCGAGACCGTACTGACTACGATCAGCAAGAATAACATCGCCATCATCGGTCAGTCGATGACAGAGGTGAGAATAAAGAACGCTCCGGACGTTAAGAACGAGAGTATAGACAAGACGGCAACTCTGCGTATAGCAAAGAACGTGAGCGGCATCTATCTGCAAGACCTGACGATCGAGAATGATCTGGATTACTACAAGAACGACAACGGTCGTGCCGTAGCCTTGTGGGATCAGGGAACGCAGACTGTTTGCAAGAACGTACGTCTGCTGTCCTACCAAGATACGTACTACAGCAACCTGCCGGGGGCAGTCAGGTACATGGAGGATTGCGAGATCCACGGTACAGTCGATTTTATCTGCGGTGACGGCAGTGTGTATTTCAAGAACAACCTGCTCTACTGCGAGATACGCAAGAAAGACTTTGGCGGTAGCGATGCGTTGACTGCCAATAACGGTCAGGCAAGCGACAAAGGTTACGTGTTTGAGGGCTGCACGCTCATGAGTGAGTGCCCGGTCGTATCGCTCGGCCGCGCATGGAACAACTCGCCGAAAGTGGCTTTCCTCAACACCTTGGTCGATTATAGCGAAGGTGAGTTCAGCTTCACGGACGGCAGTAAGATCGAGCGCTGGACGAAAGAGCTGATGAACCCGAACGCGTGGCCGCAATTCGGCGAGTACAACACCCATCTGGCAGACGGCACTGTTCTCACACCTGCAAGCAACGTAGTGACCTTCATTGATACCAAGAGCGCTAACGCCACACAGGATATTCAGACCGTTCTGACGGCTGATGAAACTGCGACTTATACGATGGAGTACACCCTCGGCGAGTGGGCTGCTACCGCTGCCAACGATGCCAAGCAGGCAGTATGCGATCTGCAAAATATCGAAGCAGAGGGAATCTACCTGGTAGAGGCGGAGAACGGCAATGCAATGATGATGACCGGTACACAGCTGGCTGAGGAGATCTTCCCGGATGACGCCTTGATAACTGTCCGTAAGGCTAATGATCGCGGCGGATTCGGTGAGGCTGTGCTGTACAACCCCGAGGCTACCGCTATCGAGGCAGTCAGCAATCAGCAGTCAGCTGTCAAAGCTGAGAAAGTGATGCGTGACGGACAACTGATCATCATCCGTGACGGCATGCAGTACAACACCATCGGACAAACGATTAAATAAGCATCTGAACATGTTACGCAGGATATCCATAGTAACCATCATACTCTGCGCGCTGATGAGCGTCAGCGCGTGGAGTGTGACTGTGGATGACCTGGTAACCATCAAACGTAGTTGTACTATCACTGCGGATGAATATACCAGCAACGGCACAAGCGAATGGACAGCCAACACGCTGCGTGCCGATGACCGTATATTTACCCCTACCGGTAACACGGTTGCGCAGTCGAAAGGCAAATCAACCATCAACGGGCAGTCGCACCTGAACTGTCTGCGGATAAAGAATGTGCAGAACAAGTTGGCATTCCGGGTGATAGACACCTGTAGCGTCACGTTCTACACTGAGTTTCGTGAGGAGCGCGGGCTGATTCTAAGCAAGCGTGACCGCACAACCACCTCCGATCCCTACTACGCTATGCAGCCGATGAGCTCTCCTGTGTGGACGATCCATCTGGATGAGGCAGGCACGTACTACCTCTCCGGCTACGGAGGAGACTTCTTCATAGCCGGCTTCCGAATCGTGCTGCCCGATGACGGCTCTGCGCCCGAACGGCCCGTGGTGCGGTACTTTGACACCAATGGCACCCTGCTTGGTCGGGATACCGTGGAGGCTGGCACCCAACTACGATACAAGTACAGCATTGCTGACGTGACTGTTCCTGCCGGGCAAGCGTTCCGCGGATGGCGAAACGGCGATGAACTCAAGGTCGATGAAGGTACAATTGTAACGGCTGACATCAGCCTTTTTGCCAAAGCAACGGAAATCGAGCAGGCAAGCGTAGGCAGTTATTATTACTACGACCTTGCAAAGTGCTCCTTCTACCCCGAGGATCATGAACTGCTGACCATCACCGGCGGCAAGTTGTCCGTGCAAGTGGCAGGCAATGCCGTAGTGGACATCCTTACCGATGGCGAGCCGACGACCTATCGGTATGAAGGTGCAGCCACTACGCTCACGTTCACACCGCGCAAGGGCGAACATGTTCGCGGCGTGAAGGTATATAACGTGGCTACCATCCCTGCGCGAAACGAGGCAGGTTACTATGTGCTCAGCTCGGGCGACGGGGCTGCATTGCAACTCCTATTAGCAACCGCTCAGGACGGCGACAAGATATTCCTGCCCAATGGCACGTATGACTTAGGGCATGAGACGCTTACCCCTATCCCTGCACAGATCAGCCTGATCGGGCAGTCGATGGATGGCGTGCTGATCGTCAACCACCCGCTTGCATCGGGTATGAACCACGCCGAGACATTGGTGCTCAAGGCGGACAACATCTACATGCAAGACTTAGGTATCCGCTGCGATGTATCGTACCCGACCAGCATAGCACACGGGGTGGGTATAGCCGTGCAAGTCCAGGGCGACAAGAGCATCTTTCACCACGTGAGTCTGCAAGGTAATCAGGACACCTATTACTCCAATGGCTCAGCCACCCAGCGCGGCTGGTTTGGTGATGGACGGATAGAAGGTACCGTGGATTATATCTGCGGCGGAGGGGATATATGGTTTGAGAACGTACTACTGTACAACAACGACCGCAAGAACGACGATGTCATCATCGCTCCGGCAACCAAACCGGCTACGCGGTACGGCTATGTGTTTAGCAACTGTACGATTGACGGCGTAGCCTCACAAGCCGGTCGCTGGCACCTCGGTCGCGGATGGAAACATTCGCCGGCAGGCACGTGGCTCAATACAACCTGCCGCATCGCTCCTTCCGCACAAGGCTACACCCACATGAACGCAGGACTCAGAGTGCGCTTTCATGAATACAACACCCACATGGCTGACGGCACAATGATTGTATCGCACAACCTGGATGGGCTCAACTATGCTGCCGATTCCGACCCCATCTATCTGGACAACCCGGGTATCTATACCTACCAGAATGTGGTACTCGGTGCCGACAATTGGGACGCTGCTGCGATGGCTGCCCAAGTAACGGCTAATCCTGCTGCCATCGATACCGATGCCGCTTATCTCATTGAGGAAAATGGTGCATTTGTAGCCATCCTCAAAGGCGCACAACTGACAGCGGAGCACAAGGGCAAAACCATCCGTCAGGCTAACAGCCGGGGAGGGTTTGGTGAGGCTGTTGTGTATTAATTTGATAATTGAACACATGGATATGAAGAAAACAATCCTTCTTTTGGCAGTCGCTCTGTTGAGCATGCACGCCACGGCAACGGTAATCCCGTTCTCAATGGATGCTGAGGCATCGGGCAAGAACACTCCCGAGGGCTGGACAGCAGTCCAACTGCCCACCGGTCTGCCAGCAATCACCGAGGCAAATACCTTCGTTATCACCGATGCACCGTACAATGCATCGACTGCTTCTGATGACAACACGGCTGCTATACAGGCCGCACTCGACGCTGCGGCTAATGCCGGAGGTGGAGCGGTGATTATACCCGCCGGTACGTTCCTGAGCGGAAGCCTGACCATAGGCTCGAAGACCATCCTGCACCTGAGTGAGAACGCCACACTCAAGATGCTACCTATGTCCACCTTCCCCACGGACGGCAACGGCTATCATAAGATGGCTGACCCGTTCATCACGGGCAAGAACAAAGCTTCGGATATCGTGATTGAGGGCGAGAGCCGTGAGACGTCGATTATTGACGGACAAGGTGCGCCTTGGTGGGACCAGGTGGAGACAGCCAAAGCTGCGAAGAAATCCACTACCCGCAGTGCACTGATCCGGTTCTGGCAAGGCGAGCGGTACTTGTTCCGTAACTTCCGAATCCAGAACGCCCCGAACACGAATATTACTATCGGTCGTAGCGGTAAGGGTGCGCATGCTACGGCACACGCTATCACCGTCAAGAACCCTGCCTCGCACGGCGTAGAAGACCCCTCTCACAACACCGACGGTTTCCCCATATGGACGCAGTACGTCAACATCTACGATTGCGAGATTGATACCGGCGACGACAATGTTGTTTGCGATGAGAATGCACAATATGTGCATGTATGGAATTGTACCTTGTTGGCAGGTCACGGTGCATCGTTCGGCAGCTACACAACGAACATGCACGATATCATCTACGAGAACTTGACGCTGAGCGGTACGGATGCAGGTTTCCGCCTCAAGTCCAACAACGACCGCAGCGGCGATGTTTATAACATCGTGATGCGCAACTGCACAATGACCAATGTGCTCAGCCCGATATCGATCACCTGCTGGTATGACAGCCTGCCTAATCCCGAATGGATTGACGCCCATGCTCCGGCACTGGTAGATAAGACCCCGCGATTCCATGACATCACCCTCAAGGATGTAACCATCAGTGGGTGCAAATCCACTACAACCAGCGGCAAGAACGGATTTGGCATCTTCATCTATGGTCGTCCGGAGAGTTATGTGCGAGACATCACGTTCGATAATGTCAATATCACCCATACGAAAGGACTGAAACTCAACTTCTGCGACGGTATCCGATTCCAGGACTGCTCTATCAAGGTGGGCAACGTGGCATCGACAGAGGATGAACTGCCCGGTGCGCTGATTGAGCAGCAGTACAAAGGCAACTTTACGTGGAACGATGCCGAGCCGGTTGCGAACCCTAAACAAGTACTCTTTTGGAAAGACGGCACTGAGGCTGCTAACACGATCACGGTAGCTGACGGATGGAAACTCACCATCAGCGGCAATGCCGAAAAGAACTGGAGCTACGGCAATGGCAGCATTAAGTATGAGGGTAAGAGTTACATGACGCTCAAGAACTCCAACGGAGCACAGAACACCCTCAAGTTAGCCGAAGGACAGAAAGCAGCGAAAGTGGAGTTTTATGCTACGACCAATAATGATGCCGGATATGGCAAACTTTCGGAGTTCAACGGGGAAAGTTGTTCGGATGAGGTATCGTCCATCAAAGATTATACTAACCCGTCGCTTATTACCAAGACATTGGCAACACCAGCCAATGAGTTTACGTTCACGTTCAGCAGCAAACAAGTGTGCTTCATTGCCGTGGTAACGCTGGCAGATGAGGGGACAGTGACGGAAGTGGAGAAACTCCAATGGGACAATCAGCCAAGTTTGGCTGATAAGATTATCCGCAATGGGCAGATGGTTATTATCCGTGATGGCGTGGAGTATAACGTGCTTGGAGCAAGAATGCAATAAAGATTGAGATATGAAAAAGGTATTGTTTATCATACTGCTTGTTTTTGCAGGCTGCGGGTGGCTGACAGCAGGCTTGAATGACCTGACCTGGTATCAGGTATGCACCGGAAGCATGTCCGGTGAGTGGTACGGCTCGCAGGAGGCTCTGGATATTGCCGACATCGTGATTGCCGTGCAGAAGGCCAACGGCGGTTGGATGAAGAACGACCAGTTGCATAAGCTCTCGCAGTCGGAGTACCAACGTTTGCTCAATGAAAAAGGCGCTCATTCCTGTCTGGATAACGTAGCCACCACCCAAGAGATGCGTTATCTGGCGCGTGTGTGGAAAGCGACCAGCAATCAGGAATCAGCCGTCAGCTGTCAGCAGGCTTTTCTGCGTGGACTCAATATGATCCTTAGCGCTCAGAAGGGCTGCGGCGGATGGAGTCAGTACTGGCCGCTGAGTAATGATAACGGCTATCAGGACTATGTCACCTTCAACGACGATCTGGTGGTCAATGTGCTGAATTTGCTTAGGGATATCTGTGGGAACACGGGCGACTTTGCGAACATCACCGATGCCGAAACACGCGAGGCTTGTCAGGCTGCATTCGACCGCGGTGTGCAATGCATCCTCGATTGCCAGATCATCATTGACGGCACGTATGCAGCCTGGTGTGCACAGCACGATACCGTAGCGCCGTACTTGCCTACCGAAGGCCGTCCGCATGAGTTGCCGTCGGTCAGCGGGTGTGAATCGGCTAATCTGCTCTCATTCCTTATGTCGATTGACGAGCCTTCGGACGAACTTAAGGCACGTATAACAGCCGCCGTCACCTGGCTGGATGAGCATAAGATAGCCGACCATGCCGTGGAAGATTTCACCAATGACAACCAGCAGAAAGACCGGCGTATTATAGAGCAGAAAGGTACGCACCTGTGGGGACGCTTCATCCAGATAGGCGGCAATACCGGTGAGCAGGTATATAACAAGTTGTTCGAAAAACTCAAGAACCGCGGCAAAAAACGCAGTTATACCTACAACGGCAAGACGTACACCTATACCGAAGAAGAACTTGCGCGTGCCAACTACGATCCTAACAAGGCATATGAACCGATCTATGCCATCTACAAGGATTCTATTCCGCACATGTACTACCGTTTCCTGTACAACTTCGAAGACACCCCTATAGCGTTCGACGACAATGGCTGCCCGTACTATACCTCACTGTTTCGCGCGGTTCGCATGGGTTACCAGTACGTCGGTTCGTGGTGTCAGCGCGTGATAGAAACCGAGTACCCGGCTTGGAAAGTCAAGTACGGAATACACGACGATGGCACGTATATTCTGTCAACCGAGAGTTGTGTGTCCAATCGCAACGAGCAGACCTATAGGTTCAACAACGCTTTCAGCATCACCAACGATGGTAGTGCGGGGTATTCGACTGCTAAGGCGTACAGCATCCGCTATACAGCCGATGTGACCTATACGATCCATATTCCCTCTGACCTGCAGGTAACCGAAGCCAAACTGTACGGGTATTGCAACTGGGATGATTTAGATGCCTATGTACAAATGTGGAACAACACGACCTATACGGCCGATGACTATTTTTTCCCGCGAACCAAGAACGATAAAGCACAGTGGGTGACGCACATCATCGACCACGCAGCGCATCCTGTGACCAATGAATTGGTGTTCCGGCTCGCAGGCAAGCAGGCATGTATGATCATCACCCTGACCTGTGCGAAACGGGGAACAGCGTTGGAGAATACACTAAGCGACAATCAGTCATTGGCTGATAAGATCCTGCGCAACGGACAACTGCTCATTGTGCGTGGTGACAAAACCTACGACGCCTTAGGCAGACAGATAACTGAAAACTGATAACTCTAAATACTAACGATATGAAAGCATTTATGGACAAAGATTTCCTGTTGCAGACCGCTACTGCACAGGAGTTGTATCACAATCACGCGGCTAAGATGCCGATTATTGACTATCATTGTCATCTTATCCCGCAGATGGTGGCGGAGAACAAACGCTTCGAATCCATCGCACAGATCTGGCTCATGGGCGACCATTACAAGTGGCGTGCCATGCGTTCGAACGGCGTGGATGAGCGTTACTGCACCGGTAAGGACACAACGGACTGGCAGAAGTTCGAGAAATGGGCAGAGACGGTGCCTTACACCTTCCGCAACCCGCTTTATCACTGGACACATCTGGAACTCAAGACCGCTTTCGGTATCGAAGAGCGACTGAACCCCGAAACGGCACGTGCTATCTACGACAAGTGCAATGACCTCATCGCAAACGATCCGAAGTTCTGCCCGCAGGGCTTGATGAAGCACTATCATGTGGAACTCGTTTGTACAACGGATGATCCGGCTGATTCGCTCGAATGGCATAAGATGCTCAAGGATGACCCGAAAGCCGAAGTACGTATGTTGCCGACCTGGCGTCCGGATGCAGGCATGAACATCGAGGCTGCTACATGGAAAGCATATATCGAGAAGCTTGCTCAGGTTGCCGGTATGGACATTCGTAACTTCGCCGACCTCGTTGCTGCTCTGCAGAAACGCCATGACTTCTTTGAGTCAATGGGTTGCCGCTTGAGTGATCACGGCATCGAGGAGTTCTACGACGAGCCATACACCGACGCCGAGATCAATGCGATCTTCGAGAAAGCGTTGGCAGGTAAGGCACTCTCCACGCTCGAGATTCGTCAGTACAAGCACGCTTATCTCCACACTCAGGCTGAAATGGATTACGCTTCGGGTTGGACACAGCAGTACCACTACGGTGCAATCCGTAACAACAACTCGAAGATGTTCGCTCAACTCGGTGCAGACACCGGTTTCGACTCCATCGGTGAGTTCACAACTGCAAAAGCCATGAGCCATTTCCTCGACGAGATGAATAGCGAAGGTCATCTGGCTAAGACCATTCTCTACAACCTCAACCCGTGCGCAAACGAAGTGATTGCTACTATGCTCGGTAACTTCCAAGACGGTTCTGTTCCGGGTAAGATTCAGTTCGGTTCCGGCTGGTGGTTCCTCGATCAGAAAGACGGCATGGAGAAGCAGATGATGGCGCTCTCGAACCTCGGTCTGTTGAGCCGCCTCGTAGGTATGCTTACCGACAGCCGTTCGTTCCTCAGTTATCCGCGTCACGAGTACTTCCGTCGTACGCTCTGTAACATCCTGGGCAACGACATCGAGAACGGCATGATTCCGTACACCGGTTACGAGAAAGCCCGCGTTCAACAGATGGTCGAAGACATCTGCTACAACAACGCAAAGAACTACTTCAAGTTCTAATCCCTCTTACATCCCGCTTGCCTCTCTGCAAAGGGAGGCAGGCGAGGTGGTTGTTGTCGAATAAAACCATGCCCGATAGTTTGCTATGCGCTTCAAAATTTCGATAGTACTACTAATCGTAGCGGCGACAGTTTCTGCGCAGGAGTTTCTGCAGGTGTTCTCTTTATACAAGAGCCCGGAGCCGATTGTGAAAAATGTAGTCAGGTACAACAATGCGACCAAGTCGAAAGATCGTATTTATATCAATACAGATTATTGTTCGTACATGGTTGTTCGTAAGGGCGCGAGATATTATAACGCACTGCCGGGTGAGAATATAGTGGAGAGCAGGCCAGTACAATCACAGGCTTCGGAAGGAAATTATGCCACAACCGAATATCGTTATTATCGCGGGACATTCCCGAAAAAAAACTATCCACAAGCTATCTACGCGTTTCCTTTTAAGGCGAAAGAGAGAATTTTAATTGATCCGCATACCATACATTTCAAGCAAAGCGAACGAACGGAGAATTATATATCGTTTGCAAAAGAGAATAACGACACCGTTTATGCCATGCGTGGAGGAGTTGCGTGCCTGACAGGCGATAAGAAAGGTGTGGTAATCAACCATGTGGACGAGACATTCGCTGTGTATTATCATATGTTCAAGGCATTGGTTACCCCTGGCGATGCAGTGGAAGTAGGACAACCAATCGGCTTAGTTAGGGGAGAGAATGTATATGTAGGGTTCGTGTATTTGGATGAGCAGTATTTTAAACAGAAAGAACTGGCAACAGAATATCCATACACTCATTTTGTTCCGCAGATTTGGGATGGTACGCAATATGTACAGTACGAGAAAGTGACTACAGTGGTCGTTCCGAAACTGACAGATGAGATCATTACTCAAGATATGAGTAAATCGCAGAAGAAACGCTATTTCAAGCATAAAAAGTAGAAATAGTAAATGAAAGCGAAGTGGGTAAATATAGTGGATAGCTTGCAGGGAAATGTGGATCAGAGGCACTATGCACGGCGGATTCCGGGAAATGGGGAATGGGCTGCTGTGTGTGCGAAGCCGGAGTTGAGCAAGAGGGTGAAAAAGGCAAAAGCGGAACACCCGACGGCAAAGGCCTTTGCGGAACTGATGGCGGAGACGAAGACTATTATGCATGATCCGGAGCGCAAGGCGGAATGGCAGGCACGATATGAGGAGGCTGTGCGGAAGGCGAGGAAATATAACAAGCCTATACAAGGACGGCTGTACGATTATATCAAACATGAGTTGAGTGAGAAGAGAAAGCAGGGTATTCTCCCGTAGATGTCAAGGTGACGTCATAGTGAGCACCCGATGAGCATCCGATGAGCACCCGATGAGCATCCGATGGAGACAGGAGGAAGACAGGTGGAGGTATGTCGGAAATTCCGACAAACCACTTGAAAGAGAAAACAAATAGCAATTAATAATTAACACAAATATAAATCATTTAAATTTTAGATCTATGGCTAAAATTATTACCTTGGGCGAGATCATGCTTCGCCTGAGTCCCGAAGGACAAGATCGTTTCATTCAGTCTGATCATTTCCGTATCATCCCGGGTGGTGGTGAGGCTAATGTGGCTATCTCGTGTGCTAACTATGGCCACGAGGCTTATCTGGTAACCAAACTGCCGAAGCACGAGATCGGTCAGATTGCCGTGAACTCGTTGCGTCGTTACGGTGTGAAAGACGATTACATCGTTCGTGGCGGTGACCGTGTGGGTCTGTATTACTGCGAGACAGGTGCTTCGATGCGTCCGTCGAAAGTCATTTACGACCGTGCTCACTCGGCTATTGCTGAGGCTGATCCGAAGGATTTTGACTTCGACAAGATCATGGAAGGTGCAGCATGGTTCCACTGGAGCGGCATCACTCCGGCTATCTCGGACAAGGCTGCTGAGATCACGAAACTGGCTTGCGAAGCTGCAAAGCGTCATGGCGTTTGCGTGAGTGTGGACCTGAACTTCCGTAAGAAACTGTGGACCAGCGAGAAAGCCATCTCGATCATGCGTCCGTTGATGAAGTATGTGGATGTTTGTATCGGTAACGAGGAAGATGCAGAGTTGTGTCTCGGTTTCAAACCCGATGCAGATGTAGAGGGCGGTGAGACTAACGCTGAGGGCTACAAGGGCATCTTCGAGCAGATGATGAAAGAGTTCGGCTTCAAGTACGTTGTTTCGACGCTCCGTGAGAGCTTCAGTGCTACCTTCAACGGTTGGAAGGCAATGATCTACGACGGCAAGGAGTTCTACCAGAGCAAACGCTACGAGATCAACCCGATCATCGACCGCGTAGGTGGTGGTGACTCGTTCTCCGGCGGGCTTATTCACGGTATGCTCAAGTACCCCGACAACCAAGGTGCAGCCCTTGAGTTCGCAGTAGCTGCTTCGGCACTCAAGCACACCATCAACGGTGACTATAACCTTGTATCTGAAGATGAGGTATTGAGCCTTGCCGGCGGTAACGCCAACGGCCGCGTTCAGCGCTAAGGCTCGGAATATCGATTAATCGAAATATCGAAAAAAAGAATAAAACTATGGCAAGATTCGATAAAATTCAGGTGATGGCCAAGATTAAGGCTGCACCGATGGTACCTGTGTTCTATCACAAGGATGTAGAGGTCTGCAAGAACGTGATTAAGGCTTGCTACGAAGGTGGGGTTCGCGCGTTCGAGTTCACCAACCGTGGTGACTTTGCGCACGAGGTGTTCGGTCCGCTGGTGAAGTGGGCTGCTGTTGAATGCCCCGAACTGGCACTGGGCGTGGGCTCGGTAGTGGATGCCCCGACGGCTGCGCTGTATATCCAGTTGGGTGCTTGCTTCGTAGTGGGTCCGTTGTTCAACCCCGAGATTGCTCCGGTTTGCAACCGTCGTCTCGTTCCCTACTGCCCGGGTTGCGGTTCAGTAAGCGAGATAGGCAAAGCACAGGAGTTAGGCAGCGACCTGACCAAACTGTTCCCCGGCGATGTATATGGTCCGAACATGGTGAAGGGTCTGATGGCTCCGATGCCGTGGTCGAAGATCATGGTTACGGGTGGGGTTGCTCCGGAGAAAGAGAATCTGGAAAAATGGTTCGCTGCAGGCGTCTATTGCGTAGGCATGGGCAGCAAACTCTTCCCGGGTGACGTAGTTAAAGCCGGCAACTGGCAGTACGTGACGGACAAGTGCAAAGAGTGCTTCGACATCATTGCAGCTTGCCGCAAATAAAAGAATAATAACCTTTAAACAATAGAAAAACATGGCAAAAAAAGCATTAACTAAGTGGACAGCGCCGAAGAGCGTTGCTCCCGAGAGAATCATCCAATTTGGTGAAGGTAATTTCCTCCGCGCATTTGTGGACTGGATCATATGGAACATGAACGCCAAGACGAACTTCAACGGTTCGGTGGCTGTCGTACAACCTATCGACAAAGGTATGGTAGAGTGGCTCAACGGCCAGGACTGCCTGTATCACGTTAACCTGCAAGGCCGTTTGGACGGCAAGGCTATCAACTCGCTGGAGCGTATCGATGTCATCAGCCGCGCGCTGAATCCCTATTCGCAGAACTGGGCATACATGGCACTCGCCGAGCAGCCGGAGATCCGTTTTGTCATCTCCAACACCACTGAGGCAGGTATCACCTTCGACCCGAGTTGCAAGTTCACCGACGCACCGGCAAGTGCATATCCGGGCAAGCTGGTACAACTGCTGTTCCGTCGTTACAAGACCTTCAACGGCGACCCGACGAAAGGTTGGATCTTTATGCCGTGCGAGCTGATCTTCCTGAACGGTCACCATCTTAAAGACTGCATCCGCAAGTATATCGAACTCTGGAAAGACGATTTCGGAGCTGACTATGCAGGTTTCAAGGAGTGGTTTGAGAAGTACAACTACGTTTGCGCTACCCTTGTGGACCGCATCGTACCGGGCTTCCCGCGCAAGGATATCGCCGCTATTCAGGAGAAAATCGGCTATAACGACAACCTCGTTGTACAAGCCGAGATCTTCCACCTCTGGGTAATCGAGAAACCCGAAAATATGAGTATCGAGGAGTTGGAGGCAGAGTTCCCTGCCAATAAAGCCGGTTTGAACGTACTCATCGCTGAGAGCGAGAAACCCTACCACGAGCGCAAGGTAACTCTGCTCAACGGTCCGCACACCGTGCTCAGCCCTGTTACCTACCTGAGCGGCGTGAACATCGTTCGCGATGCTTGCAACCACGAGATATTAGGTAAGTACATCCGCAAGGTGATGTTCGACGAACTGCTTGAGACCCTCAACCTGCCGAAGGAAGAGTTGAAGGCCTACGGTGAGAGCGTTCTGGAGCGCTTCAACAACCCGTACGTTGACCACGCCGTTACCAGCATCATGCTCAACTCGTTCCCGAAGTTCGAGACCCGTGACCTGCCGGGCTTGAAGGTTTACCTGGAGCGCAAGGGCGAATTGCCGAAAGGCTTGGTACTCGGTCTGGCTGCTATCATCACCTACTACAAGGGTGGTACCCGTGCCGACGGCGCACCTATTGAGCCGAATGATGCACAGGAGATCATGGATCTTCTCAAGCAACTCTGGGCTACAGGCGACAAACGCAAAGTGGCTGAAGGTGTACTCGGCGCTACCGATATCATCTGGAAAGAGAGCAAGCAGAACCTCAACGAGATCCCGGGCTTGACCGATATGGTTGTTAAATTCCTCGAGGATATCGAAGCAAAGGGAATGTTAGAAACCGTTAAATCGATTCTCTAATATGACAAATATTTTGAAAATCCATCCTGCTGACAATGTGGTTGTAGCCATACAACCGCAGTCGGCGGGTACGGTTATTGAAGTGGACGGCAGGCAGATCACAGTCCTTGAGGACGTGCCTGCCGGCCATAAGATAGCCATCCGTGACCTGGCTCAGGGCGAAAACGTTATTAAGTACGGTTTTCCCATCGGGCATGCCCGCGAAGCAAAGAAAGCCGGCAGTTGGATGAATGAGAACAATATCAAGACCAACCTTGCCGGACTGCTCTCGTACGAGTACCATCCAAAGGATGTTGTGCTCAATATTCCCGACGAGAAACGCACCTTCATGGGCTATCGCCGCAAAGACGGACAAGTAGGTATCCGTAATGAGGTATGGATCATTCCGACCGTAGGTTGCGTGAACGGCATTATCCAGAAGTGTGCCGAACGACTCCGTCAGGAGACGGGTGCGGATAACATCTTTGCCTTCCCGCATAACTACGGTTGTTCGCAACTCGGTGATGACCACGAGAACACGAAGAAGATCCTGCGCGACATGATTCATCATCCGAATGCAGGTGCTATCCTTGTGGTCAGTCTGGGCTGTGAGAACAACCAACCGGACGTGTTCCGTGAGTTCTGCGGTGAGATAGACGAAGACCGCGTCAAGTTCGTCGTAACGCAAAAGATCCAAGGCGACGAAGTGGAATACTGCCTGCCTATATTGCGTGAACTATTCGCCAAGACACAGCAAGACCAACGTGTAGAAGTACCCTTGAGTGAACTGCGCGTAGGATTGAAGTGCGGCGGCAGTGACGGCTTTAGCGGCATAACCGCCAACCCGCTGCTCGGCTGCTTGAGCGATTATCTCGTAGCCCAAGGTGGTACAACCGTACTGACCGAAGTGCCGGAGATGTTCGGCGCGGAGACCATCCTGATGGATCGTTGTGCCAACCGTGAACTGTTTGACCAGACGGTAAGCCTGATCAATGACTTCAAGGACTATTTCCTCAGTCATGGTGAGCCTGTGGGCGAGAACCCCAGCCCGGGTAACAAAGCAGGGGGAATCTCGACGCTTGAAGACAAAGCCCTCGGTTGTACGCAGAAGTGCGGTACATCTCTCGTGCGCGGCGTAATGGCCTACGGCGAGCGCCTGCAAGTCAAGGGACTGAACCTGCTCTCCGCACCGGGTAATGACCTCGTAGCCTCCACGGCGTTGGCTTCCTCTGGTTGCCATATGGTGCTGTTCACCACCGGTCGCGGCACACCGTTCGGTACATACGTGCCGACGATGAAGATCTCCACCAACTCGATCTTGTACCATAACAAACCGAATTGGATTGACTTCAATGCCGGCGTAATTGCCGAAGGCGAACCAATGGATCAGGTTGCACGCCGCTTTGCTGACTATGTTATAGCTGTGGCTAATGGCGAGAAAACAAATAACGAAAAGAACGGTTACCACGAGATTGCCATCTTTAAGAACGGTGTTACGCTCTAAGAATATGAAAATAAAAAAGTTCATACTGATAGCAGCTGTCGTTTTGTCGGCTTGTACGCAGAACACATATCTCCAATTGGCTGAGCAAGTGGCGCAATCCGAAATGAAGCATCATCCCGAACTATGGACGTGCGACGGAGCGCAAAAGCCCAAATGGGAATATACGCCTACACTAATGGCTCGCGCGTTTGTGGAGTTGTATAATGTCACAGGCGATACAACCTATTTGGGGCACGCGCAGCGGTTTGCTGACCAGTTCATTGGCGAGGATGGAACAATCCTGACGTACAAAAAGAGCCTGTACAACATGGATCGCATTCAAGGCGGTAACTTCCTCATCTTGCTCAATGCCGTTAACCCGCAACCGCAATACGCCATCGCCATCGAGACGCTGCGTGACCAGTTACGCGAACAACCGCGCACGTCAGAGGGTGGGTTTTGGCATAAGCAGGTATATGAGCATCAGATGTGGCTGGACGGATTGTTCACCGGCACGACGTTCTACGCCCGCTATGCGGCTTACAAACCCGAACCCGAGGCGTGGAGTGACATAGCCAACCAGTTTGCTGTAGTGGACAGCCACACGTGCAAAGCCAACGGACTGAACCACCACGGTTGGGACGAGAGCCGCCAGATGGCATGGGCTGACTCATTGACCGGTTGTAGTGCCGAGACGTGGGGACGAGCCGAAGGCTGGTATGTGATGGCGCTATGCGATGTGCTGGAGTTGATGCCCGCTGATCAGCCTCAGAGAGCAGAACTCATCGCTATCCTCAGTCGCGTCATGGAAGCACTGCTCGCCGTGCAAGATCAAGATACACGCCTATGGTATCAAGTGCCTGACAAAGGCAACCGGGAGGGAAACTATCTGGAGAGCACGTGTTCCGCTATGTACGCTTATGCGATGGCGAAAGGTGTGAACTTGGGAGTGCTACCGATAAAGTACCGTGATGAGGCAAAACGGGTAATTGAAGGACTCAAGGTGAACAAGTTGCGTACGAACGATGACGGCACCTTGTCGCTCATTGACTGCTGCGCTGTAGCCGGATTAGGCGGTAATCCCTTCCGCGACGGCACGTATGACTATTATATCCATGAGCGTATATGCGCAGATGACCCAAAAGGCATCGCCCCGCTCATACTTGCATGTATCGAATTAAACAAACAATAATTTTCTTAGTATCATGATGAAACGATTTTTTAACATTTTAGCCGTAGCGTTACTGCCGATAATGGCGCAAGCCATGGTAGTAACAGGTCAAGTTACAGACCCGAACGGCGAACCCATCATCGGTGCAAACGTGGTGGTCAAAGGTGCTACGACCGGCACAATCACCGATTTTGACGGAAACTACTCATTGGATGTGCCTGAGAATGCTACTTTGATATTCTCGTATTTAGGCATGGCTTCCCAGGAAATTCCGGTTACAAGTAACACCATCTCCGTTGTTCTCAAGGAGGACAATCAAGTGCTGGAAGAAGTGGTTGTCACCGGTTATGGTACGACCAAGAAACGTGACTTGGTTACGGCAGTCGGCTCTGTTAATGCCGACCAACTCAAGGATGTACCGGTAGCATCTGCGGCGGAAGCGCTGCAGGGTAAAATGGCCGGTGTGTCTGTTGTAACGGCTGAAGGTAGCCCCGATGCGGATGTCAAAATCCGTGTCCGCGGTGGTACATCTCTTACGCAATCCAGCGACCCGCTGTATATTGTGGACGGATTCCAGGTGAGCTCAATCTCGGATATTCCCCCAAGCAATATTCAATCGATGGACGTGTTGAAAGACGCAGCTGCTACTGCCATCTATGGTGCGCAGGGTGCTAACGGTGTAATCATCATCACGACCAAGGATATCGATAGCAAATCCGATGACAAGATGAAAATCCATTTTGACTACACCGGATATATGGGTTGGAAGCAGATGGCGAAGAAATATGACATGTTGGATGTTGACAACTTCGTGCTGATGCAGTATGAGTATGCACATTATAAAGCAAAAGGTAATACCGCTAATATACCGTCGAACTTCAACCAGTATTTCGACCCGCGCTACTCTGAGACACAAGATAAAGACCAAGTGATGACCATTCCGGAAATCCAGGAATACTGGCGCGGTCAGAAAGTAACGGAGTGGCAGGATGAAACCTTCGGTCATCACGGTCTGAACAGCAACCATAGCTTCACCCTCAGCGGTGGTAATAAGATGGCTAATTTCTTGCTTTCTTACAACCGCGTGGATGACGAAGGAATCATGTATGGTTCGGATTACGACCGTAACTACTTGAATTTCAAGACTAATTTCAAGCCGCTTAAAGGCCTTACCATCAGTTTCACCGCACGTTATACCAACACTGTGGTGTTAGGTGCAGGTACCAACACGGCACAAGATGCAGGTTCGAAGACCGAGAGCCGTGTGCGTAACGCCATCGCTTATTCACCGATTGAATTGTTTAAAAAGGATGACGTAGCCGGCTTGGACGATTATGAGTCATTCGGTTCGCTCTACGACCCGATTACTACCATCGACCATAATTACCGCAAGAAAACGGATAACAAGTACAACTTGCAGGGTTATATCAGCTATAAGTTCGCTAAATGGTTCACCATTAAGTCAGAATTGGGATACGAAGGCCGTTTCCAGAGCCAAGATCGCTACTACGGTCCGACAACCTACTATTCGCGTGCCGGCGACGGCTTCACGTATGCGGGAGGTGCCGGTTATGGTCATATCATTGCAACCGAGCAGAAGAATAGCCGTTTCAAGAACACCAACACCCTGGAGTTCAAAAACAGATGGGGTGAGAACCACGACCTGAATATTCTCGTTGGTCAAGAACTTCAGATGATGAAGGGTGAGTTGCGTACCACGAACGGTTACGGTTATGATGCCAGCCTGAAGGGGCAGGAAGTATTCAACTATATCGGTTCGGCGAAGGCTTACACCGCTAAGTCGTATGTAGATCCGACGGATAACATGCTCTCTGTATTCGCCCGAGCCAACTATATCCTGTTCAACCGCTACTATTTCACAGCTACTTTCCGTGCTGACGCTTCGACGCGTTTTGCTAAAGGAAACCAGTGGGGATATTTCCCATCCGTTGCTGTTGCATGGCGTATTATCGATGAGCCGTGGATGGAACCGGCACAAGACGTGATGTCGAACTTCAAACTGCGTCTCTCTTACGGTACGGTAGGTAACAACAATGTCGATCTTGGTTATCTCCGTCCGGAATATCTTGCTTCTGCTACTGCGTACAGCGGTCTGTTCGATACCAAGTTGACGGATGGCGGCGCAGATGTCATCGCAGCCAACAACAACCTCAAGTGGGAAACTACTGTTACCCGCGACCTCGGTATCGACTTCGGTTTCTTCAACGAGCGTTTGAGCGGAACGGTTGACCTATATTGGAATAGCACGAAAGATCTTATACTTAAGTATGCATTGGGTGGCTTGGGTGGATATAACTATCAGTACCGCAACATCGGTTCGACCGACAACAAGGGTGTCGAGTTCTCGGTTACCGGCGTTATTCTGGACAATAAATCCAAGAACCTGAATTACAATTTGAGCGTGAATGCCAACATTTCGCATAACGTGAATAGAGTGGTTGACCTCGGTGGTATGGAGCAGTATCTGGTATCATCCGCTTGCTTCTCGTCGAACTATGACAACACCGACTACGAGTTCAAACTTCGTCCCGGTGACAAAGTAGGCGACATCTATGGTTATCAATCCAACGGCTGGTATACAGCTTCCGACTTCGTTTCATACAACCCCGCTAACAACCGTTGGTATGCGGAAGTTTGGGACGATAAGAATAATGATGGCGTAAAGGATGAGGGTGAGGTTTCACAGAAAGCAATCACCACTATCCTCGGCGAGGCTCGTCCGGGTATGACGAAAATCGTTGACCAGAACGGTGACGGTGTGATCGATGACGCTGACCGCGTAGTGCTGGGTAACACCCAACCGGTTGTTCAAGGTGGTTTTGGTCTGAACTTCAATATCGGCGGCGATAAATGGGGCAAGATCGACATGAGCGCACAGTTCACCTACAGTGTAGGCAACAAGGTGCTCAACCTCTCGGCACTCGACTACGGAACGATCTTCGACAAGTCAAAACTGCGTAACAACACCGCAAACGTTACCTTTGGCTCGCGTTATTCGCTCTTCCGTGCCGACGGTACGTTCATCCCTTCGGAGTACATAGGAAGTGATGGTAAAGTTTCCGGCGAAATGTATGATAACTTGACAAACGCCCTCGCTGCTGCTAATGCAGGCGCTAACATCGCCAACCCGATCAGCGACAATATTGCCCTTACCGACAAGTATGTAGAGGACGGCTCATACTTGCGTCTGACGTCGCTCACCATCGGTTACTCGCTGCCCGAAACTTGGCTCAAGAAAGCACATATCCAAACAGCACGTATTTTCTTCACCGGCTCCAACCTCTTCTGCGCAACCAAATACACAGGCGCTGACCCCGAGGTGGATACTCGCTCGAAAATCAACCCGCTGGCTACCAACGTTGATTTCTCTGCCTTCCCGAAGAGCCGTGCATTCAACTTCGGTATCAACCTTTCTTTCTAATCATTAATCGACATAAATAATTAGGATTATGAAAAAGTATCAATATATAGCATTAGCGTTGGCGGCTGTAGTGCTGACAGGTTGCGATTTCTTCGATTCGAAATCTCCCTCTGCAATGGACGCCGCTACCGTTTTCTCCAATGAGAACAGCACAGAGCAAGTGATTGCCTCTGTGTACGAGCAGTTTGGTCAGGACAAGTCCTTCCGTAACCGTCTCGCGTGTGGATATCAAGGTATGAACACCGATGCAGAGCATGGAACGAAGAATTCCGGTAGAGCGGAATGGAACATCTACTCGATGACGCCTACCAGCGGTGACCTCTCTACCGCCAATGGTAAAGATCCGTGGGGCTATCTTAACGCCGCTATCGAGAAATGCAACAACATCATCGAGGGTATAGAAGAGTTCGGTACACATACCGAAAAAATGGATTATTTGCTTGGCGAGGCGTATTTCCTCCGTTCGTTCTGCTACCTGCAGATGGTGCAACTCTGGGGCGACGTACCTCCTCGTTTTGTATCTATCTCCAAAGATCCGACAGGTTTGGAAATGAAGAAGGACGACCGCGTCAAGGTGCTTGCGCATCTGCGCACTGATCTCAAGAAGTCAGCAGAACTGTTGCCTTGGTCAAAAGATTGTCCGGGTTCGGCCAAGAACTCCACTTGCCGCCCGAGCAAGGCTGCAGCTTTGGCTTTGCTCGCCCGCACTGACCTGCTCTATGCCGGCAAGGGTGTTCGCCCTGCTACATGGAGAGAAACGACCGAGTTCCTCACGCCTGACGCTTCATTGCGTGCTGAACTCAACCAAGAGGTGTTGTGGGCGTGCGCGCAGATTCTGGGCGAAGGAAACGAGCAGGCTAAATTCCAAACCAACTACGAGGATATATTCCGTAAGATATGTGGCGACGTAACCGACTATTATCAATCCGAGGTGTTCTGGGAGATCCCGTTTGCCGACGGCTCGCGTGGTCAGGTATTGCAGTACAACTGCACCAAGATCGACAAAGCCGTTGGTGGTTTGCGTAACAACGAAGGCGGCTCCAGCAACTCATCGCTGGGCATCGTTCCGACACTCTATTATGACTTCGAGGCCACCGACGTTCGTCGCGACGTGACCATGGCGCGATATATCTGGGTGTACGACGATGGTAAGGAATTCAATTCCGACCGCGAGAAAGTGAAACGCGCTTTCCCGAATGTGAATGTGGATGGTCGTGAGAAATTCCTGTATCAGAAGCGTTCGATGATCGACAGCTGGTATGGCAACAAGTACCGCGTTGAGTGGATGAATCGCAACCGTACGGGTAACGATGACGGTGTGAATTTCCCCATTATCCGTTACGCTGACGTCCTGCTGATGGCTGCCGAAGCTTCACTCGGTGGTATCGGTGGCGACATGCCGGCTGAAACCTACGGTATCAGCGGTCAATCATGCTTCGACCAGGTTCGTAGCCGTGCGCATGCGTCCAACAAACCGCTCACTATGGCTAACCTCCAGGAGGAACGTAAACTCGAGTTCACCGGTGAGTATCTGCGCAAGTACGACCTCATGCGCTGGGGCATCCTCAAGGAGACGCTCATTAAGGCGCACGAACGTCTGGCTAATATGAATAATCACGCCGGCGAGTTCGCACAATTGCAAGATACAGTTTATTACAACTACAAATACGTAGGCGATGAATTAAGCTTTGCTACCGGCATCAAGGGATTCGTCATCGATTCCGTCTATGGATTGAACAAGGGTGAACTCGGTGTTCCTGAGTTGCCCGCTACCGGTAGAGTGAAAGGTTCGTTATATGCAAGCGAATCCAGCGGACGTGTTCTCGCTCCGGATAACTACATGCTTTTCGACCGTGAGTTCCCTGAACGTCTCAACGGACGTCAGTTCTGGCCGATCTTCGCAGTGAACGTAGGTCAATCCAACGGCACACTCTGGAACGATTACGACTACGCGAACGCAAGCGAATAACCAATGAACATGCGCGCGTACATATTGTTCTTGGCATGCCTGCCTATGCTGGCTGCCTGCAATCGCAGCAATTTGCCTGTCAGGCCGACCATCGACTCCAATCCGGAGTTGGTGGCTGCCTGCCGGCATATAGAGGGCGGAGGAGCTGCTGTTACAGGGGGTGACGGCGGTCAGATCTATCGCGTCAACCGACTCGATGATGCCACCGACCCTAATACCGGACTTCCTGCCGCAGGCACTCTCCGTTACGCCGTCAATCAGGTAGGCGCAAGACGCGTCGTCTTCAACGTTGCAGGAACTATTCACCTCAATAATGAACTGCGAATCAAGACAGGCAATCTTACTATTGACGGGCAATCAGCCCCCGGAGAAGGGATATGCATCGCTGACTACCCGCTCGTCATCAGCGGAGCCAGCAACGTCATCGTCCGTTTTATCCGTGTTCGCCTCGGCGATGAGAGCAACACCGAGTCCGACGCCGTTTCGGTCAATGATGCCAACGGTGTGGTGCTCGACCATCTCAGCTGCTCCTGGTCGGTCGATGAATGTGTCAGCTGCTACGGCAACACCAACTTCACCATGCAGTATTGCATCGTCTCTGAATCACTCAAGGAGTCGATCCACGGCAAGGGTAACCACGGCTACGGAGGTATATGGGGCGGCACAAACGCTACCTTCCACCATAACCTGCTCGCGCATCACGACAGCCGTAATCCGCGTTTCGACCATGACTATGTCAACAGCGTCAGCGCCGGTCCGATTGATTACGTCAACAATGTGGTGTACAACTGGGGCGGTAACTCCGCATACGGCGGTGAAGGCTCTACTAGCACAGCCGGAGGCAGACACATCAACTTTGTGGCTAACTACTACAAGCCCGGACTATCTACCGCATCTCACGTCAAAGAGCGCCTGCTTAATCCTACAACCAGATGCTCTAACTGCACAAGTAAATGCGGCGGATCGGTTGACCCCGGCAAGTTCTATCTCACCGGCAACTATATGGCAGGGTCTGCTACTGTCACGACCGATAACTGGCAGGGTGTTCACCCCGACGAATCATCCAAACTGGAGCAATGCAAAGCTTCTGTCCGCTGGACCGAGGGTTTGACTCCCTTCAACGGCGAGCAGACAGCTCAGGCTGCCTACGAAACGGTTCTCTCCAAAGCCGGCTGCTCCCTGCATCGCGATGCCGTTGACATCCGCATCGTCAATGATGTGCGAAACGGTACCGGCAAACTCATCAACTCGCAAGCCGAAGTAGGCGGTTGGCCTGAACTACAATCTGCCGACAAACCCGTCGATACCGACTACGACGGCATCCCCGATGAGTGGGAGTCGCAATTCGGGCTCGACCCCAATGATCCCCTTGACGCTCGCGAGATCACGCTCGTCACAGGATTTACCAATTTCGAAGTCTATATGCGCCATCTGGTGCGAAACTTGTATGACTGATTATTAATACGCAAACGAAATAGATTATGAAGAAATTTCTTTTTGCCATAATGGCGCTCGTTGCGGTTGCCGCCTATGCGCAAAACCCGTATGACAAGTACTACACCAACCTCCCGTGTGCCGTTGAGCACGTCTGGCCGGTAGTTATCCCGGATTACACCGTGACACTCACCGACTTTGGGGCTGTTGGCGATGGAGTAACGGATTGCTCTGAGGCATTCGCCGCCGCCATCAAGCAGCTTAAGAAACAAGGCGGAGGACACCTCCTCGTTCCGGACGGCAAGTGGCTCACCGGTCCCATTAAACTCATCAGCAATTTTGATCTCCATCTTGCTGACAATGCAACCATCGTCTTCTCGCCGAACAAGGAATTGTATGTGCAACCTTCCGATACGCTGCGCGACGGAAGCAAGAAATGCTACGCACTCATACACGGTTCCAAACTCGAGAATGTAGCCATCACCGGTCACGGCACAATCGACGGACAAGGTATCTTCTGGCGCCCTGTGAAGCAAAAGAAAGTCAGCGAAGAAATATGGAACAACTTGCTGGAAATGGGTGGAAAAGTCACCGCGGACGGTAATAGCAAGAACTGGAAAGTGTGGTATCCGTTCAATTTGAATAAGGAACTCAATGTTCCGAATATCGCATCGGATGCCATCACCCAAGAGAAAATGCGACCGCACCTGGTCAACATCACGGACTCCAAGAACGTACTGATCGAGAACATACACTTGCTCAATTCGCCTAAGTTCCACTTGGTACCTACCCGTATTCAGAACCTCATCATCGACGGCGTCAATATCCGCTGCCCGCATTGGGCACAGAACGGCGACGCCATGGATCCCGGTAATGTGCAAGTGGCACTCATTGTCAATTGCAACATCTCATGCGGTGACGATGGCATCTGTATGAAAGGTGGCGTGGGTGAGAAAGGCGTAGCAGCCGGTCCGCAACGCGACTTCCTCATATGCAACGATACCGTCTATCGCGCACACGGTGGCTTCGTCATCGGTTCCGAGTTCAGTGGTGGTATGCAACGACTCGTTGTCAAAGATTGCCGATTCGAGGGAACAGACATCGGTTGTCGTTTCAAATCGACTCCCGGACGTGGAGGATGGTGCGAGGATATATACTGCTACGATATCATCATGAAGGATATCGTCGAATCCGCTTTCCTTATTCAATCCGGCTATGCTGACCGCGGAGCAGGAGTCAGCGCTACTGACAAAGACAACAAGGAAGCGTTCTTCCCGGAGTGGTCAAACATCACGTTCCGCAATATAACCTGCATCGGATCCAAACAGGCTGTGGATATCCAGGGACTCAAGGGCAAACCTGTACACAATGTACTCTTTGACAACGTGACCGTCATTGGCAACAGCGGTGGTATCAAAATTGAGTGGGCGGAGGATGTCAAGTTCGTCAACTGCAATATCAACCCCAAGCCCATGCCCATTGAGGAGTACAAGAAAATCAAAAACGTCATCTATAACGGCAACAAAATGGAATAATTACACGTATGAACAAGTTCCTTTCTCTCATCTTTCCGGTGCTTATCCTTAGCGCCTGTGCCGGCAAACCGGAGTACCAGATTACCTGTCAGGTTGATGTTAACGAGCTGACCCGTTCGGCATCGTTTGATATGCCGCGGGTTATCTTGCCGCATTTTGCGGATCGCACGTTCTCTGTGTCGGACTACGGAGCAGACCCTACCGGTGTAGCACTCTCCACCGATGCCATCCAGCGCGCTATTGACGAGTGCTCGGCTGCAGGCGGAGGCACAGTGGTTATACCCGAAGGTATATACCTTACCGCACCGCTTACCCTCAAGTCCAACGTTCGGCTCTATACCGACTACAACTGTTTCGTCCTGTTCTCGCACGACCTCAGCCTGTACGACATCCACGATGAGTGGTTCGAGGGTATTCCTACCAAACGCTGCACCAGCCCGCTCAATGCACTCAGTGCCGAGAATATAGCCATCACCGGTCACGGTACGTTCAACGGCAACGGAGACTTTTGGCGACCGGTCAAGAAACCTAAGATGTCTGACATACAGTGGAAGAACCACCTCAAAGAGAAGGGCGGCCTAGTTGCTGACAACAACATCTGGTATCCCGACTCCGGCTCTATTGTAGCGCAGTCCTACTGCGTGGACCAGAACGTACCCGTCATCACCGACGATACCCTCTGGGCACAAGTCAAGTCCTTCCTCCGCCCCGTGCTCCTGCATTTCGTTGGCTGCCGGAACATCCTGTTGGAAGGTGTGACATTTGAGAACTCCCCTGCATGGAATGTACATCCGTTGGGCTGCGAGAATCTGGTGGTCAACAATGTAACGATCCGCAACCCCTGGTATAGCCAGAACGGCGACGGCATAGATGTTGAGTCCTGCAAGAATGTCGTCATAGCTAACTCCACCTTCGACGTAGGCGACGATGCCATCTGCATGAAGTCCGGTAAGGACAAACCCGGACGCGACCGCGGCATCCCGACCGAGAACGTTGTGGTCGATAACTGCGTGGTGTATCACGGACACGGAGGCTTCGTCTGCGGCTCGGAGATGTCGGGAGGAATCAAGAACGTTGAGGTGCGCAAGAACCTGTATATCGGTACGGATGTCGGACTGCGGTTCAAATCCACACGCGGACGTGGCGGAGTAGTCGAGAACATCTATATCAAGGATGTCAACATGGTCAACATCCCCAACGAAGGCCTGATCTTCGACCTCTACTATGGTGGTAAGGGCTCCGGCGAAGAGACCGAGGAAGAACTGGCGGCTCGCATGAGCGCCGATGCTCCCGAGGTCAGCGAGGAAACACCCGCTTTCCGCAACATCGTTATCGAGAACGTCAAAGGTGCCAACATCAAGAAGGCAATCCTGTTCAACGGTCTGCCGGAGATGAAGATTCAGAACGTTACCCTGCGTGATGTCATCATCAGTGCCAAGGAAGGTGCCCTGTTCCGTCAGACCGACGGCTTGACGCTTGATAACGTACAAATATCCGTAACCAAAGGCGAACCGCTCGTGTTTGCGCCTACTGTTGAGAATGTCAAGATCAACTAAGATACTAGGACGCCTGGGATTCCTGGGGTGCCTGGGTTTCCTATTCTCCTGCTCCCCGAGAGTGGCTACCTCCTTCTGGCGAATCGGCTCGCCGGCTGACTCGACGCGGACGGGGTATGCTATCCTGCATGAGGGCAGTAAGATGCGTCACTGCTACCCTATTTCCGAGTGGACAGACACCCCGGACAAGGATACCTACCATAGCCTGCATCATCACGGCGTGGCGGTGGAGAGCGAGTTGATGGCGTACCGCATCTATTTTGACAAGAAGCAGACCATCGACCCCTATTGCAAACGCACACCGCAACTGGAGTTGGCGCAAAGCCACTGGTATCCGAATGACAGCTTGCTTGCTGCCGGCTACGGCGATGATATACTGCGTGTGTCAGGTACGGTAGGCGTTGGCTCGGTTAAGTACTACAACGGCAACAAACACGTTCACATCGAGCCCGTAGCCGAGCGCTCGCAACGCATCGTCCGGCAGTCGCGAAACAAAGCAACCATCGAGGTGGCGGTCAACAGTTGGGAGGTCGAAGGCAAACAAGTGGATATGACCGTGCAATACACGCTCTGCTCCGGACACCGCGATATGCGATGCGATGTCAGCCTCAGCAGCCCTGTTGCAGGATTGTGCACCGGCGTACAGGCTATACCTGTCAAAGGCAAAGAGCCAGAATGGGCACACCTTGAACTGCCCAACGGAGTGTTGTTAGCCTCATGGGGAACAGACTTTCCCGTGAACGATACCGTCAAGTATGCCAAGGAAACAGTCGGCTTAGCCGTGTTCATCCCCAAGGACTATGCGGGTGATGTTGTGCATGACACATCCAACCTGCTCTGCCTGTTGAAACAATCTACGCCCCACTTCTATCTGACCTGCGTCGGCGCTACCAAGGAAGCTCAACCTGTGGCTACCAACATGGCAGAATGGTTGACCTACCTGCGCAGCTGGGCTGCCAAACTCAAATAACCCATTATAATAATTTTTAATTTTGCATTTTTAATTTTTAATTTAATCATATGAACAATCCTTTTTCATTGGAAGGTAAGAATGCTTGGATCACAGGCGCTTGCTACGGAATAGGTTTTGCTATCGCGAAGGCGTTTGCCGGAGCCGGGGCTAAGGAAATAATCTTTAATGCCCGCAGTGAAGAGGCCATCGCCAAAGCAATCGAGGACTACCACGCTGAGGGTATTATGAATGTGCACGGCTATGTGTGCGATGTCACCGATGAGAATGCTGTCAAGGCTCTCGTTGAGCGCATTCATGCCGAAGTCGGACAAATCGATATCCTCGTCAACAACGCCGGTATCATCAAGCGCATCCCGATGCACGAGATGAAGCGCTCGGAGTTTCAGGCGGTCATCGACATCGATCTGGTAGCTCCCTACATCGTCAGCGCAGCTGTGCTGCCCGAGATGATGGAGCGCCGCGAAGGCAAGATCATCAATATCTGCTCCATGATGTCCGAACTCGGTCGCGAGACCGTCAGCGCCTACGCTGCTGCCAAGGGCGGATTGAAGATGCTCACGCGCAACATCTGCTCCGAATACGGTGCTTACAACATCCAGTGCAACGGCATCGGTCCGGGATACATCGCAACCCCGCAAACAGCCCCGCTGCGTGAGCGCCAACCGGACGGTAGCCGTCACCCGTTTGACTCTTTCATCTGCGCCAAGACGCCTGCCGGACGCTGGCTCGAACCCGATGAACTCGGCGGACCCGCTGTCTTCCTCGCCTCGCACGCCTCCGACGCAGTCAACGGGCATATCCTCTACGTCGATGGTGGCATCCTCGCATACATCGGCAAGCAACCGGAATAAATCACAAATGACAAATTACAAATCACAAATGAAAAAACTTCTGTTTTTTCTCATGGCATTGTTGAGCCTGGCTGCTTGCCAGACTCAGCAGTCAGCCAAGGTCTATGGTCGCTATGTGCCCGAGCGCAAGGATGACTTTGCGTGGGAGAACGAGTACGCGGCGTTCCGCATGTACGGTGCTGCCCTCAAACCCGAGAATCCCAGCAACGGAGTCGATCTCTGGCTCAAGAACAGCCCGGCACTGGTCGTTGACACCATGTACGGACGCGAGTTGAAGGACAACCGCCCCTACCACATCAACTACGATGGCAATCTCGACTGCTACAAGGTCGCTCATACCTGCGGCGCAGGAGGATTAGTGGTGTTAACTACATCCAACAATCCCGAACAACCTCAAACTGATCAAACCTGGATCGGTGGTCCCTACGACCGCTGGCAGATTCTTGAGCAATCGCCCGAACGCTTCGTCTTCCGTCTCGAATACGACAGCCTGCTCGTAGCCGACCAAATTCTCCGCGAGACCATCACCATCACCGCTCAGGCAGGACAGATGTTGAACCGAGCAGACGTAGTGCTAACCTCAAACAATCTCGAACAATCTCAAACAATTTCAAACCTCTTAGCCGGCGGTGGCATCTATCTCCACGACACCATCGATAAAGTGGAGTACGTGGATGCTGAGACCATCCGCTACACCGAAGATGCACTCAGCGACAAACAGGCGGCTCGGATGAACTACGAATACAACGGCTCAACCTCGCAAGGTCGCATCACCCTGACCGTTCGTACTCCCGGAGCCACGCGCACAGAGAGTCGTGACGGCAACCTCATAGCCGTCCGCCCCTATCAGCTCGGCGACACCCTCACCTATTTCTTCGGTGCCACCTGGAGCGAGTGGCATAAACAATAACAGCTTAACAGTTTAACAAATTAACGAATATATGAAAACAAACTACGAAGTACGTTACGCCTCCAACCCTGTGGATGCCAAGTCGTACGACACAACCCGTCTTCGCCATGACTTCCTCATCGAGCGCGTGTTTGCACCCAACGAGGTAAACATGGTTTACTCCATGTACGACCGCATGATTGTCGGCGGCGCTATGCCTGCCGGCGAGAGCCTGCTGCTCGAAGCCATTGATCCGCTCAAGGCTCCGTTCTTCCTTACCCGCCGTGAGATAGGTATCTTCAACGTAGGCGGCAAAGGGCGCGTCATTGCCGGTGACCACACCTTCGAGCTCGACTACAAGGAGGCCCTCTATCTCGGTCGCGGTGACCGTGAGGTGCGTTTTGAGAGCCTCGATGCAGCGCATCCCGCACTGTTCTACTTCAACTCCGCTACCGCTCACTGCACCTATCCTGACAAGAAGGTCACCAAGGCGGATGCCGTGGTAGCTCACATGGGTAGCCTCGAGATGAGTAACGAACGCGACATCAACAAGATGCTCGTCAACCAAGTGTTGCCTACCTGCCAACTGCAGATGGGTATGACCGAACTTGCTCCGGGTAGCGTGTGGAACACGATGCCTGCACACGTTCACAGCCGTCGTATGGAAGCGTACTTCTACTTCGAGGTGCCCGACGACCAGGCTGTTTGCCACTTCATGGGCGAGGTCGAGGAGACGCGCCACATCTGGATGCGGGGCAACCAAGCCGTGCTCTCACCCGAGTGGTCGATCCACTCCGCTGCTGCTACCCACAACTATACCTTTATCTGGGGCATGGGCGGTGAGAACCTCGACTACGGCGACCAGGACTTTAGCAAAATAACCGACCTCAAGTAGGCATCGACCATATATGGGCGATAAATTTGATTAATTTTTAAATCTGAATAAATATATGAGTACACAACAAAAAGTTATGACCAACTGGCGTTGGATCATGTGTGCGATGCTTTTCTTCGCCACTACGGTCAATTACATGGACCGCCAAGTGCTGTCCTTGACCTTCAAAGAGTTCATTCAACCCGAGTTCCACTGGACGGACTCCGACTACGGAACCATCACCGGTGTGTTCTCCATTGCGTACGCTATCTTCTGCCTCTTCGCAGGTAAGTTCATCGACTTCATGGGCACGAAGAAAGGCTACCTCTGGGCAATCATCGTTTGGTCGCTCGGCGCTGTACTGCACGCAGGCTGCGGCTTCGTAACCGAGCAAATCGTAGGTCTGGAGAGCAAAGCCGAATTGCTGCAAGCCACCGGCGATATAGTGAGTTCAATAGCGATGATCAGTGTCTATCTGTTCCTCGCTTGTCGTTTGATCCTCGGACTTGGTGAAGCCGGTAACTTCCCTGCTGCCATCAAGGTAACCGCTGAGTATTTCCCCAAGAAAGACCGTGCCTTTGCTACCGCTCTGTTCAACGCCGGTGCATCCGTAGGTGCACTCGCTGCTCCCGCTACTATCCCTCTGCTCGCCAAGAGCCTCGGTTGGGAGATGGCATTCATCATCATCGGTGCCCTGGGCTTCATCTGGGCAGGTATCTGGATCTTTGTCTATGACAAACCGACGGAATCCAAACATGTCAACGCCGCTGAGTTGGAGTACATCAATTCCGATGAAGAACAAAGTGACAAGCCGCAAGCTGCAAAACAAGAAAAGCAGATGGGCTTCTTAGAGGCATTCACGCACAGACAGACCTGGTCGTTTGCGTTTGGTAAGTTCATGACCGATGGTGTATGGTGGTTCTTCCTGTTCTGGGCTCCGGCATATTTCCAGGATCAATATGGTATCAAGGCTTCTGACCCGCAAGGTATAGCCCTTATCTTCACCCTGTATGCGATTGTAACGGTTATTTCGCTGTTCGGCGGTTACCTGCCTAAGATCTTTGTCGAGAAGCATGGCATGGAGCCCTACGCAGGCCGTATGCGCGCAATGCTCATCTTCGCCTTCTTCCCGCTGCTCGCACTGTTTGCACAACCGCTGGGTGGTGTGTACGGTCCGTGGGCTGTAGCTATCATCATCGGTATTGTCGGTGCAGCGCACCAGAGCTGGTCAGCGAATATCTTCTCCACCACAGGTGATATGTTCCCCAAGTCGGCTGTCGCTACCATCACCGGTATAGGTGCCATGGCAGGTGGTGTAGGCTCGTTCCTGATCAACAAAGGTTCAGGTGTGCTCTTTGACCACGCTGCAGGATTAGGCGAAGCGTTCCAATTCGTGGGCTTCACAGGCAAACCTGCCGGATACATGATCATCTTCTGTATCTGCGCGGTCGCTTACCTCATCGGTTGGTGCGTCATGAAATCGCTCGTGCCCAAGTACGAACCCGTTGTTGTAGAATAATCTACTGCATGCAAAAAGGCGGCTCACGATGAGTCGCCTTTTTTGTTGCCTTGGTTTCGTTTATCGGATCATGTCGTCGCCGAAGAACGGTTGCAGTGCGGCAGGGATGCGGATGCCTTCCTCCGTCTGGTTGTTCTCCAGCAGGGCGGCAACGATGCGCGGCAGAGCCAGAGCCGAGCCGTTGAGCGTGTGGCACAGCGTCACTTTCTTGTCCTCCGCACGGCGGTAACGGCACTTCAGGCGGTTAGCCTGGTAGGTGTCGAAGTTACTCGTCGAACTTACCTCGAGCCAGCGGTGTTGGGCTTCGCTATATACCTCGAAGTCGTAGCACAGCGCAGCGGTGAAGCTCATATCGCCACCTGACAGACGCAGGATGCGGTACGGGAGTTCGAGTTTCTTCAGCAGTCCCTCGACATGCGTGAGCATCTCTTTGTGCGAAGCGTCGGAGTGCTCCGGCGTGTCGATGCGAACGATCTCGATCTTCGAGAACTCGTGCAGACGGTTCAGTCCGCGTACGTCCTTGCCGTAGCTGCCGGCCTCGCGGCGGAAGCACTCGGTGTAGGCGCAGTTCTTGATCGGCAGTTTGTCCTCGTCGATGATCACGTCGCGGTACAGATTCGTCACGGGCACCTCAGCCGTCGGGATCAGATACAGGTCATCCACCTCGCAATGGTACATCTGTCCCTCTTTGTCGGGCAACTGACCCGTGCCGTAACCCGATGCAGCGTTCACCACTGTCGGCGGCATGATCTCGGTGTAACCGGCTTTGTTCGCCTCGGCAAGGAAGAAGTTAATCAGCGCGCGCTGCAGGCGTGCACCTTGACCGATATATACAGGGAATCCTGCGCCGCTTATCTTCACGCCCAGGTCGAAATCTATGAGGTTGTACTTCTTCGCCAGCTCCCAGTGCGGCAGTTTCTCGCTCTTGGCGATACGCTCGGCAGCGATGGCTTCGTCGGTGGCTGCATCCCAGTTCTTCAGGGCTACAGCGCCGTCCTTGGCGATAGCGTCGATCATCGGCTGGTTAGGCCAGTTGCCGATGGTTACGGCGAGGTTGTCCTCAGCCGATGCGCCTTCGGGAACGATAGCGTACGGTACATTGGGGATAGTGAGCAGCAGGTTGGTCAGTTCCTGCTCCTTGGCTGCCATCTCCTGCTCATAGGTAGCGATAGCTTGCTTGAGCTCGCCGGTCTGTGCCTTGGCAGCATTGGCTTCGTCACGTTTGCCTTGTGCCATCAGTGCACCGATGGACTTGCTTATCTTGTTCATCTCGGCGGAAGCGTTGTCTTTCTGCTGCTGGGCAGCTTTGCGCTCGCTGTCGATAGCCATAACGCGACGGATCGTCTCCTCCGCATTGGCGAAATGTTTCTTCTGTAGTCCCGCAATGATCTGCTCGGGGCTGTCGTAGATTTGTTTTAACGTTAACATATTTATCTTTTGTCTTTTGTCTTTTGTCTTTTAGCGCAGCGGTCTATTCTTCCAAAACAAAAATCTCCTACCCAAAGCCGAAGCCTCGGTAGGAGATTTGCTGTATTGTCTCCGCCGATTTATGCTTCAGCAGCTATCGGCTGAATGGAGACGTACGACTTGTTGTCGCGTTTGCGTGTGAAGGTTACGATACCATCGGTCAGAGCGTACAATGTGTGGTCGGAACCCATTCCCATGTTTGCACCGGGTTTGTGTACCGTACCGCGCTGACGCACGATGATGTTACCTGCCTTTGCAATTTGTCCACCCCAGATTTTTACACCAAGGCGCTTGCTTTCTGATTCACGGCCGTTCTTCGAACTACCGACACCTTTCTTATGTGCCATAATTGATTAGGATTTAAAAATTTTGGGGTTTAACAAACGATTTCTTTTACTACGAGGTTGGTCAGATCCTGACGGTGACCGTTCAACTTACGGAAACCTTTGCGGCGTTTCTTGTGGAATACAAGAATCTTCTCGCCACGGCTCTCGTTGTCGATGATCTCGCATACTACTTTGGCTCCCTTGACGTACGGCGCACCCACTGTAATAGCGCCGTCCTTGTCTACTAACAGAACCTTCTCAAACTCAACCGTGGCACCGGCTTCGGTCTCCATGCGGTTGATGAACAATTTTTTGCCGGCCTCTACGCGAAATTGCTGGCCTTGCATTTCTACAATTGCGTACATTGTATTGTTTTACTGTTAAATTACACGAGCCGGGCGGCTTGATAGATCCTACACGCTGCTAATAACTTGCGTTATCTCATACGTCGTCTATGGCGACTTTCGGAGCCCGAACCCGAAAAAAGCGCACAAAGGTACAACAAATATTTTATATTTGCAAATCCCCGTTACCCTGCACCCCACAAATTCTCGCGATAAAATTATCGTTGCTATCTATGGAGTGCAAAACGGGTGTGTTGTGCTATTGTTTACCGAACCCGTACGCCGGTAGCCGTATAGGTCTGACCGTCGCGCAGGATGAACAGGCAGTTGTCTATCAGCACTTTCTGATTAGCACTGTTGCTGACCGTTGATATGCCGGTCGTTATATCACTCTTGCTCTGGATGCGCAGGGCATAGCCGCTGTTGTTGCCCGCCGAGAGCGTGAGCCTACAGGCATCCTCGGTCAGATATTGTACAGGCAGACCGTTGTGCATCAGCGTAGCGGATACCGTGGCAGGCAGACCGCTTGCAGCAAGCGTATAAACACCGTCTTCCGGTGCATACATACCAAGGGGAACAGTTACATCCTCAGCACTCAGCAATGCCTCGTAGGCGGAAAGACGCATGTTGTAGGCATCTACCCAGAGCTGCGGCACGGAGGGAGTGGTGCTCATCTGGTTTTTCTGCAAGTCGTGACCTATGGTGTAAGCGTCCTGTTTGTCGGCACTGAAGCTCAGGTACGCACGGTCGGTGTATCGCTCATCAGCGAGGCTGAGGATGCTGTATCCGCTTGCCTGGCTGAGGTCGTTCTGGCGGCTGACAACCGAGGATGCGGCAGCCGTGTTGAACAGCAGCGAGCCACCTTCCTCTACCTGTACAAAGAACGGTGCAGCTGCATTGAATACCAGCCCTTCCGTCGGCTGTACCTCATACACGCCCAGGCGGTTGTTGTAGGTAGTCGTAAGCGGAGCCTCGCTTGCGCCGGCAGAAGCGTTGCAGAACTTCGGGTTGGCTATGCCGTTCCATCCGGAGTGGTGCGCACCGAAGGTTGAATGGTTCTCGTTAATCGTAGCGGACGAGGCTTCGCTGATGGCGGATGGCGCAGCTGCCGTAAACCGCCATGCGGTGCATTCCTGTGTGCCGAGCATATACATGTGTCCGGGTAGGAGCGTCGCGTCGCCGGCCAACAGATGCCAACCTCTCTGTTGCGTAGCACGACGGTAGCCGTCGAACTCGTAGATGACAAAGTCCCGTTCGCTGCGTGCCGGTTCGTCACTGCCATCGCAGCGGATACCGGTAGCCAGATTCACCTCAAACGGTACGGCGAAAGCAAACCACTGATCAGCCAGAATGCCTTCTGTAGCCGGCAGGCGCATCACTAACTCCAGCACATCGACCGACAGATTCTCTATGCCCGAGATCTGCGCATGGCTGTCCTCACTGTAGTGCAGCAGCAGCGAGTGTACGGTCACCGGCGAAGAAACGGCGAGGTTGCCTTCCGGCGTTACGGTCAGTTCGGCATCGTCGTCGAGGTACAATTCCGCCAGGTCATTGTTGCCGTTGATGATCGTAACGAATGCCTTGTCGTTGACCGATAGCGTGCGTGTGTTGGCGGGGTTGTCGTGCGACGGACCGCCGAGTATAGGATTATCCAGCAGCACCGTTGCGCCATTGAGTTTCGTGGCGGCTGAGGCGTTCCACTCGATCTCGAGGATCGTGCCGCTATTGCCGCTCAGGCAGGTGTTGCTCAGTGAGAACAGGATGAAGCGATAGGTGTTCTCGTTTGTCGGTTGCGACACGAGTTGCAATCCCTCGGCGCGCTCCGTCAATCGGGCTGTCGTCCAGGGCGCTACGCCGTGCAGGTCGAACTGCAGACCGGATACTTGCGATACATTGTCCAGGTTGATGGACAACCGCAGAAGCGACTCCTCTTCTATCGGTTCGGCTACGAGCGAGAGTTCGTTGGGCTCATACACATTGACCGTCAGACGGATGGATTTCATGCGCGATGCCGGATCGTTGCTGTAGAGCTGCATGGTGGTCGTAAACGAACCTTCTTTGGTCGGTGTGAACTGTACACGCAGCGTCTCGGTCTGGTTGCGGGCAATGGTAACCGGCAACTCGTTGAGCACGCGGAAACCTTCCATCAGGAACGTGGCGCGTTGCAGGGTAAGCGCAGCGTTGCCGGTGTTCCTTACGGCTATGTTGAGGGTGTCGGGTTGCGTTACGGGTATAGAGCCGAAATCCGCCGAAGTAGGAACATTGATCGTCGGACTCTGGATAGTCACATACGCCTGATAAACTGCGGAAACCATGTTCTGTTGCGCGGTATTGACAAGCAGGGTGTTAATCGGGCGGAGGGCGTAACTGCCGCTGCGGCCGTTGAGGCGGAACTGTAACGTCAACAGATCGCCGTCATCGCCACTGACGGGCGTATTGCTCATGTTGTAGAGGATGACGGTCAGGGTGTCGTGCGACTGCTTGGTCAGTGCGAAATGCGAAGCGGCGCGCTCCAGCGGTGTAGCACTGCCCGGAACGAACTCCAACTGCTCGGGCAGTTTGAGCGAGAACTGCACGCCGACTATATCTTCCATATTGTTCATGCGTACGCTTACGGTCACCGTCTCGTCGGATATGCCCGAGGCGGCTTGCATGCGCAGCTCGTTGACCGAATAGGGGTCTGCGATGAGCGCACAGCGGTTGGCGCCATATACATCGTGGGCATTCACGGCATTGGAGCGGATACGCAACTGTTCGCTTATAGCGCCTTGAACGGTCGGGGCAAACGTGATAACGATGTTCTCCGTTTGTCCGGCGGCAATGCTGAGCGCTTCGTTCTCCACGCTGAACTCCTGTGCCGAGAACTCAAAAGCGGTGAGTTCCAACGGCTCGTTGCCGGTGTTGCATACTTGCAGCGTGCGGGTATAGGTGCTGCGGATAGGTACGTGCCCGTAGTCGATCGAGGTGTTCACTACCTCAATCTTCGGCGAGAGGAGCGTCACGCTGCCTTCGGTTGCATCCGCCGTCAGTTGCTCGCCATTGGCTCCGGCAAGCGTCAGATCAGCGATGAGCGGATAAGTGGCAGGCTCGTTGCCGAGCTTGAGGCGGAAAGTCAGCAGTTCGCCCTCGCTGCCTTTGAGAGTGGCATTGGATACGGAGAACACGGCTATACGCAGTACCCCGTTTGCGACGTTAGCCATCAGGCTATGTCCGTTGCTGCGAGCCGAGTTGAGCGCTGCTGAACCGGCTACCAGGCTGAGGCTCTCGCTTAGCCGGATGTTCGCTTGCAGGGCTGTCACCGCATCGCTGTTCGTCAGCGACATACTCACCGTCAACTCATCCCCCGGATGTCCGGAAGCGGAAGATATCGTGAGGGTGTTCGCCGCGTACGAGCAGAGCATCCACGTGCACGTTACTATTATACTGAATATGCGTTTCATAACTTATCGTATTTCAGTACCCATTACGTCGTACGTGCGGTCACCAAGGCGGATAAACAGGTTACCGTTCTGAATATACTTGCTGCACGTCGGTACGAACGTCGTGCCGTCCAGGGCGGTGGAAACGCCCGGTGCCATCGGCACATTGTGTCCCTGTGCATCGCTCAGAACGATGTTCGTCAGTTCGGCGTCGCCTATCTGCAGCAGCGCATGACGACCTACGCCGAGCGTCTTGCCGGACATCGAGTAAGCGAGGAACAGGTACTGATCCTCTGCCTGCCATGTGCCGACTTGCTCAAACTCATCGAGTGCAGCCAGCGGAGTGATCGTCTGCTCTTTGTCGGCTGCGAAGGTGCACTGTACACCGCCGAGCACTACATCGGTCTCTACGTACAGGATGCCGTTCTCAATGCTGTAGGAAACATTGCCCTCGTTGATAGCGCTTGTGCTGTTCGTCGGGTGCAGAATCAGGTTGACGGTAGCCACCACGTCGATGATGTTGACGTCGGCATCAGAGTTAACGTCAGCTGCCTCGAAGATAAAAGGCTGCGGATTCAGACCGGTGATATAGTTGACTTCGGTGATGACATCCGCTACATCCACGCCCATCGAACCGTTGGCATCGCCCTTGATAGCAGTCAGCGGACGAGCCACTACAGCGTTCGAGAGGTCGTAGGTGCTCAGCGATGTTGTCACTTGGCGGATTACATAGTAGTAATCCTTGCCCGGCGTAACGTCGTAGTCGATGAATTGGGTATCCTCAGCGTCAATGAGTGAAGAGTTGATACAGATGGTGTCGAAACGCCAACCTGCGTCAATATAACACTTACAACTGCTGTCGTAGTGACGATCCCACTTGATGGTATCTTGTGTCCAGCGATAGATGTTGTAACCAAGCAGGTCAGCAAAATCTTCCTCATCGGTTTCCCAAGTTAGCGTTACTTTGCCGAGTCCTGCCTCTGCCATAAGTCCTGTGGACATCGATCCCGCTGCAGCAACTTCCATATGGAAACGATAGTTCTCTTCCGGTATTTCAAAATGCTCGTTATCTTCAGCACCATACACTTTGAAGGTATTCAATCCATCGGTAACCGATTTGCCATCAATAGTAAAGTAAGCAGTATATATCGTACTATCGGCAGACCAAGAACCATTCTCTGCTACCTGATGTTGTGTATAAGGCTGACGCACACCAAACGAAATGGTAGGCGCAATACTTACATCCATCGGTCGGTTGAAATATACCTCGCACTTATGCGTACCAACGCCAATTGGCGGAAGCAATTCAAACTCATCTTGGGCATCAATGCCATTCACCAAAATCTTCCACACTATACCATGAGCTTCTGCCGATGGGCGAGTAAGCATATTAGAAAGGTCGAAGTAGCCAAAACCGTAATCTTTTTCAATATCATAAACATATCTGCGAACAATACTTTCTTTTGAAGATCCGTAATAATTTGGATAAAGTTTCCTTATTATTGGAGTCCCATCTTTGCAAATTAACACGGCATCATTATTCCCCCATTCAGATCCCATGGATACTTTGGCAGGGAACACATTTATGTTTTGCTGACCAGGCTGACTTAATGTGATGTTTAAGCCATTGCCAACAACATTATTTATGTAATTGACATGTTCAATTTTATAATTTAGAGATAACACACTTGAATATTGTTCATAATTATTGAATATGTTAGATTTATTTAAATGAAGTGCGTCCAATCTTGTTACGCTAGAATTCTTTATCGCACAATTTTCCATATATGCATTCCAATAAGCATCATGTAAATATTTCATTTCTGATAAACAAACATACTTTATTTTGGGGTATGTGTATAGTTTCCCCTTAAATAATATGCTATCATAATATGTATAGGTCACCTGCTGTACATTATTTAATGTCCAATATGTAGTTTGATATGGTAATTTTGTACCCAAGGACAATGAGAAATTCCCTTTTTCTCCATCAGCTTTTGTAAAAACAATCATGCTATCCGATGTGCCTTGTGCGTATAAGTGTCCAAAGTTAGAAAAAGTTGTATCTGGCGGATAAACTGTTACATTATTTCCATTAACGGAAACAGACTGATATGATAAATATGGAGCAGGCGTTACCGAAATGCCTGTACCATCCTTAAACTTTAAAATAGTACCAGGTTTAATTGTTAATGTAATGCCAGGTGGCACAGCCAAATTACTAGTCACTATGTAATGTACGTTCGGATAAAGTGTCATGTCTTCTGTTAGCATACCACCAATCTCCACACCATTTTCCACTTTTAATGTAATTCGTTGAACAAGCGTTTCTGCTGCATTGTCACAAGTAGCAAATAATGTTAGATTAATTTGTCTTCCATCGACACAATCGGGACTTATGGCCATACGCCACGGATTAGCAGATGTCGCTTTGGCGTAACTGCTGATAGGCTTGCCAAAATCTACTGATTCTTGCAGGTGGGTAATAAGCGACTCATCATCAGGAACCCATGTGTCTCCGTTGTAGTAACCCGTCTTAATCCAGAAACGAATATTCTCGGCTTGTCCCCAAGCGTTTTTGAAAGTTGGGTAGATTTCCAGCGTCTCACCGGCATCTGCACGTGAATCTCCATCACCTCCATTTTCATCGTTGATACTATATGTTACAAGTGACAATTCCGGTTTGCGGTCACTGTCTTTGATGTTGTATGCTGCAAGGAAATTGACATTGCCCAAACCGGCAACCATGCGGGTGTGAATCAGGTCACCAAAGAGAAGTTCCCAACTAAGCGTCTCCTTGCATTGCAGCAGACGAGATACCGCGCCGGCAACCAACGGGCATGCCATACTTGTGCCGTTGAGAAATTTGTAACGACCTCCGGGGAAGGTACTCATAATCTGCACACCCGGAGCACGTAGCTCGTAGTTGTAGAGTTTGTCCTCGCCAAACGTGGAATAAATAGGACCATCTTCATCGTAGTTACTAAAGCCGGCAAGACTGCCGACAGCGTCAGCAGAAGCCTCTACGCCTAACACAAATGTAAATGCAGCGGGAAACATCGGACCATTATCCGAACTCTTATTTATTGAGCAGAAATGCGGATTGATACATTTGAAGTCATTTCCCGCTGCGGCAACGATGACGGCATTGGCGTAAGCACGACCTAAAGCCTGTTCCTCAGCGAGAGAATAGCCGTAACCACCTATGGACATGCTGATGACATCTGCGCCGTTGGCGGCGGCGTAGTCGATACCTTTGACGATAGTAGCAATGTCACCTGTACCGTTCGATTGCATGACGGTAACCGGCATAATCAATGCGTCGGGGTTAGCACCAGTGATGCCTTTATGGTTATTGCCTACGGCTGCGGCTATACCTGCGCAGTGCGTACCGTGACCGTTGAAGTCTTTTATAGTGCCGGTTTGGTTGATAAAGTCCCAACCATGGATATCGTCCTTGAAACCATTGGCATCGTCGTCTTGACCGCTGATACCATTGGATTCAGCGGTATTCGTCCAGATGTTCGCTGCCAGATCCTCGTGCTCAATATCCACACCGGTATCCAGGATGGCGATAATCGGACGTTTGCTCGATTTCTTGTTCTTGTTCCAAAGTTGCGGCAACCCGATAGCCTCCATACCCCACTGCTGGCTATGCAGCGGCTCGCTCATGTATGTGGTAGCATCGCGGGTGTAGATGTCTGCATCGTAAGGCAACGCCATCGTATAAACGAGGTAGTTCGGCTCGGCGAACTCCACTTCGTCCATAGCTTTCAACTTGTCGATAGCCTCAAACAGCGATTGCGCTTTCTCCGCTTTCAGCGTCAAGCGATAGAGTTTGCTTAGGTCTTTGACCTCCACCTCGCTGCCGTTGTACGCGCGTACGCGACGACCGACGTTCTTATGTCCGGTCTGCGGCATCAGTTGCTCAATGCTATCTACGCCCAATTCGGCAAACAGCGCATCAATGGCATTGACCTGCGAGGTTGCAAACTTCGCCTTGCGCGGAGCTTTCATCTGTACTGCTCCGTCAGCCTTGAACTTCACCAGGATCTCGCCCTCGCGGTAGGCTTGTTGATTCATTCGGTCAATCTTGATGACCTCGTCTTCATTGTCCGCACTCTGCGCGAACAGATTTCCATTCAGCACACCCATCGTGAGTGCTACTGCAAAGAGGATAAACTTCTTCATACATTTAGTAGGTTTGTATTATTGATATGGAGTTATTTCTTATGAGTATGGAATCTTCGGAATTTACTGAATTATCATTGTTTCCATTTGTTCCGTGTGTTCCGTACTCAAATATTTTGTTCTGCAATTAACTTTCGCGTACAAAATTACGAAATATTTAGGAATTATGCAAGAAATCCATCAATTTTTTTCTCAATTTATCGATTTTTTTCACATTTTCACCCAAAATCCCCCTATAAATCACCCCGCTCGCGAAAAATGTACCCCTTTTTTTGCATATTTCAAATATTTTTTGTACCTTTGTATCCGAAATCAGTCAACACTGATTACTGAATGCTGATTACTGAATACTAATAACCATGAGCGAACTGGAATATACCGAGCAAGGCTGGCGCTATCAACTTGACCCCACGCGCCATCACCGCGAGCGGAACTGGGATTACCGCGGGCGTGGTATCTACCATATCACCCTCGTTGTAGCCGAGCGATGGCCGCTATTCGGCAAATTAGATGGCAGTAGCGCTGAGCAGGCTACCGTTGAACTGAATGACCTTGGACAAGAAGTCTTGGCAATACTGCAATCCATTCCGGAACACCACGCTGCCAAAGGTTACTCGCTAAAAATCTTAGCCACCCGGATTATGCCTGATCATATACACCTCGTGTTACAGGTGCTTGAGCCATTACCTCACCCAATTGGTCAGGTCGTACGAGGGGTTAAGAGCGCTTGTACTGCAGCGTATAAACGAACCTATTCCCAGGCATCCCCCGCGCTCAATCATGAGCGCGAAATGCACAATGCGACATTTGACCACCGTAACAGTGTGCATTTTGCTCGCATGTTTGCGAGCAGAGGTAGCATCTGGCAATCCGATGCCGCGCATTATCACGATCGCATACTGCATTCCGAAGGTCAGTTGGATGCCATGATTAATTACGTCAAAGACAACCCGCGCCGCCTCTGGCTCAAGCGCGCCAACCCCGACCTGTTCCGTATTCGCCGCCAGACGATGGTCGCCGGCGTCGAGTGCACCACACTCGGCAATATCTTCCTCGCCGAGCGCCCTCAGCGCACCCTGCTGCAATGCTCACGTAGCCTGACCCAAGCCGAGATCGACGCCAAGCGCGAAGCCTGCCTCGCTGAGGCTGACAACGGCACCGTATTCATCAGTGCCGCCATCTCCGAGGGCGAGAAACAGATCAGCCGCGCGCTGCGCCGCGCAGGCTACCCGGTGATCATCCTGCTGCAAGACGGCTTCCCCAAGCCCGGCGACCCGCATGAGCGCTACTACAAACCCGGCGGCGAGTATTTTGAAGCCTGCGCCGCAGAGCGGCTGCTACTCATCGAGCCATCGCAAGCACTGCTTGACGCACCCGAAATCGAAGCTGCCGTCTATCGCAAGGCGCACGATATACCGCATAGATCCCAACGCTACCGTTTCCTCGCACTTAACGTCATCGGCTGGATGATGCAAACCTAAAGCACACACACCACTAACCTGATCCGCTTCCGAAAGGAGGCGGATTTTTTTTGTGCCTAAACCAAAAAATTGTTGTATCTTTGTATTCGCGATGACTAATTCATCGCCCAACTCAACGATGCCGTCGAGTACAGCCTCAAACTCAACCAAGGCGACAGCCTTGCTCAGATGCACATCATCGCCCAACTCAACGATGCCGTCGAGTCATTCACCAAATCCATCACTCCCGATGCAATCAACCAAGCCATGCCGATCCTTGCCGCCGACAACCGCACCAACGGAGAGTTCTGCCACGAGCTACTGACGAGCAGCAACCACACCAAGCTCGCCACATACCAGATCCAGATAACCGAGGTGTTTGACTTAGACGACTACCATCGCTACCAGAGCGAAGAGGCTGTGGCGTGGCGTGCTGCCAAGGCGAAACGCAACGATTACCGCGCACAAGCCTCATCGCAAACCGGCATCATGGCTGCGCAACTGAAAGCCTACATCGAGAACCACAAGGACAAGGCTCCCGACGACATCAAGGTCACGCTCAAGTGCATCCGCGACAAACGCATGGACTAATTCACAATGATCTGGATGTTTGACGATAGCGTATTTCCCAAAAAACCGACTCTCAACGAGATGGCGGTTTATATGCTCGTTGCCCGCTTTTCGCTTACCGGTCAGCGCAAAGGCTGGTTCGGTAAGTGGAAAGAGGCGGAGAAAAACCTTATGGTCAAAAATCTCGGACGCACGTCATATTACGAGGCGCTTAACTCACTTGAAACGATGGGAGTAATCCAAAAGCAGGACAATGTGTACTCAATCGTCCGCGTGGCGGACAATAGCGTCCGCGTGGCGGACAATAGCGTCCGTGT
>JAEEGK010000617.1_pt1 | contig 88755 bp, 69 predicted proteins | sample 8958771 | NCBI WGS metagenome assembly JAEEGK01 (sample SAMN16246547, study PRJNA631951) | gut metagenome | biome: gut microbiome; feature: rumen; material: SC-attached | host: Bos | place: Iran: Karaj | collected 2018-10
TACACCCTTGCAGCTGCGCTTTCCGCCTGCTTGCTTGTCTCTTGCCGGACGGATGTCGGCATCTCTTCTCTTGCCTATGTGGATCCTCTGATCGGAACCCAGGGCACCGGTACCCAGTACGGAGGAATGATGCCTATGGCCGGCGTGCCGTTCGGCTCCATCCAGTGGGTTCCGATGACTCGCCTGACCGAGGTAGGAGTGCTGAGCTACAACGAGGCGGACTCTCTGCTGCTAGGTTTCATAGGCACCCGTCAGCCTGCCATATGGATGGGTGAGTGGGGCCAGGTCTCGTTCCAGCCTCAGTGCGGGGATGCTCCCGTGCTGGGATACGGTGAAAGGGGACAGATGATAGAGAGTCAGGAGTACACTCCTTACTGCGGAAGGGTTACCGCCGGGGGCATTCGCACCAGCTATGCCGGTGCCGACCATTCTTCCGTTTATGAGATTTCTGCCGCGAACCATATAGTTATCGATGCCTCCCGCAAATGCGAGGGCAACAGGACCAACCCTGCGGCTCTTCCCGGCCATCTCGAGTTTTCTGCAGACGGCAGGAGTGCCTTCGGCTGGAACAGCGACATGTTCGACGGTCAGCATACCAGCCCCAAACCCAATTTCAAGGGTTTCTTCTACATGGAGTTCTCCCGGCCTGCAACTGCTACCGAGGTGTTGGACGACATGGGTGACGCTTGCCATGGTTATGCCAGCTTCGGCCCGGCTGCTAAGCCGCTTACCGTAAAGGTCGGCGTGTCTTTGCTGAGCGTGGAGCAGGCAAAGGCAAATCTTGCCGCCGAAATCGGAAAGAAGGGCGTCAGGCAGGTCGCCAAAGAGTCCAGGCAGGCCTGGGCTGCTCAGTTCGGAAAGCTTTGTATTGATGCCGATGCCGATGTGAAGACCATTTTCTACACCGGCCTCTATCATGCCCTGCTTTATCCGAGGCGTATCGACGAGGACGGCAGATACTATTCCGCGTTCGACGACAGCATACACGAAGGCAAGATGTACAACTGCTGGTCGATGTGGGATACCTACCGCGCAGAGCATCCGCTTCTCTGTCTGGTAGTGCCCGAGCGGGTGGATGAAATGATGCAGAGCCTGGTGGAGATGTATCACGAGGGAGGATGGCTCCCCAAATGGCCGAATCCCTGCTACACCGGCATAATGATAGGCTCTCCCGCGGAAACCATACTTGCGCAGGCCTGGACCGAGGGGTTCCGCGGTTTCGACCTGGCGGAAGCCTATGCTGCCGTGAAGAAGAACGCCACCGTTCCCCAGCCTACCGACATGGAGTTCATGTGGGAAGACAGGGGCAACTTCGGCGACACTCCCGAAACCCGCGGCGGTCTTACCCGTTATCAGACGATAGGTTACGTGGCGGGCGACGAAACACGGGAATCCGTGTCGCGCACCCAGGACTTCGGCCTGCAGGACCTTGCCGCGGCCATCCTTGCCGATGCGGCAGGTTATCCCGAGGATGCGGATTATTTCCGCGCTCGTTCTTTCAACTACCGTAATCTCTGGAATGACGAGCAGAAACTTTTCCTTCCCAGAAGCGCTTCCGGAGAGTGGATGGAGCCCCGCCGACGTCATTATTGCGAATGCACACAGTGGACTGCCCAGTGGTGCGTGCCTTACGATGTCGACGGAGTCGTGGAACTCATAGGTGGCCGCGATGAATACGAGGCCCGTCTGGACAACTTCTTCGAAACCCTTTTCTGGGTACCGGAAAGAGGCAACAAATCCATACACGGCAACGAACCCAGCCATCATATCGCCTATCTCTACAACAGGATCGGGCGTCCGGAAAAGACACAGGCCAGGGTACGGGAGATAATGTCCCGGTCTTATTCCACCGGCCGCAAGGGCTTCGACGGTAATGAAGATTGCGGGCAGATGAGTGCCTGGTACATACTTTCTTCGCTTGGCCTCTATATGCTCAATCCGGCCGACGGCTGGTATGAGATCGGGGCTCCCTGCGTGCGGGAAGCTACCTTGACCATAGGGAAGCCCTACACTCCCGCAAAACTGCACATAACGGTGCGTAACCTTTCTCCCGACAACACTACGGTAAAAAGCGTCAGTTTCAACGGAAAAGCCATTGAAGACTGGCGCATACACCATAACGAGCTGATCAAGGGAGGCGAACTTGAATTCATTTATTAATCCAAATATTCATATGAAAAAGATATTGTTGGTTATAGCCCTCGCATTCCTTTGCTCCGCAGCAGGAGCAAAGTCCGACAAGAAGGGCCCCAGTTTCAATGCAGATGGCACTTTCAAGGTGCTTCAGTTTACCGATACCCATATCCGCACTTTCAATGTCGAGGAAGCGCAGGAGGTATATGACAGGATAGACCATATGGTGAAGGCCGAAAAGCCCGACCTGATAGTTTTCACCGGCGACGTCATCCTCGTCAAGCCTGCTGCACCCGAGTGGAACAGGCTGGTAAAGGCTCTGGACTCCTACGAGATTCCCTGGGTCATTGTGTACGGAAACCACGATGCCGAGCAGAATATCTCCCGTGCGGAGATGTCATCCATAGTAGTATCCGGAAAGTACACCTTGAACACCCTTAACGAGGCGGGCGAACTCGCCGACCTGGAGATTCCTGTCGTGGGCAGCAACGGAAAGGACATTCCTTTCTATGTCTATGCGATGGATTCCCACGACTATGCCTGGATCAACGGCGAGAGGTATTATGCCTGGTTCACCGACGCACAGGTGCAGTGGCTGCGCAACTGCTGCCTTGCCAGGACCGATGCGGAAGGCAAGGTGGCCCCTTCGATGGCCTTCTTCCATATTCCCTTGCGTGAATACATCGATGCCTGGTCCGGGGAGGAGAATCCTCGCGAGGAGGCTGCCGACAATGGTCTTACCTGGGGCGTCCGGGGCGAGAAGATATGCGCCGGAGCGGTCAACAGCGGAATGTTCGCCGCAATGCTCGAGACGGGCAGCGTGATCGCAACGTCCGTGGGCCACGACCACTGCAACGACTTTATGGCCGCTTACCACGGGATACTGCTTTGCTATGGGCGTTTCTCCGGTGGCGATACCACCACGAATTATCTGCCTCACGGAGCCAAGATCTTCAAGTTCTTCGAGGGAACCCGCAACCTCGAGACCTGGGTGCGCGAGGATGACGACCGCATAATGTTCCACGGCTTCTATGATGGCAAGAAGATTACCCACGCCAAGCGCAACACCCGCCTTCCTTTCGGTACCTGGTTCGATATAGATATCGCGAAATGAGACATCTGCTGATCTCCATCCTGCTGATCTTCTCCATTTCCCTTTCCGCAAAGGGGCCGGTCAGCCGCGGGCACGGATATGTGGACCTGGGGCTTTCCGTCCGTTGGGCGACCTGCAACCTGGGTGCTTCTTCTCCCGAAAAGGCCGGGAACTATTATGCCTGGGGCGAAACTGAGCCTAAGGATTCCTGCACGGTGTGGAACTACCGCTGGTGCGAGGGTTTCTTCTGGGACCTGCGCTTTACCAAGTATGGCGAGGTGGATGGCAAAGTGGTGCTAGAAAGCAGCGACGATGCCGCTACGGCAGCCTGGGGAGGGAAGTGGCGTACTCCTACCCACGAGGAGCAGGAGGAGCTCAGGACCGCTTGCAAATGGACTTGGTGCGATGATTACAAGGGTAGTGGCGTATGCGGTTATCTGGTGGAGAGTGAGCTTGCTGGCTATGAGGGCCGCAGCATATTCCTTCCTGCCGCAGGGGACAAGCTCGGCACTGCCGTAAGGAGCTGCGGCGTACGCGGCTACTATATGTCATCTACGATTGTTCCGGGGCACGACCATGGTGCGTGCTACTTGCTTTTCGAGAAGGGTAGCAAGGACTGGATGTACTGCTACCGCTACTACGGACAAACCGTCCGCCCGGTCCTGTCCAAATAGTTCGTTCGTCGGTGCTTCCGCTGTGGGCGGTAGTTGCCTCTGAGAGGACTCCGCTCACTGCGTTCGCTCCGGCCCCTCCCATCGTCATCCGCGTCATCGCTGCGCGATAACTTGCTGCCGACGGGCCCCTCCCCCTGCCCCTGTCCGGGGGTGGACAGGCCTCTCAGAGGCAACTACCGCCCGCAGCGCTGCACCCCCGCGCTTCGAGGCGTGGATGAAAGCCGTATAGACGGTAGAGAATACATGCCAGAGCCTAGGATCAGGGGCCCGTCAGGCAGCAACCGCTGGCGGACGTGTCCACCCCCGGACACGGGCAGGGGGAGGGGCCCGCAAGATACGAGTTCCGCGTTCCGCGGGACGAAGGAGATTGTGGGAGGGGCCGGAGTGAAGGACGCCGAAGGCGGCCGAACGGAGTTCCGCCAGCGGTTGACTGCCTGACGGCCCGGAAGCCTGGAAATTAAGATGCCGTTCAGTTGACTTCCTGGCCGTCTACCGTTATGTCGTTGAGGCGCAGGCCTTCCACGTCGTCCAGGATAAACAGCGGGCGCGTATCGGGCTTTATGAAGCTGAGGTGGAGCCCGTCTATGGAAATGCCCCTTATGTGGCGCAGATAGGCCCCTTTCGCAGGCAGAGGACCAAACATCTTATACTCGGGATACTTCTCCACCTCTTCGGGCACATCAGCAGGCGCCTGCACATCCTCGGGGCTGAGCCCGCCCTGGAACTGGATGTTGATATTCCGCAGCGTCACGTCCTCTATGCAATAACCGGGAATGCCGGAAATCAGTATGGGGTAGCGGGGATCCGCATCGCTGACGTTGAGGTCGCTTATCCTTATCCTCCTGAGGGCTCCGACCGGAGTACCTTCAGGACTGCGCATACGGGCTCCTAGGCGGAAGAAAAGGGGAGAATTGGTGCCTTTGATGGAAATGTTGTTGAAGGTAACGTCTTCGAGTATGCCACCGTCCACGGTCTCGAGAAATATGCCTCCGCTGTTTTTCAGTATGCAGTTGGTGACCGTGATATCGCGGAATCCGCCGCTGGATTCGGTGCCGAACTTGATGCGCCCGCGGCCTATTATCTTGAAGGGAGGCCTCACCGCACGGTCGGGCGACCAGCTGTGGCCGGGCTTGTCGTGGGGAATGAGGTTGGTGTTGGCAAGCATCGTCCCTTCCTTGTAACCGGTAACTATGCAGTCCGAAATCACCACTTCTTCGGTGTCCTTGAATTTGCCCAGGGCGTAGGAAGCCTTGAGGCAGATGGCATCGTCCCAGGGGCAGTTCAGGCGGCAGCCCTTGATTATGACGTTCCTGCAGCAGTCTATGTCGAATCCGTCGCGCTGGGTGTCTACCACCAGGTTGCTTATAAGCATATTGTCCACTCCTGTGGCCAGCAGGGCGAAATGCCCGCACATATACATCGTGAAGTCCTTCAGGGAGACATTCTTGCAGTCCTTGAGCACGAGGGCCTTGTTGCCCCTGAGGGGGGCAGGCTGGGCAAGAGGATCATCTCCATAGCCCGGCACCAGGCCGCTTCCGTCTATCATGCCCTCGCCGCTGATGGTTATATCCTCCAGGCCGATTCCCCATATGAAGGAATTCTTGAAGTGCGAATGGCCATAGTCCTGATATTCCTTTCCGAACTCGAAAGGCTCGGCGAGGTCGTAACCCTCGCTTGCAGTGGGCTCTGCCGCAAGCAGCACTGCGCCTTTTTCCAGATACAGATGCACGTGGCTTGCGAGATGCACGGAATAGCTGGCGTAGCGCCCGGCCGGGATATAGACCATGCCTCCGCCGTCGGCTGCTGCTGCCGCTATGGCGGCGTTGATTGCCGGGGAGTCGATGGTGGTACCGTCGCCTTTGGCTCCGTAATCTTTTACGTTGTGGACTGCGGCCGGGGCAGATACCAGGGTCAATGCCAGTATGGCAAGGGTAAGTATGCTTTTTTTCATCTTGATTATAGTTTTATCCATTCAGGGGCACCTTGCTTGTCTTCCCACCATATGCCTTGATTGTAGTTGAGGCCGGGGGAGAGCTTGAGCAGGCGGCATCCGTGAGGCGCAACATCGGTTTCGAAGGCGTCTCCTTCAAATCGCTCGACGGGATGAAGGATCGTTATGTCCTGCTGCCTCCAGAGGTCGCGGACAGTCTGCGGTTCCACCATCATGTAGTTGAGCTCACCTATCTTGAATCCCATCTTTACGGGTTTGTCGCTGATGTTGAACAGGGCGACAACCAGCGAACCGTCTTCGAGGGGTTTGTGGTACACCACCGTGCTGTCGGACTCGGAAACCCTTGCGGCGGGATAGCCCAGGGCATCCTGGTTGACATCTATCACCTCGTTGTTCGTCAGAAGGCTGAGGGTGAAATCGTCGATGGATGCGAGGTCGCAGCCTATCAGCAGGGGAGAGCAGAGTATGGCCCACAGCGTCATGTGGGTGTACTGCTCGTCCGGAGTGAGCCTGCAGGCCCGGGTGTACCCTTCTCCCTTGGAAAAGTCGCACACGCTGCCTATTTCCAGCATATCCGCATCGGGCCAATGTCCGGGGCCGGTATATGCCGCCCAGCGGTCCATAATGGTGAAGCCTATGCGGTAGACGGACTCCCAGAGGTCTTTTATGTCGCTGGAGGTCCTCCAGGAGTTGGAAAGCTTGACGTACGCATCTCCCAAGCCTATGGGGGCGCGGTTCGAAAGGCTGAGGGCTATGCTGCGGCCGGTCTTGTCCAGGGCTTCGCGCATGGCCTTTATGCTGTAGTAATCGTTGGGATGCCAGTCGTATTTCAGGAAATCGACGCCCCATCTGCCCCATTGGCGGGCGTCCTGCTCCACGAAGAGGTACCTGCCATGGTAGCGCATCTTCTCCCAGGAACCCTTGACTTTGTCATCTTCCGGAGTGCTGATGTAGGCATTGTATTCGTCGGCTTTGCCGGAATCTATCCACCAATAGCGCCCTTCGGGATTGCAGGCGCTGGAACCGGGGGTGCCGCCGGGACACATCGCCCACGGACTGGAGTAGATGCCGAATTTAAGGCCGCGCTTATGCACGGAATCGGCAAGGGCCTTCATGTCGGGGAACTTGCTGTTGGGCTGGAGTGCCAGATCTTCGCCCCGCCTTTCGAACTGCCATCCGTCGTCGATGTTGATGTATGACCAGCCGTACTGGTCGAGGCCTTTCTCGATGAATGCATTCAGCGAACTCAGGACCTTCTCGTGACTTACCGTCCTGCGCCAGCAGTTCCATGAGTTCCAGCCCATCGGAGGGGTGAGGCAGAGTTTTCCGCCTATGACTATCTTGAACTCCCTGCTGTCCGAGCCACAGGCGTTGCTGGCCGTGAAAGTGACTTTCCAGGTTCCTTGCTTGCGGACCTTCCCGCTGATGATTCCTGTGTTGCGGTCGAGTTTCAGGCCCTTTGGAAGGCCTTTGGCGCTGAAGGTCATAGGCCTCTGCCCGGTAGCCGGTATCTTGTATAGGAAGGGAGTCCCGGGGTAGTTCCCATAGACTTTAGGCCCGTTGATCCTGGGGGCCGCCGGGGCCTTGGGGGTAAGTATGTACCTGCTGTAATCGGTCTGCTGAGCTGCAAGGGACAGGCAGCAGGACAGGAACAATAATACTGAAACTATCTTCTTAATCATGTCAGCCAGGGTTTATGAGCCGAAAAGGACGGCGGCGAGGAATAAGATGATTCCCAGCAGCAGGTAGAATAGGCCGGCATAAAGCACGTAGTAGAGAGCCGTCTTCAGCGTCAGTTTGACCGACTGCTTGAAAGAGATGCCGAACAACTGTATGTAGTCTATTATCAGAAGCGCACACATGACCCAGATGGGCAGTGCGTAATCCTTGCCGAAACTTATCAGCAGCGACAGGAACATGAATATGCAGAACTGGCACAGGACGTAAGCCGACATTGCCGCCGCTCCGGAAACGCTTATCTTGTACTTCCGCAGGCATAAGGCGAACAAAAGCCATAGCAACAGGAAGCGCCCCAGGAACAAGGGAATACCTTTGCTGCGGAGGTCTCCTTCGATCGCGGCGAGCGATTTCTTCCACGCAGTATCGGCCAAGTCCGGATGAAGGTCAAGCTTGGTGATTATGAATGCGCTCTTGAACATGGTAAGGAAACTCTGGGCGACCCTGTCTCTGCGTTTTGCCACGTCGATGCTGTCGAGCTGGATATCGACCTTGAGATGCTCCCTTTCTATCAGTCTGTCACCCACCGGGTCCTTGAAATCCGACGGCTTGACTATCGCCAGCACCAAGGTAAATACCGAGTAGAAAACCAGCAAGGCGGTAAGTGGCGCCAGGTAGCTCTCGTGCTTTCCGCGCAGGATGTAGTCCCTCATCAGATATCCCGGCCTCAGGAGCAACTGCGAGAAGGTTCTCTTGGAATCGTCGTTGAGGAAGGGAATGATGGCTTCCCTGGTGCCCATGTAAACCCCGTTCCCTTTCTTGCGGGCGCGGCGCTCCTTGCGGGGCTTGCGGACTTTATGCCAGGGAATATATCCTAATTCGCAATAGATGGAATATAAGCGGGTCAGCGCTTTCAATTTTCGTTTCATATACTCTTACAAAGATACAAAGATGTTTTGTATATTTGTAATGATGAATCCATTACTCTCGGAAATGTTTTCCCACGCCGATCCTTCGCAGGTCGAAGGTCTGATGCGCTTCTTTAAAACCGGCCCCGGCCAATATGGCGAAGGGGACAAGTTCCTGGGCATAAAAGTGCCCGTAACCAGGGAGGTGGTGAAAAGATGCTGGCGTGAGACCGGCTTTCCGGAATTGGAGGAATGCATCACCAGCGGGTACCACGAAATCCGCCTGTCGGCCCTGCTGACCCTGGTGCAGATATTTTCCCACGCAAAAAAGGACGAGGAGCTTCAGAAGAAGTGCATAGACTTCTATCTGGCCCATACCTCATACATCAACAACTGGGACCTGGTAGATCTTTCCTGCTACCCCTTGCTGGGGGAGTGGCTGTTGGATAAGGACCGCAGCCTGCTCTATGAGCTTGCAAGGAACGGGAAAACCCTCTGGGAGCAGCGCATAGGCATTGTGAGCACGATGACTTTCATACGCCACGGCCAGACCGCCGACACTTTCGCAATCGCCGACATATTGCTACATCATCCCCACGACCTTATCCACAAGGCCGTAGGCTGGCTGCTTCGCGAGGCGGGGAAAAGGGACGAGGCCGCCCTGGTGGCTTATCTGGAACCCAGGAAGGCCGGGATGCCCAGGACTATGCTCCGATATGCGGTAGAGAAGTTTCCGGAGGAAGAACGCAAAAAACTGATGACTATCTGATATGAAAAGACTGTTTCTTTTGCTGGCCTTGTGCCTGGGGGCCGTCTGCGCCCGGGGGCAGGAGTGGCACGACGCCGAATCGATGCACGTTTTCGGCAAGGCCGTAGAGAATACCAAGACCCATTATTCCCGGCTTCCGGAGGATATTGACGCCATCGCGAGGAAGGACCTGCAGAAGCTCGGCAAGGATGCTGCAGGATTGTATGTGGAGTTCCGTACCGATACTCCCGAGCTGCACGTGAGATGGACTTCGGTCAAGAAGCTCACGATGTCGCATATGGCATCCGTGGGCTCCCGCGGAGTGGACCTGTATGCCTATACCGACAATGGATGGCGCTTCGTGACCAGTGCCCGCCCGGCCCTGGATTACAACGAAACTACTCGCTGCATGGTAAAGAAGATGGATGCAGGCTACAAATACTTCAGGATGTATCTCTCGTTATACGACGGGATATCCAAACTGGAGATAGGAATCCAGCCCGGATATGAGTTCATACCCGTGGACGCTCCTAAACGCGAAGCCCCTGTAGTTATGTATGGCACCAGCATCCTTCAGGGAGGATGCGTCACCCGTCCCGGAATGGCCGCCACGAATATCATAGGCCGGCTGCTGGGCCGCGAGGTGGTGAACCTGGGTTTCAGCGGCAATGCCCGGCTCGACCCCGAAATCGCCACCCTTATGGCAAGGGTGGAGGACCCGGCCCTCTTCGTACTGGACAATGTGCCAAACGACAGTCCGGAACTGATCCGAGAGAAGGGGATGGCTTTCGTGAAGATACTGCGCGACGCACATCCGGACGTGCCCATCATATTCCTCGGGATGGTCCACTATACCCACGACTTCGTGAGTTCGGCATCATATGCCGACATCGAACGCCGCAATGCCGCCCAGAGGGAGCTCTATGAGCAGCTTGTCGCCGCCGGAGACAAGGCGGTTTACTTCCTTCCCGGCGAAGGCCTGATAGGGGATGACGGAGAGGCAATCGTGGACTATGTCCATCAGACCGACCTAGGTCAGCTTAGATATGCCCGGAACTTCGTCGCTTTTCTTGAAAAAGAGGGAATAAAGTTTTAATTTTGGAATATGGAAACCACAGAACAACTTAGAAATATAACCGGCCATTTCGCCATAGAAGGCAAGGTGCTGGATATCAGGCCCCTGGGTAACGGCCTCATCAATGATACCCTGCTCGTAGTCACCGACGGACCCGACAATTATGTGCTCCAGAGGGTGAACAACTCCATTTTCAAGGACGTGGACCTGCTGCAGCACAACATCGACTGCGCCACGGCTCACATACGCCGCAAACTCGAGGCGGCAGGGGAGAAGGACATAGACCGCAAGGTGCTAAGGTTCCTTCCTTGCAAGGAGACGGGGAAGAGCTACTGGACTGACGGAAAGTCATACTGGAGGGTATCCGTTTTCGTCCGCGACGCTTACACCTATGAAACGGTGGATCCGAAGTATTCCTATTTTGCGGGCAAGGCCTTCGGCGCGTTCGAAGCTATGCTTGCCGACATCCCCGACACTTTAGGTGAGACCATTCCCGACTTCCACAATATGGAACTCCGTGCCCGCCAGCTGCACGAGGCTGTGGAGGCTGACAAGGCCGGACGTATGGCCGAACCCGAGGTGCAGGCCATACTCGCCGACCTGAAGCCTTACGAGGAAGAAATGTGCAAGGCGGAGCGCCTGTACCGCGAAGGGAAACTCCCCAAGCGCATCTGCCACTGCGATACCAAGGTGAACAATATGATGTTCGATGCCGACGGCAACATACTCTGTGTCATAGACCTGGACACCCTGATGCCTTCGTTCGTATTCTCGGATTTCGGGGATTTCCTGCGCACTGCGGCAAACACCGTAGCCGAGGATGATCCTGCAGTGGAAAAAGTGGATTTCAAGATGGATATCTTCGAGGCTTTCGCGAAGGGCTACCTGGAGTCCGCCCGCAGCTTCCTGACCCCCGTGGAAATCGAGAACCTGCCTTACGCAGCCTGCCTCTTCCCTTATATGCAGGCCGTGCGCTTCTTCACGGACTATATTAACGGAGATACTTACTACAAGATCAAATATCCAGAGCACAATCTGGTGCGCACCCGCAACCAGGTGGCCTTGTTCCACGCCGCCCTTGCGAAAGTACCTCAGATGAGGGAGATCATAGCCTTGGCTACTGCCTGAGAAGCACCGCTGCCGCCCAGCTCCTCGCGGATCCGGGCGTAGTCGTCCAACATCCGCTGCCTGTAGGGGACATCCTCGATGAGGCGGCGGATTTCTTTTCCGGCCTCCTCTGCCGTGAAATCGAACTGTATCAGCTCGCGGAAGGCTAACTTGTCGAGTATGAGGTTCCCGAGGGAGATGTATTTGATGTGGTCCAGCACGCGCAGGGCGTACTTGGCCAGCAGGGCCGTCAGCAAGGTAGTGCTCCAGCAGACTACCTGGGGAGTGCCGATAAGGGCTGCTTCCAGCGAGGCAGTGCCGCTGTTTATGAGGGCGGCCTCGGCGTACTTAAGTACGTCGTAGGTGCGGCCGAAAATCACTTTTATGTAGTCCCTGCCGCCTATGTATTTTCCGTAGTCCTCGATGGAACGGGAAGGGGCCCCGGCCACTATGAATTCGTAATCTGCATATTCGGGCAGAGCGTGCAGCTCGTCTGCCATCTTCACGGCGTTCGGCATAGTGTGGGATATCTCCCCCTTGCGCGAGCCAGCCAGTATAGCTATGTATTTCTTCCCGGAGGGATTCTCGTATTTGTGGTTATCTACCGCATCTATTAGCGGGTTGCCCTTGTAGATGAAGGGTACTTCCCTGGATTCGAAGTAGGGAATCTCGAAGGGGAAGACTATGAAGAGCTTATCTACCCAGGCCTTGAGCTTGCGGTTCCTGCCTTCGCGGGAGGCCCAGGTCTTGGGGGCGATGTAGTAGAAGACCCGCACTCCGTTCTCGTGGCAGAAGCGGGCTATCTTCATATTGAATCCGGGATAGTCTATGAGTATGACCACATCCGGCTTCCAGGCAAGTATGTCCGCCTTGCAGTCCCTCAGGTTGCGGCTGATCTTCCCCAGGCTGCGGAGCACGTCGGTGGCGCCCATCACGGCGGTTCCCTTGTAGTCACGCACCTTGGTGCCGCCCACGGCTTCCATCATCCCTCCGCCCCAGAATCGTATCACTGCGGAAGGGTCCTCGGCATAGAGTCCCTTCATCAGATTGCTTCCGTGCAGGTCCCCGGAAGCTTCGCCGGCTATAAGGTAGTACTTCATATCAAAAGTCGCTTTCCATTCCGAGGGCCTTCAGGCGGGCGTTTTCCCCGAGGTCGTGGCTGAGCAGCCGGTGGCAGGAGATGGTCGCGTATCCCTCCGCCAGCAGGTTGATGTCCGCTTCGGGATCATCCGCCGAATCGTTTACAATGTCGCCGGCCATCATAAAGCGCACCTCTCCCTCTTCCACCTTGGGGAACTGGCCGGCTTCGCTGCCGAACTTCTCCCGCACTAGCCTGCGGAACAGGTCCTCGTCGAAGGGGATGAATTCGTTTTTCCAGCGCAGTAGGGCTTCCTTTGCCATCCTTATCCCTTTCAGGCGGGATGCGGACAGATTGGGGAAGTTTACGTTATATACGGTGCCGAAGGCCTTGTTGCCCTCTTTCAGGAGTTTCTCGAAGATGGCGGGGAAGAAGGCCTCGACCGCGCTGAAATCCGCATCCGGATCGAAAGCGTCCAGCGATACGGCCACCGTGGGTATGCTGGCCAGGGCACCCTCGCAGGCGGCTCCTATGGTGCCGGAATAGAGGTAGGCCGTGCCGTAGTTCCCGCCGTGGTTGATTCCGCTCACCACCACGTCCGGCTTTTCGGGAGGGAAGATGTTGTCGATTCCGAATTTGACGCAGCTGGACGGGGTGCCATCGACATACCACCACTGCACTCCGTCTTCTTCGCCGAGATACTTGGTGGCGATGGGGCCCTGGCCGAGGTTTACCGCCATAGACATACCGCTCTGAGTCCTTTTGGGGGCTACTACGGTGATCTGGCCGTAAGGTTTCAGTATGTTGACCAGGGTTTTGATTCCTTTGGCGGTGAAGCCGTCATCGTTTGTCACAAGTATTCTCATCCGGGATTCGTTTTATGCAAAGATAGTTCATATTTGTTATATTTGCGTCCTCAGATTTCAAGATTCTATGGATAGAAGGAAATTTTTGGAAAGCATTGCTGCCCTTGGGGTCAGCAGCACCTTGCTGGCTTCTCCCGCAGCCGCCAGGCTCGCATCTTTGAGCCCCTCCCGCAAGAAGAAAGGCAAACTGACGGTCGACGAGGACCTGGTGTGCATCATCTCCGACCTGCATGTCAGGCCGGGGAAGTATCAGCAGCAGCATTTCGAAAAAACCGTTGAGGAAATACTTGCCTTGAATCCCCGTCCCAAGCGGGTAATCTGCCTGGGCGACGTGGCTTACCTGACCGGGAAACCCGAGGAATATGCGGTGGCCAGGGACCTGCTGGGCCGCCTGGAAGAGGCAGGGATGGAACTCACCATAACTATGGGTAACCACGACCGCAGGGCGAACTTCGCCGAGGCCTTCCCGGAAAAGGCCGCCGCGGCCGAACTGGGCCACAGGATGGTCTATACCGTCAAGACTCCTCAGGCCGATTTCATAGTGCTGGATTCCCTGCAGGAAGGGGAGAACCACGACAAGTGGATTACCCCGGGGGCGATCGACGAAGATCAGCGTGCGTGGCTGGAGTCCAAGCTGGCGCAGTATGCCGAAAGCGGAAAGCCCGTGTTCGTGATGGCGCATCATCCCGTGAACGAGACCAAGGTCGGGAAGCTGCTGATGAAGTGTCCGGCCTGCTGCGGATATATCTACGGCCATAATCACATCTGGAATTCCGGCTGGATACACAAGGATTACAAGACCCGCACTATGCTGCGCACACTGTGTATGCCTTCCACCGGGCATTGGGGGGATATAGGATTCGCACTGCTGAAGCTTGAAAAGGATAAAGCGGTGGCAAGTTTCGTCCAGAGGGAGTTTTTCTTCCCCAAACCATTGAAGGAAGGGGAGGATAAACCGGCTGTCTGGACGGCGCTGGAAGAGGAGCATAAAGATGCCGTGTGTGTTTTTCCTTATAATCTTTGATTTGCTCTAAAATTTTTGTAAATTTGCCGCGCTTTTCAGGAAAAGCCCTGAATTTGGTTGGAAATTGTTTAATACTTACAAAAATTTTCATATGAATAGAATTGCTATCAACGGTTTTGGCCGTATCGGTCGTCTGGCTTTCCGTCAGATGTTCGAAGCAGATGGTTACGAAGTAGTTGCCATCAATGACCTCACTAGTCCTAAAATGCTTGCTCACCTTCTCAAGTACGACACCGCCCAGGGTGGTTTCGCCGGCAAGTTCGGTGAGGGTAAGCACACTGTAGATTACAAGGACGCAGTCCTCGCAGAAGACGGCAAGACCGTAGTTACTCCTGGTTCCATCATCGTTGACGGCAAGGAGATCACCATCTATGCAAAACCCAACGCAGCCGAGCTCCCTTGGGGCGAGCTGAAGGTTGATGTGGTTCTCGAGTGCACAGGTTTCTACACCTCCAAGGCAAAGGCTTCCGCTCACATCGAGGCCGGCGCAAAGAAGGTCGTCATCTCCGCTCCTGCAGGAAATGACCTCCCTACCATCGTGTACAACACCAACCACAAGACCCTCACCCCTGCCGATACAGTTATCAGCGCAGCTTCCTGCACCACCAACTGCCTCGCTCCTATGGCCGACGCCCTTAACAAGTACGCCCCCATCCAGAGCGGTATCATGAGCACCATCCACGCTTACACCGGCGACCAGATGATCCTCGACGGTCCTCAGCGCAAGGGTGACCTCCGCCGCAGCCGCGCAGGTGCTTGCAACATCGTTCCTAACTCCACCGGTGCTGCCAAGGCTATCGGTCTCGTGATCCCCGAACTCAACGGTAAGCTCATCGGAAGCGCCCAGCGCGTTCCCACTCCTACCGGCTCCACCACCATCCTCGTGGCTGTCGTCAAGGGTAAGGATGTTACCGTAGAAGGCATCAACGCCGCTATGAAGGCCGCTTCCACCGAGTCCTTCGGTTACACCGAGGATCAGATCGTCAGCTCCGACGTTATCGGTATGAAGTTCGGTTCCCTCTTCGATGCAACTCAGACCATGGTCTCCAAGATCGATGACGATACCTATCAGGTCCAGGTCGTTTCTTGGTACGACAACGAGAATTCCTACACTTCTCAGATGGTCCGCACCATCAAGTACCTCGCAGAGCTCAAGTAATTTGAGTTAACCCTATAAAGGAGGCCGACTAAAATCACTTTTAGCCGGCCTTTTTTTTGTGGTGGCAGGCAGGGGCCCTAAGGAGGACTCCGCTTGCGAGTTTGTCAACTCGCTGCGCTCCGGCCCCTCCCAACGTATCCTGCGTAGTCTTCGACTACTTGTCTCCGTCGGGCCCCTCCCCCTATGCCTGTCCGGGGGTGGACAGGCCTCCTTAGGGCCCCTGCCTGCCACCATAGTCCAAAATAGCCCAAATGGGATAGCATCTTATTGGATATGTGGGCAGGGCGTCCAGTCCCTGGCGGACGTGTCCACCCCCGGACACGGGCAGGGGGAGGGGCCCGCAAGATGCGAGTTATCGCGCAGCGATGACGAAGAAGATTGTGGGAGGGGCCGGAGTGAGCGGAGCGAACGGAGTTCCGCCAGGGACTGGACGCCCTGCCGACTCTGAATAGCCGTTAATAATTGTCCAGATTCATCTGGGTAAGGATGTCCATATGCACAAAGTGGTTCTTGTGCGCGGGGCGTCGGTTGCGGATGATGCAGTCTGCGAAGGTGGTGAGGGCGTTGTAAGCCTGCAGGGGGATGTGGCGGGTTACCAGCGCATCGATTATACCCTCCTTGAGGCAGGCGAGGTTCTTGTCCAGATCGTCGAAACCAATGACTATCCTGCCCTCCGAAGGATGCTTGCGCAGATATTCCCCGAGCAGATAGACTCTGGAATTAGTCATCGCTATATGCCTGATGCCAGGATGCTGCCCGAAGAAGGATTCCAGGGTGGAAAGTATGCTGCCTGGCTTTTCGGGGTCGATGAAGACCGTGTGTATCTTGCACTTCGGGAAGAAGTCCTCGATATAGTCCGAGAAGCCGTGTCGGCGCGGCCTGTTCGGGTCTGCCTTGTGGCTGGGGTCGCGCAGCAGGCGCACCAGAGCTATCTCCTCCGGATCCGTCCTGTTGGTAAGCAGCCAGGCCCCGAGGGCACCGCTCTTGTAGGGATCGACACCGTAGTAGAGGGTATAGTCGAGCTCGTCTATCTTGTTGTCCACGAATGCGTAGGGTATGCCGCTGCCTTCCAGTTTCTTGCAGAAGGCGGTCACCTCCTCGCGGAAAACCGTGTTCATTATCACTCCGGCAGGCTTTTCGGATAGGATGGCCTCGCTTTCGCGGATGAACGAATCCACATCCTGCTGGTCATAGTGGTGTATGGTCAAGTTGATGTTGTAGGAAGAATAGTCCCTGGCGGCGGCTAGGAAGCCGTTATTCATCTCCTCCCAATAATCGCCTTTCCTGAATTCCGGAATCAGGCAGGAAAATGCATATTCCTTTCTGGACGCAAGCTTCGATGCGTTGGTGTTGGGGGAGTAGTCGAGCTCCTCTATGGCCTTGTGCACCTTGTCGCGGGTCTGCTGCGACACGCGCCCCCTGCCATATATGACACGGTCCACGGTCCCGCGCGAGACCCCGGCCTTTTCCGCCACGTCGAAGATGGTAGCAGTCTTGTTGCTTATTTTCTGCATATTTCAGATACTTCCCACAAAAGTAGAAAAATATGGTTGCAAATAAAACAATAATCTTTAAATTTGCAGTGTGAGTGCGCGTGCACTCAAAACGAACAATGATATGAAAAGAAAGATTACTATTATCGGAGCCGGTATGATGGGCTCCGCCCTGGCTTTCCCCGCTGCGGAGAATGGCAACGAAGTGCACATTGTCGGAACCTGCCTCGATGACGGAATCATCGACGGCTATATCCGCACCCACAAACACGAGAAATTCTGCCGTCCCTTCCCGGACAACGTACAATACCATTATTATAAGGAATGGGAAGATGTCGTAAAAGGTTCCGATTTCGTAATCGGCGGCGTATCCTCCTTCGGAGTCGACTGGTTCCTGGATGAAATCCTTACCAAACTCGATCCTGCAATGCCCGTCCTTTCCGTAACTAAAGGCCTCAGGGCTACGGAGGATGGCACTTTGCTGTCCTATCCCGGATACTGGGAGAGCGAACTTGCAAAGCGCGGCATAAAGCGCAGCATCTGCGCGATCGGCGGCCCCTGCACCTCCTACGAACTGGTATTCAAAGACCCCTCCGAGGTGGGCTTCTGCGGAAAGGACAACGACGCCCTCCATATGATGAAAGAGGCAATGCAGCGCCCTTATTACCACATTTCGCTTACCAATGACGTGATCGGTCTGGAGAGTGCCGTGGCCCTGAAGAACGCCTATGCGATGGCCGTCACCCTCGCCGTCGGACTCAATACCCGCTGGCACGGAGAAGACGAGCCCCAGCACTACAACTCTCAGGCGGGCACGTTCACGCAAGCCGTCCGCGAAACCCATGCCCTGATGCTTATGCAGGGCGGGACATTCGAAAGCGAATGCATAGGCCTCGGCGACCTGTATGTCACCATCTTCAGCGGCCGTACCCGCAAATGCGGAGTGCTTATGGGCCGCGGCCTGAATTATGAAGAAGTCACCGAAGCCCTTGCCGGAATCACCCTCGAGAGCCTTGTGATTACCCGGGTGATGGGGCAGGCCATACGCCGCAAGGCCGAACTGGGTCTGGTGGACCTTAAGGATTTCCCTCTGCTCATGCACATCGTCGATATCCTTGACAAGGGTAAGGCCGACGCTGATATGCCTTGGGAGGCCTTCACGTTCGATCATCTCGGCAAATAGCACATATGAAGACGAAGCGCTCATTCAAGTATTGGCAGTGGCGGGTCATCATCTGCTCGATGGTTGGCTATGCCCTGTTCTATTTCGTGCGCAAGAACTTCGCCTTCGCAATGCCGTCGCTTGGAGAGGAGTATGGGATTACCAATACCAGTTTCGGTGTAATCCTCAGCCTCGTAGGCATAATCTACGGCCTTTCCAAGTTCGTGAACGGCATCATAGCAGACAGGACGGTAGCCCGCTGGCATCTTGCCATCGGGCTCGCCGCCTGCTCTTTTTTCAATCTGGTTTTCGGCTGGTCCGACAAACTCTCCATCCTTATCACCGGCCAGGCCGGAGGAGCCGAGTTCGTGAGCACGATGGTCATCATAATGGCCACCCTGCTAGTGCTCAACAATGTTTTCCAAGGCTGCGGATTTCCTCCCTGCAACCATCTGCTTGCCTGGTGGGTGCCTCCCAAGGAACTTGCCACCAAGACGGCGGTGTGGAATACCTCGCATTCGATAGGCGCAGCGCTGGCTGCCGTTTTCTGCGGATATGTCATAGCCCGCACCGGCAACTGGCGCTACTGCTTCTTCGCGCCCGCGGCCATAGCTTTCGTGGGTGTGCTGTTCGTAGTGCTCACGCTGCGCGACACTCCTTCTTCCGTAGGCCTGCCAGATCTGCCCGACACCAAGACGGAGATAGACGATGACGATACCCCGGAGGCTTTCAGGGCCTTCGTCAAGAAGAAGGTCTTCCTCAATCCTGTCATCTGGCTGCTCGCCATCACCGACCTCTTTGTCTATATAGTCCGCTTCGCGGTGCTGGACTGGGGCCCCACCTTCCTCCAGCAGAGGGAAGTGCCGCTCTCACCGCAGCTCGCCGGCTGGACGATAGGCATTTTCGAGATAGCGGGACTGCTGGGAATGCTAGCAGCCGGATGGATTTCGGATCATTTCTTCCATTCCAAGACGCACCGGGTGTGCGCGGTGGAGATGCTCCTTACCGGGGCCTGTCTTCTGGCTCTGCATCTGGTCCGCAACACGGCCTCCCCGGTGCTGATACTGGTGCTTCTGGCCCTTGCAGGATTCTTCCTCTACGGGCCCCAGGCCCTGCTGGGCGTAACTGCTTCCAAACAAGCCACCAAAAAGGCTGCATCTTCCGCCCTGGGAATCATAGGGATAATGAGTTATGTCTCGGTAATATTCACCGGAGCCGGCCTCGGCTGGTATTCCGACCGCTTCGGCTGGGACAGCCTCTATCTGCTGATGGCCGTAGTTTCCGTGGTGGGATTCATCTTCGTAGCCGTCCTTTGGAACATAAAGGATGACGGCTATGTAAGGGATTAGAACATCGATACCCTGAACTTGGTGCAGTTGTAGGGCACCAGGGTGATGGTGGTGTCGCAGCGTGCTGCGGCGGGGCCGGGAGCGGTGGCCGGTACCTTCAGCAGCGTCGGAGCATCTTCTATGCGCCATCTCCAGCGGGCGGGCATCTCAGCCCTATGTACCACTTCTATCTGCGAGGCGTCCTGCGCTGCCAGAGAAAACCTGCTTTCCTGCCCGGGGATTACCGTGTTTTCGTCTATATCGTAAAGTGGCAGGGCGTAGAGCAGGGGGCCGTAGTCCACGCAGCTGTACTTGTTCCCGCCAGGACAATGCTCCTCGGTGAAATATGGATGCCGGGGGTAGCAGTTGTCTTCTACCGTATAGATCCTGGGTCGCATGGGGAGGCGGAGGATTATCTCGTCACCGTCATTCCACCAGCGGGATATACGCAGGAAGCCGGAACTGCCTTTGGTTTTGGATTTTTTGCCGTTTACCAGCACCGTCATTCCTTCGCACCACTGCGGCACCCTGAAATACAGAGGCATCCACTTTGCCGGGCAGGTTTTAACGGATATCCGGATTTCATCTCCGAAGGGGAATGCGGTGTCGCAAGTCAGTTCAAAACCGTCCGCATAGGCCTTGCAAGGCCCGTAGAGGGTGAATGCCAGCCCTCCTCCGGCCACCTTCATCCACATATTCTGTACGTAATTGGGGATGATCCAGTTGCTGCTGCCGACGCAGCAGAGGGTTTTGTTGCCGGTGGGGGAGTAGATGAGCTCACGTCCCGGCCCGGGAATGGGAGGGGCGGGAGGAGTCGCTCCGTCGATGCGGTTGGGGCATTGGTAGTAGCACATCGTCTTGAAATCGCGGCTGACGGGCACGGGCCCGGCATTGAGGAAGGCGCGCTCCACCTGGTCTCCCCAGCGGGCATCTCCCGTAATCCGCATCATCCAGGTCTTGGTCCACATGGATGCGGGGATGTCGCAGGTCTCTGTGAATCTGTATGGGCCGATGCCGGAGATCCACTCTTCGGCCGACACCACTCCATTCGGCAGGCCGTTGAAGCGGTCTGCCCATTCAAGAAGGTGGATGCTGGCCTGCAAGCTTTCGCGTTTGCCCGTCCACAGATATAGCAGGGCGGGGACCCGGGCAATCTCGTTCAGACTTACACCGTGGATGGTGGCATCTCCCCAGTTATGGTCCCATCTGTCCTTTTTTTCGAGAAGTCGCCTTTCTTCATATATCTGTTCCGGATTGGCAGCATAATCCAGCATTGTGCTGAGTATGGCCTTGTTGCCGGTGAGCATATAGGTCTCGCTCATCGCATCCAGATTGACGGCTCCCCGCACCAGCCCTTGAGTGAGGCCGGCATCTTCGCCGTAGATATCTTCCTGCGGGGGTTTGAGATAGTATCCGGAGGAATATACCTTCTCCAGGGCTTTCAGGATGCGCTCGTCTCCGCTCGCCTGATAATACGAAACCAGGCAGCGCCCCATCAGGCCGTGGGCCCAGTTGTTGAAGGCTCCCTTGCTTTCGCTGCCGTTCTCTTCCTTTACTATGTCATCATCCTTCCACCATATGAACGTATGGTTGGGGCTGGAAAGCACGCCGTCCACCACTCCGTCCAGCCTTGCGGTGGTTTTGCATATCAGCGTTGAGTCGCCCAGCTGATACCCCAGCTTGAGGGCTCCGTCCAGCCAATAGGCGCTTTGCTCCAGAAGCCATCCCGTGCTGCCCAGCTTGCCGTCTCCGTCGTCCTGCCGGGCGCTGATATCGCGCCCCAGCCATCCGTAGGCAAACACCTGTTCGTACTCATCCAGGTGCCCGGTGATTCCGTTGGCGGCGTCCTCCGCCCAGTCGCGGAGCCATCCTTCAGGTTGGATCTGCCCCACGTTCAGGGGAATGAAGTGAACCGGCGGCTGTACACCGTCCGTACGCTGGCACCCCACCGCTGCCATCAAAATGGCCGTGGCGGCTATGGCTTTGATTTTCAGCATATTGATGGATGCCCTCCCCGCATTTTTCAGGGGGGAGGATTTATTGTAGATTGTTGATAGTCAGGAGTTTGACTGCCACGTCGCCTCCGAGTCGGACCCGCAGCCAAGTCTCCAGCCGGAGCTTGTTCTCGGCAGAAAGTTCCGGATTGCAGTAGACAATGGCAAGAATACCGTCGGTGCGGGTGCTGTCGGCGCTGACGGTGGCTCCGCGGGATAGGTGCAGCTTGGAAACCGAAGGATACTGGGCTATGGTCTCGGCGGTTATCTGCTCGTAAGGAATCCTGCTTCCGTTTAGAGAATCCAGGGTGGCCTGGAGCCCGAGTATCTCGTTCTCTTTCTCGGCCATCTGACGGTCCATACGCTCGTAGATGCCTTCCACAAGCTGCTTGGACTGGTCGTCGGCGGCAAGGGCGTTTTCCTTGATCTTCAGCTCGTTGGCCTTGATGCCGTATTTGCCGGCAAGCTCCACGAAGTCCAGCTTTTCCTGGTCGTTCATCGCGTCGCCGGTGAGGAAGAGGGTAACCGTGCGGTTCCTGCCGTTCTCTATCTTGTAGTCGTAGATGTAGCTGCGGGCATACATACGGTTCTCGCTCACGAAGTGCTGGGCGTTGGTGCTGAAGTTATTGTTGCGTATCATTATGAAGGCCGACCAGATGCTGGGCACTGTGACCAGCAGTACCACCAGGGTGATGACGCTGCGGGTGCGGCTGGCGGTCTTGGCATCGGAGAAGCTCTTCTGGTGGAAATGCAGATATTTGCAGGCCACGTAGGTGGCGAACATAATGAATATCGCATTGATGGTGAAGAGGTACATTGCTCCGAAGAAGTAATGCATGTTCCACTTGGCAAGGCCGAAACCGGCGGTGCAGAGGGGCGGCATCAGGGCGGTGGCAATGGCTACGCCCGACATCACGGTGCCCTTGTCCTTGCGGGCCTGCTCCAGTATGCCTGCGAAACCGCCGAAGAGGGCGATGAGCACGTCGTAGATGGATGGAGACGTACGGGCGGCAAGCTCGGTAGGATTGGCCAGGTTAAGGGGAGAGAGCAGGAAGAAGAGCGAAGATGCTATAAGGGAGATGACCACCATTATGAGCAGGTTGCGGAAGCTGTCGCCCAGGAGCCGGGTATCGTTGACCCCGAGTCCGAGTCCCATTCCTATGATAGGGCCCATTACCGGAGAGATGAGCATTGCGCCGATTATGACCGCGGTGGAGTTGACGTTGAGGCCCACCGAGGCGATGATTATCGAAAATGCGAGAATCCAGACGTTGGGCCCGCGGAAGAAGATATTGCCGCGGATGTTCTCGGCTGCCTTGTCCACGTCGAGCTGGCCGCTAAGGTTGGCCGTGTCGCGCAGATATTGCTTGATCCATTCGAATGCTTTCATATAGGTCTAAATGCTAGCGGAAGAGCTTGTTGACAGCCTTGACGCTGTCGGGAAGCGCGAATACTGCAACGTGGTCCCCGGGTTCTATGCGGGTGTCTCCCACGGCAATGAAGGCTTCTTCGCCACGAATTACTCCTCCGATTATGGCGCCCTCGGGGAACTTCGTATCCCTCAGGCTTTTCTTTATTATAGGACTGTCGGCCGTCGCGGTATATTCTATCACCTCGGCGCTGGTGCCGCGCATATACTTCACGAAACGGGCCTTGCCGCCCAGGGTGAACTTGAATATGTTGGAGGCCGTGATAAGTTTCTTGTTGATTACGCTGTCGACGCCCATCTCCTCGGCGAGGCGTATGTATTCCATATTCTCCACCTCCGCAACGGTGCGGGGAACGCCCAGCTTCTTGGCCATCACGCAGGTGAGCACGTTGGTTTCGTCGCTGCCGGTAAGGGCCACGAAGGCATCGCATTCATTGATTCCCTCATCGAAGAGAAGGTCGGAATTGCGCCCGTCGCCCAGCACGACGTCGATGTTGTCGTCGAGGTCCTCGGTGAGCTTGACGCAGCGGTCGTGGTCGATCTCTATGAGCTTGACATCTATCCCCTGGGAATAAAGGTCGGCCGCAAGCATGGCCGCAATCTCGTTTCCTCCCACTATCATCACTTTTTCCACCTCCAGGGTGGTCTGGGAGAAATACTGTATGAGCAGCTCCACTCCGTCCTGACGGGAGAAGGTGAATACCAGGTCGTTATACTGGAAGGTGGTATCCGCCCTGGGGATGATGGTATTGTTGCCGCGGGAGATGGCTATGATGCGGAAACGTGAGGCATCCTCCGGACTGAGCTTCTGCATGAAGGCGGAAAGGGTCAGGTCCAGCAGCGGAGATTCTTCGTTCAGGCGGAATACCGAAATCTGCAGCTTGCCGCTGGCGAAATCCATGGTCTCGGAGCTGGAACTGCGCTTCAGCTGGGCCACTATCTCATCTGCCGCAATCCTTTCGGGGTAGAAGAGAAGCTCTATGCCCAGCTCGTTGAAAAGCAGGCGGTTGTCGGCGGAGAGATAGTCCTCGTCATTCACCCTGGCTAGCACCTTGGCGGCGCCGAGCCTCTTGGCGAGCAGGGCACCCACGATGTTGGTCTCCTGCTGGGTGGCGGGATAAACCGCTATGAAAAGGTCGGCCTTGGAAACCCCGGCCTTGTTCAGGATGGTGGTCGAAGACGGGCTGCCTTCGATGATCCTTACGTCGAGCGTGTTCCTGATGCCGGCAAGACGGGCCTCGTTGTTGTCGATTACCGTAATGTCGTTGCCTTCGCCCCTGAGCATCTTTGCCAGGTGCGATCCAACTTTACCTGCTCCGAGGATGACTATTCTCATAGCGACTCTATTTTAACAAAATAAAAATGCCGGTAAGCCCTTCGACTTTGGCGCCGGGCAGGGGAGCCTGCCGGGGAGGGGCCTGCTTGCGCAGGGCGTTCCATTCCCTGTGGGCATCGCGTACCGCCCTGGCCAAGCCGGGTTTGCCGATGCAAAAATAAGCAATTCTTGCGCAATAATCCAAAATAACGCGCACGCACAGGAAGCGCGCGGCCTTGCGTTCCGCCCGCTCGGGGGAGAGGCCCTGCGTGATATAGGTCCCGGGAAGATTCTTCTCCAGGGCGAGCAGGTTATTGCGGAAATTGAGTTTCAGCTTAAGCGGAGATGTGGGTGGAAGGGTGCCTCCGCCCAGATGCCATACTACCGACTTGGGAACAACGTTCACTTTCCAGCCGGCAAGCTGTGCGCGCCAGCAGAGGTCAATCTCCTCCATATGTGCGAAAAAGCGGTCGTCCAGGCCTCCCAGACTCTTCCAGAGGGAAGCCCGTATCACGAGGCAGGCTCCGGTTACCCAGAAAACCTCGGGAGGGTCCTGGTCGTACTGGCCGTGGTCCTGCTCCACCTTTTTCCATATGCGCCCGCGGCAGTAAGGGAATCCGAAACGGTCGATGAGGCCGCCGCCGGCGCCGGCATATTCGAAGCGGCTGCTGCGTATCAGCAGGCCGTCCTGCCGCAGCAGCCCGTGGAGTTTGGGGCCGCAGATGCCACATTCCGGATGGCTTTCCATCCAGTCCAGCAGCGGCTCCAGCCAGCCGTCTTCAACCTCTATGTCGGAGTTGATGAGCACGTAGTAGTCGTATCCCAGGCCGTCCAGGGCTTCGAAGGCCCTGTTGTATCCACCGGTAAAGCCGTAGTTGCGGTCCAGAAGCACCGTGTGCACTTCCGGGAATTCCTGGGCCAGAACCTCGCGGGAACCATCGTCCGAGCCGCTGTCGGCCACCACCAGTTCCGCCCCGGCAGCTATGCACGAATGCAGCAGCCCGGGGAGGAATCTCCTCAGGTAATCCTTTGTGTTCCAGTTAAGTACTACTACGGCGGTCTTCATCTTTACTTGTCTTCTTTGCAGCAGCACTCGTGCCCTTCTTCGCCCTCGTGCTTGTGGCAGTTGCCCTTGTTTTTGCCGTGGCAGCAATGATGCTCTTCCTCCTCGAGGGGAAGATACTCTCCGTGCAGGCCTTCGTTAAGCTCCTTTTCTGTGGCATCGCGCACGGAAACGACCTCTACCTCGAAGTCGAGGGTCTTGCCGGCGAGCTGGTGGTTGAAGTCCATGGTCACGGTATCTTCCTTGACCTCTGCAACTGTTCCCTGGACGACGTGTCCTGTGCTGTTGAACATAGGGACCACGGTGCCTATCTTGAGGAGGTCTTCGCGGAGTACGCCTCCGACTTCGAAAGAACTCTTGGGAATGTCGATGCGGAGTTTGGGATTGACGGTGCCGTAGCCTTCTTCGGGGCTTACGGTGATGCTGAATTTGTCGCCAGGTTCGTGGCCCTCGAGGCCCTTTTCGAAGCCGGCTATCATCATATGCGTACCGTGGATGTACTCCAAGGGCTGTCCCTCAGGGGATTTGTCGATCTGTTTTCCTTCTACGGTCAGGCAGTATGCCACTGCGACCACTTTGTTCTGTTCAATTTTCATATCTTCTTCTTGAATGTTTCAGATTAATGTTATCCGCTGAAATCGACGTTGTCGAAAGCCAGGGTGGGGGTGAGTTTTGCCCGGCAGCGGCGGGCATCGTCGCCGGCCGCGAGCAGATTGCTCCAGAGTGTCACTATGTTGCCGGTGATCAGCATTTCGCGCACCGGATGGACTATCTTGCCGTCCTTGAAACGGTACCCCTGGATCGCGTAGGAAAAGTCTCCCGTCGCAGGGTTGCTGTTGCCTCCGCAGAAGTCCGTGATGAGTATGCCGGACCCGCAAAGCTTCATGATCTCTTCTCTGCTCCGTGCGCTTCCGAACCTGGGGATAAACGGCCTGGTAGCATCTTCAATCGTGGGGGTGATGCCGAGCTTGTTGGACATATAGGTATTAACGAAATACTCCTGCACCACGCCATCTTTCACTATATAGTGATTGGACGTAGCTACGCCTTCGGAATCGAACATCTTTCCGCAGGCTTCCCCGGGTGTGCGGGGGATGTCCATTATGTCCAGCCCGGCGGGGAAAAGCTGCTTTCCGAGCGAATCCGTCAGGAAGGAGTTCTTCTGCTGGATGTTGAATGCGTTCAGGGCACTCAGGATAGGATTCAGCACCTTCTGCGAGACTTCGCTGTCGATGACTGCACGGTACTTCCCGCTCCTGCAGCGCCTGGGGCCTATCTGCAGCACGGCCTCTTCCAGGGCCGCGTCCGCGACCTTTTCCGGATGGAAGCCGGCCAGGGTGGGGGATGCTTCCCACCATCCTCCGCTGTATTTGTGGCCGCGGGAATCCTCGATCGTGAGTTCGGTGAAGAATTCGAAGGAGGTCTCGCTGTGGAGGGCTTCGGTGCCCTGGGTGTCCACGACGTAGTTGTAGTACAGTGAATCGGAGTATTCTCCTTCCTCGGATATCAGCTTCCATTTCTTCGCGCACGTCGGCAGGGAGTTGTTGTCCCTGCTCGCTACCGCCACGCACGAGGCCCGCTCAAAAAACTTCGCAGGGGCAACACGTCCCTGCCGACGCTGCACGCTGTTATCGAGCGCGAAGGCTATGCGCTGTTCGGGGGTGACGGAATTCCAGGCGGGATCGCAGATTCCGAGTTCATCTCCCGAGACCGCATCCTTGGCAGTACGGGCCGGATCCGGAAGATCACGAGCTGCATCCTCCGCAAGCATCCTGGTAGTGTCCACCGCCTTCGAAATGAAGGCACGCAGGGACTCCCTGTCCAGCTTGTTGGTGGAGAAGGTGCCGTAGCGCCCGTCCACGTAGAGGTTCAGGCTGATGCTGCGGTCCAGACAGCCGCTCACCTTGTCCACCTCGCCGTCCAGAGTCGCGACTATGCTCATCTCGTTCTTGCTGAGGCTGGCCCTGGCCTTGGAAGCACCGGCTTCCAACGCCATCTTCAGACACTCGCGGGTCAACTTCAATTCTTCTTTTTCCAGCATCTTATTCTCCTCCGACGGTCAGGCTCTTGACCAGCACGCTGGGAATGCCGCAGCTCACAAGGGCGCTCTGCTCCTTGCCGCAGGTCCAGGTACTGTTGTCTATCTTGAGGTCCGAAGCCACCGCAACAATGTCCGCAAGCGCCTTCGGGCCGTTTCCTACAATGTTTATATCTTTCACCGGCATAGTCAGCCGGCCATTCTCTATCAGGCGTCCGCTCTTCACGTAGAAGGTGAAATCTCCCTCTCCTATCTTGACCTCCCCGTTGCTGAACTGGTCCACGAAGATGCCTTTCCGGACGCCGGCGATCAGATCCGCGCAGCTGCCGTCGTGCCCGCTTTCCATATAGGTGCAGCGCATGCGGGGGATGGGGTTGTAGCGGAAGGATTCCCTGCGCCCGTTGCCAGTGGGGGATACTCCGTAGTAGGCCGCGCTGATGCGGTCGTGGAGATAGCTGCGCAGTATGCCGTCTTCCATCATATAGGTCTTCTGCCCGGCAACGCCCTCGTCATCCACGTTCACCGACCCGCGGTTTCCGGGGATGGTGGCGTCATCGATGATGTTGATGCCCGATGCGGCGACCCTGCAGCCCATCTTATCCGAGAAGATGCTCTGCCCCTTGCGGTTGAAATCCGCCTCGAATGCGTGGCCCATCGCTTCGTGCAGCAGTATTCCGGAAGCTCCTGCGGCCATCACCACGGGCATCTTCCCGCCCTTGGGCCTGCGGGCCTCGAAGCGCTCGTCCATTCCGCAGGTTACGGCCTCCGCCAGTTCCTCTATCAGGGAATCCCCGATCATCTCCACGCCGGAGCGGAAACTGCGGGAGGCGTTGTTCATTTCGGTGCGGCCTCCTCTTACGAAGATGACCGTGGCGGTGATGCTCCCTACCGGACGGGTGTCGGTGGTGGTCTCGTCGAGGGAGTTGTACATAAGTATGTCGCTGACCTGCCAGCTGAGGGCGGCTATCACCTTGTGGACGCTGGAATCTTTGGCCCGGATGGCGCTTTCGAGCTTCATCAGCACGGGCACGAAGCGGGCTGCTTCGGCCCTGCGCCAGTCATCATCCATATCATAGAAACTGCCGGGGGACAGGGCCCGGGTGGCAGCTCCGGCCGCTTTCGTGTCGGAAGAGGATGCCGCGGCAATCACGGACGCCTTGCGCGCAGCGGCCATCAGAGCGGCCTGGTCCGTGCTCTCGGCATATGCGTATCCCGTCTTTTCTCCTTTCAGGACGCGCACTCCGCATCCGTAATCTATATGGGAACCTCCGGAACTGACCACGCCGTCCCGGAGCACAAGCTCGCCGTAGGAGGTATCTTCGAAGAACAGGTCGCACCACTGTCCGCCACCTTTCATCCCTTCGGCAACCAAAGCCCGAAGCTGCGCGGTACTCACGCCGAACAGGTTCAGATAATCATTTTTCGTTTTCATCAAGATAGGCCAGTTTGTAGATCAGGTCGTATTTCTCCTGATCCTTGATGTTGACTCCTTTTTCGGAACCTTCCGCGACTATCGTAAGCGGGTCCGAGGAGTTGTCGGCAAGCAGCCATCGGTCGCAGATGGGGGCGTAGGTCTCGAAGAAATAGTTGAGGCCCATATAATAACGCCTGCGCAGCACGTCTTCGGGGATGTTGTGCCCTCCGGCGGCGACGCGGTTCTTCACCCTGGCGATGGCCAGTTCGGGGGATTTCAGCCAGAAGTAGAGTATGCTCACCATATAGCCCCGGGACTTGGCATCGTTGATTATTCCAAGGAGGGACCTGGTGGCGAGGGTGGTTTCCACGCTGAAATCCATATTGTTTTCCAGTAGATAATATATCTTGCGCAGCATATAGCGGCTTGCCGTCACCGATGCTTCGGCCGGATTGAACGGGGAAAGGCTCTTCGCGAACTCGTCGGAATTCACGAACTGGCTGCACTCCAACATTTCGGGAAGGAGGGTATAGGAAGCTGTTGTCTTTCCGGAGCCGTTGCATCCGGAGATGATATACATTCTAGGCATTGTTCACTCCATATCCGAAGAGCGCGAAATCGCCCTTCGCAGGATCGTCCGGGAAAAGCTCCCGGAATGAATCGGTAATGTCGCGGGCCGTGACTATGTCCTTGGATTTACGGGAGGTAAGCCCCAGCTCCGCTGCCTGACGGTACACGTGTACGTCGAGGGGGATGACAAGCTCGCGCTTGTCGCTGTTTTTCCATAGTCCTAGATCCACGCGTCCGTCGTCCCTCACCATCCACCGGCGCATCATCCAGATTTTCTTGTCCGGGGCTTTGGGGTCGGCCTTCTGGCCGAAGATACGCACGCGGATTTCGGGTACGGAAAGGGATTCCAAGGACTCGTTCCCGGAGTAGAAATCCTTGAGCCTGCGGCAGATGGCGGCTATCTCGCTCCATTTCACGGTGCGGTGGATGGAGCTGGCGTCGTTGCGCCAGTCCCCGGCCATCACATAGTCGAAGGGATGCCACATCATCTCGTCGAAAAGACGGCTGCAGTCGCGCACTATCATCGCGCGCCTGCCCCAGGCCAGATGGGCGGCGAACACCGCCGCAATCTCCACGTCCTGCAGGCTGGGCCGCCATTCCCCGCCCTCGAAGCCGAGCACGGGCTGTATGGTGGTCATCATACTGCAGAAGCGCCGGGGGAACGCTATCGGATCTTCCTCGAAATACTTCGGGTTGTTGTAGCGCTCCGCCCAGGCGAGAAGTTTGTCCTTTAATTCGTCCGTCATTATTTGGTTACTCTTTCAAGCCATTTCACCATTCCGAGCATTACGCCCATGGAGATGAGGCAGACTACCAGGAACACGGTCCAGCACTTCCAGATAGGCCAGGCATTGTACATTACGGGGCCTATCCATATAAGGAGGTTGCCGACTGCGGTGGCGCCGAGCCAGAGACCCTGGCAGAGGCCGAGCATGCTCTTGGGGGCCACCTTCGACACGAACGACAGCCCGAGAGGGGAGATGAAGAGCTCGGCGACGGTCAGGAAGAAGTAGGTGACTATGAGCACCCACCAGTCTGCCTTCATTCCGGCTGCGACACCCTCGTCAAGGGCGCGGAACTCGGTTCCGGAGGGATATCCGTTAGTAAATGAGAATACGGTCAGGAAGAGGTAGGCCATGCCTGCTATTCCCATACCTATGGCAATCTTGCGGGGGGTGGATACGTTCTTGCCCTTCCTTGCCAGTGCGGCGAAGAGCCACATGATGACAGGAGTAAGCACAATCACGAAGAAGGGATTCACGGCCTGCCAGATTTCGGGGGCTATCTTGTCCGTCTTCACGAAGTCGCGGGCGAACACCGAAAGGGACTGCCCGTTCTGATGGAAGGAGAACCAGAAGAAAATGGCTATGCCGAGCACTGCGAACAGTGCATACATCCTCTGCTTGATTTCGGTAGCCATTGCCACCTTCTCTTCGGGAGTATAGCTGTCCGTGCTGGCAGCGGCCTTCTTTTCGGGGGTGGGGAACTTCTTCTTGTTGCAGAGGAAGATGACCAGCGAGATGATCATTGCGGCCACCGAGGCTATGAAGGAGAAGTGCACGCCCTGGTTGAATACTTCGAGGTATGCGGCAGGATCGAAGGATCCGCCGGCAAGGGTGACGGATTCCGAGAGGCTCTCGTATTTAGCCATCTGGTCCCCGATGTTGCCGTCGATGAACTTGTGGCAGAGCTCGGGAAGGTTGGCATTGTAGAGGAAGCCGTTGGCCTTGAGCCACCACTCGCGGAGCAGCGGGGCCACGAAAGGAGCGATGAGACCTCCGATGTTGATGAATACGTAGAAGATCTGGAAGCCCGAATCGCGTTTGCTTTTGGCAATGTTGAGGGCCTCCTCGCCTTTCTTGGCTTCTTCGGCCTCGTAATTGTCGTACATCTGCCCGACTATGGCCTGGAGGTTACCCTTGAAGAGGCCGTTGCCGAATGCGATGAATGTTAGGGCCAGGCAGGTGAAGGGCAGCAGCCAGATATGGTTGGCGGATGTGGCCGTGATGGGAATCGCGAGCAGGATATAGCCGAGAGCCATCACGAGCAGACCCTTCTGTATGGTCCCTTTGTAGTTCTGGCTGCGGTCGGCTATGATACCTCCGAGCAGCGAAAGCACATAGATTGCTGCATAGAAAACAGAGTAGATAACACCTGCGGTACCATCGCTGATACCAAACTTGGAGCAGAGGAAGAGCAGAAGGACGGCGTTCATTATGTAGTAGCCGAATCGCTCGCCCATATTGCTCAGTGCGGCTGCAAGCAGCCCTTTGGGATGTCCTTTGAACATATTCTGAACTTTAAATAGATTTCAAATACTTACAAATATAATAAAAATAGGGGATTTCGGCAGCGCTTTTCCCCGAATTTGGCTATATTTGTGAGTTATGCAAAATGAGAAAAGATCCGTCGGTGTGGTGATTGTCGAGGCGATTCTCGGCCTTCTGTCCCGTCTTCCCCTGCGTTTTCATCTTAGGGTAGGGCGCTTCGTGAGCTGGTTCCTGCGCTCGGTGATTCACTACAGGCGCGACGTAGTTATAACCAACCTCTCCCGCAGTTTTCCCGAACTGAAATACAAGCAGATAACGGCCCTTGCCAGGCAGTTCTACGACCATCTCGGCGACATTTTCGCCGAAGCGATATGGTTCGGAGGCTGCAAGGGCGAGAAGGGCCGGAAACGCCTGAAGGATTCGCATCTTGCCGATGTGACCAATCCCGAAACCTATAACAAGCTCTACGACAACGGCCGCAGCATGATGGTGCTTACCAGCCACGCCGGCAACTGGGAGCTTCTGGGGGGATGGTTCTGCTACAACCACGATGATTCCCATCCCTTCGATTCGGGATATGCTTCGATGCGCGTCGTGTACCGGCGCCTGAAGAGCGCTGCCTGGGACAGGGTGATGGCCGACAACCGCTGCAACTGCCTGCAGGGAACGGGCTTCCACGGTTATCTGGAAGCTGGAGAAGTGCTCCGTTCCGCCCTGCGCGACCGCAATGAGCATCTTGTCTATGTTTTTCCCACGGATCAGTATCCCTACAAGATTGCCAGCAGCCACAATGTGGGCCGCTTCATGAACCAGGAGACCGTCGCGATGGGAGGCGGAGCAGCCCTTGCCTGCAAGCTGGGTATGAGCGTAAGCTATCTACGCTGGACCGTGCTGGAACGTGGCAGATATGGTCTGGAATTTGTGCCTCTGTGCGAGGACGCGTCCCAGTCCACGCCTGAACAGATAATGGTAAAGTATTACGCGGAACTGGAGAAAGATATACGGGAGCAACCCTGGAATTATCTCTGGACCCATAAAAGATGGAAATAGCCATGAAAAAGTTATTGTTCTTCATCGCAGTGATGCTGATGCCCCAGCTCGTCCGCGCGCAGGGCACCGTATCGTATTCGATGCCCCAGACCGTGCTGGTCTTCAGCGTCGAAGCCCAGAAAGAAAGCTTTTATGCCGGCCCCTATGCCCGCTATGCGCAGAAGTATCTCGGCATTAGCGCCGAACTCTACGACAGGGTGTCGTACACCGTGACGTCCGTCAAGCTCTATCCTGCTGTGGAAGCCGACCAGAGCGTGCGTTATACTTATGTGCTCAACGGCCAGAGCCAGCCTCTCTTCCTGCAACTGACCAGCCAGGGCCTGGTGTCAGGTCCTGCCGGGGCCTACACCGCCGACAAGGGATGGAAGTATCCCGCCGGCAAGGGGACGGGCTTCTCCGGCAAGGGCATCCCCGCCAACCTGACCGAGCGTACCAACACCCTCTACGAGGCCGACAACCACGCCGTGCGCCAGAAAGTGGTGGTGGAGAAGAGCACCGAGGACAAGGCCAAGGAAGTGGCCGACAAGATATTCGAGATACGCGAGAACAAGTACAAGATATTGGTAGGGGATACCGACGCCACCTACAGCGGAGAGGCTATGAAGGCTACCATAGACGCCTTGAACAAGCTCGAGCAGGACTATCTCGCCCTCTTTACCGGAGTGAGCGAATTCGGCTCCCAGTCGGCATCCTTCGAGGTCATCCCTTCGGTGAAGAAGAATCAGACCTACGTTGCCTTCCGGCTTTCCGACGAGGAAGGTCTGGTGCCGGCCGACAATGTGTCCGGCAAGCCGTATTTCGTGACTCTTGCCGTCGAATCCGTTGCTCCGGCTCCTCCGGTGGAGAGCAAGTCCAAGCCCGCCCAGGTGGTCAACTACCGCATCCCCGCCGTATGCGGAGTGCGCCTGACCGACGGCATCAACACCTTGCTCCAGACCCGGGTTCCGGTCTATCAGCTCGGTATCGTAGCAGCTTATCCTGTTTATAAAACAAAATAGATATAGTCATGTCAAGTATTAAAGATCTCAAACCCGCAAACGTATGGAATAATTTCTACCAGCTCACACGTCAGCCCCGCCCCTCCAAGCACGAGGAGAAGGTCCGCGCCTTCCTTCTCGACTGGGGCAAGAGCCACGGTGTCGAGACTTTTGCGGATGCTACCGGCAATGTGATAATGAAGGTCCCCGCAACACCGGGATATGAGAATCGCAAGACCGTAATACTCCAGGGCCATATGGATATGGTTCCCCAGAAGAACAACGACGTCAAGCACGATTTCCTCACCGATCCTATCGAAACCTGGATAGACGGCGAGTGGGTCAAGGCCAAGGGTACCACCCTCGGAGCCGACGACGGTATGGGCGTTGCTATGGCAATGGCAGTCGCCGAGAGCAAGGATCTCAAGCACGGCCCTGTCGAAATCCTCATCACCTATGACGAAGAAACCGGTATGACCGGTGCCAACGCCCTCCAGCCCGGCGTGCTGAAGGGAGATATACTCGTGAACCTCGATTCCGAGACCGAAGGCGAGCTTTATGTGGGCTGCGCCGGAGGTATGGATACCGAAGGCAGCGGAAGATACACCCAGGTACGCCGTCCTGCAGGCTACGAGGCCTATTCCCTCCAGGTGAAGGGATGCCAGGGAGGACATTCCGGAATGGATATCATCCTCTGCCGCGCAAATGCCAACCGCATCGCCGCCCGACTGACCGATGTGATCCTCGCCAAGACCGACAGCAAGCTCGTGGAGTTCGCCGGAGGAAATATGCGCAACGCCATCCCCCGCGAAGCCGATGTCCTGCTCTATGTCAAGGATCCTGCAAAGGTGGCACGCGTGGTGACCAAGGCCGGCCGCGAGATATTCGACGAGTTCCGCCACACCGATCCCGATATGAAGATACTCTTCACTCCCGCCGATTTCCGCAAGGGCTATGTGAAGGATGACGAGGCCCGCGCCATAATCAACGCCGTACTGGCCTGCCCCGACGGCGTGGAGCGTATGTCCCAGACCATGCCCGGCACCGTGGAGACTTCCAACAACCTCGCCATCGTAAAGATCGCTGACGGCAAGGTCTCGGTCGTTACCCTGATGCGCAGCTTCATCGACAGCGCCAAGGTGGCCCTTTCCCGCAAGATTGCGGCAGTTCTCAACAATGCCGGAATCCATACCCGCTTCGTAGGCGGATACTCGGGCTGGGCACCGGACGACAAGAGCCAGATACTGCGCGTGATGAAGGAGTCCTACAAGAAACTTTACGGCAAGGAGCCCGAGGTGATGGCCATACACGCCGGCCTGGAATGCGGCATCATAGGCGGCATCTATCCCGGTCTGGATATGATTTCCTTCGGTCCTACCCTCAAGAGTCCCCACTCCCCGGACGAGCGCTGCTACATCCCTTCGGTGCAGAAGGCGTGGGACTTCCTCGTGGCCGTACTTGAGGCAATTCCTGAAAAATAGCGACACACAGTGACCGAAACTTGATTGTTAGTTTCGTGTTGATAACTTTTCCCGAGGATGCATTGACAAAGTGCATCCTCTTTTGTTAACTTTGTAAGACAATAGCGTGTAAAAATCCCTTATAACCTATAAATCTATGGACGTCAGGAAAACAAACGGAAGCATTGAGGAATTCGACCTCGAAAAGCTGAAGAACGGTATACGGCAGACTTACTTAGCCACAGGCCAGCATTGCCCGGAGGAGATCGTGGTCTCCATTACCGACAATCTTTACATATATGACAAGATGACGAGTCAGGAGATCCGTCGTCAGGTAGTCGATTCCCTGATGTCCGTCAACAAGAAGGCCGCCCTCGAATACATCGAAAAGTTCGACGACGGAAAGGACCTGCGCAAGAAACGCGACTTCATCAAGGACTATATCAAGGCTTCGAACGCCGCCACCGGTTCCAAGTTCGATGCTAATGCCAACGTCACCCGCAAGAACATCGTGACGCTCGGCCAGGAGCTCTATAAGGAGAACAATATCAAGCAGAACCGTTATATAATGCAGGACAAGATCAAGAACCTCTATGGTCACGAGCTTGCCGACCAGTATATAAAGGATCTGGAATCCCACGTCCTCTACAAGCACGACGAGAGCGGTACTCCCGGCTATCCCTACTGCGTGGCAATCACCATGTATCCTTTCCTGGTGAGCGGCCTGCGTGAGCTGGGCGGAGTTTCCGTGGCGCCTACCGACCTCAAGAGCTTCTGCGGCGAGTTCATCAACCTGGTGTACTCCATTTCTTCGCAGTTCATGGGTGCGGTGGCTACCCCTGAATTCCTCATCTATCTCGATTATTTCATCCGCAAGGATTACGGGGATAACTACCTCGACAGGCTTGACGAGGTGGTGGAGAACAATGCCAAGCAGCGCACCCTCACGAAGGTTATCGACAACTGCTTCCAGCAGGTGGTCCATTCTATGAACATGCCCGCCGGCAACCGTGGCTATCAGACCGTTTTCTGGAATATCGGCTACTTCGACAAGCCCTATTTCGAAGGCGTGTTCGGCGATTTCCGCTTCCCTGACGGCACTCCCGCCAAGTGGGAGACCCTGGACTGGCTCCAGAGGCATTTCATGAACTGGTTCAACGAGGAGCGCAATCACTACATCCTCACCTTCCCCGTGGAGACCATGGCACTGCTTACCGACGGCGGGGACGATTTCGCCGACAAGGACTACGCCGACTTCACCGCCGAGATGTGGAGCAAGGGGCACAGCTTCTTCTGCTATCTGTCCAACAGCCCCGACAGCCTTTCCAGCTGCTGCCGTCTGCGCAACTCCCTCAAGGACCTCGACAACGAGGACGAGGAGCACAACCATACCACCCACCAGTATTCCATGGGTACCGCTTCGGTTTCCACCGGTTCCAAGTCGGTCATGACCATCAACCTGAACCGTCTTATCCAGGATGCCGCCCGCGCCTACTTCCAGGAAGAGAAGCACGAGGAGCTGGAGCCCGGCAAGCCGCTTCAGAAGGGAAGCTACGACAAGGCAGTCCTCTACAAGCGCATCAGCGATGCCATCACCGCTGAAACCGAGCGCGTGCACAAGTATCAGATCGCTTTCAACGAGATTATCAAGGACTTCCTCAAGGCCGAGATGCTGGATGTCTATCGTGCCGGCTTCATCGATATGAAGCGCCAGTACCTTACCATAGGCGTGAACGGCCTTACTGATGCCGCAGAGTTCCTGGGTCTGGAGATTTCTCCCAACGATGAGTATAAGGAGTTCGTGAACAACCTGCTCGAGACCATCAATATCTCCAACCGAAAGGACCGCACCAAGGAGGCTATGTTCAACACTGAGTTCGTGCCCGGCGAGAACCTTTCCGGAAAGAACTACAATTGGGACCGCAAGGACGGATACTTCGTCTCGCCCAATCACAATATGTATTCCTCCTACTTCTACAATCCCGAGGACGACAAGCTGAGCATGATAGACAAGTTCAAGCTTCACGGGGAGGAGTACGTCAAGTTCCTCGACGGTGGCTCCGCACTTCATATGAACATCGCGGAGCACCTCAGCAAGGAGCAGTACAGGCAGCTGCTCAACACGGCGGCCCACTACGGCACCAACTACTTCACCTTCAACTGCCGCAATACCGTCTGCAATGATTGCGGATACATCAGCAAGGATACCCTCACCGTGTGTCCCAAGTGCGGCAGCACCAACCTGGATTATCTCACCCGTGTCATCGGTTACCTGAAGAGGATATCTTCCTTCAGCGAGATGCGCCAGGAGGAGGCCTTCCACCGCTTCTACACCAAGAAGTGATAAAGTACGTCCCTCAGATGACATCCGTGGTCCTGGAAGAAATTCCGGACCGGGTTTCGCTGGCAGTAGATATCAGCAACTGCCGGGGGAACTGTGTCGGGTGCCATTCTCCTTTCCTTAAACTGGACATAGGCGAGGAACTTACCCCGGAAATAGCCGACGCTCTGATAGCGGACAATTTCGGAGTGAACTGTTTCCTTTTCCTGGGGGAGGGGCGCGATCCAGAGGCCCTGCTGGCCCTGGCAGCGCACATACGCTCCGCCCATCCTGCCCTTGAGCTGGCGCTCTATTCCGGCAGGGAAGAGGTGGAAGCGGAGATATGGGATGCCTTCGATTATGTGAAGGTCGGCCCTTATCGCCCGGAATGTGGGCCGCTCAACGAGCGCAGCACTAACCAGAGGCTTTACTATCATCGCGAGGACATCACCCATCGCTTCTGGCGCAAAGGAATCGATCCAAATACATAACGTTATTCGCTTTGCGAGTTCGGTTTTTGTGAATCGCGAGTGGTGCGGACCACCAGGTGGCCTATCTTTGTAATAAATTGATTTACAAATGAAAAAGATTTATTGCATTTTGGCTATCTGCCTGGCCTCCTGCCTGGCATTGACTTCTTGTGAAAAAGAAAACCAGAGCTCCGGCGGATCCGGTGACGGCAGCGTAGTCGGCACCTGGCAGTTCAGGGGCGATGAGTACCACTATTTCGATGCCACCTTCAAAAAGGACGGCAATTATGAATGGATGTGGATCGGCGCCAGTGGCCGGATAAAGGATACGGGCTCCTACACCGTGTCGGGCAACGTCATTACCATGACTCCCAAGAAGCTCTATGAGGAGGACTACGATACCAAGGAACTGGTCGAAACTTCTTTGAGCAGTTTCCAGTGGAACGGCCCCCGCAAGGTGACGGTGGTCAGGACGGGTGACGGAATTGCATATTGGAGATGGTCGGGCGATTTCCTGATCGAGAATTCCGATTTCTTCCGCGGGAACGAAGGCGAGCCTTACCTTGTCTTCAAGCAGGGAGCCAATTTCAAATTCAAATCTTCCGACCTTGTGGGAACTTGGGAGTGCCAGTATGAGACTGGCGTGGTCGACCGCTATATCTTCACCAGCAAGGGCTATACTTATTATAGCGCCTGGCCTGAGGCTGATGCCGCATGCGGCCTTTCCGTCCGCAAGGAAACCGGAGAATGGTCGCTGGATAAGAATGCCCTCACCATCAAGGAGAAAATGGACTACACTTCTTCCAAGTTCATAAAGTATAACCGGGAGACCGGAAAGAACGAATATGAATATGTAGATGTGGATCCTGTGACTTTCGAAACTGATAATTGGTTCAGTTATGAATCCGAATACGAACACACCATCTACATTTATGTGGAAGATGGGAAACTTTATATGCCGGAAATGACGCTGACCAAGAAGAAATAATTGCAATTCTGAGCAAAATTTCCTATATTTGCAGCCCTTTTGGGAAACTCCCTTAAGGGCTTAATTTATAACTAATTATTAATCAAAATGTTAAAACAGTACGAAACCGTTTTCATTGCAACTCCCGTTTTGTCTGACGCCCAGATGAAGGAAGCGGTTGCCAAGTACACTGACTTCATCAAGAGCAATGGTGGAGAAATCGTGTACGAAGAGGACTGGGGCCTGAAGCAGCTTGCTTACCCCATCCAGCACAAGACCTCAGGTTTCTATTACCTGATCGAGTTCAAGGCAGATCCTGAATTCGTAGCAAATCTCGAAATCCAGTACAAGCGTGACGAGCGTATCCTTCGCTTCCTCACCGTCGCTCTCGACAAAGATGCCATCGCATACGCCGAGCACCGCCGTGAGATGAAGGCTGCCAAGAAGAACGCTCCCGTCGAGGCTCCCGCCGAAGAGGCAAAGGCCGAGGATGTGGACGATGTCACCGAGTATGATGTTGAACCCGTAGATTCCAAGGAGGAATAAACTATGGCACAGAATGACAATGTACGCTATCTGAACCCTCCTACCGTAGAGGTTCGCAAGAAGAAATACTGCCGCTTCAAAAAGGCTGGCATCAAGTATGTCGATTACAAGGATCCTGAGTTCCTCAAGAAGTTCCTCAATGAGCAGGGTAAGATTCTTCCCCGCCGCATCACCGGAACCTCGCTCAAGTTCCAGCGCAAGGTTGCCCAGGCCGTCAAGCGCGCCCGCAGCCTCGCTCTTCTCCCTTATGTTACTGACCTCCTTAAATAATCCTGCCCTATGAAGATCATTCTCAAGAAAGAAGTTGCAGGTCTCGGAGAGGCCGGAGAACTCGTGGAAGTAAAGAGCGGATACGCTCTCAACTATCTGATTCCTCAGGGATTCGCAGTGCTCGGAACCAAGTCTGCCATCAAGCAGTACGAGGAGACCCAGCGCCAGCGCGCCCACAAAGAGGCCAAGCTTGTTGCCGATGCCGAGGCTAAGGCCGCCAAGATTGCCGCTACTCCCGTCAAGATCACCGTCAAGGTGGCCGAGAGCGGTAAGCTTTATGGTGCCGTCACTGCCGCAATGGTTGCCGACGCTCTTGTTGCAGCCGGTGTCGAGGTTGACAAGAAGGATGTTACCGTTCCTGAAATCAAGGAAGCCGGTAACTTCGAAGGCAAAGTCAAGGTTTACAAGAAGATCGTTGCCGACATCAACGTCGAAGTTGTTGCCGAAAGCGCTGAGTAATCTTAGGCTGAAAACAATAAAGCCCTGCGAGCATTTTTCTGCGAGCAGGGCTTTTTTTTGTTTTCAGCTATTTCTTGTTCTTGTAAAGGAAACGTCTGATTTTCTGGGTGGCTGATTTCTCGAAGGGCTCCTTCATCGCGTCCACCTTGCTCACCTGGGAATTCTTGCCCAGCAGCCTGTTGATGCGCTCCTGCAGCGTCTTCTGCAGCGATTCGACCTTCTCGTAGAATCTCTCTTCTCCCTCCAGGTTCCAGTCCAGCACATTGTCCTCGAACTTCACCAGCGCCACGAGCTTGCCATCGCGTTCCACGACCAGGCTTTCGCTTACGCCCTCCTCGTTGTTGATCACCTGCTCGATCTCTTCCGGATATATATTCTCGCCGGAGGGGCCGAGGATAGTGTTGTTCAGGCGTCCTTTGATATGGAAGTTGCCATATTTGTCCACGATGGCGACGTCGTTGGTGTGGAACCATCCGTCGTCGTCGATAACTTGCTGGGTGCGTTCGGGATCCTTGTAGTAGCCGAGCATCACGTTGTCGCCGCGGCAGACTATTTCTCCTTCTCCCGTCTCGGGGTTGACGTTGTCAAGCCGGACTTCTACCTTATAGGAAGGAATGCCTATGGAGCCCACTACCGTGCGCCCCACCATTGCATTGCACACCAGCGGTGCGCATTCCGTGAGGCCGTAGCCGATTGCGTAGGGGAAGTGGCATTTCTTGAGGAAGGCTTCCACCACGGGATCCAGTTTGCTTCCGCCGACGCCGAAGAAGTGCAGCTTGCCGCCGAAACTCTTGTAGAGCCGCCCTCCTACCAGGCGGTAGAAGAGCCAGGGAAGACTCTTCTGCATCCATTTAAGGGTGCGGCTGCTCTCCACGGTGGGAACTATGCTCTTGCGGTAAACTTTCTCTATAATCAGCGGCACGGAGCACATAACCGAAGGACGCACCTTCTTCATTGCTGACATCAGCACGCTGGGAGTAGGGGGCTTGGGGATATAGTACACGCAAGCGCCCACATATATGGGATAGAGGCATCCCAGGGCCATCTCGTAGGCGTGGGCCATGGGAAGTATGGACATAAAGCGGTCTTTTTTGAAACAGCGTTCCGCCTTGTGCGCTTCCATGATGTTCTGGCAGAGATTGCGATGGCTGAGCATCACGCCCTTGGCCTTTCCGGTGGTGCCGGAGGTATAGATTATGGCTGCCAGCTCGTCGGCGGAAGGGGTACGTACCCATCCGTCGCACTGGAAGGCATCCTTCTCTTTCTTGATTATCTCGAAGGTCTCTATGTCGATGACCAGAGTCAGCCTGTCAATGCACTCCTGGCTGAGTTTCGGCAGAAGCCTCTTGGAGATGAAGATGACCTTGCTCTCGGAGTGGGTGAGTATGTTGGTGATCTCGTTTTCCGAACTGTCGGGGAGTATGGGGATGGCCACGCGCCCGAAGGCGGTGGCGGTGAAGAATGCCACGGTCCAGTTGGGCATATTCTGGGCGAGGATGGCGACTTTGTCCCCGGCGCTGATGCCGAAGCGCGACAGCCGCTGGGACTGACGGTCGCACATATAACGGAATCTGGAATAGGAGTAGGTCTGGGTCCCGTCTATGAAGCAGCTCAGCCTGCGTTTGGCGAACTTCTCCGTAGAACTTTCGAAGAGTTCCCTCAGGGTCGCAGGATAATGGTCCTGGTGATGCCCGGGAAGTAGGCGTACAGGATTCATCCGGATGAAGAACTTCCTTATCCTGTACGGGTGCTTGTGTTTTCGCATAAGTTTATCCGGTTATATATTTTTCCTTGTGCTTTCCGGTAAGATGCAGGCCTTCATAGTACTTCTGTACCATTTCTAGGTCGGCCTGTATGTCACCGCTAAGCTGAAGTTTTTCTCCGCAGCCAATCCTCTTGGTCCCCCAGTCGAAGAAGCCTGCGTACACGGGGACGCCGGTTTCCTTGGCAATCTTCAGGGCGCCTGCTTTCCAGCGCTTTACCGGCTTGCGAGTCCCTTCCGGGGCTATCGCCAGCTTGAAGACCTCGTCCCTGTCCATATGTTCGATAAGGCTTCTGATAAGGTTGCTCGCATTGCTGCGGTCCACGGGGATGCATCCGCACGCGCGGAGTATGGCCCCCAGGGGCCAGAAGAACAGTTCGCGCTTGATCATCACGTGCGCGACCTCACCGAAACTGGTGTAGAACAGATATGCAATTACGAAATCCCAGAATGATGTATGGGGGACTCCCAGCACTATGACCTTCTTCTCCGGCATAGGACCACCGACGGCGGTCCAGCCCAGACGCTTGAGCATCCATCCGCAGAATCGGGCCCAGCCCTTGCTGTATGAAGTCTTGTTCCCTTTCATCAGATATCCACGTCTTCGAGCTCCTTCTCGCTCTTTAGGTTGTGACGCAGCCAGTTCTGGCGCTCTATGGTGTTGTCGCCCATATAGAACTCCATTATTTCGGAGATGGACTCTTCGTCGGCCAGACGTACCTGGTCGAGGCGCATGTCCTCCCCGATGAAATCGGCGAATTCATCGGAGGATATCTCTCCCAGACCTTTGAAGCGGGTGATCTCCACCTTGTTCTTGAGTTCCGCTATGGCCTGCTCCTTCTCTTCGGGGGAGTAGCAGTAGCGGTTGGCGGTCTTGTTCCTGACGCGGAACAGGGGAGTCTGGAGTATATGTACGTGCCCGCGACGGATGAGGTCGGGGTAGTATTTCATGAAGAAGGTGCAGACCAGCATACGGATGTGCATACCGTCGTTATCTGCATCGGTCGCGATGATGATGTTGTTGTAGCGGAGATTCTCGAGATCATCCTCCACGCCCAGGGCGGAAATCAGCAGGTTGAGCTCCTCGTTCTCCGCGACTTTCTTCCTGCTCTCCTTGTAGGAGTTGATAGGCTTGCCGCGCAGGCTGAATACGGCCTGGTAGCTGGCGTTGCGGGCCTTGGTGATGGTTCCGCTTGCGGAGTCACCCTCGGTGATGAAGATGCTGCTGCGCTCAATGTCCTCCTGGGTCTTCTCGTTGGCCTTGTCGTTATAGTGGAAACGGCAGTCGCGCAGTTTCTTGTTATAGACGTTCGCCTTCTTGCTGCGCTCGCGGGTCTTCTTCTGTATTCCGGAAATCTCCTCGCGTTCGCGCTGTGAGTCCTTGATCTTCTCTTCGATTATGGGGACTATCTCCTTGTGGATGCGCAGGTAGTTGTCCAGTTCCTGGGCCACGAAGGAATTCACGTAACTGCGGATGGTGGGGCCGGTGTCCAGATGGAGGGTGCCGTGCTCGTCGTGGGTCTGCTTTTCCCACATATAGTTGGAACCCAGCTTGGTCTTGGTCTGGCCTTCGAAGTTAGGCTCCTGTATCTGTATCGAAATGGCTCCCACGATGCCCTGGCGGCAGTCCTCGGGAGCATAGTTCTTCTTGAAGAAATCCTTCAGGGTCTTGGCGATGGCCTCGCGGTATGCGGCAAGATGGGTGCCGCCGTCGCGGGTGTTCTGGCCGTTCACGAAGGAGGAGATATTCTCGCCATAGTCGCGGCCGTGGCTCAGCACTATTTCTATGTCTTCGCCTTCGAGGTGGATGGGAGCGTAGAGGGGCTCCTCGGAGAGATTCTCGTTCACCAGGTCGAGAAGGCCGTTGTCGCTCTTGTAGGGAGTGCCGTTGAGCACGAGGGTGAGGCCTTTCTTGAGGTAGGAGTAGTTCTTCACCATCGTCTCGACGAAGCTCAGGTTGTAGGCGAACTTGCCGAACATCATAGGGTCGGGGTAGAAGTTCACCAGGGTGCCGTTCTTCTCTTTAGGAGCGGCTTCTTTGCCGCTGTCCTTGAGCTCGCCGCGCTCGAAGCGGGCCCAGGATGACTCGCCGTCACGATAGGAACAGACGTAGAATGACTCGGAAAGTGCGTTGACGGCCTTGGTGCCGACGCCGTTGAGGCCTACGCTTTTCTTGAAGACCTTGTCGTCGAACTTGCCGCCGGTGTTCAGTATGCTCACGGCCTTGACCACCGAATCCAGGGGAATGCCGCGGCCGTAGTCGCGCACGGTCACGTGGTTGTCCTCGCTGATATCGACGGTGATCTGTTTGCCGTGTCCCATGGCGAATTCATCGACGGAGTTGTCGATGATTTCCTTAAGGAGCACATAGATGCCGTCCCCGGGGTTATTGCCGTTTCCGAGGCGCCCGATATACATACCCGGACGCATCCTGACGTGCTGTACGCCTTCCAGGGTGCGTATGTTGTCGTCTGTATAGTTCGTGTTCTGAGTCATCTTACAAAGATAACAAAAAATCGGCTATTTCACTACGCCCCGGAGGTGCAGGACCACAGGTTTCCTGATGTCGGAAAGATACACCGTGATGGTTTTGTCGAAGGGGTAGGGACCGTCCTCGTTAGTGTAGGTGGCCTCTATCTTTCCCTTTTCTCCCTTGGCGAGGCTGGTGCGGGTCCAGCGTACGTTGGTGCAGCCGCAGGAACTGATGGCCGAAAGTATGGTAAGGGGTTCGTCACCCGTGTTGGTGACGGTGAAAACGCAGGTCTGAGGCCCGTCCGCCTGGGAGATGGTCCCGAAATCATATACGGTCCTGTCGAACTGCGCGCGGCCCCCTATGAGCACTGTCAATAGTAACAGAAGTAATTTCATATTGCAAATTTATAACAAAAACCTTACCTTTGCGTCCGAGATATAAACTTTAAACTAAAGATATGGCTTACAAAATTTCCCCTGACAGCTGTGTTGCTTGTGGAACCTGCATGGGTGAGTGCCCTACCGGCGCAATCCACGAAGGAGATGTTTACACCATCGATCCCGATGTGTGCATTAGCTGCGGCACTTGTGCCGGAGCTTGCCCTATGGGAGCTATTTCCGAGGAGTAACGCTAATCCAACACAGTGTTTTGCAGTTCCGCGCAGCGCACGGAACTTTTTTTTGTATATGTATGCAGCCTAGAAGCTGTCGGGGATGGCGTCCACCAGGCGCTTGAGTATGTCGAAGGATTCGCTTCCTACCGTGGACCAGAAGTCCTCGAACTGCCCGAGGCGGTCTTCTTCCTCTGCGGTGTCGCTGATGACCCGCACGCTCAGGAAGGGCACCGAGTTGGCATAGCATACCTGGGAGATGGCGCCGGATTCCATATCGCAGGCCAGGGCTTCGGGGAAGTGGCCCAGTATTACCGCATTGTCGGCGGGGCCCGAGCAGAAACGATCCCCGCTGGCCATCAGCCCGAAACGGAGATGGGGATCGTCCAGGCTGCGGGCTGCGGAAAGAAGCACGGGATCGGCATCGAAACGGGCCGGGAAACCCTGTACCTGCCCATATTCGTTAGGCTCTCCGTACCAGCAATCGTGATAGGCCACCTGGGCTGCGACCACAACGTCAAGCAGATGCACGTCCTTGGCTACGCCGCCGGCGCATCCCGTGGAGATGATACAATCCGGATGATACCCGTTTATGAGCTTGTATGCATTGACTGCGGAATTGACCTTCCCCCAGCCGCAATGTACGGGAATGATTTCGTGTCTGCTGTTGTTGGACAGGACCTTGCGAGCCATCTCGTACTCCCGGTCCATCGCTGTCATTATGCCGATCTTCATAGCACAAAGATAGTAATAAATATTTCTTATATTTGCGATATGCTTGAAGATACCAGAATCAAGATATTCCTGACCGTAATCGAGTGCGGAAGCTTCACGGCCGCCGCCAACAAGCTCGGCATCACTCAGCCGGCAGTCAGCCAGAACATCGCCGAACTCGAGAGATTGCTCGGCGTCCAGCTGATGGAGCGCGCCCGCGGAGAGATAAGCCTCACCGAAAACGGCCGCCTTTTCGAAGGCTATGCCCGTCAGATATCCCACTGGTATTCAGTGGCCGACAAGGCCTTCCATCCGGATCCTCTGGCCATACATCCCACTCCGGTCGCTCCCGCCCGCCTCAAGCTGGACGACGGGTCAGAAGCCTTCGTCTGGGCCTCGGGCCGCGACATCCACATCGAACTTGAATAGAATGAAAGAGGGACCGGCCATCGATGGCCGGTCCCTCCGGTATAAAGGCAATACAACGGTTTACTTGTTTGCGAGCCTCTTGTAGGTTTCGAGACGCACCTTGGCGAACTCTTCCGTCTTCTGCAGAAGTTCTTCTGCACGCTCGGGGAAGAGCTTGTAGAGGGATGCGAAACGGACCTCTCCCTTCAGGAAGTCCTGGAACTTGCTCCAGTCGGGTTCCTTGCTGTCGAGGCTGAAAGGATTCTTGTCGGTACCTTCAAGCATAGGGTTGTAGCGGTACAGATGCCAGTAACCGCAGTCGACGGCGAGTTTCTCTTCCTTCTGGCTGAGACCCATGCCGGCCTTGAGACCGTGGTTGATACAAGGAGCGTAGGCGATGATGAGTGAAGGCCCGTCATAAGCCTCGGCTTCCTTGATGGCGTTCATATACTGCACGGGGCTTGCTCCCATTGCCACCTGGGCGACATACACATAGCCGTAGCTCATCGCCATCATTCCGAGATCCTTCTTGCGGATCTTCTTGCCGCTGGCGGCGAACTTGGCGATGGCACCTGCAGGGGTGGCCTTGGAGGACTGGCCGCCGGTGTTGGAGTAAACCTCGGTGTCGAGCACGAGTATGTTCACATTCTCGCCGCTGGCAAGCACGTGGTCGAGTCCGCCGTAACCGATGTCGTAGGAGGCACCGTCACCGCCGATGATCCACTGGCTGCGGGAAGGAATGTAGTTCTTGAGCTCGAGTATCTTCTTGCAGCAGTCGCAGCCGCACTTCTCCATCATAGGAACGAGCTCGTCGGCAACCTTGCGGGTGACGGCGTAGCTGTTGCGGTCGGCGAGCCACTCTTTCATAAGGGCCTTCATTTCCTCGGAGCAGCTCTCGCACTCGAGGGCCTTCTCCATAAGGGCGGCGACGGTCTCGCGGATGCGGTCGGAACCGAGATGCATACCGAGGCCGAACTCGCAGAAGTCCTCAAACAAGGAGTTGGCCCAGGCGGGGCCGTGACCCTTGTCGTTGGTGCAGTAAGGGGATGCGGGGAAGGAGGCACCGTAGATCGAAGAGCATCCGGTAGCGTTGGCAATCATCATATGGTCGCCGAAGAGCTGGGTGATGTTCTTGATGTAAGGGGTCTCGCCGCAACCTGCGCAGGCACCGGAGAACTCGAACAGAGGCTGGCTGAACTGGGCGGCCTTGAGGTTGCTCTTAGGATCGAGCGGGGTCTTGTAACCGACCTTGGTGTTCAGGTAGTCGTAAACTTCCTGATCGGCCACGTGGTCGATGTAGGGCTTCATGCTGAGGCTCTTCTCGGGCTTGGTAGGGCAGACATCCACGCAGTTGCCGCAACCGGTACAGTCGGCTACGGAAACTCCCATCACGAACTTGTAGTCCTTGAGGTTGGCCTTGCCTTCGACGAACTTGACGCCGGCTGCCTCTGCGGCCTCGGCCTCTTCTGCGCTGAGAAGGAAAGGACGGATGGCTGCGTGAGGGCAGACGAATGCGCAGTTGTTGCACTGGATACAGGTCTCGCCGTTCCATACAGGGACGCTGACGGCGACGCCGCGCTTCTCGTATGCGGAAGTGCCTGCGGGCATAGTGCCGTCGGCATAGGGGAGGAATGCGCTGACGGGCAGCGTGTCACCTTCCTGGGCATTCACCACGTCGGCGATTTCCTTCACGAAGGAAGGTGCCAGGCGGTTCTTGCCGGGATTCTCGAACTTGGCGCTGATGTTGGCCCATTCTGCAGGAACCTTGACCTCGATGTACTCGCCACCGCGGTCGATAGCGGCATAGTTCATATTGACGACATTCTCGCCCTTCTTGCCATAGCTCTTGAGGGCGGCATCCTTCATATATTTCACTGCATCCTCTGCGGGGATGATGCCGGTGATGCGGAAGAATGCGCTCTGGAGGATGGTGTTGGTACGCCCGCCGAGGCCGATTTCGGCCGCGATCTTGGTGGCGTTGATTATGTATAGCTTGATGTGCTTCTTGCCGATGACGCTCTTCACGTTGTCGGGGATGCGCTCGAGGGTCTCCGCCTCATCCCAGAGGGAGTTGAGAAGGAGGCTGCCGCCTTCCTTGATGCCCTTGAGCACGTCATACTTCTCGAGATAGGAAGGAACGTGGCAGGCGACGAAGTCGGGGGTGGACACGAGATAAGGGGCACGGATGGGCTCCTTGCCGAAACGGAGGTGAGAGCAGGTGTATCCGCCGGACTTCTTGGAGTCGTAATCGAAGTAAGCCTGGGAATACAGGTCGGTATGGGAACCGATGATCTTGATGGTGTTCTTGTTGGCACCCACGGTACCGTCGGAACCGAGACCGAAGAACTTGCACTCGGTGGTGCCGGGCTTCACGATGGAGATTTCTCCCTTGGTAGGAAGGCTCTTGAAGGTGACATCGTCCACGATGCCGATGGTGAAGTCGTTCTTGGGGCTCTTGAGCTCGAGGTTGTCGTAAACTGCGATGATCTGTGCAGGGGTGGTATCCTTGCTGGAAAGACCATAACGCCCGCCTACGATGACGGGGGCATCGGCTACGCCCTGGTAGGCGGCCTTGATGTCCAGGTAGAGAGGCTCTCCGAGGGAACCGGGCTCCTTCGTACGGTCGAGCACCGCAATCTTCTTGACGGAGGCGGGAATGGCCTTCATAAGGTATTTGGTGCTGAAAGGACGATAGAGGTGTACGGAAACGAGACCGTACTTGCGGCCCTTGGCGGCAAGGTAATCGATGGTCTCGCGAATGGTCTCGGTGACGGAGCCCATTGCGATGATGACGTTCTCGGCATCAGGGGCGCCGTAGTAGTCGAAGGGACGGTAGATGCGTCCGGTGGCTTCGCCTATCTCGCCCATATAGCGGGCTACCACGTCGGGAACCTTGTCGTATATCTTGTTGCGGGATTCCACGGCCTGGAAATAGACGTCTCCGTTCTGGGCGGTGCCGCGGGTGACGGGAGCCTCGGGGTTGAGGGCCCTGTCGCGGAACTGCTGGAGCGACTTGGTGCTGACCATGGCGCGGAGGTCATCCTCGTCGATGGCCTCGATCTTCTGGATTTCGTGAGATGTACGGAATCCGTCGAAGAAGTGCAGGAAAGGAATGCTGCTCTTGATTGCGGAGAGATGTGCCACCGCAGCGAGATCCTGGGCTTCCTGTACGGAGCCGGATGCCAGCATTGCGAAACCGGTCTGGCGGCAGGCCATCACATCCTGGTGGTCACCGAAAATGGAAAGTGCGTGCGAAGCGAGCGCGCGGGCCGACACGTGGAAGACGGCGGGGAGCATCTCGCCTGCAATCTTGTACATGTTCGGAATCATCAACAGAAGGCCCTGGGAGGCGGTGTAGGTGGTAGTGAGGGCACCTGCCTGAAGGGAACCGTGCACTGTTCCCGATGCACCTGCCTCACTCTGCAATTCGGTGACCTTTACGGTCTCCCCCCAAAGGTTCTTCTTTCCGTGGGCAGCCCATTCGTCGATGTTCTCTGCCATCGGAGATGAAGGTGTGATCGGATAGATCGCCGCGTGCTCGCTGAAAAGATATGCGATACCGGCCACGGCGGTGTTACCGTCACAAGTAATGAATTTTTTCTCTTTTGCCATATTATATCGATATATTATGTAGTTGTTCGCTAGCTGATGCCGCTGATGGCGACCTCCTTGCCTTCCGCGCCGCTGATTCTCTTGACAAGGCCCTGGAGTACGGTCCCGGGGCCGAGTTCGAGGAACTCGTCGGCGCCGTCCGAGAGCATATTCTTGACGCTCTGGGTCCAGCGCACGGGGCTGGTAAGCTGCTTGAGGAGGTTGTCCTTTATGCGGACGGGGTCGGTTTCAGGCTGCGCGGTCACATTCTGGTAGATGGGGCAGCGCGGGGCCTTGACCTCGGTGGCTTCGATTGCTTTTGCGAGTTCGGCGCGGGCCGGCTCCATAAGGGGGGAGTGGAAAGCTCCGCTCACCGCGAGGGGAAGGGCGCGCTTTGCTCCTGCGGCCTTGCAGGCCTCGCAGGCGGCGAGCACGGCGTCGTTTTCGCCGGATATCACTATCTGTCCGTCGCAGTTATAGTTGGCTGCGATGACTATGCCTTCGGTGCTCTCGCAAATCTGTTCGACGGTTTCGGTGGGAAGGCCGATGATGGCGGCCATTGTGCCGGGCACCTTCTCGCAGCATTTCTGCATTTCGTTGGCACGCACGGAGACGAGCTTAAGGCCGTCCTCGAAGCTGACGGCACCGGCGGCGACGAGCGCGGAGAACTCACCGAGGGAGTGACCTCCGGTCATGTCCGGGGCGCCCAGCCCTTCAGAGCAGAGTGCCAATGCTACCGAGTGTATGAAAATAGCGGGCTGAGTAACCTTGGTGGCCTTCAGCTCTTCGGGTGTTCCGTTGAACATTATATCTGTAATCCTGAATCCCAGGATATCATTTGCCTTGTCCATCAAAGCCTTTGCTTCGGGACTTTTCTCGTAAAGGTCTTTTCCCATTCCGGGGAATTGGGCCCCCTGTCCGGGGAATACGTATGCTTTCATAGTGATTCGGGTTTTAGTTCACAAATATAACAAAAAAAATGGTATATTTGCGGTCCATTCTCGCCCCTGTAGTTTAATGGATAGAATTTCGGATTCCGGTTCCGACGATAGGCGTTCGATTCGCCTCGGGGGTACCAGCCATGAAAATAACCAGTGCAGAGGCCATGCTTTCCGCAATACAGGAGGCTGGCCTCATCCCTTTCTTCTCAAATAAGATCCCCGGATATTCCATCGAGGAACTTACGCCCGCCGAATTCTGGTTCGACGGGGGAGATTCGCTGGGCCCCTGGGACTGGAAGATAGACTGCGTGCAGAGCGGGGATATAGCCTACGGCAAGTTCGTCTGGGGAGGAAAGGCTGCGTTTGCTACCTTCGAGGTATATCGCGAACTGGTGAACTGGCGCCGCAGCCGCAAGGCCTGCATTCCCAGTGCTGAAGAGCAGAAGGTGCTGGATCTGATGGCTGAGCGCGGTTCGGTGGAAATGCGCGACATACGGCATCTGCTCGGCATCAAGAAAAGCGCCGCGGATGCCCTGATGGCCCGCCTGCAGATGAAAACCCTGGCGGTCACCGGCGACATCACCCGGGTTTACCGCGGTCAGGACCTGCACTATGTGGGCTGGCAGGTCAGCACTTTCTGCCCGCCGGAATCCCTCTTCGAGGATAGCCGGTCCGGCTCTTCCGGCTTCCCCTTCGCCGCCTTCATGGAAGAGCGCAGCCTGCGTTCTTCCCTGACACCGGAAGAATCCTACCGCTTCCTGTCGGAAGTAATACGCAAGAACGCACCCGATGCTACGGATGCGCTCATTGCCAAGATGCTGGGTTGACAGCTATTTCCTGGAGTCCTTATCCCTTATTTCCACGTGGCGTATCTTGCCGCTGATGGTCTTGGGCAGAGCGTCTGCGAATTCGATGACGCGGGGATACTTGTAGGGTGCGGTGATGCGCTTGACGAAGCTCTGTATGTCCTTGATCAGGGCCTTGCGGCTGGCTTCTTCTGCCACCTGCTTCTTGTATTCCGCAGCTACCACGATGGTCGCCTTGACCACGGTCCCGCGCACTTCTTCGGGGTCGGGGATGCCGGTTACGGCGCATTCCACCACGGCGGGATGGCCCATCACAGCGCTTTCCACCTCGAACGGGCTCACACGGTAACCGGAGGTCTTTATGAGGTCGTCGTTGCGGCCCTCGAACCAGAAGTATCCGTCCTCGTCGCGGTAAGCGACATCTCCCGTATAGTACACTCCGTCGTGCCAGGCTTTGCGGGTGAGCTTGGGATTCCTGTAATAGCCCAGGAATAGGCCTATGGGGCGTTTCTTGTCCGTGCGTATGACTATGACTCCGCGCTCTCCGATTCCGGCTGAACGGCCGTCGGGAGTGAGGATGTCGATGTCATAGGCGGGGGAGGGCTTCCCCATAGAACCGGGGCGCGGCTCTACCCAGGGGAAGGTGCCCAGGGTAAGGGTGGTTTCCGTCTGCCCGAAAGCTTCGTGTATCCAGAGGCCCGTGCGGCGGTGGAATTCCTCGAATACCGAAGGGTTGAGGGCCTCGCCGGCGGTGGTGCAGTGCTTCAGCGAACTCAGGTCGAAGCAGTTGAAATGCTCCTTGATCAGGAAGCGGTAGATGGTGGGAGGTGCGCAGAAGGATGTGATGCGGTATTTGCCTATCAGCGCCAGCAACTCGGCGGGAACGAATTTTTCGTGGTCATAGACGAAGACTGTCGCTCCCACTATCCACTGCCCGTAGAGCTTGCCCCAGACAGCCTTTCCCCATCCGGTATCGGAGTAGGTGAAGTGGATGCTGTCGGGAGTCAGCTGATGCCAGTATGCGGCCGTAACCAGATGGCTGAGGGCATAGGTGTGCGAGTGCATCACCATCTTGGGCTCGTCCGAAGTCCCGGAGGTAAAATACATCAGCATCGGATCCTCGCTGTCATTCTGCCATCCGCCCCTCTCCCAAGGCGTTGCGGCAGCGACTCCGGCTTCGAAATCCTCGAATCCTTCGGGGACCTCGGGGCCGATGCTGATAAGCCGCTCGAGGTAGGGGCACTTGGGCTCCGCGTCGGCGACTTTCTGCAGTATGTCTTCATCTCCGCAGCAGATGATGGCCTTGATTTCGGCGGATTTGCAGCGGTAGATTATATCGTGTGCGGTAAGGAGGAAGGTGGCGGGGATGGCCACGGCACCTATCTTTTCGAGGGCCAGCATGGTGGTCCAGAAGGGGAGCCGGCGCTTGAGTATGAGCATTACGAAGTCGCCCCGCCCTATTCCGAGCCCGCTGAGGTATCCCGCGACCTTGTCGCTTTCGCGTTTGAGATCGGCGAAACTCATGCGCCTCTCGGGCTCGGTGTCGCTGGTCCATATAAGTGCGGTTTTGTCCGGAGCCTCCTGGGCCCAGACATCCACTACGTCGTATGCGAAATTGAAATGATCGGGAACATTGAATTCCAGTTCCTTCCCTTGTTTGCGGAGAAATCTTTCCAACATAGTAAGTTTAAGTTTAGTGCTGCAAATATAAAAAAAATCAGGGACCTGATGCACAGGCCCCCGACTTTTTTATGTGTCAGACACTAGAATCCGAAGATTTCCTCGAGGGAGACGGTCTTCACGGGACCGAGGGTCTTGAGGAAGTCCTGGTCGATGTTTGCAGGATCGCCGAGTATTCCGTAATAGTAATTGTTCCCGTTCAGCCATTTTTCCTTGAAGGCCTTGACATCCTCGAGAGTCATATTGCTGATGGCTTCGAAGATGGCCTTGTCTTCCGGCTCGGAAATGCCCAGACGGCGGCAGGAGCGGTATTTTTCGAGGACTCTCAGGCCGGTGACGCGCTCGGTGCGCAGGCGGGAAAGAATGCCTTCCTTGGCAATCTCGAATGCCGATTCGCTTTCGGGGAGATTGTCGATGATGTCCTGGAACGCCAGTGCGGCATCGCGGAGTTTGTCGTTCTGGCTGGCTATGAAGGCGAGGAAAGCATAGTTGTCGTCCTTGAAATTGGGGCTGATGACGAAGGCGTAGGCAGTGTAAGCCAGTCCGCGGGCTTCCCTCATCTCCTGGAAGACTATGCTGTTCATTCCTCCGCCGAAATACTCGTTGAACATCTCCAGGCCGGGGGCGTTGCCGCTCTCGTAATTCCCGCCAAGATTGGTGTACTGCATGAACTGGAACTGCTTCGAGTCGTAAGGGGCGAGGAATACCTTGGATGCGGGTGTGGGCTGGATGCGGGTGAAACTTTCTTCCAGGACTTCCGGAGCATCTCCCACCTTATGTACGGCAGCGAGCATCTTCTTGACCTCGGACTGGCTCCTGGGGCCGTAGTAGAGTATTTCGTGTCCCTTGGATACCAGGTCCCTGGCGGCAGCGAGAAGCTCTTCCGAACTCATGGCCATCAGGGCGTCGTTGCTCATTGTGGCGTTCTTCACGAATTCGGGGCCCAGTATCACGTAGCGGCGCAGATAGCTGCTGCAGGCAGACTGGCTGGTCTTGGCGTTGGCGCGGGTCCGGAGCAGGTCATACTTGAGGTTGGTAAGTATGGCCTCGTCGGGAACGGCATTGGCTATGAGGTCTTCCAGTATGCCCATTGCTTCGGGAATGTTGTCGCTGAGGCCGCTTATGCTGATGGAGGTATTCTTGGCGGTGGCTCCCATCTCGAAACTGCAGGCAAGGTCGTACATCTTGCGGGCTATCTCCTCCTGCGAACTCTCGGAAGTGCCCAGGTAGGAGATGTAGTTGAACGCGTGGTTGAGCGCGGGAACGTCGTCAGTGCCCTTGTTGAAGATGAATTTTACCGTTTCGATGTCGTTGATGTCGTTGTGCTTGTAGAGCACGTCGACTCCGTCGCAAAGGCTGAATTTCGCCATATCCTTATCGAAATCGATGAATACGGGCTCGATAGGCTTGACCTCGCTCTTGGAAATTTCGTCAAGGAAGGCGCTGCGCTTGTCGCGGTTGGTCGCGATTGGAGTGATGGCGGGAGCTTCGATCTTCTTCTGGTTCTCGTCTATGCCCTGACGCTTGTATATGACGGCGCAGCTGTTCTCAGCAAGGAATTCGTTGGCAAAGGCTACAACGTCAGCCTTGCTTATCTTGCTGTAGGTCTCCAGTTCCTTGGCGGCATCTTTCCAATCGACTCCGGCGATGAATGCGTTCACGAAAGCGTGGGCGCGGGCCTCGTTGCTTTCGAGCTGGCGCATCTTCTCGAGGCGTATGTTGTTGACCGTTGCGTCGATGAGCTTCTCGTCGAATTCTCCGTTACGGAGTTTTGCCACTTCTTCGAGCAAGATGGCCTTGAGCTCGTCCAGTGTCTGGCCGGGTCTGGGCCTGCCGAAGGTGTAGAGCATGCTGTAATCGACATTGTCTTCGGTGGCGGCAAAGAGGAGCAGGCACTTCTGCTGCTGGATGACATCGAGGTCGATCAGGCCTGCCTGCCCGTTGTAGAGTATGCGGGTCGCGATATCTGCGATGGCGGAATTCTTGAGGTCGGAGGAGCCGGGAAGGCGCCATGCGACGGAGATCAGGTCGGCTTCGGGACCTTTCACTTCCTTGACTACGGGCTCGGTGATGGGCTCCTCGGGCTGGAATTCGAATTTGGGGATGTCAGGGTTGGCCTCCCATCCTCCGAAATACTTCTCGATTATCTTGATGGCCTGGGCGGGATTGAAATCTCCGGAAAGGCAGATTGCGGCATTGTTCGGACGGTAGTAGGTGTCGAAGGTGCGCTTTATGTTGACTATGGAAGGATTCTTCAGTTGCTCCTGGGTGCCGAGCACGGTCTGCGTCCCGTAGGGATGGTGGGGGAAGAGGCAGGAATAGAGGGCGTCGAAGGTCTTGCGGAAGTCGTTTGCGAGGCTCCTGTTGTATTCCTCGTAGACTGCTTCCAGCTCAGTGTGGAATCCGCGGATGACATTGTTCTTGAAGCGGTCCGACTGGATCTTGGCCCAGTTCTCCAGCTGGTTGGAGGGAATGTCTTCCATATAGACGGTCTCGTCGAAGGAGGTCCAGGCGTTGGAACCGCGGCTGCCAATCATATTCATCAGCTTGTCGTATTCGTTGGGGATTCCGAGCAGGGAAGCCTGGTAGCTGACGGAGTCGATCTTATGGTAGTGAGCTTTGCGCTCCTCGGGATCGGTGATGCCCCTGTACTCCTCGAAGAGGCGTTCGATTTCATCGAGATAGGGTTTTTCGGCCTCGTAGTCCTGGGTGCCGTACTGCTGGGTGCCCTTGAACATCAGATGCTCGAAATAGTGGGCGAGCCCCGTGGTTTCCTTGGGGTCGTTCTTTCCGCCGACGCGTACTGCGATGAAAGTCTGCAGACGGGGCTCTTCTTTGTTGACGGTCATATAGACTTTCAGACCGTTGTCCAGGGTGTAGATCCTGGAGTGCATAGGATCTCCTTTTACGCTTTCGTAACGGTTGCAGGAGACAGCCAGGGAGGCGACGATGGCTGTAAGAATCAGAGTGGCAATTCTTTTCATTTTAAACAAGTTTGCGACAAAATTACTGCTTAATTCAAAAATATTGTACAATTAAAAAAAATATTCATTAAATTTGCCGTGAAGTTTTTCATAGTTTAAGTTTAGGTTAAGTAGCGGGGTGCTCGCAGTGATGCGGGTCCCCGTGAATTTTTTTTATGTTTCCGTATCCTGAAACTTAAAAAATCGTGTTTCTTATATATGTTTCAGGGGGGTCTTTTCCGTTTCCTTGCTATACTTTTGTCGGAAAAAGAGCCTTATGAAAACAAAAACCAATCTTCTGTGCGCCTTTGCCGCGCTTTCGCTTTTTTCCGTCGTTTCCTGTGTTTCCCCTGTCAAAGAGGCTGCCGAACCCGCGACGCTACGTCTGCGTTTCGATGCCTCCACCCGCTCTTCGGGAGCTCCGTCCGATGCGGCCTTCTATACTCTGGACATCTCCGCCAGCGATGGAAGTTCCATTTTCCGCGGGCCTTGGAGCGACCGTCCTTCTGAATTCAAACTTTATGCCGACACCTATACGGTATCCGTATATTCTTCGGAGTTCGAGGATCCGTGCTTCGACGACCCTCAGTTCGGCGACAGCAAGAGCGTGGTCCTTGCCGACGGGCAGGTGGCCGAAGTGCAGCTCGTGGCATCGCAGATGAACGCCGGCATCAGGGTACTTTTCAGCGAGAAGTTCATCGCCAGCTACAAGGAGGGAGCGGTGTTCCTCAGGAGCAGCGAAGGCACGCTCGCGCTAGGGTATTCCGAGACAAGGACGGCCTTTTTCAAGCCCGGCCCCGTGGTCATCCTCCTGAATTACAAGGGGAAAACCTATACCGTGCATTCCATGGTGCTGAATGCCGGGGAGATAATGTGCCTGAGCCTTACGGTGTCGGAAGAAATGCCCAAGGCCCTGTCCGTATCGCTCTTGGACTGCAGCGTGAGGGTGGATACCTCCAGGGTATGGAAAGAAGAGAGTTTGGCCTGGAACGGGTCATCTTCCGGAACGGGACCTGTGGACAATCCGGGCGAGGTGCTGAGTGTTTCGGAGGCCAGAGACAAAGCCGGTTCCAAGGATGTCTGGGTGTGCGGATACATAGTCGGGGGAGACCTGAGTTCGTCATCCTGCTCTTTCTCCTCGCCCTTTTCGGCCCGCACGAATATGATGATAGCAGACGATGTTTCCTGCCGGGAAAGGGAAGAATGTATGAGCGTGCAATTGTCCCAGGGGGATATAAGGAATGCTCTGAACCTGGTGGATAATCCTGCGGTGCTGGGTAGGAAAGTCTGGCTCCGCGGAGACGTGGTGGCGGCCTACTATAAATTGCCGGGCCTGCAGAATCTGAAGGAATACAGATTGTAATCGAGCAGGATAAGGGAGTCGAACCCTCCTCCTTGGCTTGGGAAGCCAATGCACTACCGATGTGCTAATCCTGCTTAAAGTGGTGCAAACATAGGCAAAATTTTTGTAATAGCCAATATTTAGTTAAATTTGCAGACTACACTTATTTATTATTTATGGCATTAGCAGACATCATCAAAGCTCTGTTCGGTTCAAAGGCAGATCGCGACTACAAGGCAGTCAAGCCGCTCCTGAACAAGATCCTTTCATCATACGAAGAAATTGACAAATTGTCAGCGGACGAGCTCCGCGCACATTCGGCGAAATTACGTGCATATCTGCGCGAGGTCGAGAAGCCTTTCGAGGACCGTATAGCCCAGATCCGTCTCGAGCTCGACAAGGACATCCCCGTCTCCGAAAAGGAGAAGCTCGCCACAGAGTCCGACAAACTCGTCAAGGATGAAGATGAGGCCATAGAGAAGGCTCTCAACGAGATTCTTCCCGAAGCTTTCGCCATAGTGAAGTCCACCGCCCGCCGCCTCGCCCAGAACGAGAGCATCACCGTCGTTGCCAACGATTTCGACCGCAACCTCGCCGCCACTCACGACTTCGTGACCATCGATGGCGACAAAGCCATCTACCGCAACAAATGGATGGCCGGAGGCAACGAAATCACCTGGGATATGGTGCACTACGACGTGCAGCTCATCGGCGGTATAGCCCTCCACGAGGGCAAGATTGCGGAAATGGCCACCGGTGAAGGTAAGACCCTGGTCGCAACCCTCCCGGTTTTCCTGAACGCGCTTGCAGGCAAGGGCGTCCACGTGGTCACCGTCAACGACTACCTGTCGAAGCGTGACTCCGAGTGGATGGGGCCCCTCTATATGTTCCACGGTCTCAGCGTGGACTGTATCGACAAGCACCAGCCCAACTCCGACGCACGCCGCCGTGCCTATGAATGCGATATCACCTTCGGTACCAACAACGAGTTCGGTTTCGACTATCTGCGCGACAATATGGCCATCAACACCGATGACCTCGTGCAGCGCAAGCACCACTATGCCATCGTGGACGAGGTCGACTCCGTGCTCATCGACGATGCCCGTACCCCGCTCATCATCTCCGGCCCCGTGGCCAAGGCCGAGGACGACGGCCAGTATATGGAATTCCGTCCCTATGTTGAAAGGCTCTACCAGGCCCAGCGTACCTTGGTGAACCAGGTGCTGAACGATGCCAAGAAAGCTATCGCGGCCGGTGACGAGGAAGAGGGAGGAAAGCTCCTCCTGCGTGCCCACAAGGGCCTTCCCAAATATTCCCCGCTTATCAAGTTCCTCAGCGAGCAGGGTATGAAAGTGCTGCTGCAGAAGGCCGAGAACTACTATATGCAGGATAACGAAAGGGAGATGCCTGTGGTTACCGACCCTCTGTACTTCGTGATCAACGAGCAGCTCCACTCCGTCGATATGACCGACAAGGGCCACGAGGTCCTGGCCAACGCCGTTGGGGACGATGATTTCTTCGTCATCCCCGACGTGGGCAGCGGAATCGCCACCATACAGAATGCCGGCGGACTCTCCCTGGAAGAGAAGCAGCGCCGCAAGGATGCCCTGATGGAGGATTTCTCCCTCAAGAGCGAGCGTATCCATACCGTAAACCAGCTGCTCAAGGCCTACACGATGTTCGAGAAGGATATCGACTACATCATCGTGGACGGCAAGATCAAGATCGTCGACGAGCAGACCGGACGCGTTATGGAAGGCCGCCGCTGGAGCGACGGTCTGCACCAGGCCGTAGAAGCCAAGGAAAACGTCAAGGTCGAGGCTGCAACCCAGACCTTTGCGACCATCACCCTGCAGAACTACTTCAGGATGTATCACAAGCTTTCCGGTATGACCGGTACGGCCGAGACCGAGGCAGGTGAGTTCTGGAGCATCTACAAGCTGGACGTGATGGTGATCCCGACCAACCGTCCGGTTATCCGCGACGACCAGGACGACCTCATCTACAAGACTAAGAAAGCCAAATATGCAGCCGTCATCAACCGCATAGTGGAACTCTCTTCCGCCGGGCGTCCGGTGCTGGTGGGTACCACCGATGTCGAGACTTCCGAACTGCTGAGCCGCATGCTCAAGATGCGTGGCATACGTCATAACGTCTTGAATGCGAAGGAGAATGCCAGGGAGGCGGAAATCGTCGCCCAGGCCGGCCAGAGCAGCACAGTTACCATCGCCACCAATATGGCCGGCCGTGGTACCGACATCAAGCTTTCGCCCGAGGTGAAGGCCGCCGGCGGCCTTGCCATCATCGGTACCGAGCGTCACGACAGCCGCCGTGTCGACCGTCAGCTCCGAGGCCGAAGCGGCCGTCAGGGAGATCCCGGTTCTTCGGTGTTCTACATTTCCCTCGAAGATAAGCTGATGCGGCTTTTCGGTTCCGAGCGCATAGCCAGCGTGGTTGACCGTCTGGGAATGAAGGATGACGAGGCCCTCGAGAGCTCAATGCTGTCCTCCACCATCGAACGCGCCCAGAAGAAGGTCGAAGAGAACAACTTCGGCATACGTAAGCGCCTGCTCGAATATGACGATGTGATGAACTATCAGCGCGAGGCCATCTACTCCCGCCGCCGCAATGCTATCAGCGGCGAGAAGATCGAGATCGACCTCAGCAATATGATGATAGATACCGCATCCCTTATCGTGGACCAGTGCAAGGGAATGGAATTCGACGAGTTCCAGGAGACCTTGATGGCCAAGCTTTCGATAGATGCCGGTTTCGACGCCGACTTCTACTCCCACGCCAAGGATGACGAGATAGTGAATGCCCTCATCAAGCATATGCAGGAGGTTTACGGCCGCAGGATGTCCGTGCTGGTCGAGAAGCTTTCTCCTATCATCAAGAATGTCTATGAGAAGCAGGGACAGATGTACCAGAACATCGCCATTCCCGTTTCCGACGGCCGTAAGACTATGACGGTGTCGGTGAACCTCGAGAAGGCCTACAACAGCGAGGGCCGCGAGGTCGGCAAGACTCTCAGCAAGAACATCATACTATATCAGATCGACGAGCATTGGAAGCAGCATCTGCGCGATATGGACGACCTCAAGCAGAGCGTCCAGAATGCTTCCTACGAGCAGAAGGATCCTATAGTGGTGTACAAGCTGGAGAGCTACAACCTCTTTGCCTCGATGCTTGAATCCCTGAACCAGGATGTGCTCAGTTTCCTCTTGCGTGCCTTCGTGCCGCTGCGCGATGCTTCCGAGGCGGGCAACCGCCCTGCTATGCGTCCCCGCCAGGATATGTCCACCCTGCAGGCAGGCCGCCAGGACCTCACGACCAACGGCGAGCAGAGGCCCAACGGCCCCGTGAAGGTCGAGAAGAAGATAGGGCGCAACGAGCCTTGCCCTTGCGGCAGCGGCCTCAAGTACAAGAATTGCCACGGAAAGGGCCTAGTGTAGAAATCAAATAACACCGCACATATGATTAACAACAACAAACCATCAGCTCCCGTAGTGGACGCAAACATTGTCAGCCACATCTCTTCTGGAACCATAGTCAAAGGAGAGATTTCGTCGGTTGCCGACATCCGCGTCGACGGGGCGGTCCAGGGAAAGGTCTTCTCCAAAGGCCGCGTGGTAGTGGGAGAGGAAGCCTGCCTCACCGGGACCCTGGCTTGCAACAATGTCGATTTCTGGGGAAAAATCGAAGGGGATGTCTATGTCAAGGACACTTTCTCCCTTAAAGGTACTGCGGCAGTCAACGGTAACATTCACGTACGCCGTCTCCAGGTGGAGATGGGCGCACAGATCAATGGCACCTGCAGCATGATTACCGAAGAGGATTACGATACATTCGTCAAGGACGTAATCACCACCGACGCACCCGAGATCGACTAAGCCATTGCTCAGCCGAATTCCGGAGCCCGCCTGAGATTGTACAGGCGGGCTTCGGTTTTATTGTAGCTGATGTCGAAGCAGCGGTACTCGTGACGTCCGTTGCGACGTTTGCAGAATCCTGTCACATATTCGTCGCGGAATCCCATCTCGCCCAGAGCCAGTATTTCCGGGGCTTTCTCTTTGGAGTCCAGCATCATTTCCAGAATCTTGTAATTCCTCCACAAGGCGCCGAAAACCCTTTCCTTTCGGCGTTTCTCGGAGAGGGTTATATGATTGTGCCACTCGTTCTTGCATCTGCCGCAGCAGAATATCTTGTCCGTCCTTCCGGACAATGGGGCACCGCAGTTTATGCAGCGCTTCTGCTCGTATTTGTCCTTGTTGTCCATCGCTTTTTTTTTGTTCCTAATATGGGAATCATCCGTGTAAAAGAAAAAAATATCGGCCAAACTTAAATTATTTAAAGTTTTGGCGGACAATCAATTATTTCTTATGCACCGTTTAAAACTTAAATAATACCGTCGCAAACAGCTAAAATGAGAATTGTTTCCGATGATTCTTTGGTCCGGGCCGGACGATGCGGTTCCTTTGCATCGGACAAATAAACCAAAGATTATGGAACAGATCAACAAAATCGAATTGCGCGGCCTCGTGGGGACAGTGAAGCTCCAGGTGGTCGGAGAGAAGAAGGTGGCGCGTTTCACGGTGGCCACCAGCCTGGCGTACAACGACAAGACCGGCGCCGCCGTCATCGAGACACAGTGGCACAATGTCAATGCCTGGGAAGGTAAGTATATTAATTGTCTGGAGCGCCTGCGCAAGGGCGACAAGGTTGGCCTGATAGGCAGGCTGCGCTACACCAAGTTCACCGGCTCCGACGGCCAGGAACACAACTCCACCGAAATCCTCGCCAACAGGCTTATAATAATAGAGGACGAAGATGTGCTTCAGTGCGAAATGTAGTCTGCTGCTGCTCTTCTGTGCCGCGCTCGCAGGGTGCGCCGGGGCACGGAAAGCGCAGACGGCCAGGTCCGGGGCCTATGTCCCGGGGCTGGCCTTGGCAGACGATGCACAAATGCCCGACGTGCCGGCCGGAAAGCTCGTAAGCGATACGATGGTGGTAAAGGATTCCGAAGGGAGATATCTGTCCGTGATGAGAGCGGTGCGTGATGAAAATGGAGATATGGTTGCCAGCGACGTGATTTTACCGTCGATAGTCGTAGCATCTTTCAGGAATGTGGCGGAAAGGCAGGGAGTCGTGGACCTGAGATTCGATATAGAAGTTCCGGCGGAACTGACCGACAGCCGTTGGCAGATCAGGCTCACTCCGGTGATGCATATAGGAGGGGACAGCGTTCCGCTGGATCCTGTGTTCATAACGGGAAAGCATTACCGCGCAGCGCAGCTTAGAGGATATGAGAGATACTCGCGATTCGAAGGAAAGATTGTGACGGATAGCTCCCTTTTTATACATACGAGGGAACTGGAACTCTTCCTAAGCAGGAATGTGCCCGGGCTTTACGGGCGCTCCGCCTTCGGGATAAGCGACAGGGAGGCCGCCGAGCACTACACCGACCAATTCCGCAAGAGACTCAACAGCAGGAGGGTAGGGCGACGGGAGAAGATGTTCCGCAGATATGTGAAATCCCCCATACGGACCGAGGCTCTAAGGCTGGATACCGTGGTGGCTGCCGACGGAGGAAACATACGTTACAGCTACGTGCAGACCTTGGGCGCGGGTCCGGATCTGAAGAAAGTCGAACTGGACCTGTCCGGCAGTATCTACGAAGAGGACAAGGTGCTGTGCGAACTGCCTAAATCCGGGCTGCTCACCTTCTATATCAGTTCTCTGTCGTCTTTCGCGGACACCAGGGAGAAGTTCCTTACCAAGGTCGTGGAAAGGTCGGTCAGCGACCGGAACAGCTGTTATATCGAGTTCCGGGCCGGGAAATCCGACATTAAGGAGGAACTTGGGTCCAATTTCGGCGAGATGGCGCGCATCAAGCGCAGCATACGCCAGATACTCGGCGACGACAGGTTCGACCTTGATTCCGTGGTGATAACGGCCTACGCGTCCCCGGAAGGGTCGTCTGCGGCCAACGCAAGCCTGGCCTTGCGCCGCGCCGGGGCCGCTTCGGCCTTCTTCTCCGACTACACCCGCTTCCTTTCGGACAGCCTGTCTTCCGGAGGGCCTCCTCCCGAAGTGCGCTTCGTCTCCCACGGCGGAGGCGAGAACTGGGAACTGCTCGGCAAGCTGGTGAAGAACGACACCGTGCTGGGCCCCCGCGACAGGAAAGCCTGCCTCGAACGTATGGAAATCAAGGATCCGGATGCCCGGGAAAGGGCCCTGCACGGCCTGGCGTGCTATCCCTACCTGCGTCGCAGACTCTACCCCAAGCTGCGTATGGTGCGCTTCGACTTCAGCCTCCACCGCAAGGGTCAGCAGAAAGACACCATCCACACCACGATCCCGGACACGCTCTACCGCCGGGGGGTGAAGGCCCTCTGCGAAAGGAAGTACGAGGAAGCCCTGGCCCTGCTGCTGCCTTACCGCGACTACAACACCGCGCTGGCCTTCCTTTCGCTTGGCAAGAACCATAATGCGATGCAGATACTCCGCAGCCTGACGCCCAGCCCGGATACCAACTATATGATGGCCATAGTCTATTCCCGTTTCGGCGACGACCGCAATGCCGTGCGGCATTATCTGGACGCCTGCGCCGAAGACCACAACTACGTGTTCCGGGGAAGCCTCGACCCTGAGATCGGCCGTCTGCTCAACAAGTATGACCTGAAGCTTTACGATTGATATGAGAACCCTGAGCATATGTATGCTGGCCGTTCTTGCGGCGGCTTGCACGGTGAAGGAAGACAGGAACTGGTGTCCTGCCTTGTGCGTGGTGTATTCCGATGGCTATGTGGCCGAGGGCTGTCCCGGGGAACTTACCTGCAGCATCTCCTCCGAGTCGCACGGGAAGCTGGATTCGGGCACAGGAAGCATTTCCAGCTTCTCCGAAAAGGGAAATATGGTTTTCGAGGTGCCCCGCAACGAGAATGTGTTCGTGGACGTGTTCTGTGGGGTCAGCTCGATGACACTGACGGAGTCCGCGCTCCGTATCCCTATGGGATTCTGCTGCGACGGCATCTATTCCGGGCACGGCAGCCTGATGATCACCGGCGAGGTGGGGGAGGCCGGACTCCCTATCCATAAGGACTATGCGCGCCTGACCTTGGTGCTGGATGCCGGCCAGGACGACGGAGACCCGCTGTATCTGCGTATCCTCGGGAACGTGGACGGATACACCCTCCCTGGCGGCCGTCCGCACAGGGGCGAGTTCGATTACCGCCCTCCGGAAATAGGCTCCGGGGTATTCCGGGCGCTGATTCCACGTCAGTCCGATGATTCCCTGACCCTGGAAATATGCCGCCGGGACGACGGCTCCAGGGTGGCTCTCTGCTATCTTGGGAAAAGCATACTGGACCTGGGCTATGACTGGGAGCGCCCGGACCTAATGGACCTGGATGTGACCATAAGTATGAACGAACTGAGTTTCGGCATCGAAATAGTCCCCTGGGAAGAAAACGACGACAACAATATCACTTTATAAACATTCAATACAATGAAAAAGACATTTTTTATCGTGTCTGCGGTACTGGCCGCAGCAGTGCTTCCTTCGTGCAAGAAGGAAGACTCTCCATCAGTTTCAGAAATCCGTTTCAAGGTGCACGACACCGACATTTCCACCAAGGTGAGCGCAGTTACCGAACTAAGCTCATTCAACGTGCTGGCCACTACTGGAAGCGCCGGCAGCGAGACCAGGAAATGGGATGCCGTGGCTACCAAGTCCGGCAGCAGCTACGGGACTCAGAAATACTGGCCCGCCACCAATCCTTCCTACCATTTCTACGCCAGCAACGCCGCCATCACCTTCGCTCAGGCAGGTGCCACCGTGCAGGCGAACGGCAACGGCGACCTGGTCTGCGCCTATCTGGAAACGTCCACGCACAATGCACCCAATACGCTGAACTTCATACATCCCCAGGCCCGGGTGGGAAGCGTCACCACCAGCGTAGGCAACGGCTATACCGTGTCCGGAGTGAGCATGTATCTGGCCAATGTCAAGGAATCCGGAAAATACAACATACGCACCGCCGAGTGGTCGGATTGTGCCAATACCGAGAAGATCACCCTGGCCAGCGGCAGCAACGACAAATACCTTGTGCCCGGGTCGTACGTGATGTATGTGACATACACTCTCGCCAAAGGGGATTATAGCGGCACTTTCACCAAGAACGGCACCATACAGCTCAGCCAGGGAAAGATCAACAACATCACCGTCACCTTCGCCAACGATCCGGCAGTGTCCGTGGGCTTCAGCGTGAGCGTGACGCCTTGGGAAGCCAAACCAGTCAGCCTCACCCTTTCATAAGCTATGGAAAGGCCGACTATACTGCTGATGATTTTGCTCCTGTGCGGATGCGATCCTTCACAGGTGCAGGTCCCGGACCACGGGTTTCCGGGGGATGCCCCGCCTTTGGCCTTCGCCGTCAGCAAGGCAGGCGGCGCCTGGCCTGATGCGGCTATGTCGGAATTCCATTATCTGACATACGACTACAACCTGGGCAGCTGGAGCGGGGAACTGGGCGGCACGGCCGTGCTGGACGAAGAGAGGGGAAGCTTCCATCCCTCCGATGCAATGAACATCTACTGGCCCGAGGGCAAGCGTTACGCCTTCTTCGCCGCCGGGTATAACGAGAATCTGCCTGTAAGCCCGTCCGTGGTGGAATTCGGCTCGGGGATGATGCTCTACAGTTCGGGTTCATCCGCCCTCCTTAGCCTGCGTAATCCGGGCCACGATGTGGACTGGCTGGCAGGCAAAGCCCTGCAGCAGGCAAGTTCCGAAGAAGTGCCCCTGTGCTTCCGGCATATACTGTCCCGCATAAGCGGACTGCGCTTCGACCTCTCGGACTACAAGGCCTGGATGCGGGAAAAGGAACTGGAAACATTGAGGATAGAGTCGATGGGCTGCTCTCTTAGCGACGTGGATGAGCAGGTGTTCATATTCACTATGGACGATGGCAATCTCTTCCTCAAAGAAAGCTGGGATTATACGGCCGCCGCACTGCATACGCTGGATGGCCGGCGCCGGCTCGACCAGACAAGCGGCGCGGTGCCGGTGGAATACTACGCTTTCCCCGGAACGCACTGCTTCCGGATGCGCTTCTGCCTGCTGAACAGGTCTGGCAACCAGGTGGTGGACGACAGGATGCTCAGCGGCAATCTTACCCTGCCTATGGGCAGCGACTGCGAACTAAGAATCAAGATAGTCCCCGACGACGGCCCCCTCCGTATTGAAGTGGCTGCCAGCCTTCCGGGCTGGAACCAGGGCGGAGAGGGGACGGTGTCCGAATAACAATGCTGAAAATGAAAAAGAATCTGATACAGGCCGTCCTGCTGCTTTGCTGCCTGGCAGGATGTTCCAGGGAAGAAGCCCTTGTGGAGCTTCCCGAAGGAACGGTGCAGCTGTCGCTGACCCTTGAAGAAGGCCCCGGGGCCAAGAGCAGCGCCATAGCCGACGAGAATCTCCTGACGGATCTCAATATATGGATATTCTCATCTTCCGGAACTCTGAGGGACTCCCATTATCTGAAGAACCTTTCCATCAGAAGTTCGGGAAAGCTGAGTTTCAGTTCCGAGGCCGGAAGCAGGAGCCGTATCGTGCTGATAGGCAATGCCGGACGACGCTTGACGGCGCCCGAGGACGGGACGCAGAGCATGAGTTTGGGCGTGGACCTGCCACACGACGGCAGCGGAAGGATTCTTTTCGTGGGAGAGGGCTTCCTGGTTATGCAGGCCGAAGGCTTCTCATCTTCCGTCACCCTCTTCAGGGCGATGGCCCGGATCGCTCTAGGCGTGTGCCTGTCGGAATCCCTGACGGCCGCCGGAGCGGTGCTGGGGAGGGACGTGCGCATATCTTCGGTGCGCCTGCGGAACTGTCCGCAGAGCATCTCTTTCGTGCCTATGTCCGCCAGCAACAGCATCCGTTCGTTCAAGGCCGGCCCCGGAACGGTACTCTGCGACGGGGATTATCTAAGTCCCGCCGACATCTCCCGCCTGCACGCGGGGAAGAATGTCTATCTGTACAGCCTCCCGAATTTCAGCGACCTGCCCTATTCGGACGGCCCGGGCGGGCAGAGGGACTATGCCAGCTATGTGGAGATGTGTTTCGAAAGCGATGCCCTGCCCGATGCCGGCCCGGGGACCACCCTGTGCCGTTTCTACGCCAGCGACGGTGCCAGGATAGGCCTGTACGGAGGGAACAGCTACGGCTGTCTGGTGACCTTCTCGAATAATGCCGCCCGGAACGAATGGCGTAAGGAGGATTATCGTTTTACCCCTCCCGGGACCATCCTTGCCGGTACCAGGAAGGAAGTGGAACTGCTGGGAAGCGGGTATGATCCCGATTCCCTGAGTTTCTCGCTATCTTCCGAGCCGGGGGTGTTTTCCGACGGCTGTTTCCGCCTGGGCTCCAAACTGGTGTCCGGGGGATGTTGCCGCGGGGTAGAAGTGGTCGCCACGGGCGTAGGGGAGGCAAGCCTGTACGTATTCGGCCCGGACGGGCATCCCCGGGGACAGCTCTCGCTGGTGTCGGAATATCCCCTTTTCCGGGTGGCTGACGTGTGTGCGGATGTCTGCGGCACGGAGCATTCCTTAGAATTGCTCGGCCTGGAAGAAGCCTATGCCGACAGGGCCTCTGACGAACTGTTCAACTCCCTCTACTCCGTAAGCGACATAGCCCCGGAAGGGGAGGACGGTCGCTATTTCCCAGGGCAGTTCATCTACGTCGACCTGCCCTGGCGCAGGTTGCACGTCAAGCAGCTGAGCTGGGATTATGACGGAATCACTTACTGGTGGGACTCGGTACTCGGGCAGGACTTCGGCTACAGGGCCACCCTTGCCTGCGGCATCAGCAGCACTTTCAATGTAAAGGTGGTGGACGGAATAGTGGGGCCCCTGGCTTCCTCGCTTTCCTTCGGGGAAGTGGTGAATACCTCGGAGGTGCCCTCGCCCCTTCCCGCGGTAAGCGCCCTGGACGGCCGCGATATTGTCATAGAACGCAGCTACCCGAGCCTGCCCGAGGGCTTGGACGGAGAATGGCCCTGGAACGGCTGGGCAAGCTGGTACGGCGGCAGCATCCTGATGGGAGGCACGCCGGCCGACGACTATCTGACCGTGTCCGGCAACACCCTCAGGTGGGAATTCGACGGGAGCGTGACCCAGCGCCAATATGGCGGGGACATCCCCGTTTACATAGGCAAGTTGAATCCCTGGTGTTACAAATACGTCCGCGCCTGCGTGGGCACCTATTCTTCTTCGAAATATATCCCTGTGGGGATGGAATACGGCTTCTACCAGTATGCCTTCAACGCATACGGCGGCCTGTATGCCGGAATGGACGGATATATGGAAGTGTGTTCGCTGCTGGTTTTCCGCGAGCACGATTCCCGTACCAGGCTCTCGGTCGGCGAAGGCCTGAGGGGAGATACATTCAGCCATTATGTAGATAGTGAACTGCATATGGACCACGGCAGCGTGAACTGGGTGGAAAACGGACGCAGATGCTATGCCATAGCCTATAGCGGTGACATTTACTACCGTTTCAACCCCATATTCGACGATTCCAGGGACATTGCCTCTTCGTATGCTTTCGCATCCGCCCTGATCTGGCAGACGGAGAGCCGGACCGAGCCCTGGAATAAATATGCTGCCACTGCTTACGGGGGCAATGGCAGCTATAACAGATGGATTTATCTCTACTGTCCTTACAATTCGGTCGGCGTGTATGCCGCGGGACCGGACGGAAGGGTTTCAGCCAAAGGAGAGGTTTACGTGCACCTGTGGAGCGTATCGCAGAAGGCCGTTTTCGATTACCATCAGGGATACGACTGGACTACGGGAGGCAGTTTTACTCCGCCTTGGCGCTGAGCTTCTTCTGAGGATCCTTGAAGAGTATCGCGAAGAGCACTCCCACGACTGCGGCATAGGCTGCGAAGATATACCAGGCCTGAGCCCAGTTGGCGGGGGTGTTGAACACGTCGCAGGCTTCCACGACCTTTCCGGCGGCAAGGGTGCCGATGGTGGCTCCCAGGCCGTTGGTCATAAGCATGAATACGCCCTGTGCGCTGGAACGGATGTCGGAAGAGGTGTTCTCGTTGACATAGAGCGAACCGGAGATGTTGAAGAAGTCGAATGCCACACCGTAAACTATGCAGCTAAGCACGAAGAGCAGTACGCCGGGCATGGCGGGGTTACCGGCTCCGAAGAAGCCGAAGCGGAACACCCAGGCGAACATAGCTATGAGCATCACTTTCTTGATGCCGAACTTCTTCATACAGATGGGAATCAGCAGTATGCAGAGGGTTTCGGATGCCTGGCTGATGGCTATCAGCGCATTGGAATTCTTGACCGCGAAGGTGTGTGCTAGGGAAGGATCGGCGGCGAATGAACCCAGGAAGGTGTTGGCATAGCCGTTGGTAATCTGGAGCGAGGCTCCGAGCAGCATCGAGAATATGAAGAAGATGGCGAACTGCGGATCCTTGAAGAGCGAGAAGGCCTTGAGGCCGAAGGCTTCGGCGAGGGTCTTGGATTCGCCGCGGTTGATCTCGCAGGCCGGCATCGTGAGGGCGTAGGCGCAGAGCACCAGGGATATGATTCCGGAAGAAATCAGCTGGGTGAAACTGTCCTGCAGGGCAACTCCCTTGATGTGCAGGAAGTTGGTGAGCAGCATGCTGCATATGAAACCGACGGTTCCGAAGACGCGTATGGGCGGGAAGTCCTTCACGGGATCCATTCCTGCCTTGCCGAGGGCATTGTATGCAACGGAGTTGGAAATGGCTATGGTGGGCATATAGAATGCCACGCTGATACTGTAAAGTACGAAGAGAGGCGTGAACGATATGGCGGCTCCTGCACTCTGGCAGTAAAGGCCTGCTCCCAGCATGAAAAGGCCGGCGAGGCCGTGGCAGAGGGAGAGGGTTTTCTGTGCCTGGAGGTAACGGTCGGCCAGTATGCCCATAAGGGTAGGCATAAAGATGGAAACTATGCCCTGCATGGCGAAGAACCATTTGATCTGAGGGCCGAGACCGACATTGCCAAGATAACGCCCGAGAGAGGTAAGATATGCGCCCCAGGCTGCGTACTGAAGGAAGTTCATCAGGATGAGCCTGATGGTCAGCTGTCTGTTTTTCATTATATTGTGGTTTGTATGTTCAGCTAACAAATTTAGCAGAATTTCTTCTATTTTGATTATCTTTGAAAGATGAAATTCGAAAAGATACATAACGACCCTCATTCATCGGCCCGTTGTGGCATCCTGCATACCGACCACGGGGACATACGCACCCCAATCTTTATGCCTGTAGGTACCGTGGGCTCCGTGAAGGGGGTTTACCATAAAGACCTTGAAGACGATGTGAAAGCCGAAATAATACTCGGCAACACCTATCATCTTTATCTGCGTCCCGGCCTGGACATACTGCGCGCCGCAGGCGGACTGCACCGCTTCGAGAACTGGAACCATCCGATTCTTACCGACAGCGGAGGATTCCAGGTTTTCAGCCTCAGCCCCATACGCAAGCTTACCCCTGAGGGATGCACTTTCCAGAGCCATATCGACGGCAGCCGGCACACTTTCACGCCCGAAAACAATGTCGATACCCAGCGCATCATCGGGGCCGACATAATGATGGCCCTCGACGAGTGCTGCCCCGGCGACGCCGACCATTCCTATGCCCGCAAGAGCCTGAACCTGACCAAGAGCTGGCTGGAGCGCTATGCCAAGCGCTTCCGCGAAACCGAGCCCCTCTACGGCTACAGCCAGTGCTTTTTCCCCATAGTGCAGGGCTGCGTCTATCCCGACCTGCGCAGGGAAGCGGTCGACCACGCCACCCAGTTCGATGCCGACGGCTATGCCATAGGCGGCCTGGCAGTGGGCGAGCCTACCGAGAAGATGTACGAGATGCTGGAACTGGTCTGCCCGCTGCTGCCTGACGACAGGCCCCGCTACCTTATGGGAGTGGGAACCCCCGCCAACATACTCGAAGGTATCGCCAGGGGAGTGGATATGTTCGACTGCGTGATGCCTACCCGCAACGGCCGCAACGGCATGCTCTTCACCTGGAACGGCATAATGAACATGCGCAACGAGAAATGGAAGGACGATTTCGGCCCCCTCGATCCTTCGGGCACGTCTTTTGTCGACCATACATACAGCAGGGCCTACCTCAGGCACCTGTTCGTGGCCGGGGAGATGTTCGCCGGAATGATAGCCAGCGAGCACAACCTCGCCTTCTACCTCGACCTGGTACGCCAGGCCCGCGCCCATATCGAGGCGGGGGACTTCGCCGCCTGGAAGGATGAGGCCGTAGAGAGAATCACGCGCAGATTATGAGAAAACTCGACCTTTACATATCGAAGAAATTCATCACGACCTTCTTTATGGCGTTGCTGCTCATAATCGGCATCGTCATCATCTTCGACATATCCGAGAAGGTGGATTATTTCGTGAAGAACGAGGCGCCCCTCAAGGCCATAGTCTTCGACTACTACCTGAACTTCATCCCGTACTTCATAAATATGTTCAGCCCGCTGTTCGTGTTCATCACGGTGATATTCTTCACCTCCAGGATGGCCGCGAACTCCGAGTTCATAGCAATGCTCTCCGGGGGAATAAGCTACATACGCATACTGGTGCCCTATGTGGCCTGCGCCATTCTTATCGCGCTGCTCTCCCTGAGCCTGAACCTCTACATAATCCCCAGGTCGAACATAGACCGGACCCAGTTCGAAGAGAAGTACATCAAGGCCAAGAGTGCCAAGTTCCATAACGTGCATTACCAGATAGCTCCCGGTCAGTTCGTGTTCGTGGAGTCCTTCAGCCGCTGGAACAACACTGCCTACAAGTTCACCCTCGAAACCATAGAGAACAACAAGCTCAAGAGCAAGCTGGAGGCTGATTCCGCAGTCTGGGACAGCACCAAGGAATGCTGGCGACTGCGCAACTGGTTCATCCGCGACTATGCTACCGGACTGGAGGACCACATCACCAGCGGTGCCAAGAAAGACACGGTCATAGAGCTGACCATTACGGACTTCTACCGCAACGACAAGACGGTGGAGACGCTTCAGATAAAGGATCTCAATCAGTTGATAGCCACCCAGAACATGAGGGGGGATGCCAACGTGATGTTTGCCGAGATCGAGTTGCACAACCGTTTCGCCATGCCTTTCTCCGCCATAATCCTTACCATAATGGGCGTCTGCCTGTCGTCGAGGAAGAGGAGGGGAGGAACCGGCTGGAACCTGGGCATAGGCATAGCCCTGGCCTTCTCGTACATACTTTTCCAGAGGTTCGCCCAGATGTTCGTATATACCGGTGCAATGCCGGCATCGATAGCGCTGTGGATACCTAACTTCCTTTTTGCGCTGATAACCGTTTTCCTGTACACCAAAGCTCAGAAATAATGACAGTAAAAGTCGTGAACAAGGGCGGAAACGCCCTCCCGCAGTATTCCACCCTCGCATCCGCTGGGATGGACGTACGTGCTTCGCTTGAATCTCCCGTAGTGCTGGCCCCCCTCCAGAGGGCGATGATTCCCACGGGCCTCTATCTCGAGATTCCCGTTGGATATGAGGTGCAGGTGCGCCCCCGCAGCGGCCTGGCCGCCAAGAAGGGGATCACGGTTCTGAACACTCCAGGCACCATCGACGCCGACTACAGGGGCGAAGTGAACGTGATACTGGTCAACCTTTCCGACCAGCCTTTCACCGTGGAACCCGGCGAGAGGATTGCCCAGCTCGTGCTTGCCAGGCACGAGAAGATAGAATGGGAAGAGGTGGAGGTGCTGGGTGCCACCGAGCGTGGGGAAGGAGGATTCGGAAGCACTGGGACGAAATGAGTACCGAAGAGCTATACAAACTGTATCTGGAGTGTGGCTGCAAGGTGAGTACGGACAGCCGCACTATACCTGCCGGGGCAATCTTTTTTGCCCTCCGGGGAGAGAATTTCGATGGTAATAAGTATGCGCAGAAGGCTCTGGAAGCCGGAGCTGCGTATGCCGTCGTGAATGAAGATTCCGCATCCGTCACGCCCGACCTGATCGGGCGTCTGATTCCGGTGAAGGATCCTTTCACCGTGCTGCAGGAGCTGGCAATCCATCATCGCAAGGCCTTGGGCATACCCGTGATAGGGCTGACCGGAACTAATGGGAAGACTACCACGAAGGAGCTGATTGCGGCGGCGCTGGGGGCCAAGTTCAAGGTCGCGGCCACCAAGGGCAATCTCAATAACGATATAGGCGTGCCTCTGACCCTGCTTTCCATACCTCAGGATGCGGAGATTGCAGTGGTGGAGATGGGCGCCAACCATCCCGACGACATCGCCAAGCTGGTGAAGGTAAGCCAGCCTGATTACGGATATATTACCAATGTAGGGAAAGCCCATCTGCTGGGTTTCGGCTCCTACGAGGGCGTGCTCGCTGCAAAGACCGAGCTCTACAAGTGGCTGGGCAGCCGCAAGGGGAGCGTCATATTCGTTAATACCGGCCATCCCGACCTGGCGGCTGCCGCACGTGCGCAGGCCTGCCACCAGTGGGAGTTCAGCCGGGAATCCCTCGCAGCGGAGATACTTCCCGCCACCGCCGGCAATCCCTTCCTCTCCCTAAGGCTGGGGAGGGATGAGGTGCATACCAGATTGGTAGGGTCCTACAATACCGACAATGTGCTCGCGGCCATATCGATTGCCGAGTATTTCGGAGTGAAGCGCTCCGATGCCATCGCCGCGATAGAGGCTTACACTCCCTCGAACAACCGTTCCCAGTTGGAGAAGACGGCCCGCAATACCCTGATAGTCGATGCCTACAACGCGAATCCCAGTTCTATGGGTCTTGCAATAGACAACCTTGCATCCATCCAAGCCGAGGGCAAGCTGGCCCTGCTGGGGGATATGAGGGAGCTGGGAGATGCTTCCGTCGAGGAGCACGAAGCCATTGTCCGCAAGCTGACGGCCGCCGGACTGCCCGCCTTCCTGGTGGGAGAGGAATTCGGCAAGGCTCTCCACGCCCTGGGCATAGTCCCCGGTGATGGCGGCATTATCGGAGGAATCTTCCCCGCTTCGGAAGATCTCGCCGCGTATATATCCGCGCACAGAGAAGGATTCAGCGGCAGGACCATTCTTGTGAAAGGGTCCAGAGGTATTATGATGGAGAAGGTCCTTCCCGAGCTATAGGCGCAGGAAGTACTGTATCCTGAAGTCTTTCAGGCTAGCCCGCAGATCCAGCTGGTGGCGCGAACGCTTCCCTCTGTATTTGATGCTGGCTACGGCCGAAATCCCGTACATATCCCCATACCAGGCCGGCACGTTGAAACGCCCCGGCAGATCCCTCTCGTAGGCATAGATGCGCGAGGCCCATCCGTCCGTACGGCAGACGGTTCCCCTGAGGTGCATGGATATCCGCAGCCGGGCGGTGTCGGAGGGGGTGGCATATCCTGCTTCCAGGTAGGCCAGAGCGCCGGGGCGGTGTTTCCCGCTCTGAAGGCCGTTCAGCCTCAGGGCGCCTTCCAGCCCGTTTTTGGAGGTCTTCAGGTCTAAACGCAGGTCGTGCCTCCATTCCGGCAGGGCCTTGCCCGCTGCAGGGCTCAGCTGCATCCTCTCCGTCCATCTCAGGGAAGGGGACAGTATCCAGCTTCCCGCGCTGAACTGCGGGGATGCTCCCAGCACCGAACGGAACTGCTGGTAGTTCTTCTTGCCCTTTTTCCATCTTTCCGGATGGAAGGCCATATCGGCGGTGGCACTGAACCATCGTATGCGCAGCCCGGCGCTGATTCCGGCCTCGTCCCCGGTCTTGCTTCCGCTGCGGACGGCCCCTGCCATAGGGGCCTGGTAGTCCGAGGGATAATATCTTGCCAGCAGTACCCCGGAAAGCTCGTATGCCGGATCCCAGCTGCAGCCGGCCAGGAATGCCGCGCTGCCTGCCAGGGCCGCTTCTCCGAAGAGGGAAAGATGCCCGAAAGACTTCTTCCAGTCTGCCGAGACGCCTTTGCATCCGGGCCCGTAGATGAAGTTGGCCGCCACGCTGCCGCTGCTTCCGAGGGCGGACAGCGTCCCCAGCAGGTGCCCGTCCGCGGCCGCCGCCAGCGAAGCCTGCCAGGACCGTCCGCCGTAGCCGGCAGCCATCCCCCTCCACGAAGGGCTCCAGGAGCCTGTTGCGGAGAAAGCCGAGGCGTTCTTGCTGAAGCCGGAGGTCGATGAAAAGCCGCTCAGCGAGAAGCCGCTCCATACCAGCAGCCCCTGGCCCAGCCTGGCATTGAAGTCGCCCAGGACCAGTTTCCAGGGGCGTTTCCCGTATATGGCCAGGCTGCCGGTGAGGCGTTCCCTGCTGCTTAGCCACAATTCCGCTCTCTCGCCGGCCTCGGCGTGATATTTCCCGGACAGGGAACTGCCGCTGCTGCGTATCATTACGTCTTGTCTGAGTCTCTTCCTTTTCCTGGCGCCTGCGGGGGAATGGCTTTCGAGTGAGACGAAATACGACAGAGCATCCACCAGCTCCGGAGTGAAGCCGGGAACGGTGCCCAGTTCGCTTATGGACAGTATGTCGCCGGATTCTTCGATGTAGTGCTGAAGGCTGGCTACCTGGTAGTCGCTGAATAGCCCGCAGGAGCGCAGCCTGGCCGCGCTTGCGAGGTTCAGGCAGACGGGCCTGTCCGCCAGCGAACAGTAGCGTTCATATTCGTCCGGGCCTAATTCTTCCAGGCTGCCGGCCCCGCTGAGCAGGAGCATCGCTCCGGTAAGTGATACAAGTATGTTCATTCCGAAATATAGTGCCGGCAAACTTGAAAGACAATCAGATAAATGCATATCCGAAACATTTTTTCTGTTTCCGTATCGGAAATATTTGTAACTTTATGCATTGAATCTTTCGATATGGATAAAGTTTATATTCATGACAAGGTCTTCGTACCTTTCATTCCCTACGAGAAAATCTCGCAAATCATTGATGGTGTGGCAGATAAGCTTAATGGAGATTTTTGTACCCCCGACCATTCCTATTCCCGCCGCTGCGAAGAGGACATCCCTGTGCTCCTCTGCATCCTGCACGGTTCGGTAATGTTCACGGGTGAGCTTATGCAGCGCCTTGAATTCCCTGTGGAGCTGGCTTCCATGAAGCTTTCGTCGTATGTGGGGACTTCTTCCACCGGCGTGGTGAAGGAGGTGATGCCTCTCAGCACCGACATACAGGGCCGTACGGTGATCGTTTGCGAAGACATCGTGGATACGGGCAATACCATCGTCGAACTCAAGAAAAAGCTGCTTGCAAAAGGCGCCAAGGACGTACGCATCTGCACCATGCTTCTCAAGCCCGAGGTTTTCCAGGGCCGCGACAAGCTGGATTACGTGGGTGCGGAGATCCCCAACCGTTTCATAGTGGGCTTCGGCCTCGACTACGACGAACTGGGGCGCAATCTCAAGGATATTTACGTATTGGAATAATATGCAGAAGTATTTTATTATGTTCGGCCCTCCCGGGGCCGGCAAGGGCACGCACGCTGCCCCGATGGTGAAGCGTTACCATCTGAAGCACATCTCGACCGGAGAACTGCTGCGCAGTGAAATCGCTGCGGGCACCGAGCTCGGCAAACAGGCCAAGGCCCTGATAGAGAAGGGCGAGCTTGTTCCCGATGAGGTCGTGGAGGGTATGATCGCCGGCGTTTTCGCCGCGAACCCTGATGTGAAAGGCTTCCTTCTCGACGGCTTCCCCCGCACCGTGCAGCAGGCCATAGACCTGGACGAGATGCTGGAGTCCCGCGATGAATATGTCACAGGAGTCATTTCTCTGATGATTCCCGACGAGGTCATCAAGGAGCGTATCAAGGGCCGCGCCCTAATCGAAGGCCGTGCCGACGATGCCAACGACGAGACCATCGCCAACCGCATCCGCACCTATCACGCCAAGACCGAACCCCTTATCGAGGTCTATAAGCAGAAAGGCATATATCACGAAGTTGACGCCGTGGGGACCATCCCCGAGGTCGAGGCCCGCGTGATGGCGCTTATGGATACGTTCTAGGCGTAACTGTGCATTCCTCCCAGGAGCAGGTTGACTCCGAAGTAGGTTATCAGCACGCACAGGAAAGCGATTATACAATAGGCGTGGAAGACCTTGCCCTTCTTCAGGAAGGGCAGTGAGTTTCCGTGCAGGGCGGCGGCATACACCATAAGGGTGATGAGCGCCCAGGTTTCTTTAGGATCCCAGGTCCAGTAACTTCCCCAGGAAATGTTCGCCCATACTGCCCCGATAAAGGTCCCGGCGGTGAGCAGGAACACGGCGGGGTACAGTATCACCAGGCTGATGTCCTTGAGTTTCTCCGAGGCCTCTCCGGGAATTGCCATACCCATTATTCCGTTCAGCGCCGCCAGCCCGAAGAGGGTGTAGGACAGCATCATGCTCAGCACGTGGACCGACAGCAGCGGGCTCTGCAATACGGGCATTATAGGCGTTATCTTTGGAATCGGGCCGGAGAGCGATGCCATCAGCATCGTGAATCCAGCAAGAAGCAGGGTAAGCGGCCCGGTAAGCGGCATTTTCTTCGACAGCAGCAGATGGGCCAGGCACGACATCCAGGCCATCAGCATCATTATGTTGTAGCCTCCGCTTAACGGCACGTGCCCGGATATGAACCAGCGCAGCCCGATGGCCAGGCTGAGATAGCATAGCAATAAGCCCGAATAGCATACAAGCCCTTTCCGCACGGGCTCCGGTGCGGCTTTTCCCTTGGCCATACGTATGCCGAAGAGCACGAAGAATATCAGTCCCAAAGTAATGGTGGCCATGAATGGCACCGAGGGGCGGGAGATGCAGTTGTAGAACTTCTCGGCCTTGAAGGCGCTGTCGGATGGGATTACTTCAGCAGCCTTTTTCCTTTGGTACTGGCGTATCTTCCCTATGAGTTCTTCCGCCGAATCCGTATTTCCGTTCTTTATTTCTGTACGCAGCAGGTCCAGGGACTTGCGCACGAAGAGCCACTCTTCATAGTCCAGATCGGCGGGAAGTTCGTCGTCGCAGGCGTACCAGCTGACCTTTCCGAGGCTGTCGGCTATGGGAAAGATCTTCAGGGCCGCTCTGTTTTCGAGCAGTTCATCGGTGCCATAATGCCTGGAGAGGGTCTGCAAAGGGCAAATACGGTCGCCGTAATAAAGATACAGGTCTCCCAGGTCCTGAGCGGACATACCCGGAACGAAGAGCAGCAGCAGGGCGGCGGATGAAAGCAGGCGGCGCAGGGCAGCCTTGAAGGCGCTGTTCTTCTGGAAGAAGAAGCCGACCATACAGATGAGCAGGAGCAGGTAGCCGGTATAGCTTATGCCTATACCCCAGGGGTCGTGGCTGAATGCCAGGGTGGAGCTGCCGTTCTTTTTGTCGTAATCCGCCTGGTAAAGCCTCCATCCGTCCACCTTTCCTATCTTGTTCATCGATATTACCAGATTCTTTTTTTCCGTACCATTATCAATCGTCACTTCGCTTACGAAGTCCGACGGAGCCTCGGACCCCGGGTGATACTCTACCCTGAACCTGTCGAGGGTTATGCTGAAGGGCAGTTCTTCACAATCCGTCTTCACCCCCGGCAGCAGGCATACCGAGCCGCTCTCCGCGCTCAGGTGGGTGACCAGGGCTCCGGCAAGAATGACGGCGAGGGCCAGGTGCAGGCCCAGCGTGAAAGGACTCTTACGCATCTTCCGCGAAAAGATGTAAACCAGCCCGCAAATGGCCGCAAGACCCCAGAGGGCGATGAACAAAGGGGAATGGTAGAAGTGCTCCATCGCATAATCAGTCCCCTTGAGCTTTTCAAGGACCGTGGCAGCCATCATCATCACGACGAGGGCTGCCACACTTATTAATGAGATATTCTTAAATGGAATCGACGAATTTGATAATCGCATCTCTTTCTTCTTTAGAGAGTTTGGTGAATCTTTCAGTTGCCTTGTAGGCATCGCTTTCCTTGCTGTATCCGTGCCACATTATTGCCTCCATCGTATTGCGGGCCCGGCAGTCGTGCAGGCGGTCGGATGCCCCGGTGTTTGCCTGGCTTAGCCCACGCCCCCAGAGAGGTGTGGTGCGACACCAGGAACCGTGTATGTCGTTGACCATATGGAGCTTGTGCTGGATGAAGTCGGAGTACGGGTATATCGTCTGGTTGGCATAGCGGGGGAGCGGTTTCCCTCCGTTCAAGGCAGGGGACCAGTAGTTGTCGTCGCGGGTCTGCCACTTCGGACGGTGGCAGCTGGCGCATCCTATTTCCGTGAAGAGCTTCTTCCCTTTCTGTACTTCGGCCTGGTGGAGGTTCCTTGCCCGGGGGATGGCCAAGCCGCGGTGCCAGACCATGAAACTGTAGAACTCATCGGCCGACATCTCGGGGGTGAAGTTGTGGTACTTGTTGTCGAACTGGTTGGTCTTGGGACTGAGCAGGGCCCTGACAGCCTCGCTGATCTCGGCATCGGTCACTTTGCCGTCCCGGTCGACGTCGCAGTAGTAGGGGGAAGCATCTCCCGAAGCCCTTATCTTGGAAATGACCTCCGGATTTCCGCTCATTGCCTTAGCCCAGGCTTCGGTAGTGTAAAGAAATGGACGGTCGGGGCGGCTCACGTTGGTTATGTTCCAAATGGCGTTTGCCCCGGCACCGTCCTGCAACGTGCCTCGGGTCATTGCGTAAGTGAACTTCTTCAGTAGTTTACCATCGCGGTAGGTGTCTCTCTTGTAAAACCTGCCGTTTGCATCGTAACCATCACCTAAGGCTCCTGCCTGCCAGTTATGGTAATAGGCCGATGCGGCGTAGTCGTTCGCTTCTTTGTCCCAGAATGCAGGATTCAATTCCACATAGGGAGCCTCGGCACGATATTGTTCGCGTATGTCTTCCTGGTCGATGGCATCGATGATGCCTGAGCCTATCACGCCTATGGTGGACTCCAGCCTGTAGCCTATAGGCTTGCCCGACGCCTGGGGGGTGGGGTCGGTATTGAAGGCGCTTTCAGGAATGGAAACTTCAGGATAAATCAGTTCGACGTTGTCTCCTCCGCTCAATTTAAGCGGGAGCCCGGAAGGAAGGGAGGCGACTTTATGCCAGACTATGCTGATCTGGCTTTCGTCGATAGGGGGGAGGAAGGGCTCCATCGCCATAGTCTGGGGCATTCCCGTCACTTCGGCTACGTAGGGCCCGTCGTTGGTGTAGTCACCGTAGGGGTTGTTGTCGCTGCCGGTCGCCTGATACACCACGAGCAGATAACCATTGCCCATAGAGCGGGCGTCGTTTGCTACGTATTCATTCTGGCGTTTGCCGTGACCATAGCCGGGATGGCAGTCCAGGCAGCTTTTACGCACCGACGCCGGCCCCAGGCCCTTGAAAGGTGCAGTGTTTTCGGTAAAGTTCCTCTCGAAGAAGAACTCGCCGTGGTTGAATGCAGAAATAAGCCCCTGTGCGTTTACGGCAGGTGCTTCGTCCTCGTAGCATCCGGCAAGGACGTTGTCGGTAGTGCCAAGTTCGCCTCCGGGGTACCATTCGGATGCCTCGAAGTTGCCTACGGCCTGACCGATATAGTGGCTTTCTCCGTTCGGAGTCGGATTCTCATTTTTGGAATCCTTGCAGGAGGCCAGAAGGCCTGCTGCAAGGATGAGTAAAATGACGCTATGTAGTTTTCCCATTTTAAGTCAGAATTTCTTTCTTTAGTCTTTTATCGCCGCCGCAGCTTCTTCAAGCGCATCGTTCAGATCAGAGATGGCGTCGATGGCTTTCTTGACGTTGGCGGATTTAGGATTATCGACGAAAGCGACTTTGCCGTCGATGCAGGCCTGGATGGCAGCAAGCGCTGCTGAAAGGGTGCTCTCGAGTTTCTTGGCTTCGTTTTCGTGATGTTTCTTAAGGAATGTAAGGAAGGAATCGGCCTTGGCGCTCCTGGCTTCGCGATAACCATAGAGGCTGTTCTGGATGGAAAGCAGGTTGTCTTTGAAGTCATTGAAGGATTTCTTGCTGTAGGGGCTCTCGATATAGCTTTCGTCCTCACCGCTGTAAGCCTGGCCCATCTTGGAAGAGAATACCTCGTTGGCGATGTTGGCGCAGCCTGCGCTAAGCACGGTCTTGGCAACTTCCTGCCAGGTTGCATAGGTGCTTCCTTTCTCGGAGGCCCCAAGCAGATTCTCGCCGTAGGTCTTGTCAGTTCCGTTCACCGTGCAGTTGAGCTCCGCTTCTTCCACCGCGGCCTGCTGAGCCTCGGGAGCATTGGGGTTCCAGCTGACATTGAGTTCGTACAGGTGTATCATCAAGTCTTCGGCGACAGCGGCGGCGAAAATGAGCTCTTCCTTGCCGGTCACGTTCTTTCCCTGGAATTCGGCTGCATCTTCAGCGGCCTGGAGTGCTGCTGCGCTGCGGTTGGCGCCGTCGCGGAAAAGTATGAATTCGATTCCGTGGAATCCTAGTGCGGAGGCTCCTACAAGGTCGATGGCACCGGCGCCTTCTTCTTTAAGCTGCGCGACAACATCTTTGTTGGAGAGGTTGATGGCGAGCCTTTTGCGGTCCAGAGGCCAGGAGTCGATGTGGGGATCGATACCGAAGTCGGTGGCGGCTCCGAAGAGGAAGGCTTCGCTCTGCTCCCAGAGTTTGCGTGCTGCGAGGAAGTCGGAGCAGGCTTTGTCGATGTCGGCCTGGCTGAGGTTTTCGGCATCTCGGAGTGCGGTAAGGTCGTCGAACAGCACGGTTCCGGCTTCGGCAAGTTGGCCGTAAGTGGCATAGACTACGTCGTCCAGATACTTGCCGGAAGCGGCCTGGATTTCTTTTTCGTACGAAGAGAGTCCTTCGTCTTTGTTTCCGTCTTTTTCGCAGGCGGTGAATGCAAGTGCGGCGCTGGCCGCTACTGCAAGGAGTTTGATTATCTTTTTCATGGTAATATATTAACTAACTAGTGCTTGAAAAATCCCATATATACTATTCCCAGCGATACGGAGGGCTCGTCGTAATATCCGCTCCCCAGGAAACGCCGCGAATACTCGCATTTGACGGCTATTTCCGGAATGGGAATCCAGTTTAGGCCAACAGCCTGGCGTATCTTCTCCGTGTAGGTCGCACTGGTCTGTCCCTTGGCGGGGATATATGGATTGTAGGCCTCCGTGCGGCCGAATACATAGAGTTTCTGGCTTTTGTCCTTAAGGTTGAACCAGGGAAGTATGTCATAGCCTGCCTCAAACCCGAAAGCATAGGCGGCACGTCCCACCGGTTCCTTCGAATAGGGGGAATCGTTCGCGGCCCGTACGGCCTTGGCTTTGCTGATCTCGGCAGAGTCGTCCAGGGTGGCATAATCCGCATTGCCCCTGACCGTAAGGCGTGAGGAGACATATTCGAAGTCGAAGGAAGCGATAAGTACGGTTCCCCTGCATTTGTCGTATTTGAGTCCGTCGCCCTTGAGGTCGTTCGGGTAGGTGTTGTGCATCGAATTGCCGAACCATCCGCTCAGGCCAAGGCGGAGATTCCTGAACGACGTGTTGTCTATACGCCCCGCAAATCCATAGGTGTTGGCCACCTTGAATTCATAAGGCGAGACCGCTCCCTTCTTGATGAAATTGTCGGTATTGAACATAAAGGCATCCAGACCTGCCACCATCAAGGCTTCATAGTGCCAGTCCCCGGCATCGCCCCAGATGTTTATTCCCGTGTCGTGCCAGGTGGAAGGGAAGATGGTGTACTCTCCCTCCGGGCGGTACACCGTGAAATAATTCATCGGTTCGTGCGAATTGTTGAGGGCGCCCACGGGCACTACGATATGGCCCACGCGCACGTTCAGGCAGTTGGAGAAGCTTTTCTGAATCCAGAATTGTTCCAGCGCCACTTCTCCTCCTTTCTCGATTTCCTGCTCGAACTCGCCGGCTTCTTCATATTCCCTCTCTATCGTCGCACCTGTACCGAGGTGCTCGAATTCTATCTCGCTCTGCATGGTCCATCCTTTGCCGAAATCATATCCTATGGCAAAGGTGGCGTGGGGGATGTCGAAACGGCCGTGACCGGGAGCATCTTTGTAATTATCGGGTTTCGCGTAGATATATGGGCTGTCAGTATAAAAATTGCGGGTCATCGCAATTTCCCCATAGCCGCCTATGGTAAGAGCTTTTCTATCGTGAGTCTGGGCATTCAGGCTTATGCTGCCGAGAAGAATGGCCAGAGCGGCCGTATATATCGAAGATTTCATTGTCTGTTTACCATTTTGTGGTGCAAAATTAGCTTGCAGTCCGTTATCGGTCAATCGCCAATAATGGTTAAATGGTAAATCACAATAAATGATGAGTGGCTATTTCTTGAATATCTTGTAGCCCAGGGCGGCAACCAGCACGCTCATCAGCGGGCTAAGTATGTTGAAGAAGCAATAAGGCAGATAAACCAGCGTCGGAGTGCTGAGTATGGTCGCCTGCGTCATTCCGCAGGTGTTCCAGGGCACCAGTACGGAGGTTACGGTGGCGGAATCCTCCACCGAACGGCTCAGGAGCCTGTTCTCGTAACCGGAATCTTCGTAGATATCCTTGAAGATGTTTGCCGTCAGCATTATGGCCAGGTACTGGTCGCATACGAAGGTATTCAGAGTGGCTCCGGTTCCGACCGTGGATGCCACCAGCCCGGTGCGGTTGCCGGTGAACTTGCGCATAGCCTTCATCAGGGCATCTATCATTCCGCCGGCCCTCATACAGGCGCCGAAGCACATCGCGCAGATGATAAGATAGACGGTATTCAGCATTCCGGTCATCCCTCGGGACATTACCAGTTCGTTCACCTGGGCATTCCCAGTATCCAGGGACACCGTGTTGTAGATGCTTTCGACCGTGCCCGCCAGCATTATCTTCCAATCGCTGAGAGGGCCCTCGATCCCGTGGGCCAGGGCTGCGCCGCGGCCTATTCCCCGGATGATGTCCGGCTGGAAGAGTATGGCGGCGACGGAGGCCATCACTATCGAAAGCGCCAGCACTATAAGGGCGGGAGTCCTGCGGGCTATCAGCACGCCGGTGACCAGCGGGACCAGCAGCAGCCATGGGCTGATGCGGAATTTCGAAGACAGCACATCCGTGAAGGCGCTCATATCCGCCGGAGTGTCCGGAGCCCCGTTTAGCCCGATGACGGTAAAGGCGATCAGGGCGATGACGAAGGACGGCACGGTGGTAATCAGCATATACCTTATATGGGTGAAGAGCGGGGTGTTCACTATGGAAGATGCCAGCACGGTGGTATCCGAGAGGGGAGATATCTTGTCGCCGAAATATGCGCCCGAGATGATTGCACCGGCAATCAGCCCGTCGCTGAAGCCTTCAGCCTTGCCAATTCCCAGCAGGGCCACGCCTACTGTGGCGATGGTGGTCCAGGAGCTGCCCAGCATAAGGGAAACAGCCGCGCAGATCAGGCAGGCGGCAGGGAGGAAGAAGGAGGGGGAGAGCACCTTCACTCCATAGCATATCATCGTAGGCACTATCCCGCTCATAGTCCAGGTGCCGGAGATGGCACCGATCAGCAACAGTATCACTATCGCCGAGGTAACATTGCCTATGTTGCTCTTGATTCCCTCTTCGAAGGCCGACCAGCGCACCTTGAACAGCCACATCGACAGCCAGACGGCTATGCCCGTGGCCAGCAGCAGGGCTACCTGGCTGGCGCCTTGTATGGAGTCGCTGCCGAGAATGCTTACGTTGAACGCCAGCATGGCGATCAGCACGACTATTGGAATAAGGGATATGAGGGCCTTTTTCATAGCTTGATGACGGCTTTCCCGGTACGTCCGTCAACACAGGCCTTCAAGGGGGAATCCAGTTCTATATGCCGTATGAAAGTTCCTTCTTCCGCAGCGGGGAGCTTTTCCAGCGCTTCGAAATCCAGGAAATCGGCGGCGCGGCTGAACTCGTCCACGTTGATGTAGCCGGCATTGAAGGAAGTAAGGTTCTGGAAGAAGTGGGAGCCCTGGCTGGGATCCACCCGGAAATCGCTCAGCGAGCACTCCACTATGGCCCTGGCCTCGGAGATGTCGCTCCATACCACGGGTATGCCGAGGGTGGGGATGCTGGATCCCCAGCGTCCGTAGCCTATCAGGAGATAGCTGCGGCCGGCATCGCGCAGGCGGGCGTTGAGGTTGCGGACTTCTTCCGCGATCTGGGTGGTGCGCATCTTGTCGAAACTCTCTTTCCTGACATACACTATGTCTTTTATGTCGGGAATCCAGCCAGTCCCGAGGGCGCAGGAGGAGCGTACCAGCGCTCCGTTTTCGTCGATGGTCTTCCAGTCCACCTCGGTCTTCATGCTGTCGGACGAGATCGGCCGTATCTGCAGCAGATGGAAGGTGCGGGATTCGAGGTCGGCCGCGAATTCTATCTCCACGCTGCATTTCATTTCGTCGTCCGCGATCTTCATCAGCTCCCTGAGTATGTCGGCGAGGGGGAAGGTGTCGTAGCGCAGCACGTGCGCGAAGGTCACTACCTTGGGCCCGACGGCGGAAGGGGAGTCCACCATGCGCTGGTTCTCGTAGTCGTAGGTGGAAACAACCTTGGAGAACTCCCGGAACTTGCCGCAGTCCACTATGGGAATGCGTTCCAGGTTCACGGCGTCGTCTACCGAGGTCTTGAATTTGCCCGGCTGGAGGTTGAGGGCGTACATGGTCTGCTGGGTGTCCCTCATCGCCAGTTCGGGAGTGGATGTCTGGAGCACGTTCCTCGGATAGCAGGGCGAGAAACGCAGCACCTGGTCCCCGTCCACGACGGATTTGCCCAGGCCGAAGGCTATCTTGGCTATGCCTTCCTCAGGTTTTTCGTATCCTACGGGATAGAAGTTCACCGAACGGACTACTCCCGAGATGGTAGGGAAGAAGTATCCTCCGTCTTCGCTGCCGCAGATTTCCTGGAGGATGATGCCCATCTTCTCTTCGGAGATGACGTTGGCAGTTGCGGTGATATAGCCTCTGGAAGAAGCGTAGTACACCGAGGCATAGACGCTCTTGATGGCGTTCGAGAGCAGGCGGAGCTGCTGGTCCTCGTTCTCGGTGCGGGGAATCATATAGGTGGAGTAGACTCCTGCGAACGGCTGGTAGTAGGAATCTTCCAGTTTCGAAGATGAGCGTACCGCCAGCGGCTTGTCGATGTGCCGGATGAATATGCGCAGGTAACTCATCAGGTCGGCAGGGAGGGTGGACGAGACGAACTGGGTGAGCAGCTCGCTGTCGGAAAGGTCGGCGTTGATTACATACTGCAGGCCGTTCTCGAGAATGAAGCGGTCGAAGTATTCGGTGGAAATGACCAGGGTGCGGGGTACCATCACCCGCACGTCCTCCCAGCGGTCGTAGAGCTTGTGCTTGTAGAGCAGATGGCTCAGGAAGGCGAGTCCGCGGGCCTTTCCTCCGGTGGAACCCTCACCTATGCGGGCGAAACCTATGGTGTCGTTGTAGGTGTCGGGGTTGAATCTGGCCACTACGCCCAGGCTCTGGGTGGTGCGGTACTCGTGGATAAGCTTTACGGCGGTGGTGCGCAGCTCGTCCACATCCTTCGAAGTGATGTTCTTGAGCTTGTTGCCCGCCGAGAAAATACCCCTGGCAAGCAGCCAGCGGGAAATATAGTTCTTGGAACGCAGCACCTCCAGCAGGCTGTCCTGCACGGTGGAGATGATGTGTTCGGCGCCTTGCAGGTCGGATGCCCTGGCAACCTGGCGGAGCTTGCTGTCGGTGACAACGAAGTCGCCGAAGCCGAACTCCCGGCCTATGTATTCGCCAAGTTCGTGGGTGAGGGTCTTGGACCTCTTCATCAGGAAGCCGACCTTCATCTGCTCGGCCACGCTGCGCATGCTTTCCTGCGAAGACTGCATCAGGATGGGCATCTTTGGCATCTGCTCGCGTATGAGCCTGCATAAGTCGATGCCGGCATCCAGTTTCTCTTCCGACGACTTGTCGCCCCTGTGGAGCACGAAGCCTATGTCGGAGATGACTCCGAGCATCTGGCCTTTGTAGCGCTCGAACAGGGAAACGGCGTCGTCGTAATTGGTTGCCATCAGTATCTTGGGGCGGGCCCTCTTTCGGAAGATCTGCTGCTCTTCGTTGAGGGCATCCTTGAGGGCGGCGACATTCTGCTGGAGAACCAGCTTGTACAGCAGGGGAAGATAGGTGGAGTAGTATCTCACTGAATCTTCCACCAGCAAAATGCATTGTACACCGCCTTCGAGAATGTCTTCTTCGGCATTGAGGGAGTCCTCAAGCAGTTTGATGATGGCGATTATAAGGTCGGTCGAACCGCTCCAGCAGAAGGCGTAGTCGATGTTGCTGCGGTCCTGCTCCTGCATCCTGCGCCAGACCTCCTTCGAATAGGAGGTAAGCAGCACGATGGGAGTTTCGGGCGCGACGGCCTTCATCTTGCCGGAGAAATCGAACACATCGATGGAACCGACATTGTACATCGTGATTACAAGGTCGAAACTCTCGCCTTCTTCCACCAGACGGAGCGCGTCCGCGGTGGTCTCCACCCTCACGAACTGGGGCGGATTGGAAAGGTTCAGCTCGGAATACTCGCGCGAGATGCGCATATCCAGCCTGCCGTCCTCTTCCAGCGAGAAGTTGTCGTAGTTGTTGCACACCAGCAGGATCCTGCGGATGCGTCGGCTCATCAATGCTACGTTGTCGGCCATCGTGTCCGGTGATTAGACTATACCCTGATCTATCATTGCGTTTGCAACCTTGATGAATCCGGCAAGGTTCGCACCCTTTACGTAGTTGACGTGCCCGTCAGCTTCGGTGCCGTATTTCAGGCAGGCTGCGTGGATGTCGGACATTATGCGGTGCAGCTGTGCATCGACTTCTTCGGCGGTCCAGTGCAGACGCATCGAGTTCTGGCTCATCTCTAGTCCGGAAGTGGCCACGCCGCCGGCGTTGGAAGCCTTTCCGGGGGAGTAGAGTATCCTGGCCTGCTGGAAGACCTCGATAGCCTCGGGGGTGGAGGGCATGTTGGCACCTTCCGCCACGCAGTAGCATCCGCCCTTTACGAGGGCCTCTGCATCAGCTTTGTCGATTTCGTTCTGGGTGGCGCAGGGGAGTGCGATGTCGCAGGGGATGCCCCAAGGACGCTCTCCGGGATAGTACTTCGCTGAAGGATACTTCTCCGCGTACTCCTTGATGCGGCCGCGGCGTATGTTCTTGAGCTGCTTGACGTATGCTACCTTCTCCTCGTCGAAGCCGTCGGGATCGTGGATGAAGCCGTCGGAGTCGGAGAAGGTGACCACCTTTGCACCGAGGCGCATGGCCTTCTCGGCGGCGTGCTGGGCTACGTTGCCGGAGCCGGAAACGAGCACCGTCTGGCCCTCGAAGCTCTTGCCCTGGGTGGCGAGCATCTGCTCTGCGAAGTAGCACAGGCCGTAACCGGTGGCTTCGGGGCGCAGTATGGAGCCGCC